>Ga0207826_1000012_pt1 | contig 47805 bp, 49 predicted proteins | sample LuqExpMetageno80_FD_187837 | JGI IMG/M metagenome (GOLD analysis project Ga0207826, IMG submission 187837) | Tropical forest soil microbial communities from Luquillo Experimental Forest, Puerto Rico - Sample 80 (SPAdes) | ecosystem: Environmental > Terrestrial > Soil > Tropical forest ... | reverse complement strand
AGAGCGATGCAGCAGCTCGCCGACGCAGCGCTCGAGGCGCGGCGCAACGCGGCGCTCGCCGACGCCATCGCCGAACGCGCGCTGCTGTCGCTGGCGATGGCGGCGAGGCGCAGGGAGAATTAACTGTCGTCCCAGCTCATCGGGACGACAATTACAAATTCAGCTGATAGCTGTGCGGCACGTAGCGGTAGCCGCCGCCTGAGCGCTCGATCCAGCCGATGCCCGGGAACGGCATGTGATAGCCGGTCATCATCACGCGGTCGGTGGCGAGCATGTCGAGGATCCGCTTGCGTGTGGCGACCGCCTTGTCCTTCTCGTCGTCCATGTCGAAGTACCAGTCGGGCCGCTGCACCGCCATCACGTACTGTGTGACCGTGTCGGCGACGATCATGAAGCGCTTGCCCTCGCTCTGGATGTGGAAGGCGAGCAGCCCCGGCGAATGGCCGAACGCGTCAACCGCTGTGATGCCGGTGACGACGTCGTCGCCCGGCGTGACGAAGCTTGCGCGCTCGGCGTGCGGCACGATGCGTTTGACGAACAGTTCGCGGTTTCCCTTGCGCGCCTCGCGCACGTTCTCGCCGCGCTTCCAGAAGTCGAATTCCGCCGCGCCGAACACCAGCCGCGCGTTGGGAAACACCGGCTTGCCCTGATCGATCAGCCCGCCGACGTGGTCGGGATGCCCGTGCGTGGTGACGACGACGTCGATGTCCTCCGGTCTGTAGCCGGCTTCCGACAGGCGCTGCAGCAGTTGGCCCGGCGGCAGACGCCCGCGCATCGCCTCGATGTCGCGCGCGAGATTGCCGTTGCCGGTGTCGAACAGGACAAGTTCGCGCCCAGTGTTGACCAGCACCGGCGTGTAGCAGTGCACAAAGCGCTCGGTGTCGATGTTGTTCTGCCGCGCCAGCGCATGGACCTCCTCGGCGGAGGCATTACCGCCGAAATTTGGATGCAGCTTGTCGCGGACCGACTTGCCGTCGAGCAGCGTCGTGATTTCGAAGCCCCCGAGCTTGAAGCGGAAGACCCCCGGTTGCAGGGGCCCATGCATGGATGCCGACATTTCGTTTCTCTCCCGGTTTTTTGATTGCCTAGCAGGAACAGGCGGTCCCGATCCAGAGTTCCGCCGCTGTCCGGCCCAAATGGGCTGGCTATAGTACCGACCTTGCGAAGCCGACCGTATACGGTCGCCGCACGGGGGGAGCGTGAAGCGTAATCCGCAAAGTATTGCCGATCGGGTCGCGTACTACGCCCGGCACGGAATGCGGTCGCATTCGCCGCTGGCATTTGCGTTTGCCATCTTTTGCGTCATGGCGGCGACGGTCGCGCGCCTACTGGTCGATCTGATCACCCCGCTGGCCGGACCGTACGAGTTGTACTTCCCGGCGGTGCTGGCGGCTGCGTTGATCGGCGGCCGCGCTGCTGGCGGCCTGGCAGCACTCCTGGGCGGGATCGCCGCCTGGTATCTGTTCGTGTCGCCGCGCTTCGAGCTGTTCGTCGGCACGACCGACGACGTCGTCAGCCTGGTCCTGTTTCTGATTGCCGCCGCGGCCATCATCTGGATCGCCGACCTGTACCGGCGCGTGCTGCGCAAGCTCGACGAGGAAGAGCATTACCGCCAGATCGTGGTCGATGAACTCGGCCATCGCATGAAAAACAAGCTCGCGACTATCCACGCTATCTTGCGCCACGAGTTACGCGCGCACAAAGACACGTGGGACAGCATCTCCGGCCGGCTGCGCGCGCTGTCGGCGGCGGACGATTTCCTGCTGCAGCCCGACAGCGAGGGCATCGAACTGCGCACGCTGTTCGCGATGGAATTGCAGCCTTACGGCGAAAACCGCGTGCGCATGCGGGGCGAACCGCTGCAATTGCGTGGACGGCTGCCGAGCCTGTTGTTGCTCATCGTGCACGAGCTCGCGACCAATGCCGCCAAATATGGCGCGTTGTCGGTGGAGAACGGCTGCGTCACGATCGATTGGTGGCACGGCGCAGACGGCATCGCGATCGATTGGATCGAGACTGGCGGTCCGGCGGTTGCGGCGCCTGAGAAGCGCAGCTTCGGCACCAATCTGATCGAGCGCAGCCTCGAAGTTTTCCGCGGCTCGGCCAGGCTCGACTTCGCGCCGCAGGGCCTCGTCTGCCGCATCCGCCTCCCGCGCGACGCCGCGGCTGCGGACTAGCGCCGCGCGAATCCAGAGTCATCCCCTTCCCTCACCCGCATGCGTTCCGCGCGAGTTGAAAATTGCGGCTATTGCATTCGGCGGCCGCGCAATTCGCGAGTATCGGCTTCCCTAGCCTCCTAGCTTCCGCAACACCGCGTCGAGCTGGTCGAGATCCCGGTACTTGATGTGCAGCGTGCCGCCTTCGCCGCGGTGGTCGACGGTGACTTCGAGTCCCAGCGCATCCGACAGCCGCCGCTCCAGCGCGCGCGTATCGGCGTCCTTCACCGTGGCGGCATTGCGTTCGATCTTCTTGCGGCTGTGGTCCATGCTCGCGTCGCCGGGCTGACCTTCCGCCTCGCGCAGCCATTCCTCGAGCTGGCGTACGGAAAAACCGTTGTCGACCGCCATATCGGCGAACGGCTGCGCCTGCGGATTACCGACGAGAAGCCGCGCGTGCCCGGCCGAGAGCTTGCCCGCGCGCACGATCTCCTTCACGCCGTCCGGCAGTTTCAAAAGCCGCACCATGTTGGCGATGTAGGGACGGCTCTTGCCGACGATCTGCGCGACCTGCTCCTGCGTGTGGTTGCACTGCTCCATCAGTGCGACATAGCCCGCTGCCTCCTCGATCGGATTGAGGTCGGCGCGCTGCACGTTCTCGATGATCGCGTATTCGAGCGACTGCACGTCAGTCGCATCGACGATCGCGATCGGCACGTCGTGCAGGCCCGCGCGCTGCGCCGCACGCCAGCGTCGCTCGCCGGCGATGATTTCGTAGTCGTCGCCCGCTTCGCGCACGACGATCGGTTGGATGATGCCACGCTCCTTGATCGACCCGGTGAGCTCTTCCAGTTCGGCGTCGGTGAACGAGCGCCGCGGATTGCGCGGATTCGGTTTGAGTTTCTCGATCGGCGCCTTGCGCGGTTTGCGCAGCGCTTCAGGCGTTGCACGTGCGGCGCTCGGCTCCTCGCCGACGTCACCGATCAGCGCCGCGAGGCCGCGTCCCAGTCGTTTGTGTTCCGCCATCGCCGCCGCTCCTGCCCGATCCGCCACGCTACGCCTTCCCGTTTTTTATTTCCGATCACACTCTCTGTTGTCGTCGCCGACAGCGACCTACCCAGCTGCCTTCAGCGCGCGCTCGCGCTGGATGATCTCCGTCGCGAGCCGCAGATACGCTTCGCTGCCGACACATTTCAGATCGTAGACCAGCACGGGCTTGCCGTAGGACGGCGCTTCCGAGATGCGCACGTTGCGCGGGATCACCGTGTCGTAGACCTTCGGTCCCATGAACTCGCGCACGTCGGCGGCGACTTGGCTGGAGAGGTTGTTGCGCGAGTCGTACATCGTCAGCACGATGCCGTGGATCGACAGCTTCGGATTGAGCGTCGCCTTGACCTGCTCGACTGTCTTCAGCAATTGCGAAAGACCCTCGAGCGCGAAGAACTCGCACTGCAGCGGCACCAGGATCGAATCCGCGGCCGCCATCGCGTTGACCGTGAGCAGGTTGAGCGAAGGCGGGCAGTCGACTAGCACGTAGGTGAAGTCGTAGGCGCGCGGCCCCTTGTTCATCTCGGCGACCGCGTTGCGCAGGCGAAAGGCGCGGTCGCGCTCGCGGCCGATTTCCAATTCCACGCCGGAGAGGTCGAGCGTGGAGGCGGCGATGAAGAGTTGCGGCACGGCGGTCGGCAGCACGGCGTCACGCATCGGCGCGGCGTTGGTGAGCACGTCGTAGGTCGAGGTACGGCGCGCCTTGCGCTCGATGCCGAGGCCCGTCGAGGCATTGCCCTGTGGATCGAGGTCGACGATCAGCACGTGCTCGCCGATCGCGGCGAGCGCCGTACCGAGATTGATCGCGGTCGTCGTCTTGCCGACGCCGCCCTTTTGGTTGGCGATGGCGATGACGCGCGGTCCCGGCGCGTCGCCGATGAGCGCTTGGTTGTGCTGGGGCTCGGCTTGCGGCGGCTGGTCGGATTGTTGGATGGCGCCCGCTGCCGGCGTGTCGAGCGTGCTCACGTCGTTGTCGCTCATTGTAATATCCCCAATCCCGAACTTCGATCCGTCACCTTGAGGCGCTCGGCCAAAGGCCGAGCCGCATCTCATTTCCGCTCGTCCCCGCGAAGGCAGGACCCATCGCGGGGACGCCCACCGAAATGCTCAACTGGATTCCCGCTTTCGCGGGAATGAGCGGAGTTTGGAAAGCCGCTTGCCGCATCAGCCTGCCCGCCTCTCCAGCTGACGCACCACGACGATCACCCCGTCGCCCGTAACGCTCGGAACTAGCTCGAACCCAATGTTCCAATATTTAGTGGCCTCGGTCAATTCGACCCCTATATCTTGACCCTTCTGAAACAACCCGACGCCGCCGCGGGCGATCAGGGGAAACGCGTGCGCGCACAGTATTGTTAGGGGCGCGAGCGCGCGGGCGCTGATGACGTCGATCTTGTCCCCAAAGCTTTCCCCACAATCCTCGATTCGTTTCTGGTGTACCAGCGCTGGCGCTCCGGTGACCCTGCTCGCCTCGCGCAGGAACGCGGCCTTTTTGCCATTGCTTTCGACCAAATGGATTTGCGCCCCCGGTCGATCCGTCAGTGCGCAGGCAATTGGAATCGCGGGGAATCCACCGCCCGAGCCGAAGTCGACCCAGATCCTAGCGTTTGGGACCAGCGGCAGGAGCTGCAGCGAGTCGGAGATATGCCGGGTCCAGATCCGCGGCAGTTCGGCGGCTGCGACCAGATTCGTTTTCGCCTGCCACTGAAACAGCAGCTCAACAAACTTTTCCAGCCGCACCGATGTTTCACGTGAAACAGGCGTGAGCTCCAATGCGCACATTTGGTCGGCCAGAACCGCGGGATCGGATGCTGAGAGGGCTCTCTTCAAGCCGTTCTGGCCGATTTGCTGCGGCCGCGGCGAACATGCGCGACCAAGAGCGTCAGCGCGGCCGGCGTGACGCCATCGATGCGGGCCGCATGGCCGATCGTGCGCGGCTTTTGCGCGATGAGCTTCTGCTTCACCTCGTTGGAAAGGCCCGGCAGCGCCGCATAATCGAGATCATCTGGCAGGGAAAAACTCTCGTCCCGGCGATAGGCCGCGACGTCGGCCGCCTGACGGGAGAGATAGACCTCGTATTTGGCGTCGATCTCGATCTGCTCGGCGATTTTGGCCGGCAGTTCGCCGAAGCGCGGCCAGATGCGGGCGACATCGCCAATGGCGATAGTCGGATACGACAAAATCTCGAATGCCGTGCGCCGCTGGCCGTCCTTATTCAAGGTGAGACCATGCCGCTCGGCCTCCTTCGGCGTCAGCGACACGGAGCGCGCGAATTCGCGCGCCTCGCCCAGCGCCCTACTCTTTTCCGCATGTAGTGCCGCTCGATCCGGTCCGACGCAGCCGACCGTAATACCCCTGTCGGTCAGCCGCTGATCGGCGTTATCGGCACGAAGCTGAAGCCGATATTCGGCGCGCGAGGTGAACATGCGGTATGGCTCGGTCACCCCCCGGGAGACCAGGTCATCGACCATGACGCCGATGTAGGCCTCGGCCCGGTCGAACACGATCTTAGCTTCGCCGCCGGCCAGCGCCGCCGCATTCAAACCGGCCAAAAGGCCTTGCGCGGCGGCTTCCTCATAGCCGGTGGTGCCGTTGATCTGGCCCGCGAGGAAAAGACCCCGGATCTTCCTGGTCTGCAGCGTCGGATCGAGTTCGCGCGGATCGACATAATCGTATTCGATCGCATAGCCCGGCCGGATGATGCGGGCCTTAGCAAGCCCCGGAATGGTCGCGACCAGCGCGGTCTGGACCTCCTCGGGCAACGAGGTCGAAATCCCGTTCGGATAGACGGTCCGATCGTCCAAGCCTTCGGGCTCGAGGAAGATTTGGTGGCCGTCGCGCTCGCCGAACTTGACGATCTTGTCCTCGATCGACGGGCAATAGCGCGGGCCCCGGCTGGCGATCTGGCCGGAATACATCGGCGAGCGGTGGACGTTGTCGCGGATAATTGCGTGGGTCGCCGCGGTGGTCCGGGTGATGCCGCACTCGATCTGCGGGGTCGTGATCTGCCCGGTCAGCATGGAAAACGGCTCCGGCGGATCGTCGCCGGGCTGCATCTCGAGCGCGGCCCAATCGATCGTGCGGCCATCGAGGCGCGGCGGAGTGCCGGTCTTCAGCCGGCCGAGTGCAAAGCCGGCCTGCTCGAGGGTGCGCGAAAGCCCCATCGCTGGTGCCTCGCCGACGCGCCCGGCCGGAATCTGCTTTTCGCCGATATGGATGAGTCCCCGGAGGAAGGTCCCGGTGGTCAGAACGACGGCGCCAGTCCCAAACCGCCGCCCGTCGGCCAGGACGACCCCCGAAACGCGACCGTCCGTCAGAATGAGGTCGTCGGCCTCGGCCTCGATCACCGTCAGGCGGGGCGTCGCCTTGATCGCGGCCTGCATTGCAGCCGCATAGAGTCTTCGATCCGCCTGCGCCCGCGGTCCGCGCACGGCCGGCCCCTTGCGCCGGTTCAGCACCCGAAACTGGATTCCGCCCTGGTCGGCAACCCGGCCCATGAGCCCGTCCAGTGCATCAATCTCGCGGACGAGATGCCCTTTCCCGAGTCCCCCGATGGCCGGATTGCAGGACATCGCCCCAACGGTATCGAACCGATGCGTCACCAGCGCCGTGCGCGCGGCCATCCGCGCGGCCGCGGCCGCGGCTTCGCAGCCGGCGTGGCCGCCGCCTATGACAATGACGTCGAATTTGCTGTCCATTGAAGGTCTCAGAGCGGCCAATCTTTACCGGAGCCACACGGCCGGGTCAAAACGGCAATGTTTCACGTGAAACATCCCGCCGGCCTATTTTCCGATGCAGAAATCGCGGAAAATCACGTCCAGGACGTCTTCGACATCGATGCGGCCAGTCAGACGTTCCATGGCGCGGGCGGCCACCCGAAGTTCCTCCGCTAATAGGTCCTCGGCCAGTGACCCAGCCAGAATACGGTGGAGAGCCGACCGGGCGTCTTCCAGCGCAAGACGGTGGCGCTCGCGGGTAACGAGGGCCGGTTCCGCAGCACCCAGAAGCCGGTCGGCTGCCGAGGTCAGGGCGGTGACAAGGTTATCGACCCCCCGTCCGGTAATGGACGAAAGCGTAAAATGATGTTCGATAATCCATTCTATTAGTTCATTACTACGCCGAATGTCTGAACCTTCCATACGAACGGCAAAAGTGGACGGTGCGGATGAATTGGCTGGAGCCGGAGGACGATTGAACGGAAAGGTCGGCAACAAATCGGCCTTGTTGCGGATCAGCCAGACTGGAGGACTCCCCAGGCCGCTTGCGACAGCACCAGGACCGGCGGCCATCATCGAACCGGACGCGATCCGCTCGGCCACCGGACCAGAAGTCCGCCCGGCCTCCAGCCTACCCGCCTCGCCGCCCTCACTCGCATCCACCACCCACAAGACCACATCAGCCGCGGCGGCGCGGTCGCGCGCGCGGCGCACCCCCTCCATCTCCACCGGATCGCGGGTCTCGCGGATGCCGGCCGTATCGAGCAGCGTCACCGGGAGGCCGTTGAGATCGAGGTGCACCTCAATTACGTCGCGCGTCGTGCCGGCATAAGGCGACACGATCGCGGCCTCGCGCCTTGCAAGCCGGTTCAACAGCGTCGACTTGCCCGCATTTGGCGGCCCGGCGATGGCGACGACCAGCCCCTCGCGCAATCGCTCGCCGCGCCGTCCGTCGGCCAATGCGCCGGAAATCTCCGCCTCCAGCTTGCGGGCGATCGAGACGGCAGGCGCGGCCAGATTCGTCGGCACGTCGCCTTCGTCGGAAAAATCGATCCCGGCCTCGATCAGCGCCAGCGCCTCAATCAGCTTCTTGCGCCAGGTGTCGGCGCGCTTTCCGAGAACGCCGTTCATCTGCCGGATGGCCTGGCGGCGCTGCGCTTCCGTCTCGGCGCCGACGAGTTCAGCGAGGCCTTCCACCGCGGTCAGATCGAGCTTGCCGTTCTCGAAGGCGCGGCGGGTGAACTCGCCCGCTTCCGCCGGCCGTAAGCCTTCAAGCGAGGAAAGCGCTCGAAATGTCGCGGCGAGCACAGCGCGGCCGCCGTGTAGCTGCAATTCGGCCGAGTCCTCGCCGGTCTCGCTGTTCGGCCCCGGAAACCAGAGCGCCAGCGCCTCGTCAATCAGCTCGCCGGTCTGCGGATCGCGCATGCGCGCGAACGCGGCCTTGCGCGGTTCCGGGATCCGCCCGGCGATTGCTTTGAGCGCGTCGCCGGCGCGCGGACCCGAAATGCGCACGACCGCGATCGCCGCGGGGAGGCGGCCGGAAGAGAGAGCGAAGATGGTCGGGTGCGGAGGGGACATGACGCGAGGCAAACGCCGGAGGGGCGGGGGGAGTCAAGGAGAAGTCGTAGTCCGAGAAATACGAGCGGTGCGCGGCCTCTCAGATCAATGGGCGAAGCACCTCTCCGCCTGCCATCGCCGGGTTGACGCGGCGGTCCCGATGACGAGGGCAGGGAGCAAATCGAAGAATCGATCGGCTTACGGATGTGCTGTTGTGCTCGACCGAGCCGACGCGCAGCCTGGCGCCACCGAAGGTTAGGATCGGCGCGCCATACCCACAACTGAAAGTGGCCTAGCGCCAAATGCACCGGTTAATTCCGGGTGCTAGGCTGAAGCGTGCTTTTCCTTATTCCGAGTGTCGCCGCCATGTCCTTCAATCACTTCGCCCGTGCCAGTCTGCTCCTTGTTGCAATCGCGATCGCCACACCCGCCGACGCGCAGTCCGACCTCGCGCGCGCCTATCAAATCATCGCGTCGAAGAAATTCGTCGACCTGACGCACAGTTTCGGGCCGGACACGCCGGTGTGGTCGGGCTTCGGTCAGGCGAAATTCTCGCCCGCGGCCGACCCGAAGACGCACGAGCCCTACACGATCGCGAAGGACGGTTTCCGCGCGACCTATTTCGAGATGGTCGGGCAGTACGGCACGCATGTCGATCCGCCGGCTCATTTCGACGAGAAGGGGATCACGATGGACGACATCCCGCTCAAGCAGATGATGCTGCCGCTGATCGTGCTCGACGACACGCCCTATCTCGCCAAGGATCCGAACCACGCGTTTTCCATCGATGACCTGAAAGCCTGGGAGAAGCACAACGGGCGCGTGCCAAAGGGCGCGTTCGTCGCGCTGCGTACGGACATGTCCAAGGACTGGGACAAGGACCCGGAGCGATTCAAACGCGTCCCGTTCCCGGCCTGGGCGTTCGAGACGATCAAGTTTCTGTACGAGCAGCGCGGCGTCGTTGCGACCGGGCACGAGGCGATGGATACCGACACGACCGACAAGATGGATTCGGAGACCTGGCTCCTGCAGCACGGGCATTACCAGATCGAGGTGATGGCGAATCTCGACCAGGTGCCGGCAAAAGGCGCGCTGATCATCGTGGCCTGGCCGAAGGTGAAGAAGGGTCTCGGCTTCCCCGCCCGCGCGTTCGCGATCCTTCCGTAGTTGTCATCCGGAGCGACCGAACCCGGAATGCATACGCCGCCGCTATTCCCCTCGTCATGCCCGGCTTTATGCTGGGAGAGGTTTTGGAACTGCCCCACCGTTCGAAACGTTGCTCTGTCGAAGACATGGAGCAGCGCCATGGCGGCCAACGATCGCACCCCGGACGAGAGCAGAAGCAACCCGACCCTGATCGCGGCGACCGTCATCGGCGTCTGCCTTGCCAGCGGCCTGATCGTGTGGGCGGGCGGATGGGGCTTCTCCAACGACCAGGTCGCGTCGACCAATCCGGCGCCGCATCCGGGCAATACCTCCCCGGCCGTGCAGGTGCCCATGCGCGAGACAACTGGTTCGCGTTAACGGTGCCGCAGCGCCTCAGCCATTGAAATCCGCTAGGCTGAGCCGATGGAATCGGACGCACCTGCGCAGACAAATCGCCTTGCCGGCGCAACGTCGCCTTATCTGCTGCAGCACGCGCACAATCCGGTCGACTGGTGGCCGTGGAGCGCGGAAGCCCTCGCGCAGGCGCGCAGCCAGAACAAGCCAATCCTGCTCTCGGTCGGCTACGCCGCGTGCCACTGGTGCCACGTTATGGCGCACGAGTCGTTCGAGGACGAGGCGACCGCGCGGGTGATGAACGAGCTGTTCGTCAACATCAAAGTCGACCGCGAGGAGCGGCCGGACATCGACCAAATCTACATGAACGCGCTGCATCTGCTCGGCGAGCAGGGCGGCTGGCCGATGACGATGTTTCTCACGCCTGCGGCTGAGCCGGTCTGGGGCGGCACGTATTTTCCAAAAGAGTCGCGCTTCGGCCGCCCGGCTTTCGTCGAGGTGCTGTACGAGGTCGCGCGCCTGTTCAAGGAAGAGCCGGGCAAGATCGCGCAGAACCGTGCGGCCTTGCTCGCACGACTGTCAGAGCGCGCGCCTCCCGAAGGCAGGGTGACGATCGGACTCTCGGAATTGGACTCCGCCGCGCGGCAGGCCGGCAACATGATCGACGCCACGCATGGCGGCCTGCGCGGCGCACCGAAATTTCCGCAACCGGGGCTATTGGAGTTTTTGTGGCGGGCTGGGGTGCGTACCAGCGACCAGCGCTTTTTCGACCTCGTCGGGCTCTCGCTCGAGCGCATGTGCGAGGGCGGCATCTACGATCATCTCGGCGGCGGCTTCTCGCGCTATTCTGTCGACGAGCGCTGGCTGGTGCCGCATTTCGAGAAGATGCTGTACGACAACGCGCAGCTTCTCGAACTGCTCGCGCTCGGCTGGCAGCGAAGCGGCAACACGCTGTTCGCCGAACGCGCGCGAGAAACCGTGCAATGGCTCGCGCGCGAGATGACCACGAAGGAGGGCGCCTTTTGCGCCTCCCTCGACGCCGACTCCGAAGGTGAGGAAGGCAAGTTCTACGTTTGGTCCTATGACGAGGTGATCCGCACGTTGGGGCTTTCGGACGGCGAGTTCTTCGCGCGGCATTACGACGTGAGCGCGAGCGGCAATTTCGAGAGCCACAATATTCTCAATCGCCTGGAACGCGTGCCTCGCACGCGCGAGGACGAGGAACGCCTCGCGCTGCTGCGCGCGAAGCTGATGCAGGTGCGCGATAAGCGCGTGCGGCCGGGTCTCGACGACAAGGTCCTTGCCGACTGGAATGGGCTGATGATCGCGGCGCTGGTTAACGCGGGCGTCGTGTTCGGCGAGCCGGGCTGGATCGACATGGCCGCGCATGCCTTCGATTTCATAGTGCGCGCGATGACGCGCGGCGATCGGCTCGGTCATTCCTGGCGCGGCGGGCAACTCCTGTTTCCGGGCCTCGCCTCCGATTTCGCCGCGATGATACGCGCGGCGCTCGCGCTCTATGAAGCGCGCGGCGAGCGTGCTTTTCTCGATCGGGCCCTGACGTGGCAGGACGCCTTCGACACGCATTATCGTGACACGGCGACCGGCGTGTATTTTCTCACCGCGGACGACGCGAGCGACCTCATCCTGCGCCCGAATGCGACGACCGACGACGCGACACCCAATCCGAACGCGGTGGAAGCGCAGAACTTGGTGCGGCTCGCGGTGCTCGCGGGCGAGGACCGCTATCGCGAACAGGCGGACCAGATGTTCGACTACATCGTGTCCGCAGGCGCGCAGAATTTGTTCGGGCACATCGCGCTGTTGAATGCGCTCGACCTGCGCCTGCGCGGGCTCGAGATCGTCGCCGCCGGGCCGAAAGCGGAAACCTTCGCGCGTGCGGCGCTCGCGCTGCCGTTCTTCGACCGTATCGTCCTACGCGCGCCTTCTGCCGATGTACTGCCTGCAACGCATCCGGCGCAGGAGATGCTGAGGTCGCTTACAGGCAGCGCAGCTTTCGTTTGCGCCGGTCAGCGCTGTTCGCTGCCGGTGGCGGAGGCGGACAAGATCGCGGAGGCGGTGAGGGGGATGCGCACTGCCTAACCCGCTCGTCCCCGCGAAAGCGGGGACCCGTTTCTGAATTGCCGCAATGGAAGGTCCACCTGGATTCCCGCTTACGCGGGAATGAGTGGAGCGTGGGGCTCCGCCTCGCCGATTACTTCACCCCAATCGCCTCGGCGATCGCGACCGTGCGCCGCGCCATCTCGGCATGCAGGCGCTCGACCATGCGGCCGTCGATCGACACCACGCCCTTGCCTTTGTTCTCCGGCAGTTCGAACACGGCGATCATCTTGCGCGCTTGCGCCACTTCTTCCGCCGAGGGCGAGAACGCCGCGTTGCACGGCTCGATCTGGTTCGGATGAATGAGCGTTTTGCCATCGAATCCGAACTCGACGCCCTGGCGGCACTCCGCTACGAAGCCGTCCGCGTTGCCGATGTCATTGTAGACGCCGTCCAGGACGTCGATGCCGTAGTGCCGCGCGGCGAGCACGCATTGCGACAGCCATGGCAGCATCGGCGCGCGTCCGGGCACGAGCCGCGCGCGTGTCTCCTTGGCGAGATCGTTGGTGCCGAGCACGAATCCCGAAAGCCGCGCCTCGGAATCGCGCGCCTCGGCGGCGATCGACAGAATATTGAAGATCGCGAGCGGCGTCTCGATCATCGCCCAGACGCGCGTCTTGTGCGGCGTGCCCATGTCGAGCAGCCGCCGGCCGATCAATTCCAGCGTTTCCGCACTTGAAATTTTCGGCACCAGGATGGCGTCGGGCGCCGCATGTGCAGCGGCGGAGAGGTCGTCGGCGTGCCAAGTCGTGTCGACGCCGTTAACGCGCACGAACACCTCGCGCTTGCCGAAGCCGCCCGCCTTCACCGCCGCGACGATTTGGGCGCGCGCGGATTCCTTCGCGTCGGGCGCGACCGAGTCCTCGAGATCGAGGATGACGCCGTCGCACGGCAATGTCTTGGCCTTCTCGATCGCACGGGCGTTCGAGCCCGGCATGTACAAAACGCTGCGGCGCGGTCGGATGGTCATGCTGCCCCCATTGTCATTCCGGGACGGCGCCATAGCGCGTCGAAAACGCGCGTGAACGCGCTTACGGCGCCGGACCCGGAATGACCGTATCGATTACATCCTGCCCATGCCACTCTTCGGCACTATGACAAAGGTTGCAGCCGACGAATGGCTCGCGGGCGTGGACGGCTGTCCCGGCGGTTGGATCGCGGCCTTCGTGCGCGGTGAAGAAGTGCGTGTCGAGGTGCTAGCGCGCTTTGTGAACGTGCTTGCGCTCCGCCCGGCGCTGGTAGCGATCGACATTCCGATCGGGCTGCCGGAGCGAGCAGGGTATGGCGGGCGCGCGGCGGAAAACGCGGTGCGACCGCTGCTCGGCGCACGGCAGTCGTCTGTTTTCTCCGTACCGTCCCGTGCCGCGGTGTACGCGCCGGATTACGCGACTGCCTGCGCGGCGGCTCTCGCCACCTCCGACCCGCCGCGCAAGGTCTCGAAGCAGCTCTACAACATCGCCCCGAAGATCCAAGAGGTGGACCAAGTGCTCCGCGCCAATCCGGTGGTGATGCGGAGCGTGTTCGAGGTGCATCCCGAGCTGGCGTTCTGGCGGCTGAACGGCGGGCGTGCGCTCGATGAGCCGAAGAAGGTGAAGGGCCGCTGCTACGAGCCGGGCATTGCCTTGCGCCGCTCGCTTTTGATCACGAGCGGGCTGCCGGAGGCGGCCGTCAACGCCCTACGGCCGAAGGGGGCCGGCCCCGACGACCTCCTGGATGCACTCGCCTGCGCCTATGTCGCGGAGCGGCTGCGCGACGGATTGGCGGAGCCGTTCCCCGATCCGCCCGAGCGGGACGCGTTCGGCTTGCCGATGGCCATCTGGGCGTGACAAACGGGGGCGCAAGGAGGCCGGACTATGCCTTTCCCGAAACGCCTGATCGACGGCTACAGCGCCTTCCGCTCCGAGCGGCTGCCGCAGGAGCAGACACGCTTCCGCCAGCTCGCCGAGCAGGGGCAGGCGCCCGAGATCATGGTGATCGGCTGCTGCGACTCGCGCGTGTCGCCGGAGGTCATCTTCGACGCGCGGCCCGGCGAGCTGTTCGTCGCGCGCAACATCGCCAACCTGGTGCCGCCTTACACGCCTGACGCCGCGCAGCGCGCGATGTCGGCCGCGCTGGAATTTGCCGTGCAGGCCTTGAAGGTGAAGCACATCGTCGTGCTGGCGCATGCGCAATGCGGCGGCATCCGCGCCTACGCCGAGGAAGCGGCGCCGCTCTCACCCGGCGATTTCATCGGGAGTTGGATGGCGCTGATCGCGCCGTCCGCGAAAAAGGTCGGACCGCGCGGCGAGCGTTCGTTCAAGGATTATGTGACGGCGCTGGAGCAGCAGGCGGCGCTGACGACGCTCGACAATCTGATGACGTTTCCGTGCGTGAAGATTCTGGTCGAGCGCGGCAAATTGCATTTGCACGCAGCCTATTTCGGGGTCGCTACGGGCGATCTGTCGGTTTTCGATCCGACGGCAAAGCGCTTCGAGCGCGTCGGGTGGGACAAGCACCCGATGTCGTTTCCGGGCCCGAGTTTTTAATTCTTTCGTCATGCCCGGCTTTGTGCCGGGCATTCACGTCTTACTCATCTAAGCAGCAAAGTCGTGGATGGCCGGGAAAATCCCGGCCATGACGATATAATTTACCTGCGGAGTATAGGTCCCCACTTTCGCGGGATGACAGTGGAAAAGCTTATGCCGCCTTTTTCTTCGCGCTGATCAGCTTGCGGTTGATCAGGCACTCGGCGATCTGTATGGCGTTAAGCGCCGCGCCCTTGCGCAGGTTGTCAGAGACGACCCACATCTGCAGGCCGTTCTCAATTGTCGAATCTTCACGGATACGGCTGATGTAGGTCGCATCCTCGCCGACGCATTCGTAAGGCGTGACGTAGCCGCCGGGCTCGCGCTTGTCGATGACGAGGCAGCCTGGGGCGGAACGCAGGATCTCGCGCGCTTCGTCCGCGGTGATCGGATTTTCAAATTCGATGGTCACCGCTTCCGAATGGCCGACGAACACCGGCACGCGCACGCAGGTCGCCGTCAGCTTGATCTTAGGATCGAGAATTTTCTTGGTCTCGACCACCATCTTCCACTCTTCCTTGGTGTAGCCGTCTTCCATGAAGACGTCGATCTGCGGAATTAGGTTGAAGGCGATGCGCTTGGGAAACTTCTTGCTCTCACGCTCTTCCAGCGTGAACACCGACTTCGTCTGCGCGAACAGTTCGTCCATCGCGTCCTTGCCGGCGCCGGAGACGGATTGATAGGTCGACACCACGACTCGCTTGATCTTGGCGTGGTCGTGCAGCGGCTTGAGCGCGACGACGAGTTGCGCCGTCGAGCAGTTCGGGTTGGCGATGATGTTCTTCTTGGTGAAGCCCGCGACCGCGTCGGCGTTCACCTCGGGCACGATCAGCGGCACATCCATGTCCATACGCCAGGCGGACGAATTGTCGATCACTACCGCGCCCTGCGCGCCGATCTTCGGCGACCATTCCTTGGACACCGAGCCGCCGGCGGACATCAGGCAGATGTCGACATCCGAGAAGTCGTAATGGTCGAGCGCCTTCACTTTCAGGGTCTTGTCGCCGTAGGAGCACTCCGTCCCCACGCTCTTGCGCGAGGCGAGCGCGACCACCTCGTCGGCGGGGAAATTGCGCTCAGCCAGGATCGCCAGCATCTCGCGGCCGACATTGCCGGTGGCGCCCACCACCGCGACCTTGTAACCCATTGTGAAATCTCCAAGAGACGGACCGCTGCGGTGCAGCGGAACCGCGAGGCTTCTAGGCGAGAATGGCCGTTCTGACAACGCCCGCCGGTCTTTAGCCTATTTGGGGGCTGGCGGCCCGCAGTCCATGGGCGAGGTGTCGCGACTTCCTCCATCCGGCCACCGCGAAAACGTTGACGCCGGGAACAATCCGTTCGAACATCCTTGATTGAGAGAATAAACGTCCTGCCGCAATGGCGGGGACGACAAGAAAACTCTCGGGGAGGATAAAAATGATCTCACGCCGTCACCTGCTGCAAACAGCAGGCGCCGCGGGCGCGCTTGCCGGTCTGCCGTCATTCGTGCGCGCCCAGCCCGCCGGTCCGGCGCTCACGCCGGGCGTCCCGCCCGGGGTCGGAAGCTACGCCGCCATGGCGTCGCTGCCGGGCAAGAAGCCGCTGATCCGGCTCGCCGATCGGCCGCCGAATTACGAGTCGCCGCTCGAATATTTGCGCACTCCGATCACGCCCAACGACCAGTTCTTCGTCCGCTATCACCTCTCCGACATCCCTGAGGTGAAGGCAGAGACCTACCGCATCAAGGTCGGCGGCGACGGCGCCAACGGGCATGTGGAGCTCACGCTCGACGATCTGAAGACGATGCCCGCGGTCGAGGTGGTCGCGGTGAACCAGTGCTCCGGCAACCGGCGCGGGCTGTCGCAGCCGCATGTCGCCGGTGTCGAATGGGGCTACGGAGCGATGGGCTGTGCACGCTGGAAGGGCGCGCGGCTCAAAGACATTCTCGACAAGGTCGGACTGAAGAAAGAGTGCATCGAGGTTGGCTTCAACGGCGCCGACGGACCGGCCTACGACAAGACGCCGGACTTCGTGAAGAGCATCCCGACGTGGAAGGCAGTAGATCCCGACACCATCGTCGCCTACGAGATGAACGGGCAGCCACTGCCGCACTTCAACGGCTTTCCTGCCCGACTGATCGTGCCCGGCTGGACCGGCACCTATTGGATGAAGCATCTCACCGACATCGAGGCGCGCATCTCACCGCTCGGCAATTTCTGGATGGCCACGGCGTACCGCATTCCGGTCGGCAAATTTCCGATCGTGGCGCGCTTCATCTCGCAGGAGGCCGTGGCATCGACGCCGATCACCGAGATGGTGGTGAACTCGCTTATCACCAGCCATCGCGACGGCGCGAAGGTGAATGCGGGCAAGCTCACCGTCAGTGGGCTGGCCTGGGACGGCGGTTACGGCATCCGGCGCGTCGCGGTGTCGACAGACGGCGGCAAGAGCTGGAGCGATGCCAAGCTCGGCGAGGACCTCGGCAAGTACGCGTTCCGGCCGTTCAGCTTCGATCTCACCGCCAAGCGCGGCAGGAACACGATCATGGTCAACGCGACGAACGCGATCGGGCAGACACAGGTGTCCCAATTGATCTTCAATCCGGCCGGCTACCACAACAACGTGATGCAGAGCATCACGCTCAACGCGTGAGCGAGGCCGACATGCGCACATTTGCAATTGCGTTCGCTGCCGTTCTTCTCGCCGGCGCCTCGTTCGCGCAGGAGCAGGAGATTAAGCTCAAGCCGGGGACCGGGCTCGAAAAGGTCGAAGGCAACTGCGCGGCGTGCCATACGCTCGCCTACATCCCGATGAACTCGCCGTTCCTCGACGCGAAGGGCTGGGAGGCCGAGGTCGCCAAGATGATCAAGGCCTACGGCGCGCCGATCGACGACGCCGACGCAAAGGCGATCGCGGAGTATCTGAAGAGCAATTACGGGTCTTGACCCCTCCCCCGTTTGTCCCCGTGAAAGCGGGGGTCCAGAGCTGACGAGCCGCACTGAAAGACAGCGCTGGATTCCTGGTTTCGCGGGAATGAGCGGGGTTCGGACTCGCCCGCGTCCCCCCAACGCGACGATAGGGTCTGGCCATGTGGGCTGCGGGCGTACCTAGTCGTGCTTTTGACCGAAGGTTACCGCGCGGCACCGCGGGCGTGGTCCCTCGCCGCGCCGATCACGGTCGTCGTCTAAGTGCTGGCGAAGATGCTTACGTCGACGATCCGCTCGACCAGGAAGAGAGCAAATCGAGCTAGCTCTGGGGCGGCGGTTTGTGCAGCGTCAGACGCGCAAGCGCGGGCAAGGTCGATCCCTGCACCAGGATCGAGAACAGCACGACGCCATAGGTCGCGATCAGAATCGCGGCCTTATGGCCGGTATCCGGAAGCGAGAGCGCGAGCGCGACCGAGATGCCGCCGCGCACGCCGGCCCAGGTGAGGAACGGGACGTTGCGCACCGACAGCTTGCTGCGCCATGCCGGCCATAGCAGCGGCGGCGACACGGCGATGAAGCGTGCGACCAGCACAATCGGAATGGCGCACAGCGCGAGCCGGATCGCGCCGGGCACGTAGGGCAGCAGGACGATCTCCAGCCCGATCAGCAGGAACAGCACCGAATTGAGCACCTCGTCGATCAGCGTCCACAACGCGGTGACGTAGCCTTCCGTCCGTTCGCTCATCGCATCGCGCGGTGCGCGGTCGCCAAACAGAAGTCCTGCGGCGACAACCGCGAGCGGCCCGCTGGTGCCAAGCCGCGCGGCAAGCGCGTACGTCGCCGTCACCAGTGCAAGCGTGATCAGCACCTCGACGGCGAAGTCGTCGATCGTGCGCATCGCGCGGTAGGCGATGTAGCCGGTGACGCAGCCGAGCGCGAGGCCACCACCTGCTTCGCGCACGAGTTCAAGCAACGCGCTGCCGATCGTATGCTCCTCTCCAGGCCCTGCTGCCAGCGCGAGCAGAAACGTGAACAGCACGATACCGACACCGTCATTGAACAAGGCTTCGCCTTCGATCTCCACCTGCAATTGTTTCGGCAGGTTCACGCGACGCAACGTGTTCAGCACCGCGACCGGGTCGGTCGGGCTGATCAGTGCGGCGAACACAAGCGCCCAAGCGAGCGGCAATTGATAGTCGAACAGTCGGGCGGCGCCCCAGAAGCCGAAACCGACGATGCCCGTCGAGATCAGTGTGCCGATGAAAGCGAGGGTCACGACAGGACCCGCGCGCTCGCGTAGGAGCGGCACGTGCACGCTCAGCGCCCCGGCAAACAGGAGGAACGCGAGCATGCCACTTATCACCACGCTGGTGAAGTCGATCTGCTGCAGCGCCTCGCGCAGCGCGACATAGCCGGGAGCATCGGGCAGCACGGCGCCGACGCCCGCGAGCACGAGGGACGCGACCAGACCCATAAGCAACAGACCGATCGAGCGGGGCAGGTGCAGAAAACGGCGGTTCGCCCAGCCGAAGAGAGCCGAGAGCGTCAGCAGCAGGGCGGAGACATCGAACAGCGACATGGCCGCAAACAGCGCCGCTCGGGCGCCGGTTCCTCACATGAGGACAGTGCATCCCATGTCGGGATGCAAGCCCGCTTGATCCGGCGGAGATTTTCCGAAAATGTCGCGCCGGTGAAAACGGCCCAGTCTAAGGAGCGTCATGCCGCACTACAAAATTCTCGTTGCCGGCGCCGGGATCGGCGGGCTCACCGCCGCATCGTTCCTGCTGCAGGCGGGCCATGACGTGGAGATCTATGAGCAGGCGCCGCAGCTCGAGGAAGTGGGGGCCGGTATCCAGATCAGCGCCAACGCGATGCACGCGCTGCGCACGCTCGGGCTGGAATCGGCGATTACGGCAGCGGGGGTGCGCCCGGCAGCCTACGTCTTTCGGCTGCACGACACCGGCGAGGAGATTCAGCGCTTCGCGCTGTCGGACGAGCACGAGCGGCTGCACAGCGCGCCGTACACGCAGCTCCACCGCGCCGATTTTCATGCGCTCCTGGCGGAAAAGGCGCGTTCGCTGAAGCCGGACGTCGTGCGGCTGAACAAGCGCGTGGCGAGCTTCGAGGAGGACGCGAAAGGCGTGACGTTGCACTTCACCGACGGCACATCGGCGCGCGGCGATCTGTTGATCGGCGCAGACGGTTTGAAGTCGGTGGTGCGTAAGCAGATCGTCGGCGAGACGCCGGCGAACTACACCGGCGACGCCGCCTGGCGCATCACCGTGCCGACCGAGCGCCTGCCCGCAGGATTGATCGAGCCGGCGATGACGCTCTTTCTCGGGCCCGGGGGCCACGCGGTCTTCTATTATCTACGCGGCGGGCGGCTATTGAATTTCGTCGGCATCGTCGAGACCGACGAAGTCTTGGAGGAATCGTGGACGGTGAAGCTGCCGTGGGAGCGGCTGAAGGCCGAGTACCAGGGCTGGCATCCGATCGTGCACACCGTGATCGACGCCGCCGACCGAGACCAGTGCTTCCGCTGGTCGCTGCACAATCGTCTGCCGATCGACAACTGGAGCACCGCGCGCACGACATTGCTCGGCGACGCGTCACACGCGACGCTTCCGTATCTCGCGCAGGGTGCGGTGATGGCGATCGAGGACGGCGCGGTGCTGATGCGCGCACTCGCGCAGGAAGCGTCGATTGCATCGGCGCTGCAGCTTTATCAGCGCAACCGGATCCCACGCACGTCACGCATCGTGCTGCAGTCGAGCGAAAACCGCCGACGCTTTCACCTCGGCAGCCAGGCCGCCATCCGTGCCGAGTTCGCCAAGGTCAACGAAGGCGCCGACCGCAACAAGTGGCTGTATTCGTATAATCCGCTGACGGTGGAGCTGGTGTAGCCCGGCTGTGTCCCGGACGCGGCGCAGCACGCACCGAAGCGGAATGACGCGCCGCGCCGGGACAAAGACTCAGAGCTGCCGCTCCACCAGATCCTTCTTCAATTCGGCTATCGCCTTCGCCGGATTGAGACCCTTCGGGCAGGCCTTCGCGCAGTTCATGATCGTATGGCAGCGGTAGAGCCGGAACGGGTCCTCGAGATGATCGAGCCGATCGCCGGTCGCTTCGTCGCGGCTATCCTTCACCCACCGGTTCGCCTGTAAGAGCGCCGCCGGGCCGAGATAGCGGTCCGAATTCCACCAGTAGCTCGGGCATGAGGTCGAGCAGCATGCGCACAGGATGCATTCGTACATTCCGTCGAGCTTGGCGCGGTCCTCATGGCTCTGCTTCCACTCCTTCTCCGGAGTCGGCGTCGAGGTGTGCAGCCACGGCTCGATGGAGGCGTACTGCGCATAGAAATTGGTGAGGTCGGGCACGAGGTCCTTCACCACCGGCTGATGCGGCAGCGGCGAGATCTTCACCGGATGCTTGATATCGTCCGTCGCCTTGGTGCATGCGAGCGTGTTGGTGCCGTCGATGTTCATCGCGCAGGAGCCGCAGACGCCTTCACGGCAGGAGCGGCGGAAGGTCAGCGTCGGATCGATGTTGTTTTTGATCCAGATGAGGGCGTCGAGCACCATCGGCCCGCAGTCATTGCGGTCGACGTAATAGGTGTCGACGCGCGGGTTCTGCCCGTCGTCCGGATTCCAGCGGTAGATGCGGAATTCGGTTTCGTCGCCCGGCTTCGCCTTCGGCCCATGCGGCCAAGTCTTGCCTTCGGTGACCCTTGAATTCTTAGGCAGCGTGAATTCGACCATGATGGCGAGCCTTAGTAAACGCGAGCCTTCGGCTCGATGTAGGAGACGTCGTTGGTCAGCGTGTAGGTGTGCACCGGACGATAATCGAGCGTGACGTTGCCCTTCTCGTCCAGCCACGACAGCGTATGCTTCATCCAGTTTTGATCGTCGCGGTTCGGATAATCCTCGCGTGCATGCGCGCCGCGGCTTTCGGTGCGGTTCTTCGCCGAAGTCATCGTGACCACGGCCTGCGCGATCAGATTGTCGAGCTCGAGGGTCTCGATCAGGTCGGAATTCCAAATCAACGAACGATCGCTGACGCGCACGTCGGGCATGCCGTTGTAGACGTCCTTGATCAGCTTCTCGCCCTCCGCCAGCACCTCGCCGGTGCGGAACACGGCGCAGTTGTTCTGCATTACGCGCTGCATGTTGAGCCGCAATTGCGCGGTCGGCGTGCCGCCCGAGGCGTGGCGGAATTTGTCGAGCCGCGACAGCGCGAAATCGGCCGAGTCTTTCGGCAGATCGGGCTGGGTGTCGTTCGGCGTAAGGATTTCGGCGCAGCGCTGCGCGGCGGCGCGGCCGAACACGACGAGGTCGATCAGCGAATTGGAGCCGAGGCGGTTCGCGCCGTGCACCGACACGCAGGCCGCTTCGCCGAGCGCCATCAGGCCGGGGATCACCGTGTCGGGATCGCCGTCCTTCTTGGTCAGCGCCTCGCCGTGATAATTGCAGGGGATCCCGCCCATGTTGTAGTGCGCGGTCGGGATCACGGGGATCGGCTCGTGCGTGACGTCGACGCCAGCGAAGATGCGGGCACTCTCCGAAATGCCGGGCAGCCGCTCGTGCAGCACCTTGGGATCGAGATGATCGAGGTGCAGGTAGATGTGATCCTTATTCGGGCCGACGCCGCGACCCTCGCGAATCTCGATCGTCATCGAACGCGATACGACGTCGCGCGACGCCAGATCCTTGGCCGACGGCGCGTAGCGCTCCATGAAACGCTCGCCTTCCGAATTGACCAAGTAGCCGCCTTCGCCGCGTGAGCCTTCAGTGATCAGACAGCCCGCGCCATAGATGCCAGTCGGATGGAATTGCACGAATTCCATATCCTGTAGCGGAAGGCCGGCGCGCAACACCATCGCGTTGCCGTCTCCGGTGCAGATGTGCGCCGAGGTGCAGGAGAAATAGGTGCGTCCGTAGCCGCCGGTCGCCAGGATGACCATGTTGGCGCGGAAGCGGTGGATCGAGCCGTCGTCCATGTTGAGCGCGACCACGCCGCGGCAGCGACCGCCGTCCATGATCAGGTCGATGGCGAAATATTCGACATAGAACTCGGCCGAGTGCCGCAGCGCCTGGCCGTACATCGTGTGCAGCATCGCGTGGCCGGTCCGGTCCGCGGCGGCGGCGGTGCGCTGCGCGGTACCCTTGCCGAAATGCGTGGTCATGCCGCCGAACGGGCGCTGATAGATCTTGCCGTCCTCTTCGCGGCGCGAGAACGGCAGGCCCCAGTGCTCGAGTTCGTACACGGCCGCCGGTGCGTTCTTGCACATGTATTCGATCGCGTCCTGGTCGCCGAGCCAGTCGGAGCCCTTGACGGTGTCGTACATGTGCCAGCGCCAGTCGTCCTCGCCCATGTTGCCGAGCGCGGCGGCGATGCCGCCTTGCGCGGCAACCGTGTGCGAGCGCGTGGGAAAGACCTTAGTGATGCAGGCGGTGCGCAGACCCGCCTCCGAACACCCGACGACGGCGCGCAAGCCCGAGCCGCCGGCGCCGACCACGACGACGTCGTATTGGTGGTCTTCGATCGGATAGGCGCGCCCGTTCACTGACGGGCCGCCGTTCGCCTTGCCGTTTCCATTCATCGCCATGGTATCAGACTCCGAACGACAGCTTGAGAACGGCGAAAGCCCCGGCGAACGCCGCCAAAAAAATGAAAAAGACGTTTCCGATCGTGGCAAGGAGTTTCAATTTCTCCTCGTGCACATAATCGATGATGATTTCCTGCACGCCGATCCACCCGTGATAGGCCGTATTCAGGATGAACAGCAGCAGGATAATCGCGACGAGCGGTGAGCCGAGGATCTGCACCGTCGCGGCATGGCTGCGTCCGAGCAGCGCGACCGCGATGACGATGACCGCGATGGTCAGCGGCAGGCCGGCGACGGATGTGAGCCGCTGATGCCAGAACGTGCTGGTGCCGGAGTGGGCCGCCCCGCGGCCGCGCACGCGGCCCAAGGGTGTGCGCATCTTCGCGCTGCTCATCGCGGACCTCCCATCGCCAGAAAACCGACGATCCAGAGCAGGATCGTGAGCACAACGGAGCCGATGATGGTGGCGAGCGCGAGCATCTCACGATCGGCGGGCTCGAAGCCGTAGATCAGGTCCCAGATGAGATGGCGGATGCCGCCCAGCATGTGATGAATCAGCGCCCAACTGTAGCCGAGCAGGATGAGCTCACCGATGATCGAGCCGATGAACCACTGAAATGCGGCATAGGCGTTCGGCCCGGTCGCGGCTGCAACAAGCCACCAGACGACAAGCGCAAAGCCGAAATAAAGAAAGAAGCCTGTGATGCGGTGAAGACCCGACATCAGGTAGGTGAGCATAAAGCGATAGACTTGGATGTGCGGCGATATCGGTCGCGGTCGCCGCGCCGCCGCTGCTCCCACGTCGAAGTTGGTCATGACTACTGTCTCCAACTGCGCCACGCGATCGCCATAAAGGATCGCGCGTCGGGTTCCTAATGAAACTGCCCGACCGCCGCAATTGAATAAAGTCAACCGGCTGTACAGGGACAGGCTGCGCACCCGCGAGAACGGTCAAGCCGGAGGAGGGGAAGTCCGGACCGCCTTGACCGCGCACAATCTACGCCTTCATTATTGGCGAAACATGCTGCGCAAAAACCTAAGCTGCAATATGTGTTCCACGTAGCATGCCTTCGCGGATGGAGAAGATGTCCTGCGATGCGGTTTGATTTTACCGACTTGAGCCTCTTCCGGCACATCGTCGAGGCCGGCAGCATCACTCATGGCGCCGAACGCGCGCATCTCGCGCTGGCCGCCGCTTCCACACGCATCCGCAAGATGGAGTTGGCGTTCGGCACCGAGCTGCTGGTCCGGGGACGGCAGGGTGTGACGCCGACGCAGGCAGGGCGAACCTTGCTGCAGCACGCACGTGGCATCCTCGCGCAGAGCGAACGCTTGCAGGAGGACCTGTCGCCTTACGCGCGCGGGCTCGCCGGCCAGGTGCGCGTGCTGTCGAATACGAACGCGCTCACCGAATTCTTGCCCGAGACGCTGAGCTCGTTTCTAACGAAGTATCCGGATATCAGCGTCGATCTGGAGGAGCGGCTGTCGGACGAGATCGTCGGGCTCATCGCGGAAGGCTCCGGCGATCTCGGCATCGTCGCGGGCACGGTCGATTTCGGCGGTTTGCAGACGTTTCCGTTCCGCAGTGACCGATTCGTGCTGGTCGTCAGCAAGCAGCATCCGCTCGCCGGCCGGGAGCATATCGGTTTTCCCGAAGTGCTCGACTACGACATGGTCGGTCTCGACCGTGCGAGCGCGATCCAGCGCTTTCTCGCGGACCGCGCGAGCCGCATCGGCCGCGCGATTCGCTTGCGTGTGCAGCTGCGCTCGTTCGATGCGATCTGCCGGTTGGTCGAATGCAATGTCGGCGTCGGCATCGTGCCGGAATCGACCGTGCGCCGCGCGCTGCCCAGCATGGCGATCGAGGCGGTGCATCTCACGGATTCCTGGGCGTTGCGCGAACTGACGATCTGCGTGCGCGACGTGACCGCGCTGCCGCCTTACGCAAGGCAGCTCGTCGATCATCTCAGGGGAAGCGCCTCGACTTAGCGCGGCATCAGCACCCAATAATCCAAATCCAAAATCACCGCCGGGTCATACTCCGCGCCCTGATTCAGCGGGAAATCCGCGCACGGCCGGTCTTTCGTTGCGATCGTCCGCAGCCGCAGCGCGCCAAGGTCCGATCGGTCGGGCAGTTCGGCCGTCTTCAGCACTTCCGACCAGGCGAACACCGTGCAGCCGGCAAACAGCGGCGCGACGTGCCGGCCGCCGTTGATCGCCGCGATATGAAAAGCGTTGCCGAGTCCGTTGAACGAGAGCGCGCGCGCGAGCGAGATCACATGCCCGCCGTAGACGAGCCGGCGGCCGAAACGGCCCTGCGCCTCGCTGAACTGATTGAAGTGAACGCGTGCCGTATTTTGATAAAGCCGGGTCGCGATCTGATGCTCGGCTTCCTCGACCGTCATGCCGTCGACGTGATCGATCGTCTCGCCGGCGCGATAGTCGCGAAAGCGGTGCGGCGAGCCCGCGAGCGCCGTGTCATAGGCGCGCGCGTCGATGCGCGGGCAAGCCGCGCCCAGCTCGTCCGGGGCGACCGCCTTCGGCAATTCGGGCACGCGCTCCTCTTTGACCGACGCCGCTTCGTCGCGCTTGCGCACCATTACCCAGCGCACATAGTCGAGCACGCAGTCGCCCGACTCGTCGAAGCCGCGCGAGCGCACGTAGACGATGCCCGTCTTGCGGTTGGAATTCTCCTTCAGCCCGATCACCTGCGAGACGGCCTTGAGCGTCGCGTCGGGATAGACCGGCTTCAAGAACCGGCAGTCGGCGTAGCCGAGATTGGCGACGGCATTCAGCGAGATGTCCGGGACGGTCTTTCCGAAGACGACGTGAAAAACGAGAAGGTCATCGACCGGCGAGCGCGGGTAGCCGATTCGGCGGGCGAATTCGTCGGACGACTGCACGGCAAAGCGCGACCCAAAGAGGCCGTTGTAAAGCGCGACGTCACCGGTCGTGACGGTGCGTGGGGTGGCATGGACGATCTCGTCACCCAGCCGGAAATCCTCAAAAAATCGTCCTGAATTGGTCTTCTGCATCGCCGCTCTCGATAATTTGGGCAGGTGGTCTCGCTTTCGCACCGCAGCGTAGCATTGCGCACGCCGGTCCCGCCAACGCTTCGGTCAACGGCCGCGGTCCGATTGCGGCGCTCTGTAACCGTTGCCAGTACTGCAGCGAAATACGAATGGCGCAGTCTTGTCCCGCATCCGGCGATAGCGGCGTGGTGAGCCGATGACCGCGAGAACTCAAACGGACGTGATGCTTGTTTATCCAGGTGTGATGCCGCTCCCTGGCTCGCTTACCTGCCGTTCCGCAAATGTGGCTGCTATGCTGGGCTCGATCTTATCGCGTCGGCCTCTGGAGTGCCGCGTGAGCCGTCAGACGCAAGACAGCATTGCGGACGATCGGCGTTCCGCCTGGATGGCGGCGGCGCAGGCGGGTGACGGTGCCGCCTATCAGCAGCTCTTGCGTGACTGCATCCCCGTGATCAAAAGCGTCGCACGACGGCGCGGCGTGCCTGCCGACCGCCTCGACGACGCGGTGCAGGACGTGCTGTTGACCATCCATCGGGCGCGGCAGACCTACGATCCGCGCCGCTCTTTCACGGCCTGGATGTCGGTGATCGCCGAGCGGCGGGCGATCGACCTCATGCGCCGCACGCAGCGCCAGCACTTGCGCGAAGTACATGCGCCGCTCGAATTCGAAAGCCACGCGGATGGAACCGCCGACCCGGCGCAAGGCGTTGCCCATGCCGAAGCCAGCGGCACCGTCGCGAGCGCGCTCGCCGGCCTACCGGCGCGGCAACGCGAGGCGGTTGAACATCTCGTGCTGGAGCAGCGGTCGCTCGATGAGGCCGCCGCGCTCACTCGGCGCAGCAAGGGCTCGCTCAAAGTGAATCTGCATCGCGCGCTGAAGGCGCTGCGCCGCAGAGTGGAGCCTGGAAGCTGACTATGAATACGTTGTCCGACAACAGCTCCGTGCAAGAGCAATTGATCCGCGATCTGACCGCCGATCTGGTGCCGGTGCGGCGATTGGCTTCGCCAGGTCTGCGCGCGCTCGGCTGGCTTGCCGTCGTCGTCGCGGCTGCCATCGCGCTGGCGACCGTCGCCAATTTACCGGCGCTGTGGCACCGGCTTTCCGGCGCTCCCGATATGTGGCTCGCAGTGCTCGGCTCCGCCGCGACGGCGGTCCTCGCCGCGGTTGCCGCGTTCCAGCTCAGCCTGCCCGATGCGCGGCGCGCGTGGGCGCTGCTGCCTCTGCCGGCCGCGCTGCTGTGGATCGTCGCCAGCGGGCTCGGTTGCCTGCGCACACGGTTGGCGCCCGACACTCATGTCGCCGACATGAGCGAGGCGCGCGACTGCCTGATGTTCATCGTTGGGCTGTCGGTGCCGCTCTCCGCTTTGCTGATTATGATGCTGCGGCGCGCCTGCACACTGCAGCCCGGTCTGACGGCCGCGATTGCGGGTCTGGCGGCGGCCGCGGCAGCCGCGACGCTGCTCAACTTTTTCCACCCGTTTGATGCGGCGGCGACGGACCTTGCCGTGCATGCAGTCGCAGTCGCGCTTGTGATCTCCGCAAATCGTGCGTTCAGCGGGCGGTTACTCGCGCCGAGTTTCACGAAACATTGATCGTCGCCAGACTCGTCACGATTCTCGCGCTTTCGGTTGCTGCCCCGGGTTTCGCACCGAGGAAAACGCTGCTGGAGCGCAGCAAATATACGAGCGGCGTATGCGCTTGTTCATTCGCCGGCCGCCACCGCCGCAGTTCGCGACCTGGCCACCAGCAGCCAGCGTTAATTTCAGCCCTCGCGTTGCAAAGAGGCCCCCGAGTGCTCTCCTTGTTTTTCACCATCCCGGCTGCGAATTTTTCATCCGCCACGTAACCGGCGCGTCGGCGCGAACGAACTAGCCCTCGGTGGGAGGCACATCGCCCATCGAAAACGTCCTCAGGAGGATCGAGATGACCCGGCCACGTATCGCGATCGCCCTATCTGCGGCGATCATGTCGCTCAGCCTCGCCGGTGCGCCGGCGTTCGCCGAAGACACGATGAAGAAGGACACGATGTCGAAAGACAGTATGTCCAAGGACAGCATGTCGAAGGACAGCATGAAAAAAGATACGATGAACAAGGATGGCACGGCGAAGGACGCCATGTCGAAGGACAATGTGTCTAAGGACAGCATGTCCAAGGACAATATGAAGAAGTAGGGCGCACCCGCTCCGGCCGGGTGCTCTCCCCTCACTCGGCCGGATCTTATGAGTTTTGCAATTCACCTGCGAGGCAGGTCATGACCGCCGAAACCATGGACGCCGCTGTCGTCGAACGCGAGGTCATCCATCCCGCCTGGGTGCGCGTGTGCCATTGGATCAACGCACTCGCTGTTCTGATGATGGTCGGCTCCGGTTGGCAGATCTACGACGCGTCGCCGCTGTTTGATTTCCGCTTTCCGAAGAGCATCGCGCTCGGGCAATGGCTCGGCGGCGCGCTGCTGTGGCATTTTGCGGCGATGTGGCTCCTGGTCGTCAACGGCCTCGTCTATCTGACGCTCGGCATCGCGACCGGCCGTTTCCGGCGCAAGCTCCTCCCGATCTCGCCCGCCGCCGTAATCGCCGACGCCAAGGCGGCACTCACCTTCAAGCTCTCGCACGACGATCTCACGCATTACAACGCCGTGCAGAAGGCGCTCTATGCCGGCATCATCCTCACCGGCGTGGTGATCGTGCTGTCCGGACTTTCAATTTGGAAGCCCGTGCAGTTTCAGGAACTGACGGCGCTGTTCGGCGGATATGACGCCGCGCGTTACGTGCACTTCGTCGCGATGGCGGCGATCGTCGCGTTCCTTGTCGTGCATATCTCGCTCGCGCTCCTCGTGCCGAGAAGCCTGCGCGCGATGATCTTCGGGCAATAGGAGGACGCCATGCGCCAGCGAAAAGATGTGCCCGGCGTGGATGCGAAGTCGCTGATCAAGGAAGCGGGGCGCCTGCTGCCCGATCCAGCGCGTCGGCAGTTCCTGCGCGGCGCCGCGAGCCTCGGGACGCTCACATTGCTCACCGGTTGCGAGATCATCGACGGCGACAGCGCGGAGAACACGCTGCGTTACGTCTCGCGCTTCAACGACCGCGTCCAGGCGGCGCTGTTCAATCGCAGCAAGCTCGCGCCGACCTACACGGAAGCCGACATCACGCGGCCGTTCCCGTTCAACGCCTATTACGATCTCGACGAGGCGCCGGTGGTCGATCCGGCGACCTACAAGCTCGGGATCGCAGGCCTCGTGCAGGACAAGACGCCGTGGACGCTGGAGCGGCTCTACGCGCTGCCGCAGCTGTCGCAGATCACGCGGCACGTCTGCGTCGAAGGCTGGAGCGCGATCGGCTCCTGGCAGGGCGCGCTGATGTCCGATTTCCTGCAGCGCATCGGTGCCGACACCCGCGCGCGCTACATCCATTTCATCTGCGCGGAGGGCTACACCGAGACGTTGGACATGCCGACCTTGCTGCATCCGCAGACGCAGCTCACGTTCAAGTTCGACAACGAAATCCTGCCGCGCGCCTACGGCTTTCCGATCAAGATCCGCATGCCGACAAAGCTCGGATTCAAGCAGCCGAAGTACGTGGTGGCGATGGAAGTCACCAACCAGGACAAAGGCGGCTACTGGTCGAACCAGGGATACAACTGGTACAGCGGGCTGTGAGCATTCGCGCGCGGAACGCGCGGCTCGACGGACAAGTTACTTTCGCACGCACACGACGCGCAGGATGCCGCTGCGCGGTTCGCTGGGCTGTGCATCGGCGTCGATGCCGTGTGCCGACAGGAACGCGCGGATTGCTTTCGCATCGATAAGCCGCAGCGGCGACTCTCCAGTGCCCGCGAGATGTGGGTCGCTGAGCACGCCCGCGAGCCGGCCTTGCGCGTCGAGTGCGGCGGCGCCCGCGTAACCGGCGAGCGGCTTCGACCGCACAAGCTCGAGCGCCTCGCCGGCAAGGCGCGCCTGAATATAACGCGTCGCCGCCCCGCCCTTCTGTTCGCGCGGATCCGGAACGCCGGCGAGCGTCAGCACGCCCGCGCTTTGCGCCGAGGCGATGGCCATCGGCGTGAGCTTTTCGACGCTTGACGCCCGCAGCAGCGCGAGGCCGTCGCTCACCGCAACGCGTTCGGCTTCATCCGTGCCATTCGCCAGCAGCGCGTCGCAATCCACGGTCACGCCGGCGCTGGTGAGGATGTGGCCTTGCCGGCTCACGACGATGCCGCTGCCAAATTTGACAACCTTCGGCGGCGGCGGCGACGGCGCGGCATTTTGCGGGAATGGCGTGAACGCCTTCGCCATCGCCGGCACCATCGGCTCGAGGATTCCTTCCAGCGCCTGGTCGAACAGCAGCGTGAAGCCGCGCACCTCGCCGTTCTGCGCCTTGGCACGCACGGAGAAATATTTCAGCCCCTGCATGCCGCCGAACACAAAACCGTCATCGCTCGAATTGCTCCACTCGATCTTGCGGCCGGCCGGCTCGCGCTTCATTCGCTCCATCAGAGCGTTGAGCGTGAGGCTGGTCTCGGTGTATTTGAATGTCTCCAGCTGGATCTCGCCATGCGGCGACGACCATAATGTGCCGCGCGCGGCATCGCGCGTTTCGGTGAGCAGCCGGCCCGGCAGGCCTACCACGATTCCGGTCGCCGCATCGGTGATCATGCGCCAGCCGTTGCGGCCGCCGAGCGTGATTGGAGGCTCGGGTGGGGGCGCATCTTTCGGCGGGAGCGGCACCGCCTTGGCGACCGTTTCTTCTTTCGGCTCGGGGTGCACCGGGCGATGCCGCGGCAGTGGAACGTGAACGGTCCGCGGTGGCGCTGACTTTGCAGTTCGCCGGAGAATGGGGCGGCGCGCCTGCTTCGCAGCCGAAGCGAACTCTCGCGCCGACACCGGATAGGCCGGTCGCGCCGCGACGTCCCGCGCCCGCGCCGTGCCGCCGCTGGGCAGCAGCACACAAACCGAGGCGACCAAAGCCAGAGCCGATAACGCTACCCTAACCATGATGGCTGAGAGCTTATCCGACCACCACCGCCGGCGGGAAGCATTGCCGTACCGTAGTTAACTGCTGGCATTGGGTGGTTTGGGGCCTTAGCTTGGCCGCATGCTGGAACCCGCCGAACTCGAACGTTACGCCCGCCACATTGTATTGCGCGAGGTCGGAGGTCCAGGCCAGGCGCGGCTCAAAGCGGCGCGCGTGCTCGTCGTTGGCGCGGGCGGGATCGGCTCGCCGGTGCTGATGTATCTCGCCGCGGCGGGCGTCGGCACGCTCGGCGTGATCGACGACGATGTGGTCTCGCTCTCCAATCTGCAGCGGCAGGTGATCTTCGGCACCGACGACGTTGGCGCGCCGAAGGCCGCGCGTGCCGCCGAGGTGATCACACGGCTCAACCCGCATATCCGCGCCGAGCCGCATGTCGCGCGGCTCGCCGCCGCCAACGCGCTGGATGTGATCGGACGATACGATCTCGTCGCCGACGGCTCGGACAATTTCGCAACGCGCTATCTCGTCTCCGACGCCTGCTTTTTCGCCAAGAAACCGCTGGTGACCGCGGCGCTCGGCACCTTCGACGGCACGCTCACCACCATTCGCGCGTATGAGTGCGGCGTCGGCGGCAAACCCAATCCGACCTATCGCTGCCTGTTTCCCGAACCGCCGCCGTTAGGCAGCATTCCAACCTGCGCGGAAGCCGGCGTGCTGGGCGCGCTCGCCGGTGTGCTCGGCTCGCTGGTCGCGCTCGAGGTCGTGCGCGAGATCGTCGGCTTCGGGGAGGGGCTGGCCAGCCGCCTGCTGATGGTCGATGCCCGGTCCTTGCGTTTCGAGACGATCGACTACGGCTGGGACAAGGACAATCCGCTCAGCGGCGAGCGGCCGAGCATCGTGGATTTGTCAATTCACCTGTGATCTTGCCTCACGGCTCCAGCATATAGCTCACAGTCACGGCCGCCTTCAGCGTCTGCTCGCCGGGTGCTACCGGCACGGCAGCCCCCGCTCGCATGGCGGACACCATCGGCCGCGGCGGCGCGGGCGCCCCTTCTTCCGTGATCGACACGACGCGCCCGACGTGCCCGCCCGCCGCCTGCGCATAGAGATCAGCCTTGCGGCGCGCGTCCGCGATCGCCTGCCCGCGTGCCTGATCGAGCAGTTTGGATTCCTCCGACACGACGAATTCAATGCCGGACATCTCGTTCGCGCCGGCGGAAATCGCCCGATCGATCACGTCCGGCAGTTCCTTGATATCGCGGATTTTCACCGCGACCTGATTGCTCGCCTGGAATCCGACGAGACGCGGCGCGCCCGGCTTGTTGGAATCGTATTGCGGCTGCAGCGACAGTGCGGTGGTCTGCACGTCGCGCTCCGCAATGCGGGCATCCTTGATCGCGCCGAGCACGGCGGCCATCTTCTGCGCGTTCGCATTGCTCGCGTCGGCCGCGGTTTTGCCTTGCGTCGAGACGCCGATGCGGATGACGGCAATATCGGGCGCAAGAGCGACGGAGCCTTCGCCCGTAACCGTAATCAGCCGGTCAGCTGCGTGCGCGGCACAAAGCGAGGTGATCAGCAGAAAGCTGCAGCAAAGAATCCGAAGCATCATTTATTTCACCGGCACGATGATATGCACTTCGACCTGGTTGGGGTCGGTGGTCAGCGGATCGGTCGTGTACTGCTCGAACGAATCGGCGAGCGCATCCTGTGCCTCGTCCGCCTCGGGACCCGCTGCCGATGGCTTGCCGCGCTCGTGGAAATAGTCGTCGATCGCGGAATAGGTCTCGTCGATCTTGTTGAATGAGCCGCGATGCACGAAATCCAGCGCCTTTCCACCGGGCAGGTCGCCGGCCGCGATATCGCCCTGCGGCAGATTCTTCGGCGCCTGGGCCACCGGATAGGCGGCTTCGAATTCGAATCCGTTTTCGCCGTCGTCGGTATAGCGCGCCATCGCCGGTCCCGTCGGCGCAATACCTTCTTTGTCGAGGTAGCCGCGCAACTGGCGGAGCGAGGTGACCAGCGCCGTGTAGACGTCGTCGAAATCGGCATGACCGCTGATGTAGACGACCGTCTGCTGCGCAAGAGTTACCTCCTGAGGCTGGATCGCCTTCGCGGACGATTGCGGCGTGTCGGTCTTCGGCGCCGGCTGCGCCACGGCGGCGGAGGCAAACAGCGCGGCTATTGCCGCAAGCACAGCGATCCGCATCCGTGACATCAGGTATCTCCATTCCGCGGCGACTCAGCCGGATTGGGCCCGTCTAGCACGGACACTGGCCATTTTGCGTTGATTCGCCATATAAACCGGGCGAAACCCGGGCGGTCTCCGGGTAAGGACATCCGGAAAGAATGAGCGCGCTCGCCAACAGGCCATTCGTCAAAATGAACGGGATCGGCAACGAGATAGTCGTTGTCGACCTGCGCTCGGGCGCGCCTGCGATCACCCCCGCCGAGGCGCGTGCGGCGGCACTGCCGCAAGCCGCACCCTACGATCAGCTGATGGCGCTTTACCCGGCACGCACGCCGGGCACCGACGCGTTCGTGCGCATCTACAACAATGACGGCTCGGAAGCGGGCGCCTGCGGCAACGGCATGCGCTGCGTGGCATCCATCGTGGCGGGCGTGAGCGGACGCGACACGCTCGCCTTCGAGACGCAGGCCGGGCTGATCAACTGCTGGAAGAGCGGCAACGGCCAGTTCACCGTCGACATGGGCCGGCCGCGCTTTGCCTGGAACGAAATTCCGCTGGCGGAGGAATTCCGCGACACGCGCGCGATCGAATTGCAGATCGGGCCGATCGACAAGCCGATCCTGCATTCGCCCTCGGTCGTGAACATGGGCAATCCGCACGCGATCTTCTGGGTCGGCGACGTGAATGCCTACGATCTCGGCCGATTCGGCCCATTGCTCGAGAACCACCCGATCTTCCCCGAGCGCGCCAATATCACCCTCGCGCAGATCGTCGATCGTGAGCACATCAATATGCGCACATGGGAGCGCGGCGCAGGGCTGACGAAGGCGTGCGGCTCGGCGGCGTGCGCGACGGCCATTGCCGCCGCGCGACTGAAGCGTACCGAACGCAAGGTGACCATGACCTTGCCCGGCGGCGAATTGCAGATCGAATGGCGCGCGTCGGACGATCATGTGCTGATGACCGGGCCTGTGGAATTTGAATTCGAAGGCCGGTTTGATCGCGCGTTGGTTGAGAAGGCAACCGCGCCGTGAGCATCGACGTCGTCACCTTCGGATGCCGGCTCAACACTTACGAGTCGGAAGTGATCAAGCGCGAGGCGGGTGCCGCTGGCGTGGATAATGCCGTCGTCGTGAACACCTGCGCCGTCACTGCGGAAGCCGTGCGGCAGGCGCGGCAGACGATCCGGCGCGTCAAACGCGAGCGTCCCGATGCGCGCGTCGTCGTCACCGGCTGCGCGGCGCAGACGGAGGCGCAGAATTTCGCGGCCATGCCTGAAGTGGACCGCGTGCTCGGCAATACGGATAAATTCGATCGCGCGGCCTGGCAGCGCGAGGATCGTCTCGCCGTGTCCGACATCATGGCCGAGACGCGAATGCGCGCGCAGACGGTCGACGCGATCGAAGGCCGTACGCGCGCTTTCGTGCAGGTGCAAAACGGCTGCGACCACCGCTGCACGTTCTGCATCATCCCCTTCGGCCGTGGCAATTCGCGCTCGCTCGCGCCCGATGACGTGATCGCGCAGGCGCGGCGCCTCACCGGGAACGGCTATCGCGAAATCGTGCTCACCGGTGTCGACATCACGAGCTATGCCGACAGCGGCCTGCGGCTCGGCGCGCTGGTGAAGCGCCTGCTGCGTGAATTGCCGGAACTCGCGCGCCTGCGGCTCTCATCTATCGACTCGGTCGAAGCCGACCGCGACCTGCTCGACGCGCTGGCGGACGAGCCGCGGCTGATGCCGCATCTGCATTTGTCGCTGCAGGCCGGCGACGACTTGATTCTCAAGCGCATGAAGCGGCGGCATTCGCGCGCCGACGCCATTCGCTTTTGCAATGACATGCGGCGCCTTCGGCCGGACGTCGCTTTCGGCGCCGACATCATCGCCGGCTTTCCGACCGAGACCGAGGAGATGTTTGCGCGCTCGCTCGACCTCGTCGACGAATGCAGGTTGACGCAGCTGCACGTCTTTCCGTTTTCGCCGCGCCCGGGCACGCCGGCCGCACGCATGCCGCAGCTCGACCGCGGGCTGATCAAAGACCGCGCTCGTCGCCTGCGCGAAAAGGGCGATACGGCGCTGGCGTCACATCTGCAGGCCCAGGTCGGCGCGCAGCATTGCGTTCTAGCCGAGAGCGACCGTACCGGCCGCACGGAGCAATTCGTGCCCGTGCGGCTGAATGCGCCGGTCGCGCCGGGCGCCATTCTTGACGTACGCGTCGCAGGGCATGACGGACGTCAATTGCTGGCCGCTTAAACCGTCGCCGCCCGCGCAATATCGCTCCCGAATCGCGCCAACCCGCCCGAGCATGAACGTCCTCCACTGTCGAATTGAACCGAACAGGGCTACAGTGCGTTGGAACTGGGAATCGGGCGAGGACAAATCCCATGCGCTATATGTCAATTGCGGCTGCCCTGGCGCTTGCCGCCGGGCTGGGGCTCACGGCCGCGTCGGCCCAGCCGTCGTCGCGGCAACAGAATGTGCGCATCGTCGAAGACGGCGGGCGGACAGTCTACACCTACACCGACGAATACGGCCGCCGGCATACGCGCGTCATCATCCAGCGGCGCAGCTATCTGGATCCGGGCACGGCCGCGCTCCCTAGCGACCGCAGCACCTTGGATTACGTTCAGACGCCGACGCAACATGCAACGGGCGTGCTGGACAACACGGTGGCCGGGACAAATGAGACCGCGCTGCCAGGTCCGTTCACTCTTCCCTTCCCGCGCAATCCGTGGCTATCCGGCGGCTATTCGCAATAGCCGAGGGTCTCCTAAAACGAGATGCCCGGCACAAGGCCGGGCATGAAATCCGCAAATTAGCAGTAACGGCTCAGCTCATCGCCTCGAGCTCGGCCAAAATCGCGTCGCCCATCTGCGCGGTGGAGACGACCGTTGTGCCCGGCGACTTGATGTCGGCCGTGCGCAGGCCCTTGTCGAGCGCGCCGGTGATCGCCTTCTCAACCATGTCGGCCTCGCGGCCCATATCGAAGGAGTAGCGCAGCGCCATCGCGAACGACGCGATCATCGCGATCGGGTTGGCGAGACCTTTGCCTGCGATGTCTGGCGCCGAGCCGTGCACCGGCTCGTACATCGCGCGGCGGCGCTTCGTCTTCGGATCGATGTCGCCGAGCGAGGCGGACCCGAGCATGCCGAGCGAGCCGGTGAGCATCGCCGCGATGTCCGACAACATATCGCCGAACAAATTGTCGCACACGATCACGTCGAACTGCTTCGGATTGCGCACTAGCTGCATGCCGCCGGAATCGGCAAGCTGGTGCTCGAGCGTCACGTCCTTGAACTCGCGATCGTGCGTCTGCTGCACGACCTCCTTCCAAAGCACGCCGCTCTTCATCACGTTGTGCTTTTCCATCGAGGTGACTTTGTTGCGCCGCTTGCGCGCGAGCTCGAAGGCGACGCGCGAGATGCGCTCGATCTCGTAGGTATCGTAGACCTGCGTGTCGACCGCGCGCTTTTGCCCATTGCCGAGATCGGTGATCGTCTTCGGCTCGCCGAAATAGACGCCGCCGGTCAACTCGCGCAGGATCATGATGTCGAGCCCGTCGACCAGCTCGCGCTTGAGTGAGGAAGCATCGGCGAGCGCCGGATAGGTAACCGCCGGGCGCAAATTGGCGTAGAGGTCGAGTTCCTTGCGCAACCGGAGGAGTCCGGCCTCGGGTCGCGCGTCGTACGGCACGTCCGCCCACTTCGGGCCGCCGACCGCGCCGAGCATGATGGCATCCGCGGCCTTGGCCTTCTGCATGGTCGCATCGGCGATCGCGACGCGATGCTTGTCATAGGCGCAGCCCCCGACCAGGTCCTCCTCGAACGTGAAACGCTTGTTCCCGCCGGCATTGAAGAAGGCGATCAGGCGTGTGACCTGCGCCATGACTTCCGGCCCGATGCCGTCGCCGGGGAGAAGAAGGAGGTGGTGCTCAGCCATAGGTACGCCTCGGTTCACTGCCGTTTCTGTCGCGGCGAGTGCTAGAGGCAAGGGCGGCGAATGGCAACAGTGCTGTCGGCGCCATGGACGCCGCAGCCTCAGCGGTTCTTCCAGTTCGGCTTACGCTTTTCGACGAATGCTTTCATGCCTTCCTTCTGATCGTCGGTCGCGAATAGCGAATGGAAGACGCGCCGCTCGAAGCGTACGCCTTCGGCGAGCGGGACTTCGAAGGCGACGTTCACCGCCTCCTTGCCGGCCATCACCGACGGCAGCGACATGCCGGCGATCGTCTCGGCGACCTTTATTGCCTCGTCCATCAGATTCGCCGCGGGCACGACGCGCGCGACGAGCCCCGAACGCTCGGCTTCCGCCGCGTCCATCAGGCGGCCGGTGAGTACGAGGTCCATCGCCTTCGCCTTGCCGACCGCGCGCGTGAGCCGCTGCGTGCCGCCGATGCCTGGAATGACGCCGAGCTTGATTTCCGGCTGGCCGAACTTCGCCGTGTCGGCCGCGATGATGATGTCGCAGTGCATCGCCAGTTCGCAGCCACCGCCGAGCGCGAAGCCCGCCACCGCCGCGACGATCGGCTTACGCGCATGCGCGGCGCGATCCCAGTCTGCGGCGAAGTTGCTGCCGTAAGCCTGGATGAACGTCTTGTCGGCCATCTCCTTGATGTCGGCGCCGGCAGCAAACGCCTTGTCGCTGCCGGTGATCAGCAGGCAGCCGATATTGTCGTCTTTGTCGAATGAGTCGATCGCCTGCGTCAATTCCGCGATCAGCGCGCGATTGAGCGCGTTCAGCGCATTCGGGCGGTTGAGCCGGATGATGCCGACGCGGCCCTTGGTCTCGACGACGATGTTCTCGTAAGCCATGGCTGGTTACTCCAATGTGATCCCGGCGCGTGCAATCAGCTCGCCCCATTTCGCCGAATCCGCCTTGATCAATGTCGCGAATTCTTCAGGCGTGCCACCACCCGGTTCGTCGCCGGTGGTGGAAAATTTCGCCAGGAAGGCGGGCGACGTCAGCGCCTTGTTGATCGCGGCGTTGAGCTTGTCGACGATCGGTCGTGGCACGCCCGCCGGCGCGATCACGCCGGTCCAAGTCGCCGCGGCATAGCCCGGCACGCCGGCCTCCGCGACCGTCGGCAGGTCCGGAAAGGCGGGTGAGCGGTGATCAGCGCTGACCGCGAGCGCGCGCACTTTGCCGGCCTGCGCGAATTGGGAAATCGACTGCAGGCTTTCGAACATTACGTCGACGCGTCCGGCCATCAGGTCCTGGATCGCCAGCGCGCCACCGCGGTAGGGCACGTGCACGATGTTGGTGCCGGTCATGAATTTGAACAATTCGGCGCCGACATGGCCGGGCGAGCCGTTGCTCGACGAGGCATTGGTCAGCTTGCCGGGATGCGCCTTGGCATAGGCGATCAGCTCCTTGACCGAGTTGACAGGCAGCTGCGGCGAGACGGCAAGCAACATCTGCCCGCGCGCGATGACGGCGATCGGCTGGAAATCGCGCTCGATCACATAAGGAAGCTGGTTGACCATATGGCGCGTGATCGCGAGCGCGCCGATCGGGCCCATGCCGAGCGTGTAGCCATCGGACGGGGATTTGGCGACGAGATCGAGGCCGATGGTCAGCGCGCCGCCCGGCCGGTCCTCGACCAGAATCGATTGACCGAGTTCGGGGCCGAGCACCGCGGCAAGCAAGCGTGCGGCGTTGTCGGTCGCGCTGCCCGCCGCCTGCGGCACGATCAGCCGGATCGGCCGGTCCGGATACTCGGCACGCGCTGTCGTGAATGCGCACGCGAGCGCCAGTGCGGCGAACAGCAGGCGGCGCATGCGGCGTGCCCTCCGGGTTTGTTTTGCCGGAGGCTGGCACAGCGCAGCTTTCTTGTCATGGCCAGGACGAGTCCGACGACGACGCTTACTTTTGGCAGCTCGGACAGAAGAACGTCGAACGTCCCTGCTGTGCGACGCGCTTCACCGTGCCCTTGCAGTTCGGGCAGGGCTCGCCCTCGCGGTCGTAGACGGAGAAATTGTGCTGGAAGTCGCCGAGCGATCCGTCGGCGCGGCGGTGGTCGCGCAAGCTGGATCCCCCGGCGCGGATCGCATCGTTGAGCACCGCGCGGATCGAGGCGACCAAAGCCTCCGCACGTGCATTTGGCTTGCCGTTGCGGTCGGCGATCGTCGAGGCGCGTCGCTTCGGCGAAAGCCGCGCGCGGAAAAGCGCCTCGCAGACATAGATGTTGCCGAGGCCCGCGACGACGCGCTGATCGCTGAGCGCCGCCTTGAGCGACGTTTTCTTCCCCGCGCAGGCTTTCGCCAGCATCGCCGCATCGAACGCGTTGCCGAGCGGCTCGGGACCGAGCGGCTTAAGATGCGGCTCGCTCTCGAACTCGTCGCGCGCGATCAGCTTCATGAAGCCGAAGCGGCGCGGATCGTTAAACGTGACCGTCTCGCCGTTCGACATGTGGAAGACGATGTGATCGTGTGTCGCGCTCTTCGAGCGCTCGTGGTGATAGATGGCGGGCCGCGACTCGCGACCGACGCGGAACGAGCCCGACATGCCGAGATGCATCAGCAGCACCTCGCCCGACGAAAGATCGGCAAGCAGATACTTCGCGCGCCGCCCGAGCCCTTCGACCGTTTGCCCTTCCAGCCGCTTGCCGAAGTCCTTCGGGAGCTTCCACCGCAGGTCGGGCCGGCGCACCTCCACCTTGCGAAAGCGCGCGCCCTCCATCGCGGGCGCTAGTCCCCGACGCACGGTTTCGACTTCGGGCAGTTCGGGCATGTCGCCTCTTTGTCCCCGACGCGGCGCGGCCCGCCAGTGGTGTGCCGCTGATCCGGGACCGTTACGGACTCCGTCCCTCTGACGGTGCGCCCGGGACAAGGGACAGACATAGCCTCCCCAATGTTCCCGCGCTATGGTCCTGCCCGCAAAGGACAATCGGTAATGACGCCAGACCGCGGTGAGACCCATTTCGGCTATCAGAACATCCCTCTGGACGAGAAGCAGGGGCGGGTGGACGACGTTTTTCATTCGGTCGCGCGCCGTTACGACCTGATGAACGACCTGATGTCTGGTGGCTTGCACCGGCTGTGGAAGGACGCGCTGGTCACCGCGGTCAGTCCGCCGAAGAATGGCCGGGCGTTCAAGCATCTCGATGTCGCCGGCGGCACCGGCGACATCGCCTTTCGCGTGGCCGAGGCGGGCGGCGCTCATGTGCACGTCACCGTCTGCGACATCAATGCCGAGATGCTGGCGGTGGGCACCGAGCGCGCCGAGCAGCGCGGGCTCGACGGGGTCGTCGTGTTCGAGCAGGGCAATGCGGAGCAACTGCCCTATGCGGACCGCAGCTTCGACTGCGTCACCATCGCCTTCGGCATCCGCAACGTGCCGCGCATCGAGCCCGCGCTGAGCGAGGCCTATCGCGTGCTCAAGATCGGCGGACGCTTCCTCTGCCTCGAATTTTCCGCCGTCGACGTGCCCGGGCTCGACCGGCTGTACGAGTTCTATTCCTTCAAGGCCATTCCGCGCATCGGCGAGGTCGTGACCGGCGACCGCGAGGCGTATCAGTATCTCGTCGAATCGATTCGTAAATTCCCGCGGCCGAAGGCGTTCGCGGGGATGATGGAGCGCGCCGGCTTCCGCCGCGTGAGCTTCCGCCAACTCACTGGCGGCATCGTTGCCCTGCATTCGGGCTGGAAGCTGTGACGGACGGCCCAACGTGATCTCAGACACAGCCCATCTCGTACGCCTTGTCCGCGCGGGCTTCGTGTTCGCGCGCGAAGGCGCGTTGGCGCTGGTCGATACGCGCGGCCTGCCGCTTGGCGCGGTGTGGGCGATCCGCCTCGGCCGCCTGCTCGAACGCTCGGACGTGGGCAGTAAGCCCAACCGCCTCGCCGCCGCGTTGACGCGGCTGGGGCCGACTTACGTGAAGCTTGGCCAGTTTCTCGCCACCCGGCCGGACGTGGTCGGTACCGCGATCGCGCGCGATCTGGAAAGCCTGCAGGACCGGTTGCCACCGTTCGCGCAAGACGAAGCGGAACGGGTGATCGCGCGGGCTTTCGACCGGCCGGTCGCGGCGACTTATGTGAGCTTTGGCCCCCCGGTCGCGGCCGCGTCGATCGCGCAGGTGCATAGGGCGGAAATCGAAAAGGACAGCGCGCGCCATCCAGTCGCCGTGAAGGTCCTGCGGCCCGGCATCGAACGCCGCTTCCGTCTCGATCTCGACGCTTTCTATTTCGCCGCGCGCCGCGCCGAAGCGATGTCGGCAGAAGCGCGCCGCCTGCGCCTTGTCGAAGTCGTCTCGACGCTCGACCGCTCGGTGCGGCTGGAAATGGATTTCCGCCTCGAAGCCGCCGCGCTGTCGGAGATGGCGGAGAACACGCGCGAGGACAGCGATTTCCGCGTGCCGACGGTCGATTGGGATCGCACGGCGCGCGACGTCGTCACGATGGAGTGGATTGAGGGTACGCCGCTACACGACCGCGAGACTTTGAGCGCGCGCGGCTTCGATCTGCCCGACCTTGGCCGCAAGGTGATCCAGAGTTTCCTGCGTCACGCGCTGCGCGACGGCTTCTTTCATGCCGATATGCATCCCGGCAACCTGTTCGTCGATGCGGACGGACGCCTGGTCGCTGTCGATTTCGGCATCATGGGCCGGCTCGGGCCGAAGGAGCGGCGCTTCCTCGCGGAAATACTGTTCGGCTTCATCACGCGGGATTACCGCCGCACGGCGCAGGTGCACTTCGACGCGGGCTACGTGCCGCCGCAGCATTCGGTCGACGACTTCGCGCAGGCGATCCGCGCCATCGGCGAACCGATCCACAACCGCACCGCCGAAAACATCTCCATGGCGAAGCTGTTGACGCTGCTGTTCGAGGTGACCGGCCTGTTCGACATGCGCACGCGACCGGAATTGATATTGCTGCAAAAGACGATGGTCGTGGTTGAGGGCGTCGCGCGCGCGCTCGATCCGCGGCTCGACATGTGGACGACCGCGGACCCGGTCGTGCGCGAATGGATCGCGCGTAATCTCGGACCGGTCGGGCGGCTGGAGGAGGCGGCGTTCGGCGCGAGCGCGGTCGGGCATTTCTTCGGCGAAGTGCCTGGACTGCTCGCGCGCGCGGGCCTGATCGCCGAGCGGCTCGATGCGATCACGCGCGATGGTCTGGTGCTCGCGCCCGAGACGGTGGAAGGCATCGCGCGTGCAGAAGCGCACAAATACCGCTGGACCGCCGGCGGTCTCTGGGCGGTCGCGCTGATCTTGTTCTGGATCGCGTGGATGCTGGCTTAGTTCAATTCGCCGCAGGCCTATCATTCGTCATGGCCGAGCTTGTCCCGGCCATCGACGTCTTTCTTGCTGAGATGCCCCAAAGACGTGGATGCCAGGCGTATAGCCGGGCATGACCAAGGAGAGGCTGGTGACGTCAACGGAGACGGTCAGCTCCGATACGCCTTCTCCAGTGCGGCGACGTCGAGCTTCTTCATCTGCATGAACGCGTTCATGACGCGCTTTGGCTTTGCCGGGTCCGGATCGCTCATCATGCGCGGAATGCACGCGGGCACGACCTGCCAGGAGAGGCCGAACTTGTCCTTGAGCCAGCCGCAGGGCCCTTCCTGCCCGCCGTCGGCGGTGAGCTTGTCCCAGTAGTGGTCGACGTCGCTTTGCGTCTCGCACATGATTTGAAACGAAACGGCTTCGCTGTGCTTGAACTGCGGTCCGCCGTTGAGCGCGGTGAACGGCTGGCCGTTGAGTTCGAACGCGGCGACCATCACCGACCCCGCAGGTTTGCCGTGCACCTCTTGCCCAGCCTCGGGAAAGCGGCTCACCGACGTGATACCCGAATTGGGAAAGATCGCGCAGTAGAACTTGGCCGCGTCCTCCGCCTGCGTGTCGAACCACAGGCACGGCGTGATGGCGTGCATTGCAATTGTCATGAATGATCCGTTACAGAGATTTGAGATAGGCTTCGAGCTGATCCAGCGTGCCGGTCCAGCCGTTGGACATGCCGATGCGCATCTCGGGCGAATCGAACGTCTCGCGTTCCTCCTTTGTCGCGTTGTGCGGCGACCAGCGCACGGTGAAGCGCGTCTTCCCGTTCGTTTTCTCGAGAGTGAACGTGGACAGCATTTCCAGCGGCCAGTTCGGTGCCAGCGGATGACGCGTCACGCCGCCCTTCTCGTCGGAGAAGAAATTGATGAAGTTGAGCCGCTCGGGCGCGACGATCTCACGATACACGAACTTGCCCCACATCGTCTGGCCGTTCGGCATATCGAGGCCGTAGTGATACGAGCCGCCCGGCCGCAGGTCCATGTTGGCCGCGACGACCTTGCATCCTTTCGGCCCCCACCATTGCCGCATCCGCTGCGGGTCGGTCAGGCAGGCCCATAACGTCTCGCGCGAGGCATCGAACTCGCGCGAGAGCGTGAAGTCGTCTGGGGAGTTGGCAGCCATTTTCAAAGTCCCCGGTCACATATGTGCGACCATCCAGTGCACGCCGAATTTGTCGCGCACCATGCCGAAGCTCGACGCGAAGAAGGTCTTGCCGAGCGGCATCGCGACGTCGCCGCCTTCGCTGAGCGCCTTGAACAATTTCTCCGCCTCCGCATCGCTGTTGGCGTTGAGCGAGAGCGCGAAGCCGTCGAATTTCGGTTGCCCGCTGTTGCGGCCGTCCGACCCCATCACCGTCGCGTCGCCGATCTTGAAGCTGCAATGCATCACCTTGTCCTGGTTCGCGGGCGTGCACATCGATTTATCCGGCGCGTCCTTCCAGCGCATCAGCATCTGCACGTCTGCGCCCAGCGCCTTCTTGTAGAATTCGAGCGCCTCGTCGCAGCGGCCTTCGAAAAACAGGTACGGTTGAATGGCCATCACGTTCTCCCTGTGCAGTCCGCTTGAGCGGGATTGACTTTTTACGTTGATATCAACATAAATAGACCATGTCAACGTTGCAGACTGTCCCGCGCGAAATGGCACTGACGGTGCGCGACACCTGTCTGTGCTTGCACGCGCAGCGGGCGGCGCGGGTGCTCGCGCGCCGCTTCGACGAGGCGTTCAGGCCGCTGGGCCTGACGAACGGCCAGTTCTCGCTTCTGATGTCGCTCAACCGTCTGGAGCCGCCCGCGCTGGGCAGCGTTGCCTCCCTGCTCACGATGGACCGAACGACGCTGACGGCCGCACTGAAGCCGCTGGAGCGGCGGAAACTGGTGAGGGTCGCGGTCGATAAAGAGGACCGGCGCAGCCGCCGGCTGATCCTCACCGAGGCGGGACGGAATTTGCTGACAAAGGCGGTGCCGATCTGGAAGGACGAGCACGCGGCGCTCGAACACGAACTGGCCAGCTACCCGCTCGACCAACTCCGGGCCGCACTCCGCTCTATCAGCTGACGATTGCATTGATTGCAGTGCAATCGGCCCTGTGCTATCACCCTCCGTAATGGCCTCCCTGACCGTCCGCCAGCTCGACGAGCGCATCAAAACGCTGCTGCGGCTGCGCGCCGCGCGCAACGGCCGCTCGGTCGAGGACGAGGTGCGCACCATTTTGCGCGCGGCCGGTGAGGAGGCGGGCTCTGAGGCGCTGGAGCAGTTCACGCCGCCAGGCCGACAGCTGGCGCGGCCCAGCGAGTCTCCAGCCACCGCTGCAAGCAATCGAGTCCTACTGGTCATCGGCGGCGGCATCGCGGCCTACAAATCGCTCGATCTCATCCGCCGTTTGCGGGAGCGCGGCTGCACCGTGCGCTGCATCCTGACGAAGGCGGCGCAGGAGTTCGTTACGCCGCTGGCTGCCGGCGCGCTCAGCGGAGAACAGGTCTTCACCGATCTGTTCGATGCGAAGAGCGAATTCGATGTCGGTCACGTCCGGCTGGCGCGCGAGGCGGATCTCATCGTGGTCGCGCCCGCGACCGCCGACTTCATTGCCAAGCTCGCGAACGGACATGCCGACGATCTCGCTACCGCGGTGCTGCTGGCGACCACCACGAAAGTGCTGCTCGCGCCGGCGATGAATCCGTACATGTGGGCAGCGAAACCGACGCAGCGAAATCTGAAAATCCTCGCCGCCGATGGATTTGCCTTCGTCGGTCCGGGTGAAGGCGAGATGGCGGAATCTGGCGAACGCGGGCTCGGCCGCATGGCCGAGCCGCTGGAGATCGTGGCGGCGGCCGCGAAGCTCTCCGGCGGTCGCGCGCAGCCGCTGAAGGGCAAGCGCGTGCTGATCACGTCTGGCCCGACGCACGAGCCGATCGACCCCGTGCGCTACATTGCCAACCGCTCCTCCGGCAAGCAGGGCCACGCGATCGCCGCCGCGGCCGCGGAGGCAGGCGCGTTAGTGATCCTCGTCAGCGGGCCGGTCAATCTTTCCGATCCGCCGGGCGTGACAACAGTGCACGTGGAAACGGCGCGCGAGATGCTCGACGCGGTCAAGCGGGCTTTGCCGGCCGATGTTGCAATTTTCGCCGCGGCCGTCGCCGACTGGCGCGTGGCGAGCGCGGGCGCGCAGAAAATAAAAAAGGAAAGCGGCAGGGCAACGCCCAGCTTCGCCCTCGCTGAAAATCCCGACATCCTCTCGACCGTCGCGCATCGCGCGAACGATCGTCCCTCATTGGTGATAGGCTTCGCTGCCGAGACCGAGAACGTCGTCGCGCATGCGCAGGAGAAGTTGAAACGCAAAGGCTGCGACTGGATTCTGGCAAATGACGTGTCGCCGCAGACCGGCATTATGGGAGGCGACTCGAACACGATCGAGCTCGTGCGCGCGTCGGATGTGGAGCGTTGGCCGCCGCAGTCGAAGGACGACGTCGCGCGCATGCTGATCGCGCGCGTGGCGGAAGAATTGGAGAAACGCACGTGACCGTCGTAACCGTCCGCGTCCTGCGGCTGCCGCACGGAGCCGATCTGCCGCTGCCGGCATACCAGAGCGAGCTCGCGGCCGGACTCGATCTGGTCGCGGCGCTGCCTGCCGATGCTCCAATTGCACTCGCGCCCGGCGAGCGCACACTTGTCCCCACCGGCATCGCGCTCGCATTGCCACCTGCTTATGAGGCACAAGTGCGACCGCGTTCGGGACTCGCTATCCGACACGGTATCACGGTCCTGAACACACCTGGCACGATCGATGCCGACTATCGCGGCGAGGTACAGGTCGCGCTTGTAAATTTCGGGCGCGAGACGATCAGGATCTCGCGCGGAATGCGGATTGCCCAACTTATAATTGCGCCTGTTTCACGCGCGCTTTTGGTCGAGACAGAGACGCTCGATGACACCTCGCGCGGCGGCGGCGGCTTCGGGTCAACAGGTGTTGATAGCCGTTAGGTGCGTTTCGACTGGACGGTTCCGCCAGCCTAGCTTATTACCGCAGCATGTTCCATTTGTACGGTGGATGACAAATGACGCTGGTCTCCCGGAAGGGTACGCTTGCGATCGCCGCCGTGATCGATGTCGCCATGCATTCGGGCACACGTCCGGTCTCAGCGAAAGCCTTGGCTGCTCGGCACCGACTGCCGCCGCGGCATCTCGAGCCGGTGCTGCAAGCACTCGTGCGCGACGGCATCCTGAAGGGCATCCGCGGTCCGCACGGCGGTTACGAGGTTGCGCGCGATCAGGCGCAGATCACTGCAGAGGACATTTTAAATTCGGCCGGACGTATCGAAGAGGTGGACGACCCCTTGCCGGAATCGGACCTGGTCGGTGCGGTCGTGCAGCCCGCGCTTGCCGTGGCGGAGCGCTGCTTCTCCGCCGCGCTGCGCGAGATCACCGTGGCCGATATGGCGCGGCAGGCGCTCACAGCACGCGTTCACGGTCTGGACTCTTTCGACACGATTCCCCTTGAGGCTAAAGTCAGGTGATTCGCGCACCGGCCTTGCCGGTCGCATCCTGGGGCCTGAGGAATGCCGGAGACGATCCGGACGGCGAACGGGGGGCTGCGTTCGTGTCCGAGGCGAGGCGGTATCCTCGCTGCCTTCGTTTCCGTCTCAAGTATGAGCGCCATTGCGCCGGCACAGGCCGACGGGCTTTTGCCCGCAATGATGCATGGCGTCGCGGCGCTCAGCTACGGCCCGATGGCGACGGTCACGCTGCTGCTCAACCTCGCTTGGTTTTCGGTGGTCGCAGGCGTGTTGCTGCGCCAGCGCCGAGCCTTATCCGACGGCGAACATTCGGCGCGTGAAGAGCGCAGCGCGTTACAAGCCGAATGCGACCGGCTGAAAGCGCTGCTCACCGCCGAGCCGCAAGTCCTAATCGCCTGGGCCGCGGGCGCGGAGTTTCCGGAAATCATCGGCGACAGCGCGCTCATTCTGCAGGGCGAGCCGCCGCGCGTGCTCGCCTTCGGCTCGTGGCTCGATGCGGCGAGCGCGCAGCAGATTGAGCATGCCGTCGACGATCTGCGTGCGAAGGGCCGCGCCTTCGTGATGAATTTGACGACGCGGTCGGGCCGCCCGGTCGAAGCGGATGGCCGCGCGATCGGCGGCGTCGCCACGTTGCGGCTGCGCGACGTGAGCGGGCTCGA
>Ga0207826_1000011_pt1 | contig 47947 bp, 41 predicted proteins | sample LuqExpMetageno80_FD_187837 | JGI IMG/M metagenome (GOLD analysis project Ga0207826, IMG submission 187837) | Tropical forest soil microbial communities from Luquillo Experimental Forest, Puerto Rico - Sample 80 (SPAdes) | ecosystem: Environmental > Terrestrial > Soil > Tropical forest ... | reverse complement strand
CCGGCGGGTCCCCCGTGCCTTTTTCGACTATGCGGACAGCGGCTCATATAGCGAGGGCACGCTGCGGGCGAACCGGACCGATCTTGAGAAGATCACCCTGCGCCAACGGGTGCTGGTAGACGTGTCTGCACGCAGCCAGGAAACGACCATCCTCGGCGAGAAGGTCTCGGTTCCGCTAATCCTGGCCCCCGTGGGCTTGACCGGGATGCAGCACGGCGACGGCGAGATCCTCGCTGCGCAGGCGGCGGAAGAAGCAGGCATCCCCTTCACCCTCTCCACGATGTCGATCTGCTCGATCGAGGACGTCGCGGCCGGAACGAAGAAACCGTTCTGGTTCCAGCTCTACGTCATCAAGGACCGTGGCTTCTCCAAGGAAATCCTCGAGCGCGCGCATAAGGCCGGCTGCAAAACGCTCGTGCTGACCGTCGACCTGCAGGTGCTCGGTCAGCGCCACCGCGACATCAAGAACGGCATGACCGTGCCGCCGGAATTGCGCATCGCCAACATCATCGACATCGCGATGAAGCCGGCGTGGGCGCTCAGCGTCCTCAAAGGCAAGCGCAAGACGTTCGGCAATCTCGCCGGCCATGTGAAAGGCATGGACAACGTCAATTCGCTCGGCGCATGGATCCAGGGGCAGTTCGATCCGGCACTCTCGTGGAGGGACGTCGAGTGGATCAAGAGCATCTGGCCAGGCAAGCTCGTGATCAAAGGCATTCTCGACGTCGACGACGCGCGCACCGCGGTGAAGCTCGGCGCCGATGCGCTGGTCGTCTCCAATCATGGCGGTCGGCAGCTCGACGGCGCGCCGTCCTCGATCTCGGCGCTGCCGCGCATCGCTGACGCGGTCGGCTCGGATTTGGAAGTAATGTTCGACGGCGGCATCCGCACCGGCGCCGACATCATCCGCGCGCTCGCGCTCGGCGCGAAGTCCTGCATGATCGGCCGCGCCTATGCCTGGGGTCTCGGCGCGGGCGGCAAGGCGGGCGTGCATCGTGCGATCGAGATCTTGCAGAAAGAGCTCGACGTCACGATGGCGCTCACCGGCAAGAACTCGATTGCCGAGATCGGACCGGATGTGCTGGTCGGCTACGAAGCGGACGCGGAGAAGGCGCAAGGACGGCACGCCGCCGCGCTGCACGCCCAGGCGATGCGCCCGACGTCGCCCGCAGTCCCGACGTGAGCGCGCACTTAGCCGCGCGATGACTGCCGAGGTCACCATCAAGGACGGCGCGCGACTGGAGCCGCATCCCTTGCGCGCCGCGGTGTTGGGCGAAGTGCATGCGCGGCCATTCATGCCGCTGCAGTCGCCGCGGCGGCTTTTGCACTTCGCGTTCGAGACGACGAGCGATACGGCCAAAGCCGATCGCGCGGCCCTCACCGACTTCTGCGCACGCCGCGGGCTCGACCCATTGCGCGACAGCGCCAAGCAACATCGCATCGCGTTCGGCGGCATGGTCCTGCGCTGGGAGCAGCATTCGGAGTTCACCACGTACACCTGGGAGCTGTCGGCCGACTGCACGCCGTTTCATCCTCCGGCCGTAGCGGTTGCGGCGCCAATGGCCGAACTGCCGCAGCCCGGCCCAGTGCTGGTCGCGCTCGATCTGCATCTCGTCGCCGGCGCGCTCGACAGTTTCGAGCGGCTGTTCGAGCGAGCAAGCCTTGCGGTCGCTGAAACAAATGACGGCGATGCGCTGTTCGCGACGGATTTCCAGCCTGATCCGGCCGGCTTCGTGCGTATCCTGATCATCGATCGTGGCATGAGTTCCGACCATGCGGGCGCGCTCGCGCAGCGGCTGATCGAGCTCGAGACCTATCGCACCCTCGCGCTGCTGGGCTTGCCGGAAGCGCAGCGGCTCGCGCCGTCCATCCATCGCATCGAGCGGCGGCTCGCGGAATTGACCGAGGAAATGCGGCGCAGCGAAAAGCTGATTGACAATAACCGGCTGCTCGATGAACTCACCGCGCTCGCCGCCGAACTGGAAGCGGGCGCGGTGGCGAGCCTGTTCCGCTTCGGTGCGAGCCGCGCCTATAACGAGATCGTGCAAATGCGGCTCGCGACGATCGGTGAGCGTCCGGTCGACGGTTTCCCGACCTGGAGCGCGTTTCTCGCCCGCCGCATGCAGCCAGCGATGCGCACCTGCACCACGACGGAAGAGCGGCAGGCGAACCTCTCGCAGAAGCTTGCGCGCGCGGCCAATCTGTTGCGCACGCGCGTGGACGTGGAGCTCGAGCAACAGAACCGCAATCTTCTCAAATCGATGAATGCGCGCACGCGTCTGCAATTACGCCTACAGACGACGGTCGAAGGGCTCTCGGTCGCAGCGATCAGCTATTACGTCGTCGGCCTGTTCGTGCACGTCGCCGAGGGCGCGGCCGCGGAAGGATTGCGCGTTGACGTGCGACTCGCGACGGCGCTGTTTGTGCCGCTGGCGGTTGTCGCGATCTGGTGGACGGTCCGCCGCATCCGCCGGCGGCATATCGGCGGCAAGGAATAACACTTGGCATATGCCGCCGGACGCGGCCCGGCGCATAAAATGCGTCTAAAAAATGTAAGTGTGCTCGCGCAGCGTTTTAGCGGTGCGCTGCAGAACCGGGACCGCCCGAATGTGTAACGGTCTCGAATCAGGGCGCATCGCTTCGTGCTTCACCGTGTCCGGGACGAAATTACATCGCCTTGACGATGCTCTCCGTCATCTTCTTGGCGTCGCCCAAGAGCATCATCGTGTTGTCACGGTAAAACAGCGGATTGTCGATACCGGCGTATCCGGAGGCGAGCGAGCGCTTGATGAACATGACCGTGCCCGCCTTCCACACCTGGAGCACCGGCATGCCGTAGATGGGCGAGGTCTTGTCTTCCTCGGCCGCGGGGTTTGTAACGTCATTGGCCCCGATGACGAAGGCGATGTCGGCCTGCGGGAACTCGGAGTTGATGTCCTCGAGCTCGAACACCTCGTCGTAAGGCACATTCGCTTCGGCCAGCAACACGTTCATGTGGCCGGGCATGCGGCCGGCGACCGGATGGATGGCGTACTTCACCTCGACGCCTTCCTTCTTGAGCTTGTCGGCCATCTCGCGCAGCGCGTGCTGCGCCTGCGCCACCGCCATGCCGTAGCCGGGCACGATGATGACCTTCTGCGCGTTCTTCATGATGTAGGCAGCGTCGTCCGCCGAGCCGAGCTTGACCGGCCGCTGCTCCGCGCCGCCGCCGGGGCCCGCGGTTTCGCCGCCGAAGCCACCGAGAATGACGGAGATGAACGAGCGGTTCATGCCCTTGCACATGATGTAGGACAGGATCGCGCCCGACGAGCCGACCAGCGCGCCGGTGATGATCAGCGCGGAATTGGCGAGCGTGAAGCCGATGCCCGCGGCCGCCCAGCCCGAGTAGGAGTTGAGCATCGAGATGACGACCGGCATGTCGGCGCCGCCGATCGGGATGATGATCAGGATGCCGAGCGCGAGCGAGAGCGCGACGATGACCCAGAACTCGAAGCTCGCTTGCTGCAGGTAGAACAGCGCGATGAAGACGACGAGGCCGACGGCAAGCCCGATATTCACGAGATGCCGCGCGGGCAGGATGATCGGCTTGCCGCTCATGCGGCCGGAGAGCTTCGCGAAGGCGATCACCGAGCCGGTGAAGGTGATGGCGCCGATCGCCGCGCCGAGCGACATCTCGATCAGGCTCTGCTGATGGATGTGGCCGGCTTCGCCGATGCCGAAGGCGCCGGGCGCATAGTAGGCGCCGGCGGCGACCAGCACCGCGGCCATGCCGACCAGCGAGTGGAAGGCGGCGACCAGTTCCGGCATCGAGGTCATCGGCACGCGGCGCGCGATGACCGCGCCAGTGCCGCCGCCGATCGCGATGCCCGCGATCACCAGACCCCAGGCGAGCGCGTCAGACGGCGGATGCGAGCCCAGGGTCGTCGCGATCGCGATCGCCATGCCGATCATGCCGAACATGTTGCCGCGGCGGCTCGACTCCGGCGAGGAGAGGCCGCGCAGCGCCAGGATGAACAGCACGCCGGCGACGAGATAAAGCAGCGCGACGAGATTGGGACTCATGTCAGTCACCCTCGTAAAGTCGTCACCCGCCCCCGCGAGTGATCCAGTCTGCCGCAGCGCCTACGAGTTGCTGCGCGTCCTGTGTTTAATGGATGCTCCGCTTGCGCGGAGCACGAGTGTTAGGTTCTTCGGCACCCACATCACTTCTTTTTCTTCTGGTACATCGCCAGCATGCGCTGGGTGACCAGGAAGCCGCCGAAGATATTGATGGACGCAAAGATCAGCGCGACGAAGCCGAAGCCGCGCGACCAGGCGGGCCCGCTGTCGTTGGCGACGAGCGCCACGCCCACCGCGAGCAGCGCACCGACCACGATCACCGAAGAGATCGCGTTGGTCACCGACATCAGCGGCGTATGCAGCGCCGGCGTGACAGACCAGACCACGTAGTAGCCGACGAAGATGGCCATCACGAAGATCGAAAACTGGAAGACGAAGGGAGCGACCTCGGTCACGATCTATCTCCTCAGGCAGCCGATTTCGGCAGGAAGTTCGGATGCACCACCGCGCCCTCGCGCGTGAGCACGGTCGCTTTCAGCAATTCGTCGTCCCAGTTGACCGCAAGCTTCTTCTCTTTCTTGTCGATCATGGTCTCGACGAAGGTGAGCATGTTCTTGGCATAGAGTGCGGAAGACGAAGCGGCGAGCCGGCCCGGTACGTTGAGGTAGCCGACGATCTTGACGCCGCCGACCACCGCCACCGTTCCGGCCTGGGCGCCTTCGACGTTGCCGCCGCGTTCGACGGCGAGATCGACGATCACGGAGCCGGGACGCATCGAGGCCACCATCTCCTTGGTGATCAGGCGCGGCGCGGGCCGGCCCGGGATTAGCGCGGTGGTGATGACGATGTCCTGCTTCTTGATGTGTTCGGCGGTGAGCGCGGCCTGCTTGGCCTGATACTCTTTCGACATTTCCTTGGCGTAGCCGCCGGCGGTCTGCGCGTTCTTGAATTCCTCGTCTTCGACAGCGAGGAATTTCGCGCCCAGGCTTTCCACCTGTTCCTTCGTCGCCGGACGAACGTCGGTCGCGGTGACAATGGCGCCGAGACGGCGCGCGGTGGCGATCGCCTGCAGGCCGGCGACGCCGACGCCCATGATGAACACTTTTGCGGCGGGAATCGTGCCCGCTGCAGTCATCATCATCGGCAATGCGCGTCCGTATTCTGAAGCACCATCGACGACCGCACGATACCCCGCGAGGTTCGCCTGGCTGGAAAGAACGTCCATCGACTGCGCGCGCGTGATGCGCGGCATCAATTCCATCGCGATCGCGACGACGCCGGCATCCGCCATCTGCTTGAGCGCGGCGTCATTGCCATAAGGATCCATGACCGCGACGACGAGTGCGCCGCGCTTGTAGGCGGATAATTCCGCCTGCGCGGGACGGCGCACTTTCAAAACCAGATCGGCGTCCTGCGTCGGATTGTCGGAAATGCTAGCGCCCGCCGCCTCGAAGTCAGAATCGAGAATGCCGGAACCGTTCCCGGCTCCGCGCGCGACCACGACTTCGGCACCGAGGGCTTTGAACTTCTTCACCGTCTCGGGCGTGGCGGCGACACGCGGTTCGTTCGCGTCAGTCTCGCGCGCAACTGCAATCCGCATAACCACCTCCCCCTAGGAGCTCAGGCTCCAAGCGCCTTATAGAGCCAGACGAGCGCGCATAACACGAAAGCGACATAACTGGGTGTGCGACTGCCGCTGAGCAGACCTGCAATTCCGCCGACGATTGCAAATATGAAAATCACCAGCGCCCAGAACCAGTCGCCGATCACGCCGCCAACCGTCAGGCCGAGCAGCAGGTTCACGACGTGGAAGATTCCGGTGAACGTGAAGTGCAGAAAACGCTGATAGGTGTTCTCGTGTGCGTGATAGTCGTTGCCGGTTGCAGTCGCGTATTCGAGAGTGCCGTGCTCGGCCATGGCGGAATTTCTCCAGGTCTTTGTAACGATGGCGGGCCGGCGGTTGGGTAACCTAATTGCCCCGTAAGAGCAACGGGACGGCAAGTCGCTCATTGTTCTAGATCAAACAGCGCAATCTTTTCGGTCAACTGGGGCGGAACGCCTATTAAGCGCTCGCTGGTACGTTCTTAAGCCGCGAAACGGCCGCTACAGCCCCGCCTGCGCCAGAGCATCGGCTTGCCGCGAAGCCACTGATTCGAGCGAGAACGGCTCGATCGCCTCGTTGAATAGCCGGTAGAAGTTGAGTTCCGCGGCAAGGTGCAAGAACACGGCACCGAGGCCGATTGCGGCACGGTCCATGAAGACGAATTCGCGCGGCACGGTGACCGGGCCCTTTTCCTTCAGCGCCCGGTGCACCCGGAAGGCTTCCTTGCGGCCATACTCGCCCGGCTTCACGCCGTCGGCGATAGTGCGCACGCGGTCATCGAGCAACGGCCCGTAGATGAAGCGCGCCCAGATGTTCAGGATGTCGATGACCTCGCGGGTGAGCCGTTTGAAGCCCCAGACCTGATAGGCGTGCACGACGCGCTCTTCGTCCCCGTGCAGGAGGCCCTTGTAGAGGTCGACGACGCCGCCGACGAAGCTCGTCGGGAAGATACGGATGCAGCCGTAATCGAGCAGGTTGATGCCCGCCGGTGCACCGCCGTCGTCAAAGACACTGTAATTGCCGAGATGCGGATCGCCATGGATCACGCCGAAGCGGCTGAACGGCAGCCACCACGCGGTGAACATCGCGGTCGCGAGCCGGTTGCGCACCTCGAGCGGGTCCTGCTTGTGCGCGAGCATCTTCGTGCCCTCGAGCCAATCGAGGGTGAGCAGGCGTCCGGTCGACAGCTCCGGCCACACCTTCGGCACGCGGATGAGCGGCTGATCGCGCAGCATGTGCCGGTAAAGCGCGACGTGCTTGGCCTCGCGCTTGTAATCGAGCTCCTCGCGCAGGCGGTCCGCTATCTCGAGCTTGATCTCGCTCGCGTCGATCGCCGGATCGAAACGCTTGCGCAACGTGAACAACAGATTGAGCTGCGCGAGGTCGGCTTCGACTGCCGACTGCATATCCGGATATTGTAGTTTGCAGGCAAGCGGAGTGCCGTCGAGCGCACGCGCGCGATGCACCTGGCCCAAGGACGCGGCCGCGGCCGGCTGATGCTCAAACTCGGAAAACTTCGTCTGCCAATCGGCCCCAAGCTCCGCGCTCATCCGCCGCTTGACGAAGACCCAGCCCATCGGCGGCGCCTGGCTCTGCAGCTTCATCAATTCGGAGGCGTATTCCGGTGGGATCGCGTCGGGAATGGTGGCCATGAGCTGGGCCACCTTCATGATCGGCCCCTTCAAGCCTCCCAGAGCCGATGCGAGCGCGACGGCGTTGCCGGCGCGGTCCGGCGCGCGGCCGAGCATGCGGTCCGCGCCCATACGCGCCGCGACGCCGCCCACGCGCGTGCCGACGCGCGCGTAGCGGGCGGCGCGGGCAGTGAATCGGTTCTTTTCGCGGTCGGTGGGCATGAACTTTGTGGTCCTTACGTGCTACCAATATTGGTAATCGGTCGAGGGTTAGCAATGCATCGGCCCATGACGGGATGCCTGTGGGTGGCTTGCGCGCTCGTGCTCGGCGCAAGCCGACCTGACGCAGGTATCTGGACCTGGGTTGTCAGGGTCAGCTCAGCAATCAGCAGATCATCTTCAACCGCAGCTCGATGTACCTCGTCGATAGCAAGAAGCCGTTCGGCGACGTTCACAAATTGAAGAACGATAACATCGATGCCCTTGTGACCGGCGAGACCATCGCGTTCGAGCCCAGTTCGACAATGATGCCCGCGGCGATCCGGTCGATCTTCAGCTACCAGCGAGACAAAGAGCCGGAGCGCGAGATCACCATGCAGTGCATCGACTACGTGCTTACCACGCGCGGCGGACGAGCTTGCTTCAACAGGCCTGCACATCCGGTGCGGAGCAGATAAACGGCCGCAACAGACAGCTAGCGATTTTCCACCGATTCCAGCTCGTCGATCAGCTTGGCGATGACTCTCAAACCCCCGTCCCAAAACCTCGGGTCTCGCGCATCGAGGCCGAAGGGGGCGAGCAGTTCGGAATGGTGCTTGGTGCCTCCGGCCGACAACATTTCGAGATAGCGCTCGGCAAAGCCGGACGACGATTTCTCGTAGACCGCGTAGAGCGAATTCACGAGACAGTCTCCGAACGCATAAGCGTAGACGTAGAACGGCGAATGGATGAAGTGCGGGATGTAACTCCAGAACGTCTCGTAACCCTCTTTCAGTTCGATCGCCGGCCCCAAGCTCTCCGCCTGCACCGACATCCACAGATCGCAGATCGTCTCGGCGGTGAGTTCGCCGTTGCGGCGCTCGAGATGCACCTTGCGTTCAAATGTGTAGAACGCGATCTGCCGCACGACCGTGTTGATCATGTCCTCGACCTTAGCCGCGAGCATCGCCTTACGCTGCTTTGCGTCCTTGGTCTCGCCGAGCAGCTTCCGGAAGGTGAGCATCTCGCCAAACACGCTCGCCGTCTCGGCGAGCGTCAGCGGCGTCTGCGCCATCAGCGGGCCGTTCGGCGCTGCGAGCACCTGGTGCACGCCGTGGCCGAGTTCGTGCGCGAGGGTCATCACGTCGCGCGGCTTGCCCATGTAGTTGAGCAGAACGTACGGATGCGCGGACGGCACGGTAGGATGCGCGAAGGCGCCCGGCTGCTTGCCCTCACGCACCGGCGCGTCGATCCAGTTTTTCTCGAAGAAGCGATCGGCGACTTCCGCCATCTTGGGCGAGAAATCGCCATAGGCGGTGAGCACCGTCTTGCGCGCATCCGGCCAGGCGATCGTGCGCTGCGGCACCTTCGGCAGCGGCGCGTTGCGGTCCCAATGCGGCAGCTTCTTCTTGCCGAACCACTTCGCCTTCAGCACGTAATAGCGGTGCGACAGCTTCGGATAGGCGGCGCGCACCGCCTCGACCAGCGCCTCCACCACCTCGCGCTCGACGCGGTTCGACAGATGCCTGGCATCCGCGACGTCGTTGAAGCCCCGCCAGCGGTCGGAGATCTCTTTGTCCTTGGCGAGCGTGTTGGTGATCAGCGTGAACGCGCGCAGGTTCTCCTTGAATGTGGCCGCAAGCGCCTCGGCTGCGGCGCGACGTTTCTTCCCGTCGGCGTCGACCAGCAGATTGAGCGTCGGCTCGATGGCAAGCGATTTGCCGCCGACCTTGAAACGCAGGCCGGTGATGGTCTCGTCGAACTGCCGATTCCAGGCGGAATAGCCGGTGACCGATTTTTCGTGGAAGAGTTGCTCGACGCGATCCTCGAGCTGATACGGCTTCTCCTTGCGCACGTCCTCGATCCACGGCCGGTAATGCCCGAGCGCGGAATCGGCCATCGCGCTTTCGAGCACCGCGTCGTCGACGCGGTTGAGTTCAAGCGTGAAGAAGAGGAGATGGATCGACGCGTTCGTGATGCGCTCCTGCACGTCGCCGTAGAACTTCGCGCGTGCCGGATCGGTGGTGGCGCCTGCGTAGAGCAGCGAGGCATATGAATAGAGCCGGCCGAGGCGGTCTTCGATCGCCTCGTAGCGCTTCACCGCCTCGGCCAGCGCCTTTCCCCCACCCGCCGCCAGGTCGGCAAGCTTGCCCCGGAAGGCGCCTTCGAACGCCGCGCATTCGGCATCCCCGGCCGCCAGGTCGCGCTGCAGCGCCGGGTCATCCATGCCGGCGTAGAGGTCGTTCAGATTCCATTCCGGCAGATTGCCGAGCTTGGCCTCAGCTTTGGTCTTCGGGGCGCGCTTGCTCGCGGTTTTAGGCATGGGGGCTCGTGTCGGAGGGCTGCGGGAGGGTCTGATCTAGGCGCGGAACTCGAAGGTTGCGACCGGAAGCGGCAAAGTTTTGGCGGCTCACCCGGGCGGCGGCCTCCGCGCGCCGGCCGGCAGCAGCATTTACACACCATTAAGCCTGAGAGGCGAGAGTGCGCCAAATCGGCACAAGTGGCGTGGAGTGCGTGCGCATGACTGACACCGTCCTCATCGTCGATGACGATCCCGTCCAGCGGCGGCTCCTGGAAACGATGGTACAGCGCCTTGGTTACCGGGCGCTCACGGCGGATAGTGGCGACGCGGCGCTCCGCCGTCTGCTCGGCGGGGATGCCCCCCGTATCGACTGCGTGGTGCTCGATCTGGTGATGCCCGACCTCGACGGTCTGGGCATGCTGGCGCGCTTGCGCGAGGCCGGCGCCGACCTCCCGGTCATCGTGCAGACCGCGCACGGCGGCATCGACAACGTCGTCTCGGCGATGCGCGCGGGCGCCTGCGACTTCGTCGTGAAGCCCGCCGGAGCCGAGCGGCTGCAGGTTTCGCTCGCCAATGCGCTGGCGACGCGCCGTCTTGCCGTCGAGTTGCGCCGCGCGCGCAAGCTCGACGAGGGCACATTCACGACCGCCGACATTATTACCCGCTCGCCGGCGATGCAGCTGGTGCTTTGCGCCGCCGAGAAAGCCGCCGCCTCGTCCATCCCGGTGATCGTGCAAGGCGAGTCCGGCACCGGCAAGGAATTGATCGCGCGTGCGATCCACGGCTCCGGCGCACGCAACGCAAAACCTTTCGTGGCGGTCAACTGCGGAGCGCTACCGGAAAATCTCGTTGAGTCGATCCTGTTCGGACACGAGAAGGGCGCCTTCACGGGCGCGACCGAGAAGCACGCCGGCAAGTTCGTCGAGGCCGACGGCGGCACGTTGTTTCTCGACGAGGTCGGCGAACTTCCGCTGCACGCGCAGGCGAAGCTTCTGCGTGCGCTGCAGGAAGGCGAGATCGAGCCGGTCGGCGCGCGCAAATCCGTGAAGGTGGACGTGCGCATCGTCTCGGCGACACACCGCGACCTGATCGCCGACGTGAAGGAAGGCCGCTTCCGCGAGGACCTGTTCTATCGCCTGCACGTGTATCCGATCTCGGTGCCGCCGCTGCGCCAGCGGCCGGAAGACGTGCCGGAATTGGTGCGGCACTTCCTCACCCGCATTGCCGCGGAAGAAGGAAAGCGAGTGCGTCTGATCGACGCGGATGCGATAGCGCTGCTCGGCGGCTATCGGTGGCCCGGCAATGTGCGGCAACTGGAGAACGCCATCTTCCGGGCCGTCGCGCTGGCCGAAGGCGAGGATATTGGCCTTGCCGAATTCCCCCAGATCAGCGCGCAAGCGGATTCGGTGCCGGTCCAGCCGGCGCTCGAGCCGCAGCCGGTGATGATTACGGAACGTTCGATCGCCACGCCTCGCCCCGAGCCGCAAGGGCCGGTGCTGCGGCTGACCGACGCGCAAGGCGCGGTACGGCCACTGGAGGAGATCGAGCGCGAGGTCATCCGCTTCGCCATCGCGCACCACCGCGGACAGATGTCGGAAGTCGCGCGGCGGCTGAAGATCGGCCGCTCGACCTTGTATCGCAAGTTGGAAGAAGAGCGGGTCGACGCGGCGGAGTAGCCGCGAAAGTCCGAGGGCTTCGACGCGCGCACCCGCGCGATCCTGCATTCCGACGAGCGGCGCATTGCCGACGTCGCGCCTGCGCGAAGCGCAGAACCCGTTCCAGTTCACGAGCCTCGTGCCCAGCTTGCCGGGCATCCACGTCTGTACGACCCAGCGATGAGAACGCCTTTTTTTGAACGGCAATGCCCGGCCACGACCCTCAATTTGAGTCTGTTACCCGGCACAATGCGCGCAAACTACTGATCTTTCCTGCAAATCCTACCGCAGAAACAGCAAGTTCCATCGGCGGAATGAGCTGAAAAGACTCGTTTTTGCCACGGTCTACCTTTTACCATGCAGGTCTTCCCCGGGGGGAAAACAGCCAACTGCGGCTTGTTAGCCAAACCCGACACCTTGCGCGGCGGCTCTCGTCGGCTGTCCGCATTTGGTGGTCGCAACGTGTGGGGCGTCGAAATTGAATCTCGCTGTGCCGGTAAGTGCCGCACGTCGAAGCCGACTTCTCAATTCGGTCGCGCGCCTCGGCGCCTGCATCGGGACCGCCGGCCTGTTGCTGCTTGCGGCGAACATCCCGCTGCAGAACGCCTCCGCGGAAAGCGACACGCGCACCCTGACGTTCCATCATATGCACACCGGTGAGGACATCACCGTCACCTTCAAGCGCGACGGCCGTTATGACGAGGCCGCGCTGCAGAAGCTCGACTGGTTCATGCGCGACTGGCGCAAGGGCCAGTCGACGCACATGGATCCGCATCTATTCGATGTGTTGTGGGAAGCCTATCGCGAGCTCGGCGCCACGGAGCCGATCGAAGTCGTCTGCGGCTACCGCTCGCCCGACACCAACGCGATGCTGCGCGCGCGCTCGAAATCGAGCGGCGTTGCCGAGTTCAGCCAGCATACGCTGGGCCACGCAATGGATTTTTATATTCCGGGCGTATCGCTGGCGAAGCTGCGCGAAATCGGGCTGCGGCTACAGGAGGGCGGCGTCGGCTTCTATCCAACGTCCGGCTCGCCCTTCGTGCATATGGACACCGGCACGATCCGGCACTGGCCGCGTATGACCTATGCGCAGCTCTCGCGCGTCTTCCCCGACGGCAAGACCGTGCACATCGCTTCCGATGGCCGGCCGCTGCCGCATTTCGCCGAGGCGCTGACCGACGTGGAAGCGCGCGGCAAGGTGCCGAACCACATCGCGCTCGAACAGGCGCGCGCGCATGGCATAATCACCGAGCAGCAGGTGCAGACGGCCGAGCTGACCGCGCAGTCGGGGCAGCCGCAGACGCAGCAGCCGAACCTGCTGGCGGCGCTCTTCGGCGGCGGGCGCAGCGAGACGGCGCAAACCGCGCCGCAGACCAGGATCCGCGTCGCGAGCGCGGATGCGGCGGCGATCCCGGTCCGCAGCGAGCGCGTGCCGATCCCGTCGGGACGTCCGAAGGCCGCGCCGGCGATTGCGCCGACGGCGGAGCCGGTTCCGACCGCGCTGATGGCCTACGCTTCGGCTGACGGTTTGTCCGCCGGGGGCATGCTGGCCGATCAGATCCTCGCGCTGAGGTCGGCGCCGGCCGACGCGCCGGTCGAAGGCGCGCTCAAATATGCCTACGCGACAACCGACGACTTTGCGCTCGTGCGCGGCGAAAGATGGGGCATCGAGGCGAAGCAGCCCGCGCCTGAAGCGCCCGCATCGGTCATCGAGACCTCCGAGTCGACGCAGACGACGACGGCCATGAAGGCGGACGAGCCGGTACTCGAGGCGCTGCCCGGCAGAAATCTGTGGCTGCGCGCAGCGATGCTGACGCCGAGCGTCAGCGGCGAATTGACGGTGACGCAGTTCGGCCCGACCGATCAGCGCACCGTCCGCGACCTCCTCTATAAGCCTACCAATGTAGTCGCGATGAGCTTCTCCGATCAGCCGTCGCTACAGACGGGTCGTTTCACCGGCAGCGCGGTCGTATTCCTCTCGAAGGCTACTTTCAGGCGCGCGCAGACGGCGTCGTTGGAATTGCCGGTCGCGCGCTAGTCCGCCCACGCTCGCCTCCATAAGCGAGATGGCCGGGACAAAGCCCGGCCATGACGCCAATTCAGGATTGTTCCCCCTACTGCAGCATGCCGAGCGCGTGCATGTAGGTTTCCAGCACCGCTTCCTGTTCGCGCCGCTCGTCGGTGTCCATCTTGCGCAGGCGCACGATGGCGCGCAGCGCCTTCACGTCGAAGCCGTTGCCCTTGGCCTCCGCATACACGTCGCGGATGTCGTCCGAGGTCGCCTTTTTCTCCTCCTCCAGCCGCTCGATGCGCTCGATGATCGACTTGAGCTGATCGCGCGCGAAACTGGTGGACGCCTGCTCGGCCTCGAGCTTCTCGGCTGCGGAACTGGCTGGCATCGGCAACTCTCCTTCACTCCAGTGAGGCGGCTTCTTGGCCGCCGTTCTTGGACGAGAGCATTCGGAATTGCGGGTGGCCGGGTCAAGGCAAGCGGCCGATCATCCACACTGTTCACACCGCCAGAAAGAAACAGAAGAAAGGTATTGCGGGCGTAGAGCCGTGTCTTCGTTATGGCCGGCATAGCCGCTCGAAGACGGCGTTCTTCCAGAACGCCTATGTCCCGGCCACCCACGTCTTCCTTGCTGAACGCACTGAGGACGTGGATGCCCGGCGCAAGGCCGGGCATGACGGTGGAGAGGCTGCGGCGTATGGATTCCCGGTTCGGCCCTTCGGGCCGCCTCGGAATGACAACAGCACACTCAATGCGAATGTGAATGCGAGTGCGACTTGGCGAATGCGGCCTTCTGGTCTGGACTCGCTTCTTTTTGATATTTCGCGCGCCATTCCTCGTAAGGCATGCCGTAGACGATCTGGCGGCTCTCGTCCTTGCTCATCGCAAGGCCCTTCGCGTCCGCCGCCTCCTTCATCCAGTTGGACAGGCAGTTGCGGCAGAAGCCAGCCAGATTCATCATGTCGATGTTCTGCACGTCGGTGCGCTGGCGCAGATGCTCGACCAGGCGGCGGTAGACCGCGGCTTCGAGTTCGGTGCGGGTCTTGTCATCCATGGGTAATCTCCTTGGCCGAGAACCTAGTCGGTCCCCCGGTCTCTTGCTATAGGCCGGAAAAACCGGCCTATCGGTGGAATGCAGGACCTGCGCGAGACGCTGAAATCCTTGTACGCGACCGCGATCGCGGCGGCGCATCCAGCGCGCTGCCTACCCGCGCTTCTGCCCGAAGCACCGCAAGGGCGGCTGATCGTGCTTGCGGCGGGCAAGGCGGCCGGCAGCATGGCCGAAGTGACCGAGCGCGTTTACCTCAAGGAACGCGGGCTGCCGCGTGAGCGGCTCACCGGCGTAGCGGTGGCGCGGCATGGCTACGGCCGCCCGATGCACACAATCGAGATGATCGAAGCCGGGCACCCGGTACCTGATCCGGCGGGACTTGCGGCGGCCGGGCGCGCGCTGACGTTCGCCCAAAGCGCGGGAAAGCAGGACCTCGTGCTGGTGCTGATGTCGGGCGGCGCATCGGCGAACTGGATCGCGCCGCCTGACGGCGTTTCATTCACGGACAAGCAGGCGGTCACGCGCGCGCTCTTGCGCTCGGGCGCGGCGATCGACGAGATCAACTGCGTACGCAAGCACCTCTCGCGCATCAAGGGCGGACGCCTCGCGCGGCACGCTCATCCCGCGCGGCTCGCCACCATCGCGATCTCCGACGTGCCAGGCGACGATCCCGCCGTGATCGGGTCCGGGCCGACCGTTCCCGATCCGACGACGCTCGCCGACGCGCGCGCTATTGTCGCCCGCTTCAACCTCGACCTGCCAGCCTCCGTCATTCGCGCGCTTGACGAGCCGGCCAACGAGTCGCCCAAGCCCGGCGACAAAGTGTTCGAGGACACGACGTTCAAGCTGGCGGCACGCCCGGCCGACGCACTGCATGCCGCCAAGAAGGCGGCGTCAGATCTAGGCTACGAGGTGATCTCGCTCGGCGCAGATGTCGAAGGCGAGGCGCGCGACGTGGCAGCCACGCATGCCAGGCTCGCGCGCGATCTCAACGCGCAGGGCAAGCGCGCGGCGATCCTCTCAGGCGGCGAACTGACGGTGACCATCCGCGGCAAAGGCCAGGGCGGACCGAATCAGGAGTATGCGCTGGCGCTCGCCATGTCGCTCGACGGTCTTTCCAACGTTGCCGCGATTGCCGGCGATACCGACGGCACCGATGGCGGTGCAGGTCTCGCAACCGATCCCGCCGGAGCGCTAGTGGACGGCGCTACCGCATCGCGGGCCCGCGCGCTGGGCCTCGATCCCGCCGCCTTCCTCGCCGACAACGATTCGACCGGATTTTTCCGGCAACTCGGCGATCTACTCGCGCCGGGACCGACCTATACCAACGTGAACGACTTCCGCGCCATCCTCGTTGACAGGGCTTGAGCCCCCACGCCAAAAACTACCTGCGACGCAGCCTGGGATCGAGACAGCATTGCCCTTTTCCCCGTACGTCTTCCGCATGCTCGCGCTCTCCGCGCTGCCAGTCGTCCTGCTCAGCTTTACCTCGCCTGCGCACGCCGACTTCCGCCTTTGCAACAACACCGGCAGCCGCGTCGGCGTCGCGCTCGGCTACAAGGACGCGGAAGGCTGGACGACGGAAGGCTGGTGGAACATCTCCGCGCGCTCTTGCGAGACCTTGCTGCGCGGCGCGCTGGTCGCGCGCTACTACTACATCTATGCGGTGGACTATGACCGCGGCGGCGAATGGTCAGGTCACGCGTTCATGTGCTCGCGCGAGAAGGAGTTCACCATCCGCGGAACAGAGGATTGCCTCGCCCGCGGCTATGACCGTACGGGCTTTTTCGAGGTCGACACCGGGCAGCAACGCGCCTGGACCGTACAACTCACCGAAACGGCGGAGCAGCCGGGCACCAGGCCGCTGACGCCGACCACTCCACCAGCCGCGAGCGGGAAGCAATGAGACGACTGCGCCGTGCCAAGATCGTAGCCACGCTCGGGCCGGCCTCGTCTTCTCCGCAGATGATCGCGCGCCTGTTTCAAGCTGGCGCCGACGTCTTTCGCATCAATATGAGCCACACATCGCCGCAGCGCATGCGCGAGATGGTCGGCATGATCCGCCAGGTGGAGAGCGAGACCGGCCGGCCGATAGGCATCCTGGTCGATCTGCAGGGCCCTAAGCTCAGGCTCGGCACGTTCGAGGGCGGTTTCGCGATGGTGAAGAGCGGCGATACCTTCGTGCTCGATTCTGATCCCGCGCCGGGCAATGCCACGCGCGTTTATCTGCCGCATCCTGAGATTTTCGCCGGCGTTGAGCCGGGCCATACGCTGCTGCTCGACGACGGCAAGGTACGGCTCACGGTCAGCGCCGCGCAGCCGAAGCAGATGACGACGCGCGTCGAGGTCGGCGGCAAACTGTCCGACCGCAAAGGCGTCAGCCTTCCCGATTCCACCATTCCGTTCTCCGCCCTCGCCGAAAAAGACCGGCACGATCTTGAAGCCGCGCTCGACGCCGGTATCGATTGGGTGGCGCTCTCCTTCATCCAACGGCCCGAAGACATCGCCGAGGCGAAGAAGATCACGCGCGGACGCGCCGCGGTGATGGCGAAAATTGAAAAACCGCAGGCGGTGAACCGCCTGCAGGAAATCATGGATCACGCCGACGCGCTGATGGTCGCGCGCGGCGATCTTGGCGTCGAGATGCCGCTCGAGCGAGTGCCCGGCGTGCAGAAGCAGATGACGCGCATGGGGCGCACGACCGGCAAGCCGGTGGTGGTCGCGACGCAGATGCTGGAGTCGATGATTTCCTCGCCGGTGCCGACGCGCGCGGAAGTCTCCGACGTCGCGACCGCTATCTTCGAAGGCGCAGATGCAGTGATGCTGTCAGCGGAATCGGCGGCAGGCCAATATCCGGCGGAAGCGGTCGCGATGATGGACCGCATCGCGCAGGAGGTCGAACGCGATCCGACCTACCACAACATCATCGCCGCGCAGCGCTCCCAGCCCGAGGCGACCGGCGCCGACGCAATCGCCGATGCCGCACGCCACATCGCCGATACGCTCGACCTCGCTGCAGTGATCTGCTGGACCGCGTCGGGTTCGACCGCGCTACGGGTTGCGCGCGAGCGCCCTCGCCCGCCGATCGTGGCGCTGTCGCCGAACGCCTCGACCGGCCGGCGACTCGCGGTGGTGTGGGGCGTGCATTGCGTCGTGACGGAGGACGCGCACGATCTTGATGACATGGTCGACCGCGCCTGCCGCATCGCCTTCCGCGAAGGCTTCACCAAGTCCGGCCAGCGCGTGATCGTGGTCGCCGGCGTGCCGCTCGGCACCCCGGGCGCGACCAACATGCTGCGCGTCGCCTATGTCGGACAGGAAATGGCGGAGTAACGGCGCGAAAGCGCCTAGATATCCCGGCCTTCGACCTTGTGCTCGAGTTTCTTCACGATCTCCGGCACACGCTCAATCTTCGGATAGATCGTCAGCACACGGCGGTAAATGTCGAGCGCGTGGGCGTCGTCGCCGATTTCTTCCAGGATCAACGCCATGCCCGAGAGCGCACCGAAATGGCGCGGCTCGTGCCTCAAGACCTCGCGGATGTCGGAGAGTGCGTGGCCGTAGTCCTTTTTCAAAAAGTAGATCGTGGCGCGCCGATTCCAGGCTTCGACATAGTCCGGTTTGATCTTGACGACCGCGTCGAGCAGCTTGAGTGCGAGATCGATGTCGTGCTTCTCGACCGCCGTGCGCACGCGGGTCATCAGCAGCATCGTTGTGTCACTGCGCGAGACGGCCCAGACCGCCCAGATCCGCGTCTCGATCGCCTTGGCCACCGTCTCGTCGGGGGCGGCCTTCAGCGCCTTGAACAGGAGGTCGAGATTGCGGGTGCGATCGCCACCGACCTGCGGCAGGTGCGAGGGCGCCTCGAGCCAGGGCCCGTCGGCCTTCGGTTCTGGCAGCGGCGGATGCTGCGCGCGCGCGGGACCCACCACCAGCGCCGCGGCAATCAGGACAGCCTGGAATCGAAAACGCATGCGGCGGAGCCTACTCCGCCGCAATAACGCAATCTATGGGTATGAAGATCGCTAGCCGGCCGAAGAAGATCAGCCCTGCCGCGCCTTAAAGCGCCGGTTGGTCTTGTTGATGATGTAGACCCGGCCCTTGCGCCGCACCAGGCGATTGTTGCGGTGGCGACCGCGGAGCGATTTCAACGAGTTACGGATTTTCATGGTGCGCTCTGGATGCGTGTTCAGCGGGGCGTTCTAGAGGGGTGGGGACGGCCTGTCAACGCGACCGATCCCCAGTTGGTCGGCGGCCCGCCGCTGATCTAAGGTCCGCCCGGGGAGAAACAACATGCAGCGTAGTTCCGAACGGTTCCTGATCACCCATACCGGCAGCCTGCCGCGTCCGGACGACCTGATCCGGACAATGTACGCCAAGGAAGAAGGAGTGCCGGTGGAACCGGCGGCCCTCGAATACCGGGTAAGGAGGGCGGTCGCTGAGGTCGTGGAGAAGCAGATCGCGGCCGGGGTCGACCTGGTCAACGACGGGGAACTCTCCAAGCCCAGCTATGCCACCTACATCAAGGACCGGCTGAACGGCTTCGGCGGGACCGGCAACACCTTTGTCTACCAGGACGTCCACGAGTTCCCGCGGCTGGAGCAAAAGGTATTCGGCGACCCGGGCCGGTCGCGGCGCAAGACGCCGGCCTGCAACGCGCCGATCTCGGTGCGGGATGCGGACGCCGCGCAAACCGACGTCGCCCACCTGAAAGCGGCGCTCGCTGGCAAAAAAGTCGCCGGCGCTTTCATGAGCGCGGCCTCGCCCGGCGTGGTCTCGCTGTTCTTCCGCAACGACTACTACAAGGACTTCGAGAGCTATATCTTCGCGATCGCGGATGCGATGCGGCAGGAATACGAGACGGTAGCGCGCGCGGGCTTCGTCCTGCAGATCGACTGTCCCGACCTCGCGATGGGCCGGCATATCCAGTACGCCGATCTCGACCTCGCCGGCTTCCGCAAGCGCGCGCAATTGCACGTCGCGGCGCTCAACCAGGCGGTCGCGAACATCCCGGCCGAGCAGCTGCGCATGCATCTGTGCTGGGGCAATTACGAGGGCCCGCATCATCACGACGTGCCGCTGTCCGACATCATCGACATCGTGTTCTCGGCGAAGCCGAACGCGATCTCGCTCGAAGCGGCGAACCCGCGGCATGCGCACGAATGGAACGTGTTCGAGCGCGTGAAGCTGCCCGACGGCAAAGTGCTGATCCCGGGCGTGATCGAGTCGAAGTCCAATTTCATCGAGCACCCGGAACTGATCGCGCACCGCATCGGCCATTACGCCAAGCTCGTCGGACGCGAGAACGTGATCGCGGGCTCCGACTGCGGCTACGGCACCTGGGTCGGCCAGGCCGCAGTCGATCCGGACGTCGTCTTCGCCAAGCTCGCCGCGATGGCAGAAGGCGCAAGGATCGCGACGAAGCGGTTTTGGAAGTGAAGAACAAGAAAATGCCCTTCCAGCTCGAAGAAGCGACCATCACCCAATTACACGACGCGATCCGTGCGGGCGAGACGAACTGCCTCAAGGTGGTCGAGCATTATCTTGCGCGCGTGCGCTCATTCAACGGCGTGGCAAGCAAGCTGGTCACCAAAGACGGCGCCGATGTCGCTCCGGCCGAAGGGACGGTGCGCGCAGGTGCGCCACTGAAATTTCCAACCGAGACGCTGCCCGCGTCCCGCTTCTTCCCGGACTACGACAAATACAAGGGCAGGCCGCTCGAGTTCGGCCGGATGCAGCCGACTGCGTCCGATCCGTCCGTGCAGCAGCAATACGGCATGATTGCCGGCGTCCCGAATGCGGGACAGGTCAATGCGCTCGCGACGCTCAACATCCGCGGCGAACGCTCGGTGGCCTGCAAGGGCGATTTCGACCGGCATCCCTCGCTCGGGCCGCTGCCGGAGGGTGCGCCGCCGATCTGCGAATATTTCCGCCATCTGCCCGACGCGCTGGAAACGGCGGCCGCGCTCGATGCGGAATACGGGCGCAATCCCGATCTCGAGAATATGCCGATGTACGGCGTCGTGTTCTCGTTCAAGGATTCCTTCGACGTGAAGGACATGCGCTCGACCGGTGGCGGAGATGCGGCCTACGACATCGATTTTCCCGCGCGCGACCACATCATGGTCGAGCAGTTGCGCAAGAAGGGCGCGATCATTTTCGCCAAGGCGGTGTGCACCGAGTACAACGGGCGCGCCGGCAATCCGGGCGGGCGGCATACGCCAGACAAGGTGCTGCCCTCGACCGTCGGCTATCAGCGCAGCTCGTGGGGCGGCAATCCGTCGAACCCGTATGACACGACACGTTCGGCTTCGCTCGGCTCGAGCTCGGGGTCCGCGCTGTCGGTGAGCATCAATTTCGTCATGGCGAGCCTCGGCGAAGAGACGCGCGCGTCTTGCCGAGGCCCTTCGAACCATAACGCCGTTGCGCTGATTCTGCCGCACAAGGCGATGCTCGGCTTCGACGGCGGCGCGATCGGCGCCGACATCTATTGCGACCGCAGCGGCATCCACTGCCTGCACATCGAGGACTGCGCGAAGGTCTTGGACGCGCTGCGCAACGAGGACGGATTCTATTACGATCCGCGCGACGTCTACTCGACGGTGCCGCGCGCGTCGGTACTTCCGAATTATGCGAAGCACGCGCGCGGAAGCGGCGAGCGCGGCGCGCTGAAGGGACTGCGCATCGGCATCGTGCGCGAGTCGATGGTGTACCGGCCGGGTTCGAAGACCGAGCAGCCGATCGTCGATGCCGCCAAGCACGAAATAGCAGAGATGCTCGGCTCGCATCTCGGCGCGGCATTGGTCGAATCCGGCCATCGCTGGTGGACGCGCGATCCAGAGATCGAACAGATGAGCATCGACTACCGCAAGGCGCTGGCGCGGCTCGTGCCGGTGTTCATGCCCGACATCCTGTTCCGGCTCGGCCCCACCGGCGAGCCGCTCTTTTCTGAATTCGCCTCCGCGATCGTGCCGACCGAATTCATGCCGGGCAAGAAGTTCGGCTCCGGCACGATGCAGCCGATCGACTACATGGTCGCGCTTGCCGAAGGCACGATCGAGCCGCCGGCGAATTTCGATCTCGCGACGATCCAGCAGCAGGAACTGGCGAACACGTTCCGCTTCCACATATCGCAATATCTCACGCGTCGCGCCGCCGACTGGCAGGCGAAAGGCTTCCGTGAGACGCTCGACACCTGGGCGGCGCTCAACGCGCGCTCGAAATTCTGGGGCGACGACCAGCGCGCCGCGTTCAAGAACTGGGAGGAGATCGCCGATCCGCGCAATCCGCTCGGCGGCCGTCAGGGCGTCAACGAGCGCATCATGCTGCGCGAACTGCTTCGCCGCACCGAAATGATGGTGATCCTGGAGAACACGCTGGACGCGGTCGTGCGGCTGCACACGCCGTTTCCGCCCGCGATCATCGGCGGCGCGGGGCAACCGGGGTTGCACCACAACCTGACGCTGGAGTCGCTCAGCGGCCCGAACGCCGGTCTCACCGAGGTGTTGGTGCCCGCGGGTTATGTCGATACGGCCTATGATCCGGTGTTCAAGCTGAGCACCGACGGCCTGCGCTACGACTGGACCTCATCCGACAGGCCGACCGCGCTTGCCGCGCCGGGTCTGCCGTTCTCGCTGGTCTTCCGCTCCGAGCCGGGCAAGGAGGACGTGCTGCTCGAAATCGCGTCGGCTTACGAAGCGGCGAGCCGCCGGCGCATTCCCCCGCCCGCCTTCCCGCGGCTGTGACGCACGGCAGCGTGTCCCGGATGCGGTGCATCGTGGAGCCATAAGCGCGCGCGTCTCGACGCGCTATGGCGAAAACGGTGCACCGCTGATCCGGGACCTTGCCTGCTTTGTGTTCATGAAAAACCGGGGTCCCGGCTCTGCGGCGCACCAGTTCGTGTTGCGCCGCGCGCGGGACAAGATCTGCGAGCGCTCTCCCACGACCCCGTGTTGATTGCCAAGGCGCGGCCGATGATGTAGGCGCAGCGTGTTCCTGTCGCGTTGAGCGTATGAAAGCCGCACCGTTCGAATACTCCCGCCCGGCGACCATCGAGGAAGCCTGCGCGCTGCTGGGCTCCGACGAAAATGCGCGCGTTATCGCTGGTGGACAGACCCTCGTGCCGATGATGGCGATGCGGCTGGCGCGGCCCACGCGTCTGGTCGACATCACGCATATCCCCGAGCTCTCGTTTATCCGAGATGACGGCGACACCGTCACCATCGGCGCGGCGACGCGGCAATGCGTCGCGGAGCGCAGCGCGCTCGTCGCCGAGAAGCTGCCGCTCATCGCGCGCGCGATCCCTTGGATCGGCCACACCGCGACGCGCGCACGCGGCACGGTCGGCGGCTCGATTGCGAATGGCGATCCGGCGGCCGAGTTGCCGCTGATGGCAGTGACGCTCGACGCAACGCTCTTCTATCGGACGGCGCACGAGGAAGGCGAGATCGCCGCGACCGAGTTCTATCTCGGGCCGACGATCACGACGCTGCCCGCGGGCGCTTGCCTGACGTCTGTGCGCTTTCCGGTCTGGACCGGTCGCGTCGGCGTCGGCTTCCATGAAGTGAATGCGCGCCGCAGCGATTTCGCCTTCGCCGCCGCCGCCGCACAGGTCGAACTGACCGCCGAAGGCGCCTGCGCGCGCATCGCGCTCGGCCTCGGCGGCATCACCGACACCGCTGTGCGGCTCGACGAGGCCGAAGAGGCGTTGATCGACACGCCGATCGAGCGCGACGCGGTACGCGACGTCGTGCGCGGCGCGCTCGAAGGAATCGAGTGCGCGGACGACCTGCACGCCTCGGCCGACTACCGGCGCCGCGCCGCGCTCACGCTCGCGCTGCGCGCGGTCGCCGACGCCAAGCTCGATGCGCAAGGACGCCGCCATGCACGTTAAGCTCACCGTCAACGGCCGCGTACACGAGGTCGACGTCGAGCCGCGCACGACATTGCTCGACACCTTGCGCGACGTGCTGGGCCTCAAAGGCGCGCACGCCGGCTGCGAGCACGGTGTTTGCGGCGCGTGCACCGTGCTCTACGACGACACGGCTGTGCGCTCGTGCCTCATTTTCACGCCGCAGGCGGAAGGCGCGCAGATCACCACCATCGAAGGCGTCACTCCAGGACCGGGCGAGATGTCGCCGATCCAGGACGCGTTCTGCGAAACGCACGGCATGCAGTGCGGCTATTGCACACCGGCGATGATCCTCGCCGCGCACGCGCTGCTCGCCGGCAATCCCGATCCGACGCGCGAGGAGATCGTTGAGGCGATCTCCGGCAACATCTGCCGCTGCACCGGTTATGCGCAGATCGTGGAAGCGATCGCGCTCGCGGCCGAACGCATGCGCGGCGCCAACCGCCCGGTGGAGACGACGCGATGAGCGCGGGCCGCTTTCGCTTCGTCTCGGCCGATCGGCGCGTGCGCGAGGACCGCCGCTTCGTCGCCGGCAAAGGCCGCTTCGTCGCCGACGTCGACATTCCCGGTATGAAGCACGTCGCGCTGGTAACGTGTCCCTACCCCGCCGCGCGCATCGTCAAGATCGATGCGAGCGCGGCGCTCAAGATGCCGGGCGTGCAATACGTGCTCGACGGTCATGAATTGGCGGCCGGCACGCAGACGCTGATGGCGGGCCTCGAGACACCGAACGTGCCGCGCCGGCCGCTTGCTATCGACGTCGCGCGCTATGCCGGCGAATGGGTCGCGGCGGTCGTCGCCGACACGCGCGCGCTGGCCGAGGACGCGGCGGAAAAAGTCAAAATCGAATACGAGCGCCTGCCTTTCGTGCTCGACGGCGAAGAATCGTACGCCAAGGGCTCGCCGCTGGTGCACGAGGCGCACGGCACAAACGTGCTGCTCGACAGGACCTTCGTCTGGGGCGAGGTCGACAAGGACTTCGCCGAGAGCCCGCATCACGTCACGCTGCGCGTGAAATGGGCACGCAGTTCGACGGTGCCGGTCGAAACCTTCGGTGTGCTGGCGCAATGGGATCCCTGGCGCGAGATCCTGGACGTCTGGGCATCGATCCAGATGCCGAAATATCCCGAGCAGATCGCCGGCGCGTTGAAGCTTCCCGCCTCCAATATCCGCGTGCATTACGACGTCGACGTCGGCGGCAGCTACGGCGTCAAGCGCGGCATCAAGCATTCAGTGCTCGTCGGTTATCTCTCGAAGCGGCTCGGCTGCCCGGTGCGGCTGATCGAGGATCGGCTGGAAAATATGCGCGGCGGCGACGCGCACGGGCCCGAACGCCTGTTTGACGTCGAGGCCGCCTTCGACGACAACGGGATCGTGCGCTCGATGAAGATGCGCGCGCTCGACAATGTCGGCGCCTATGCGGGGCGCTCGCCTTTCCAACTCGGCAAGCCGATCGGCGCGATTGTCGGGCCGTACAAGATCAAAAGCGTACAGTACCAAGCAATCGCCGTCCTTTCGAACAAGACGGTGCAGGAGGCGGTGCGCGCCTTCGGCCAGGGACCGACCAACCTCGCCATCGAGCGGATGATGGACGAGGTAGCAAATTCGCTCGGCCTCGACCGCCTGGAAGTGCGGCGCCGCAATTTCATCCGCCACGATGAATTCCCCTACCTCATCCCGAGCGGCACGGCCTACGACAGCGGCGACTATCACACCGTCGTCGACAAGGTGATGAAGCACACGCCCTATGCGGAACTGATCGCCGAGCGCGACCGGCTGCGCCGTGACGGCCTGCTGGCCGGAATTGGAATTGCCGCCTGTCTCGAGCCGAACGGCGGCAATTCGTCGTTCGAGCCACTGCTCAATCCGAAGAACACGACCACCACCTGGATGGATTCCTGCCGCATCAGCGTCGATCTTACCGGCGCAATTACCGCGACAATGCACACGACCTCGTCCGGCCAGGGGCACGAGACGATGGTCGCGACCGTCGTCGGCGAGGCGCTGGGACTCGATCCGGAGACGATCCGCGTCACGCGCGCGGACTCGCTCAACGCGCTGCCGAGCAACAGCCCGGTCGGCAGCCGCATGGCTGTGATGCTCGGCGGCGCGTCGTTCCTTGCGGCGAACAAATTGAAGGACAAGACAGTCGCCATCGGCGCGCATGTGCTCGGCATCCCGCGCGAGCGGGCGGCGTACGAGTCAGGCAGCGTCTACGACCGCGACAATCCCGACAGGCGGTGCCCGTGGGCCGAGATCGTCACCATCGCGCACCGCAATTTCCATCGCCTGCCGGATGGATTCGAGCCCGGCCTGTCGGTCAGCCACATCATGCAGGTGCCGAATGGCGGCGCGCTGCCGACGCCGGACGGACGCGTGCAGATGTATCCGTGCCATTCGTTCGAATTCCATCTCATCCTGATGAGCATCGATCCTGATCTCGGCCGGCCCGACATCAGGCGCTACACCATCGGCCACGACTGCGGCGTCGTCATCAATCCGAAGATCGTGCGCGGCATGACCATGGGCGGCGTCGCGCACGGTATCGGCGCGGCGCTCCTGGAAGAGTTCGCCTATGACAGCGAAGGCCAGATGGTGGCGCAGACCTTCATGGATTATCTGCTACCGTCCGCGCACGAAGTGCCGCCCGTCGAGATCGTGCATCACGAGACGCCGTCACCGCTGACAGTGCTTGGGCAGAAGGGCTCGGGCGAATCCGGCTATCTCGGCGCGCCGGCCGCGGTCGCCAACGCCGTCAACGACGCGCTGTGCCCGCTCGGCATTTCGATCAACACGCTGCCGCTTAAGATGTCGAAGCTCGCCGACGCCATTGCTGCGGCGCGCGAACAACAAGAGACTGCATAATGATCGTCGATTGCCACGCGCATCTGGTGCCGCCAGACCTGCTCGACACGATCCGCAAGGACAAGGCGCGCTTTCCATCCGTGCGGCAGATCGAGGATGGCGGCAGCCTCGCCTTCGCCTTCGCCGGCGCCAAGCCGACGCGTCCGGTGTCGAAGCCGCTGACCGATATCCCCGCCCGCCTCGCCTGGCTGAAGGAGCGCGACATTGACCGCCAAGTCGTCGGCGGCTGGGTCGACATGTTCGGATACGAGATCCAAGGCGAGGAAGGCGAAGCCTGGGCGCACATGATCAACGATGCGCTGCTCGCGGCGGCGAAAGCGAACCCGGCCTTCGTGCCGCTCGCGACCGTACCGCTCGGCGACGGCAAGCGTGCCGCCGCAGTGCTGAAGAACGCGGTGAAGGCGGGCTTTTCCGGCGCGATGATCGGCACGCTGCCGCGCGGCGCGGGCAGCACGCTTGATAATGCCGACCTCGATCCGTTCTGGGCCGCGGCCGACGAGACCGGCGCGGTGATCCACATCCATCCGAGCTTCGATGCCGGCGACGTGCGCGTGAACGACTACGGGCTCGCCAATGGGCTCGGCCGCATCACCGATGCGGCCATCGCGGTGGCGCGGCTTCTGTGCAGCAATCACCCGAAGAAATACAAGGGCGCGAAATTCTTCGCGCCTATGGGTGCGGCTGCGCTTCCCTTCGTGCTCGGACGGCTCAAGCGCAACGCGGCGATTACCCCGGGCATCGGCGATCCGGTCGAGGGGCTGTCGCTGATCTACACCGACACGATCCTGCACGACGCGCGCGTGCTGCGCTTCGTGATTGAGATGATCGGCGCCGACCGGATCATGATGGGCTCCGACTCGCCCTTCCCCATCGGTGACCTGCAACCGCTGAAGATCGTGGCCGATGCAGGCCTCACGGTCGCGCAGGCGCGCGCGATTAATGGCGGACTGGCGCAAAAACTGTTCCGGATCGGATGAGATGAAGCTTGACATCGCCGGCGAGGAGACATTCGAAGCCTCGGTTGATGCGCTGTGGCGCGCGCTCAACGATCCCACCGTGCTGCAGAAATGCATTCCGGGCTGCAAGGAGATGATCCCGGAGGGCGCGGACAAGTTCAAACTCATCCTCAATCTGAAGGTCGCTTCGGTCGGCGGCAGCTTCGAAGGCGCAATCGCGCTTTCCGACAAGCAACCGCCCGTGCACTGTAAAATCGTCGTGTCGGGCTCGGGCACGCTCGGCCACGGCAATGGCGAAGCGACGTTTTCGCTTGCGGCGGCCGAGGGCGGCACTGCGATGACCTATGCGGGCGAGGGCGAGATTGGCGGCCTGGTTGCTGGCGTCGGCCAGCGCATCCTCAAAGGTGTGGCCAAGCACCTGATCAAGCAGTTTTTCACCGCGCTTCGGCGCGAATTTGCCACAGCGCCGCCGGCCGCAAATTAAGCTAATAATGGCGCGCATAGGGAGGGCACACAAAATGACGAAAATTTCCAGAACGGTCCGCGCGATTGCATGCGGCGCCGCTTTCGCCGCGCTCGCATGTGCTGCGCCTCTGCCGGCCGCGGCGCAAGGCCCGACCAAATTGAAGATTGTGATCTTCGACTTCCCCTCGCTCGGCGCGTTCATGCCTCCGGTAATCAAGGCGAAGAAGCTCGACGAGGCGAACGGGCTCGACATCACCTTCGACGCGCGGCCGCCGGACGCCTACACGATCCAATTCAACTCCGGCGAGTACAAGCTCGGCGGTAGCGCGGCCGTGCTGACCATCGGTCTCGCCGACCTGCGCGGCGTCAAGGTCACATACCTGTTCAACCTGTTCGACTACTGGGGCGGGGTCGTCACCTCGCGTCCTGAGATCAAGACGGTGAAGGATCTTGAGGGCAAGGAACTCGCCGGCGCGCGCGCGACGACGAACTATCAAATGTTCGAGTTCTTCGCCAAGAAGCTCGGCGCCGACGTCTCCAAGTTCAAGGTCGTCAACACCGCGACGCCAGGCCTCGTCAGCTACGCCATCGCCGACCGCGCCGATGCGGTGCAGCTTTGGGAGCCGGCCTATACGATCCTGAAGGCGAAAAAGCCCGACATCCGTGCGCTCGATCTGCAACTCGACAAGACGTGGAAGGCTTTCGCCGGCGGCAGCGCGATCCCCTATCTCGGCCTCGCCGCGCACACCGACTGGATCGAACAGAATCCGGATGCGGTGAAGAAGCTCTATGCGACCTACAAGGCGGCGGCTGATTACATCGTGAAGAATCCCGAAGACGCTGCGAAGATCATCAATCCGAAGGGCGCGGCGGAAGATCAGCAGGCCCTCGTCACGCTCATCAAGGCGAATGAGCGCCTCGGCATGAACGTAAAACCCGCCGGCGAGCTGACGAAGGAGATCGACGCAGTCTACAAGGCGGGCGTTGATGTCGGCTTCATGCAGAAGATGCCGTCGAACGACACCGTCTACGACAAGCCGCTGCAATGAAGAACACGCGCACATTGCGCTTTATCCAGGCCACCCTCAGCATGCTCGCGCTGGCGGCGGTCTGGCAGCTATTGTCGCACATATTTCCCCCGTTTCTGTTTCCGCCGGTCCCCGCGATCATTTCGCGCACGATCGAGATCCTGGTCACCGGCTCGTTATTGTGGGACGTGCTGCTGACCTCCTGGCGCATTTTCGCCGGGCTGTTCGGCGCGTTCATCGTTGGCGGCGTGATCGCGATGATCATTGGACAGTCGCGCACGGCGGAGAATTTCGTCGCGCCGGTGCTGACGTTCTTCCAGGGCATTCCCGCGCTGTCCTGGGTCGTGTTCGCCATCATCTGGTTTCAGGGCATCGAGTTCCGCGTCTTCTTCATCATGCTGATGACGACGCTGCCCGCGTTCACTTTCCAGATCCTCGACGCCTTCCGCTCGATGTCGAAGGACCTGTTCGAGATGACGATGTCGTTCCGGCCAAGCCGGCTGAAGCTGTTCCGGTATCTGATCGTGCCGACGATCGTGCCGGGCATTCTGACCGCCTGGAAGGTCAATCTCGGCAACGCCGCGCGCGTGGTCGTCGTCGCCGAGCTTGTCGGCGCGACCGGCGGCGTCGGCTACGAACTCTTGCGGCAGCAGCAGTTGTTCGACATGGCCGGCGCGATGGCGTGGACATTGCAGCTCGTGCTGTTCGTGCTGGTCGTGCAGCAGACGATCACGGCGATCGAGAACTGGACTTTGCGCTATCGCGCGGTGTCCGAACGGGCGATGTGATGAGCGACGTCGCCACACAGGTTGCGCGTGCGCCCGAGCCGGTGATCCGCTTCGAGGACGTCAGCAAGATCTTCAACCGCCCGGACGGACGCAGCCAGTTCGTCGCGGTCGAAAAGCTCTCGTTCGAGATTGGCAAAGGCGAGATTGTCGCGGTGCTCGGCAAGACCGGCTGCGGCAAGTCGACCATGTTCAACATCGTCGCGGGTCTGACCGAACCGAGCTCCGGCAAGGCGTCGGTGATCGGGCACGATCCGTTCCGTGAGTTCTCGCATTTCCGCGGCAAGATCGGCATCGTCTTCCAGGGGGACCGGCTGATGCCCTGGCGCAGCGCACTCGACAACGTGCTGCTCGGATTGCAGATCCTCGACTGCGAACCGCACGAGGCCGAAGCGAAGGCGCGCCGCTGGCTGGAGCGGCTCGGCCTCAAGGGCCACGAGCATGATTATCCGCACGCGCTGTCGGGCGGCATGCGCCAGCGCGTATCGATCGCACGCGCCTTCGCCGTCGATCCCGACATCCTGCTTTGCGACGAGCCGTTCTCCGCACTCGACGAGATGACCGCGCGCGATCTGCGCGCCGAGTTCGTGCGGCTGGTGCGGCAGAGCAACAAGACCGCCGTCTTCATCACGCACCAGATCAATGAGGCGATGGAGATCGGTGACCGCGTGATGGTGTTTCACCGGCCCGCGCGTATCGCCTACGAGGCGCGGCTCACGGCCGATCTCGATGCTGTGCAACGCCGCAAGATCAACGAGGACATCATGCAGGTGCTGGCGATCGACCGCGCCGCGGGCGATGGCGCTTAAGCGGCGCCGACCGCCTGCATGATGAGCCCTGCCGTCGCGACTGCCTCCGCATCACGATTGGCAAATCCCGCAAACTGCAGACCGAGCGGCAGGTTCTCGTCCTTCAGCAGCGGCAGCGAGAGCGCCGGCACGCCGAGGAAGGTGAACGGCACGGCGAAGATCGGATTGCCGGTCGAGGAGAGACCCACCGGCGCCGCGCCGATCGACGCGAGCGTTATGCAGCCGTCGCAGACATTCGCCAACGCAGCGTAGAGCGCGCGCACGCGGTCGCGCTCTCGCAGAGCCGCGTTGTAGTCCTGCACCGTCATCGACTGCGTCATCTTGATGCGATCGTGCATGCTCTTGCCGAGAAGGCTCGCATCGCGCGCCACACAGTCGATCATCGGCCAGCGGAATTCCCAGTTCACGATCCGCTGCGAGAGCTGGTGTGCCGGTTCGAGCGCGCGTTCGATCTCGTCGATCAGCGGATGCGAGTGGCGGGTGAGAATCTCGACGCCCTGCCCGTTCAACGTCGCGGCCGCATCCTGCAGCACCTTTTTCGCCTGCTCGGAAGCCAACGGCCATCCGGTCGTCTCGACAAGGGCGAGCCGGCGCGGCGCCTTCGGCGCGGGCACTTGCATCGGCCCTTCAAGCTGAAGGCAGCCCGGATCGCCGCCGACGCGTGCGGCAATCTCGATCGCGACCTGCCAGGCGTCCTCCAGCGATGCCGCGAGCACGCCGGTGCTGCTTTGGCTCAAAGTGTCGTGACTACCGCCGCGATTGAGCGTGCCGACCGTCGGCTTGAACCCGACTACGCCGCAGAAACCCGACGGACGCACCACCGAACCGAGCACCTGAGTGCCAAGCCCCGCCGTGATCATGCCGCAGGCGACGCCGGCCGCGGACCCGCTGCTCGAACCGCCGGGCGTACGGGAAAGATCATGCGGATTGCGCGTGCCGCGCGGCTCGCTGGCCGCGAATTCGGTCGTCACCGTCTTGCCGATGATCACCGCGCCGGCGTCGCGCAGCGCGGCGACCGATGCGGCATCCCAACCCGAGCGCCAGCCTTTGAACAATGGCGAGCCCATCTCGGTCGGCATGTCCTCCGTCTCGATAATGTCCTTGATGCCGACCGGCATGCCGTCGAGCGCGGAGCGCTGCTTGCCCGCGCGCCAGCGCGCGGTGGACACGTCCGCCGCTGCGCGCGCCTTGTCGAGATCGGCGACGACGAAGGCGCCGACCTTCGGCTCCCATTCGGCATAAAGCGCGAGGCAGCGGTCGAGAAAGGCGCGCGGCGTGTCTTCGCCGGTTGCGAAGCGGCGCGTGTGGCGGACGTAGGGCTGCTGCGAAAGCGTGCTCATTATGCGTTTTCCAATGCCTGTGGAACCGGACGGATCGCAAACGAAGCGGCGTCCGGATAAGGTCGGGCGCGTACTTTAGCGTCCGGTGCTCGACCGGCAAGGAGCGGTGATCGTGAGTTTCGAGGAGCGGCAGTTTCGCGATGCGCTCGGTGCATTTCCGACCGGCGTCGCGGTCGTGACCGGCGTGACCGGCACGAGCGAGCGCGTCGGCATGACGGTGAGTTCGTTCAATTCGGTGTCGATCTCGCCGCCGCTCATTCTGTTCAGTATCGCGCGGCAGGCGCATAGCTATTACGCCTGGACGGGGATGCGCAGCTACGCCGTCAACATCCTCTCGCAGCAGCAGGAGGAGATTTCCAACCGCTTCGCGCGGCCGAACGGCGACAAATGGGCGGGGCTGATTGTGCTCGACGGCACGAACGGCCTGCCGGTCCTGCCCAACGCACTTGCGGTGTTCGAATGCGAGGCCCATGCGCGTTACGAGGGCGGCGATCACGACATCTTCGTCGGCCGCGTCACCAGCCTGCGCAGGCACGCGCACAAGCACGAGCAGCCGCTGATCTTCTTCGGCGGGCGCTACCGGCGGCTGGACGAGGGCTTCCGCGACGCGCCGCCGCGTGATGCGAGCATCTTCGACGGGTGGTGATTAAGCCTCCGCCACACTCCCCCGCTCGATCCGGTAGGCGCGCGCGAGCAGATCGAGCACGTGCACCTCGTTCGACTCCGCGATCAGCACGGAAACGCCTTCGCTCTTCAAATTCGCCAGCACCTCGCCGAGCCGGCGCGCGAGCGCTGGCGCGAGCCCCTCGAACGGTTCGTCCAGTAACAGAATGCGCGTGCCGGCCATGAGCGCGCGCGCGAGCGCGACCATCTTTTGCTGTCCGCCGGAGAGATCGAGCGCACGCCGCTGCCCAAAACGCACGAGCTCCGGCATGATGCCGTAGATCCACTCGAGCCGCTGCTCGACGCCGTCGTTGCGCGTCGACCAGGCCGGCAGGCGGATGTTCTCCTCGACCGTAAACTCCGGCACGAGGCGCCGGTCCTCCGGCATGTAGCCAATGCCGTGCGAGGCGCGGCTGTGCGGCGGCAGCGTGAACAGGTCGACATGCCCGAGTTCGGCGCGGCCGCTCGCCGGCAAGGCGCCCATCAGCGCACGAATCAGCGTCGTCTTGCCCGCGCCGTTACGGCCGATCAGCCCGCACATCTCGCCTTCGTTCACAGTGAGCGAGGCGCCGCGCACGATTGGCACCGGCCCGAAGGAAACGGAGAGATCGGCGACCTTAAGCATGCGCCGCCCCTTGCGGCCGCAGGTGCACGCCGGAGATCAATTCCTGCACCTTCGGATCGCCGAGGGCCGCGTCCGGCGTGCCGTCGGCGATCACCGTGCCGTCGTAGAATGCGAGCACGCGGTCGGCGAAACTGGCGACGATCTCCATGTCGTGCTCGACGAACAGCACGGTGATCTTGCGCGACTTCAGCGCGGAGACGATCACGCGCATCAGATCCGATTTCTCCTCGATGGAGATGCCGCTCGTTGGCTCGTCGAGCAGCAGCAGCCGCGGCCAACCGACCACCGCCATGCCGATGTCGAGCAATTTGCGGATGCCCTGCGGCAGTGTGCTTGCCGACGCGTGCTTGTAACGGCCGATCTGGAACAGATCGATCGCCGCGTCGGCTTCGGCCACCGCCGCGGGCGAGCGCAAAGGCGTCGCCACTGCGCCGAACAATCCGCCGCGCCGCCGCGCGATCGCGGCCGCTACGCACATGTTGTCGAACACACTCAGCGTCGGAAACACCTGCGCGACCTGAAATGAGCGCGAAATCCCTAGCCGCACTATCTGCCGCGCCGGCTTGCCGGTGATGTCCATATCCTCGAACATGATCGTGCCGGCGGTCGGCCGCAGATGCCCGGTAATCATATTGATGAAGGTCGTCTTGCCGGCGCCGTTCGCGCCGATGACGCCGACGGTCTGCTCGGCGGGAACGCTGACGTTGATGTTGTGCGCGGCGACGAGCGAGCCGAAGGTCTTCTCCAGATTGCGCACGGTGAGGATGTCGCTCATGCGGGCTCGCTCGCCCGCTTGCGCCGCTTGAACAGCGAGCCGAGCCCTTCCGGCAGGAACAGAATGGTCAGCAGGAGCACCGAGCCGAGCGTCATCTGCCACAGCCCCGGCATCACATCGACCGCGAAGGAGCGTACCGATTCGAACACCACCGAGCCGATGAATGCCGCCGCGATCGAGCCCGCGCCGGCCAGAATCGTCACGAACACGAAGCCGCCGGATGTCGTCCAATACGACATGTTCGGATCGACATGACCGATGGTGAGCGCGGCCAACGCGCCGCCAAATCCTCCAAGCACGCCCGCAATCACCACCTTGGCATGCACGATGCCACTGACCGACACGCCCAGAAATTCGACACGGATCTCGTTGTCGCGGATGGGTGCGGCGAGCGCGCCGGCGATGGAATTGAAATAATTGGCGATCAGTATGGCGGCGATGGCGTCGATCGCGAGTGTCAGCCAATACAGCGAAAGCCCTAGCGTCTGTCCGTGCGGCGCAAAGCCAAGGAAGGTCGGCACGTTGACACTGAAGCCGTCGGTGGAGCCGAGCGATTCCGTCTTCACCAGTACGCCGTAGAGGATCATCGACAGCGCGAGGCTGAGCATCGCGAAGAAGATCTCGCGATAGCGCGCGACCAGGAAGCCGACGAGCCCGGCCACCAACCCGGCCGCGATGCCGCCGAGTAGTACGAGCCCGATTGCGTCGGAGAAGCCCGTCCATTTCGCGATCAGCGCCACGGTGTAAGCGCCGATACAGTAATATAGCGCCTGCCCGAACGAGACGAGCCCCGCGCGCCAGAGCACGATCAGCCCCAGCACGACGAGCGCATTGGCGAGCGAGATCGTCGCCAGGGACACGATCCAGTCCGGCAACAGCGGCGCAGCCGCCGCGGCGAAGAGGAGCATCAGCGCGCCGGCGAGTTGCGCACGTCCCGGCATGTTAAATCTTTCTCGGCTGCGCGCGCACGAACAGCCCGTAAGGCCGTGCAACCAGCACCAGTGCCATCACGCCGTAGATGACGAACAATTCGATCTGCGGCGCGAGATGCACGGCCGCGGCGCGGCATATCCCCACGATCAGCGCGCCGATCAGCGCGCCTTCGATCGAGCCCATGCCGCCGATCGCGACGACGGCGAAGGCGAGCACGATCACCTCGACGCCGATGCCGAGCGTGACGGAGATTTTCGGCGCCATCACCGCGCCGCCGAGCGCGCCGAGCGCCGCGCCGATCAGGAAAGTGACCGTGTAGACACGCGCAACATTGATGCCGAAAGCGGCTGCCGTCTCGCGATCAAAAATGACCGCGGTAAGCAGCCGGCCGTATCGCGTGAACTTGAGCGTCCAATAGGCAAAGACGGCCAGCGCGGCGGCAATCGCAACGAGGATGATGTCGTAGTTCGATAAGACCAGGTCGCCGATCTCGGTGTTGCCGGCGGAGACCATCGGCTGGAATGCGCCATAAGACTGCGCGCCCCAGATCAGCACGATGACGTCTTCCAGGATCAGGAAGGTGGCGTAGGTGACGAGCACCACAACGACCTCGTCGCGGCCGTAGACCAGCCGCAGCAGCCCGCGTTCAAGAATGATGCCCAGCACGAGGCCGATCGTCATGGCGAGGGAGAGCATGAACAGGAAGCCGAGCGCGGCCGGCCAGTTGCCATTGGCGTAGATGCCGACGGCAGTCGCCGCGCCATACGCACCGAAGGCATAGAACGACCCGTGGGTTACATTGAGGATCTTCATCACACCGAAGATCAGCGTCAGCCCAATGGCGACGATGAACAGATAAGCGGCGTAGACGAGACCGTCGGTGAAGATGGCGAAGCCGGTCAGCATAGTAAGGTCCTCGCCACAGACTCGGCGGGCTCCCTCTCCCCAGCAAGGAGAGGGTTGGGTTGACGGGGTCTGGCACTCTCGAGCCGCATGATCCCCCTCACCCGGACCGCTGCGCGGTCCGACCTCTCCCCCGTGGGGAGAGGTGATAAGCGTGCGTGGATAAGGAGAGCAGGTTGCGGCCTACGTCGCTAATTGCACCTGGCGCCTTGCATACCGTCGGCGATCCATCTTTCGGATTCGACGCCGGGTGGCGGATTTACGCATTCGGCCGGATAGCGCACGATGTCGACAAGCTCCGGCTCCTTCGTCTGCTTGTTGTATTTGTAGGTCCCATACGCCGTTTCGGTGACGCCCTGGTGGCCCTCGCCGAGCGTCAACTTCACGTGCCCCGCCGGACCAGTGAACTCGAGGCCCTTGAACGCTGCCGCGATCGCGTCGGGATTGGGCTTGGCGCCACCCGCTGCCGCCTTCTCATAAGCGAGCTTCAGGCCGAGCAGCGATTGCACCATCTGATAGCCGGGATAGGTCGGCGGCGTGTTGTAGCGGTCGCGGTAGATCTGCTCGAACCAGCGCCGGATTTCGGTATCGCGGGCGAGCACGCCGTTGGGTCCGCGTCCGCCAATAATGGTGCCGTCCGGCAGCTTGTCCTTCAAACGCCAGACCACCGTTTCGCCGGTTGTCATGATGATCGGCATGCGCTTGTCGAGTCCGCGCGCCTGCTCCTGATAGATGAAGGCTTCGAGGTCACCGTCGTAGAAGCTGGTGTGCATCACGTCCGACTTGGAGGTGAGCAGCGTTGAGATTTCGGCGCCGTATTCACCCGCGAACAGCTTGGGGAACAGCACCTTGTCGGCGCTCGCCTTCGGCGCCAGCACCTTCATCGCGCCGGCGAAGTCGCGCCAGCTATCTTGGCCCCAGGCGTAATTCTGGTTGATGCCGGAAAAGCTCGTCAGGTTCTTTTTCTTGCCCAGGATGTAGCGCGCAGCCGCGACGTTATCCATCGTAGCATGCGGGCTGATGCGGAAGACGTAGTTGCGCGGCTTCTCCTCGAAGATGCGCGGCGTGCCGCAGTCATAGAAGACGGTGAGCGCCTTGAGCTCTTCGGCAACCGGCGTGACCGCGAGGCAGCTGCCCGAGGAGACGTAGCCGACGACAGCGTCGACCTGATCGCGCTGCACGAGGTTGCGAAATTCGGTGACAACGTTCTGCGCCGACCCTGCCTCATCAACGTACCTCGCTTCGATCTTGGATCCAGCGAGGCCGAGCTTGTCGAAGGGCGCCGGCGCCTTGCCGGCGTTGAGTGTCTCGATCACGATTTCGGCGGCGTTGCGGCTCGGAATGCCGAACGGCGTTGCAGCTGGGCCGGTCAGGAACGTGACGATGCCGAGCTTCACCGGCGCCGCTGGCTGCTGTGCCCGCGCGGGCACAACGGCCATTGCCGCGAATGCGGCCAGCGCAAACGGAATCCGGGCGCAGGTGATCATATTGGTCGTCCTCCCATGGATAAATGGACGGCCTTGAAGGCCTTATTCGTTGGTTCCATGAGCAAACGCGATCTGATGGGCCTTTTCAACCGCAAAATGGATGCACAATCCGTGCGCCCCGTTGGTGTTGGTTTTGCATGTTGCACTTGCGACCTGCTCGCACGCTGTGGTTCGCTTTTGCGCCTCAAGCAGGAGAACGCGCCATGACCGCAGCCCAGGCGATTGCGGCGGCTTCCGCAACCGGATTGGCGGCGCGGCGTGCGATCCGCGCCGGCGCGCATCTCGGGTCGACCTCCGGCCTCGCGCCCGGTTATGTGCAAGGCAATCTCGCCATCCTGCCGCAGGCGCTCGCCGGCGACTTCCTCCGCTTCTGCCAGCTCAATCCGAAGCCGTGTCCGCTGGTCGGCATGTCCGCACCCGGCGATCCTCGAATCCCTGCGCTCGGCGAGGATCTCGACATCCGCACGGACCTGCCGCGCTACCGCGTGTGGAAGAACGGCAAGATCGTCGACGAGCCAACCGATCTCACATCGGTCTGGCGTGACGATCTGGTCAGCTTCGTCATCGGCTGCTCGTTTTCCTTCGAGGAAGCGCTGATGGCCGACGGGCTGGAGATCCGCAACATCACGTGCGGGTGTCATGTCCCGATGTACCGCACCTCGATCGAGACGGCGCCGGCGGGTCCATTTCACGGAGCCACGGTCGTGTCGATGCGACCGTTCAAGCCGGCCGATGCGATCCGCGCCATCCAGATCACGACGCGCTTTCCCGCCGTGCACGGCGCGCCGGTGCATATCGGCAAGCCCGAGCTGATCGGCATCCGCGACCTGCAAAAGCCGGATTACGGCGACGCCATCCCGGTGCGCGAAGACGAACTGCCGGTGTTCTGGGCGTGTGGGGTGACGCCGCAGTCGGTGATCGCGACGGCGAAACCGGAGTTCTGCATCACGCACTACCCCGGCTGCATGCTGGTGACGGACCGGAAGAACAGCGAGTTTGCGGTGAAGTAACTTTGACTGGCATCGCCGCGAAAGCGGGCAACTCCGCGGTAATTGAATTCGTCATCGTCTTCCTTGATGAATGCACTGAAGACGTGGATGCCCGGCATAAAGCCGGCGTCAGGCTGCCCTTTTTAACTGCTCCTCGCTCAACAGCCCCGCCTCGATCAGAGCGGCGCCGATGCGCTTAATCTCCGCGCGCTCGAGCTTCACCAAGGGCGGTCGCACGACGGTGCGCGGAAGTTTGCCCATCAGCACCAGCGCTTCCTTCATGCGGTTGTGCATGTCGACGAACGGGTCGGCGTAGAACACGCGCGCGGTCGGCGCGATGCGCTCGTTGAGCCGCTTCGCCTCGGCGAGATCGTTCTTCTGCACGGCTCGGAAAAGCTGCGCCTGAAAGTCGGCAATCACGCTGCCCGAGCCGGAGAGCAATCCGTTGCAGCCGAGCACGAGCGAGGAGAACAGCCAGGCGCTGTGCGTCGTCAGCACGTTCACCGGCTGCGGCAGGCTCTGCAGCGTGCGGATGTGCCACTCGTGATGCGGCACGTTGCCGATCCAGTCCTTAATCGCGCGGATCGACGGCACCTCCTCGCACATCCGAAGCAGTGTCTCCTTCGGATAGCCCTGCCCGGTCGCGAGCGGATATTGAAACACGATCAGCGGCAGGTCGGTCGCGTCGGCGATCGCTTTCACGTGCGCGAGCGCCATCGCGGGCGACTGTCCGAGCGTGAACGGCGCCGGCGGAAAGACGAGCAGCGCCGACGCGCCGCCTGCTTCCGCCATCCTGGCGATGCGCGCGGCTTCAAGGCTTCCGTCGGCCCAGACGCCGTTTACGATCGGCAGTCTGTCCCCGACCGCATCGCCCGCGATCGTCAGCACGCGCTTCTGCTCGTCGAACGAACACGAGCCGACTTCGGTCGAATGCGCGTTGACCGTGATCGCGGACAGTCCCTCGACGGACGCGACGTCGCGCAGGTGCGCGCGGAAGCTCGTCTCGTCAATCGAGAGATCATCTTGGAACGGCAGCAGCACCGCCGGGATCACGCCGTGCGGAAGGTAAGTCGTGTGGCGTGGCATGGGTCACCTCTTCCGTTACCGCATGTTCGCAAACCGCGTGCACAGTTTCAACATGTGCGGTCGCATTCGCGGGCGCGCTCCGCTAGTCTCCGCCGCCTATTAGGACGTCGGTCATCGATACGCATGCGCACTTCGTCCCGCCTCAGATGCTTAAGACCCTGCGCGGGAACAGTGCGCATTACGGCATCGAATTTTCAGGCTCTGAAAAGCAGACGCTCGTGCAGCTCGCCGGCTCGCACTACGTCCGCCCCCTGTCCGGCTTCCTCACTGGCCGTCCGCTCGAGATCCTGAAGCGGCTCTATTTCGACCAGATCACGTTCGCCGCGGCGACCTTGCGCTACCTCATCGATCTCGTCGGCGTAGATCGGCTGATGCTCGGTAGCGATTTCCCGTTCGAGACGGGCGATCCCGATCCGGCGCGCGCATCAGCGCGGTCGTGCCGGAGGAAAAGCGCGCCGCGGCGCTCGGCGGCACGGTGCAGAAGATCATGTGCCTTAAGCCCACTTGCGGCTGCGGCGGCCGCCCGCCCGCGCCGTTCGCCTGCGATTGACTTGCGGGCTCATGTTTGCATTGAGAATGGATCGTCATGCGCGTTGAACCGATGCACGCCGAAACGGATGTGCTGATCATCGGCTCTGGTGCAGCCGGCATGTATGCGGCGATTGAAGCCGCGCGCGCGGGCTGCCGCGTGCTGCTCGCCGACCGCAGCCTGATCGGACGGGGCGGCGCGACAGTGATGGCGCAGATGACGGTCGCGGTCGCGCTCGGCTCGGAGACGCCCGACCACTGGACGCATCATTACAACGATACGCTCAATGCCGGGCGCGGGCTGTGCAACGCGGACCTCGCGCGCCTGTTGACCGAGCAAGGACCCGGCTGCATCCGCGCGATGGACGAATGGGGCGTCGGCTGGGCGCGCAAGGACGGCCGCATCACACAGGCGCTGGCACCGGGGCACGACCGGCCGCGCTGCGTCTATGTCGACTTCCTCAACACCGGGCCGGCGGTGTCGAAAACGCTGCGCACGGTCGTCAACAAGATCGGCGCGATCCGCCGCGCCGGCGATCTCTGCGTCACCGATCTGTTGCGCAAGGACGGCGAGGTGGTCGGCGCCGCCGCCGTGCATCTGACCACCGGCGCGCCAGTTCTCGTGCGTGCCAAGGCGACAATCGTCGCGACCGGCGGACTGACGCGACTCTATCGCCGCAACAGCGCGTCGGCGAACATGGGTGGCGACGGCTATGCTCTCGCCCTGCGCGCCGGCGCCAAGCTCGCCGACATGGAGTTCGTGCAATTCTTCCCGATCGGCCATCTCGCGCCGCGGCTGATCGGCATGGACCCAATCATGTGGGACCCGTTCCGCTACAAGCTCGGCGGACGGCTGCTCAACAATAAAGGCGAGGAGTTCACACAGCGCTACGGCGTCGCGGAAGACGGCAAATACGTCATCACGCGCGACCTCGGCAGCTACGCGATTTTGAAAGAGGTAGAGGCCGGCCACGGCTCGCCGCATGGCGGCGTATTCCTGAGCTTCCGTCATCGCTCGGAAGCCGATTTGCGCGCCGCGTTCGGGCCGGTGATCGATCGCTTGGCCGCGAACGGCATCGATCTGCGCAAGCAGGACGTCGAGGTCGCGCCGATCGCGCATTACCACATGGGCGGCATCGTCGCGGATGCGAAGATGCAGACCGGCGTGCCGGGCCTCTACGCCGCCGGCGAGGCGGTCGGCGGCGCAAACGGCGCAAACCGCCTGTCGGGCAACGCCATCACCGAGGCTTTGGTGTTCGGCCGCGAGGCCGGCCGCAGCGCGGCGGCGCATGCGCAGCATGCGTCACTCGCAGAGAATGCCGACAATGCAGACGACGCGAGTGAACTGATCTCCTCCGGTACGAACAAGGAGATGAACACCGCCGCGATGCTGCAGCGTCTGCAGGGCGTGATGCAGGATCACGTCGGGCCCTTGCGCGATGCGCAGAAGCTCACGCGCGCGCTGAATGAGATCGGCAACTTGCACTCCGCGCTCGGCGATACGCCGCCCGGACACGCCGACCGCTTCGACATGCGGCGGCTCGACTGGTTCGATTTGCGCAACATGCTCACCGTCGCGCGCGTCGTCGCCGAAACCGCGCTCGCGCGCAACGAAACGCGCGGCGCACAGCAGCGCGAGGATTACCCCGACACCGCGGCGGAGTGGACCGCCAATCAGATCGTTACCTTGCGCGACGGCACCATCACCGTCGCGCGCGAAAGCGTGCGCGCGCACATTCCGGAGCCTGCATGACGCATACGGCCATATTGAAAGTCTGGCGCGGCGAAGATCCGGCGCGAGGGCGCTGGGAAACCTACGAGGTGCCATTCGAGCCGGGCCAGTCGGTACTCGATGGGCTGCGCTGGATCAGGACGAACCGCGATCCCTCGCTCGCGATCCGCTTTTCGTGCATCAACGCGAATGCGTGCAAGGAATGCATGGTCTCGCTCGACGGCGAGACGGTCTATGCCTGCACCGCGCGGCTGGAAGACCGCGAGATGAAACTCGCACCCCTGCCGAACAAGAAGCTGGTGCGCGACCTCGTCACCGAGATCGCCCCGCCGGCTGAGCGATTTTCATCGTGAAATAAAAATGGCCAGGACGAGCCCAGCCATTTCCAGTTCTAGCAAGCCTCAATCCGCAGCCGGCTTGATGTTCAAGATCTTGCCGATCTCGGTCATCTTGGCGCGCTGGCCCTTGATGTCGGCGTCGAACTCCTCCGCCGAGCCAGGATTGACCACCTGCCCGGTCGTCTCGAGCTTCGCCTTTATCTCCGGATCGGCGGCAATCTCCTTGATGTCCTTGGCGATGCGCGCCTTCGCGTCGGCCGGCATGTTGCTCGGGCCGAGCACGCCGACGAGCCCGTCCATCTCCAGCGACGGGAAGCCCGCTTCGCGCGCGGTCGGAATATCGTTGAGCTGCGGTGCGTGGTGCGCGTTGGTCAGCGCGATCACCTTCACTTTGCCCGCCAGCACACGTGGCCGCATGATCGCATAGGCGCCGACGTAAGCCTGGATGCGGTTCTCGGCGAGATCGTTGATCGCCTGCACCGTGTCCTTGTACGGGACCTTCGCCTGATCGAGCTTCTCGACTTTCAGGAATGAGGCATAGAGCAGATCGTTGGCGCCGGTCACCGATGCGTAATTCAATTTACCCGGAGCCGTCTTGGTCTTCTCGACCAGCTGCTTCATCGTCGAGACGCCGATTTCTGTCGGCACGCCGAGCGCAATCAGTGTGTTGGTCACGCGCGCTAGCGGGACGAGATCCGCCGGCTTGTACGGCAGTGACTCGTGCAAGAGCGGATGCGCGGTGAAGGTCGACGCCGGCGCGAACAGCAAGATGTGGTCGTCGTGCGCGTTCTTGACCGTGGTGATCGCGAGAATCGCGTCGCCGCCCGGCTTGTTCTCGACCACGACCGGCTGACCCCAGCGCTGCGCAAGCTTGTCGGCGAACAGGCGCGCGGTGATGTCGACGCCGGAGCCCGCGCCGAGCGGGATGATGAAGCGCACCGTGCGCTGCGGCCAGGATTGCGCGGAGGCCGGCAGCGCGCCCGCAAGCGCGGCGGCGAGCGCACCGAGACCGATCAGCATATGACGCAAACGTCGCATGTTGTTGTTGTCCTTGGGTGTTTTGAGAATACGGAGCAATAGCGCCGCTTTGCGCAAGCGGCAATCGCTATGTTGCACACGTGAGTACCGGCGGTGAATACCCGTCTGCTGCAGGTTGCTGCGCGACGCCGTGCGGTACTTGCGAACCGAATGCAACAAGTGATCTGCGCAGGCACTTACTGCATTGCAGCAACACATTGCAGCACTCGCGAGCGGCGAAATTTATGAATGCCGACAGCGTCCTGCACACGGTATTCAACTGTTGGATGGCAGAGTGCAACGCACGCGCGCGGTTCCCTCTTCGACTCCGCCCGCACGCGTGCTAGTGTCCCGACCGCTCGAACCAAGGGAGGCTTGCTGTGGTCCTTGCCTTGAAATGGGATGTGGTCGCCGTGGGCGCCGTGTTCCTGTTCGTAGGCGCTGTGCTGCTCGGCGCGTTCTGATCGGCGCGCGATTTATAAAATCCGAAAGAAGAGCCGGACAGGGGCCCTGTCCGGCTCTTCGTTTTTGCTGACCAATATGCCGCGGTCTCTATCGGCCTCACGGTGAGAAGCGCTCCGAACGAGCGCGTCTCGAACCATGGGGCCGCCTCATCCTTCGAGACGCGCCCCTTCGCGACGCTCCTCAGGATGAGGCGGAACTGCGCAGCATGCGTCCCCGCTTTGCGCGGGAAACGGCTGCAATTCACGCCGCGGCGACCTTCGGACGCGGGTCGTAATTCAAAATCGGCGCGAGCCAGCGCTCGGCCTCTTCCGCGCTCCAGCCCTTGCGCTTGGCGTAATCCTCGACCTGATCGCGCTCGATCTTGCCGACGCCGAAATAGGCGCTCTGCGGATGGCTGAAATAGAGTCCGCACACCGCCGCACCCGGCCACATCGCGAAGCTTTCGGTGAGATTCACCCCGATGCGCTCGGCCTCGAGCAGACGGAAGAGCGTGCCTTTCTCGGTGTGGTCCGGCTGCGCCGGATACCCCGGCGCCGGACGGATGCCGCGGTAGCGCTCGGCGATCAAGTCGGCGTTCGTCAATTTCTCGTCCGCCGCATAACCCCAGAATTCGGTGCGCACGCGCTGATGCAGCCGCTCGGCAAACGCTTCCGCCAGACGGTCGGCCAGCGCCTTAACCATGATCGCGGAGTAATCGTCGTTCGCGCGCTTGAAGCGGTCGGCGACCTCGTCCTCGCCGATGCCGGCCGTCACCGCGAAGCCGCCGACGTAGTCGGCAAGCCCCGACTCCGCCGGCGCGACGAAGTCGGCGAGCGCCGCATTGGCGCGGCCCTCGCGCTTCGACAACTGCTGCCGCAGCATGTGCAATGTCGCAAGCCGATCGTCACGCGTCTCGTCCGCGAACAGCGCGATGTCGTCGCCGAACCGGCTCGCCGGCCAGAAGCCGATCACGGCATTGGCCTTGAACCAGTTCTCGTCGACGATCTTCTTCAACATCGCCTGCGCGTCCGCGTAAAGCGCGCGCGCGGCTTCGCCCACCTTTTCGTCCTCAAGAATCGCCGGGAAACGTCCGGCCAATTCCCAGGTCGAGAAGAACGGCTGCCAGTCGATGAACTCGATCAACTCGGGGATCGAATAATCCATGAGCGCGCGCGTGCCGAGGAAGCTCGGCTTCGGCGGCACATAATTCGGCCAGTCGATCAGCGTCGCATTGGCCCGCGCTGCGGCAAGCGACAGGCGCGTCTTTTCCTCCTGCGCGCGCGCATGCGTCGCCGCGACGCGCGCATATTCGTCGCGAAGGTCCGCGATATACGACGGCTTGGCATCGGCCGACATCAGCGCCTGCGCGACACCGACCGCGCGGCTCGCATCGTTGACGTGCACCGCCTGCCCGCGCCGGTAGTTCGGATGAATCTTCACCGCCGTGTGCACGCGGCTCGTCGTCGCGCCGCCGATCAGCAGCGGCACCTCGAAACCCTGCCGCTCCATTTCGGCCGCGACCAGGCACATCTCGTCGAGCGAGGGCGTGATCAGACCGGAGAGGCCGATGATGTCGGCTTGCTCGGCCGCGGCGGTTTCCAGGATCTTCGCCGCCGGCACCATCACGCCGAGATCGATCACCTCGTAATTGTTGCACTGAAGAACGACGCCGACGATATTCTTGCCGATATCGTGCACGTCGCCCTTCACGGTCGCCATCACAATCTTGCCGTTGGATTTGGACTGCGCCGCGCCGCTCAGGCGCTTCTCCTCCTCCATGAACGGCATCAGATAGGCGACCGCCTGCTTCATCACGCGCGCCGATTTCACGACCTGCGGCAGGAACATCTTGCCCGCGCCGAACAAATCGCCGACGACGTTCATCCCGTCCATCAGCGGGCCTTCGATCACGTCGAGCGGACGCTTGGCCTTGATCCGCGCCTCCTCGACGTCGGCCTCGATGAAATCGGTGATGCCGTGCACCAACGCGTGCGACAGGCGCTGCTCGACCGGCTTCTCGCGCCAGGCGAGATCGGCGTGCCTCTCCTCCTGCCCTGCCCCGCGGAATTTGTCGGCGAGCTTCAGGAGGCGCTCGGCCGCATCCGGCCGGCGGTTCAGCACGACGTCCTCGCAGGCGTCGCGCAACTCCGAATCGAGATCGTCGTACACCGCCATCTGACCGGCGTTGACGATGCCCATGTCCATGCCGGCGCGGATCGCATGATAGAGGAACACCGAGTGCATCGCCTGACGCACGCGCTCATTGCCACGGAACGAGAACGACAGGTTCGACACGCCGCCCGAGACATGTGCGTGCGGCAGGTTCTGCCGAATCCAGCCCGCGGCCTCGATGAAGGCAACGCCGTAGCCGTTGTGTTCATCCATGCCCGTCGCGATCGCGAAGATGTTCGGATCGAAGATGATATCCTCGGGCGGGAAGCCGACCTTCTGGGTGAGGATGTCGTAGGCGCGCTTCGAGATCGTGCATTTGCGCTCGAGCGTGTCGGCCTGTCCCTGCTCGTCGAACGCCATGACCACGACGGCCGCGCCATGCCGGCGGACGACGCGGGCGTGGTCAATGAACGCCTCCTCGCCTTCCTTCAGTGAGATCGAGTTCACCACCGGCTTGCCCTGCAGGCATTTGAGTCCTGCCTCGATGACGGAGAATTTGGAGGAGTCGACCATCACCGGCACGCGGGCGATGTCCGGCTCCGCGGCGATCAGATTGAGGAAGGTGACCATCGCGGCTTCGGAGTCGAGCAGGCCCTCGTCCATATTGACATCGATCACCTGCGCGCCGTTCTCGACCTGCTCGCGCGCGATCGACAGCGCGGCGGCGTAGTCGCCGGCGGTGATCAATTTGCGGAATTTGGCCGAGCCGGTAACGTTGGTTCGCTCGCCGACGTTAACGAAGGGGATTTCCGGCGTGAGCGCGAAGCGCTCCATGCCGGAGAGATGAAGACGTCGCGGCACGTCGGGGATGGCGCGCGGCGCTTTGTCCGCCACCGCCTTCGCAATCGCCGCGATATGCTCGGGCGTGGTGCCGCAGCAGCCGCCGACCACGTTGACGAGCCCCGCATCGGCGAATTCGCCGAGCAGCTCCGCCATGTATTCCGGGCTCTCATCGTAATAGCCGAATTCGTTGGGCAGGCCCGCGTTCGGATAGGCGCACACGAACGTGTCGGCGAGCCGGCCGAGCTCGGCGATGTGCGCCCGCATCTCCTTCGCGCCGAGCGCGCAGTTCAAACCGACGGTGACCGGATCGGCATGACGGATGGAGGTCCAGAACGCGCCGGGTGTCTGGCCCGAGAGGAGCCGGCCGGAGCGGTCGGTGATCGTGCCCGAAATCATGACCGACACGTCGATGGTGCGCTCGGCGCAGATCTCGTGGATGGCGTAAATCGCCGCCTTCGCATTCAAAGTGTCGAAGATCGTCTCGATCAGCAGCAAGTCGGCGCCGCCGTCAAGCAAGCCGCGCACCTGCTCTCCATAGGCTGTGCGCAATTGATCGAAAGTGATCGCGCGGAAACCCGGATTGGCGACGTCGGGCGAGATCGACGCGGTGCGATTGGTCGGCCCGAGCGCGCCGGCGACGTAGCGCGGGCGCCCGTCTTCGCGCTGCGCCTGACGCGCCGCCGCGCAGGCGAGCGTCGCGCCGGCGTAGTTCAATTCGTAGGCGATGCCCTCCATGCCATAGTCGGCCTGCGCTATCGTCGTGGAGGAGAAGGTGTTCGTCGATACGATGTCGGCGCCGGCGCGGTAATAGGCGAGATGGATGTCGCGCACGGCCTGCGGGCGGCTGAGATTCAAGAGATCGTTGTTGCCGCGCACCTCGCGGTTCCACGCGTCGAAACGCGCGCCGCGATAGCCACCCTCGTCGAGCTTGAGGGCCTGGATCATCGTGCCCATGGCGCCGTCGAGCACCAGGATGCGCTGGCGCAGGGCGTCGGTGAAGGCGGTACGGACGGAACTCATCAATTCACCTCAGCGGTGGCCGGACGCAGGCCGAGCAGGTGGCAAATCGCGTAGACGAGATCCGCGCGGTTCATGGTGTAGAAATGGAACGTCGTGACGCCGCGGTCGAACAGGTCGATCACCTGCTCGGCGGCGACCGCGGCGGCGATCAATTTGCGCGTCGCCGCATCGTTCTCGAGACCGTGGAAGCGCTCGGCGATCCAGGCCGGCACCGACGCGCCCGCGCGTTCCGCAAAGTTCTTCGCCGCCTTGAAGTTCTGTACCGGCAAAATGCCGGGCACGATCGGGATATCGATGCCGCGCGCGCGAACGCGGTCGAGATAGCGGAAGTACAGATCGTTGTCGAAGAAGAACTGCGTGATCGCGCGTGACGCACCGGCGTCCACCTTGGCCTTCAACATGTCTATGTCCGCCTCTACTGTCGGCGAATCCGGATGCTTCTCCGGATAGGCGGAGACCGAAATTTCAAAATCGGGAACGATGCGCTTGATGCCCGCGGTGAGGTCGGCAGAATTCCGGTAACCGCCCGGATGCGGCGCGTATTTCGCGCCCGCGCCCTCGATGGAGTCGCCGCGCAGCGCCACGATGTGGCGCACGCCCGCCGCGTGATAATTGCGCACGATCGCGTCGATGTCGTCCTTCGTCGCTGCGACGCAGGTGAGATGCGCGGCGGGCGTGAGCGGTGTTTCCGCGAGAATGCGTTTCACCGTCGCGTGCGTGCGCTCGCGCGTCGAGCCGCCCGCTCCATAGGTGACGGAGACGAACGAGGGCGTCAGCGGCGCG
>Ga0207826_1000010_pt1 | contig 50145 bp, 66 predicted proteins | sample LuqExpMetageno80_FD_187837 | JGI IMG/M metagenome (GOLD analysis project Ga0207826, IMG submission 187837) | Tropical forest soil microbial communities from Luquillo Experimental Forest, Puerto Rico - Sample 80 (SPAdes) | ecosystem: Environmental > Terrestrial > Soil > Tropical forest ... | reverse complement strand
CATAGCCACTCCAATCACCATTCCTGCCGTGTAGGTCGCTGTGCATTTCACATCACCGTTGGTAGTTGTATCCACAATAACAAAGTTACCAATCGCGCAGGTTCCCGTTCCGAGCGTCAGACCCCAAACACCAGTTGTCGCAATATTGCATGCCGCAGCAGCAGCAGGATTATTAATACAAACACCAATCACAATCCCCGCACTGGTGTCTGTAGTTGTAGTTATAACAACTTGATTTGCATGGGCTGTGTCAGCTTTTACCGGAGCTACAAACGCGATTGCCGCAGTAGAGGTTTCATTAGCCACTGCTTGTATCATTCCACCTACAGTTGGCATTACGAAAGTAGGAGAACCAGCCCCGGCAGGATTACCATTAATACTATCCCATCCACCACCACTAGTTGGTAGACGCAATGAACTTGTATACCAAGGTGCAGGTGCAGAACCCCCCGGATTGCTCCAAACTCCAGCCTGACCACCAACACTGCATAGCCAGTTACCAGATAAGGTGCCTGAAGTATTTAACATCACAAATTGAAAGCATGGCATCGAATTATTGCCTTGAGCATATGCCACAGTTGTGGACCCCAAATTAAATATGGCGTGTCCCGATTGATCCGATCCGATGATTGACCTGCCAGATTTTATAAGTATGTCAGTAGAGGTACTTGGATAGCCATTTATCACTGAGTAGTTAGAACCGTTATTGTATTGGTTCAAATTGATTGCCGCAGTGTTGACATAATGCTGCGCAATGATATCTCTAGTAACGGGAGAATTAGGCCATTGTCCGATTCCTAGATACTGCATCATCAATTGATCCCCGGCTGTTTGTCCAAGAGCAGTTTGATGAGCATTGCCCACTGTATTCCAGCCAAGCGTGGCCTGATCAGCGTTTGTTAATTGAGTGTACTCGTCAACATAAGTTTGTGGCCTGATTTGCGCGGCTGCCCATTGCTGTACTTGCTTGTTAAAAGGAGCAACGCAAGAAACACCGGGAGTAGTATAGTCATAGTCGCCTAAGACTACGAAATCAGCAAGAGCATTTGCCGTCTGAATTGGTGTCATCATGTTAGCGAACCAGTAAGAATAGTTCTGAAAAACTGTAGGAGCAGCAGTCGTCGCCTGTTGGCAGCCGCCAGTGCCGCCAACAACACCGTTAGTCTTCCATTCGCTAGTTATAAGATCAGGTTTAAAATCATTCAGCCAAGGTTGAACGACGGCATTAGGTGTAGATGAGTAATCGGGAACACTAAGACCGCCACGGCTTGTTTGCCAGAACACCGTACCGTTCACAGTGGTGTCATGCTGCCCGTAGACCATAACGTATAAGTTGGCAGTTCCGCTGGGGTTAGTAATTTGTAGCTGATTGATACCACGAGTCATGGTTGCATGGCAAACTCCTCCTACATTCGCTGTAACAGCGCCATTACAAACTGATGCAGAGTACGTTCCACCATTACCTAATGCTGTCCAAGTAGAACCTGAGCCTGTAGAAACGACAATGTTAGCACCACTAGCAGCAGAGGTATAATACACACGCTCGTCGGTGGAGTAAGGTACAAATGTACTATCAGATACTAACGATCCACCGGGAGGGATAACCCAATACTGGCCGTTAGGAGAGTGCGCAAAATCAAAAGCATAGGTACTACCGTCAACCCAATAAGCTCCACCCGCGAGCGTGGGAGCATTACCACCAGCAGAGGTAGCGCAGTTGAAGCCTATTCCTGAAACATTCGATCCTAACTGTTGACCCATGTATCCAGCAGCACCATAAGCTGCTGTAAGTTGACAAGGTATAACTCCAGTATGCATGAAGCCTGTAGAATCACCGAGCATCATTATATTTAACTGCGCTGGACTGGTGTAACTTGCGTTACCTGCCGTATACAGCGCCATTAGTCCGGTCTTGGTTAGCGTTGATCGTAGCGTATAGGGCTGAAATTGCTGAACAGGACCAATATAATTAGGAGCTGCAATTCCCTCCGTAGAAGTAACTGTACTTGGTGTAGTCACTCCATCGTCAATATGTGATTGCGCTCCAATAGATGTTGCACCCGTTGCCAACGGAATCACGCCATTGGCCTGCCCTGTAATAGATCCACCACTGCTGCCGCTACCACACGCCCATCCTATAGGAGACATATTACTATAATATCTCTGACAAGCAGATATAACATTCCAATACGTTCCACCAGGGGTTCCTGCTGTGGGATTTATAATTGCCTCTGTATCATTATATCCAAACGCTCCCGCGATAGGTTCAAAGCGAGGAGCAGGTATCGCAGCGGTTATAAGAGAATTTATTGTAGAACCTGTTACAGAATCTGCTGTAAGATTATAATTAAATGATCCGCATTTTGATGTAGCATTAGGACAAAACTGAAGTGTCCACATCGATCCTGAGGGAGAAATTTTATCACTTCGTACCATATTACTCATTGTAAATGTTGCAGCAGAAGGATCTAAGATTCCGCTAACAGGAGCATTATAATATGTACTTAATGGAGTACTCCCTACATAATAAGAGTTTAAATTAGGATAATTAACATTTGGATAGAATGTATATGTCCACGTTCCATTTAACCAGAGTTGAGAATCTGAATCTGTAACAGTTCCTGTAATAGAAGCTGTCTGTGCATAGACTTTGCCTAGAAATATTAAAACAAACAAAAACATGAGAATTTTTTTCATGAGAACCACCCATCCTTTTCAAGTGTATAGAACTTTTCAGTACACACTTTCTCAATATCAGTGCGATATTGAATGTTAGGGATTTGAACTCTCTCTAAAAGTCGCTCACATTTAATAAATGCTTCTGTTATAGAATCCCCAATTCCAATCGGCGCACCGACAAATCCATAATTCCCAGATGTAATCAATCCCTTACCATTAAGTTTCACATCATATAAATAATAATCAAGTAATTCCTCAATATCCTCTGGATCAATCCCTTCTATGGGAATATCTTTTGCTTTAGGAATTCTTATCTCGGTTGGATAAGGGGGGATTGAGATTGTGATGGCTGCGCCGAAAGAGGCACTCCATTTGACATTCGGCGTCCTTCCAGATGCAATAGCATGGAGAAACTCTCCAAAACCAGAGCCATACATATTAGCAAAGACAGGGCAACATAGATAACCAAATCTCGGTCCCCACTCAAGCGAATAGACACGCCCTTCAGTAACGATTGAATTGACATCGATAACTCCTTTAAATCCAACAGCTTGAAGCGCAGATTTAGCTTTTAAAAGCGTATCCTTATATATATGCATATCTTCGTGTATCGCGAAGATGAGATTTCCTGCACAGCCAGTATTCGGACCTTTCTTATCGTTCATGAACTTCTTTTCTTCAAGATCGCATGTTATATTAAAGAAATCAGTTCCATTAAACCACGCTTCTACAGAAAGCTCTGTTCCTTTTATATATTCTTGTAAAACAAAAGGCGCTCCTTTCGCGTCAGCGCATAGATTATCTAAATTCTTTATCATATCTTCGGCGTCTTTGGACACATACGTTGTAGAAGTATCCTGAGTAGAGCCGCTCGGAGTAAAGGGCTTGAAGACATATCTTTTGTCTTGTTTTCTAACAAAACTCTTAGCCTCTGAACTCTTATCGAATCTTTGGTATGGTGGGGTTTTAATCTCACACTTTTCCATAAAGGACAAGCCTGCTTCTCTATCGTCTTCAAGGAGACACTCAAAGCTTCCATCTCCGAAGGTAGGACAGTCACTCCGTGAAGAATCAGCTTGTTTAGCTTTTCCTGTAAGGTCAAAGATTGAAAGATCATATCCTTTGTACGACGCATAACCAAATCCTTTAAGAGTTCTTCTATGATCTATAGAAAGCATCTTTGGAGAAGGAATAATGCCAGATAGCACTTCATCATATTCAGATTTAGAGAGATAGTAATCTACTTCGTGTCCTTCAGCTAGAAGCCGAAGTACAAACCACGCTCCAACTCCGGTATATGATGAAAGTGCTATCCGCATATGTTCCCCCCTATCCCTGATGTGATACTTTTTTATCGATAGGTGTTCCTCCTTTCTTAGAGCCTGATTTCTTCCCAGAGCCTCCATGATTGGAAGCATGAGAACCAGAAGCTTGAACGCACTCTTGCATAGCTTTTGCCTCTGCGAGAGTAAGATTTGCACTTTGTCCACTCATGTTACCTCTCCCTAGGACGCATCCTATGTCTAGTTGTTATTGTTTCGCCAACTTTTCTCTTAGGCACTAAGTGCTGTGCTGCCCAAGGACCAATTATGGGAAGGGTATAATACCTTAATATATCTCGTTCCGCTGGACCAAGGTTATGTTTACCTGTAGTCTTAGCTTCTTTGAAAGATTGAGCTATATCTTCAACAGTTCCCACTGCTGTACCCATTTGAGGACCGAGCATCGTAGCAGCAAGACGGTGTTGATTCGCTGCATGAAGATAGGTCATGAATGCTCCAGCCCCGCCAAAGTGACCTAATAGAGTTAAATAATTATACGCAAACTCTCCCATACCCTTTGGATGAATCAATTCATCATATCTATCTTTCAAATGATCATAGCTTTCGCTAGGAGATGCGGTACGCATAAGCATAGATGCACTCTCTAAAAGAGGCGCAGCCGCGGGGAAGAGAACAGCTACAGTTCCAGCGAATTGAGCAATTCTTCCCCAATCTCCTGCTTGCATATACTTATAAAGTTCATGAGACATAAACTGCGCTTCTCTCGTAGCATATCCATGAAGCATGAAACCTAAACGAAAGAATTGATTCTTCTGCGCTAAGTAAGAACGCGAAAGCGGCTTCTCTATAAAGAGTCTATTATTCGTAAAATGGAACATCGCTTTCTCTAATTCTTCATTCGTAAGATTCCCTCCACGCTGAACAATAGCATTTACATCAAGATGGAGATCTTCAAGTTCCTTAATCGCAAGCTTATCTCCATGAAACGCTTGCTTCCCCCACATCTGTGCAGAGTGATACGCTGCTGTTCCCATTGTAGAGAGTTGAGACATACGCAGATTATTAAAGAGAGGTTGATGCCACATCTTATGAAAGATTGCAGCCGCTCCAGGTTTGTCTGTTCTTCGCGCAATCATTCCGGTTCTATAGTTAAAATCATTATCATATATAGAGTGAAGTGTATGAGTAAATATCCCAGACGCATCTCTCATAGATGCTATCGTAGGATCATTCAGCGTTTGAAACGTTTTCCAGAGGGCAGCTGCGGGTATAGTAGACGGGAGCTTAAAAAAATCTCCTAAATGCGCTATCGCAATCCAAGGAGCTAAGAAGTTCATTGTATATTGATGCGAGAGTCTCTCTAAAGGTCCACCTTTCTCATATCCAGGCTTTACACTCAATTCAAGAGGATTTAATCCTTGACGAGCGCGAGATTTATTGATAACATCAGCTACCTGTTTCTTTGTCGCAGATTCCTCTGAGAGTTGACCTCCTCTTTCAATTTCGATGTTATCTCTAAATATCTGCGATATCATATCCATCCAAGCTTCACCACGAGAGCGTTCGAGAGGATTTTGCGAACTTAGCAATGGATATAGATTCGCTGCTAAATAAGATCCATCTGGTCCAAACGCTTTCGCGCGACCTTCTATATTAGCGCGCTTCTCCATAATATGTTTTACATCATGGATTGTGAGATCATGATAATTCCGATTCATCATTAGAGGATCAAGTGCTTGACGTGCAGCATGATTTTGAGGCAAGCCATTATAAATATCCTTTATCGACGCTGTATTATAATCATGTTTCACTGCGAGATCGGGATTCTGTTTTACAATCTTCTCAAAGTTATCTACTGGCGCTCTATACTTCATTTCAGATTGATGCTTTTGGCGTATACCTTCAGCTATCATATTCTTTACACCAGCTCCAAGAGGGTGTTCATCGAAGGATCTATTCATAGAAAATAATATATCTACCGCTCCCTTACCCGCAGCAGAAGCTTTTGGTCCCCAAGTTGAACCCATTCCAGAGCCAGCTTTCTCTGAAAGATATTTATAGAAGGAACCTATCATTTGATCTGCTCCTTCAGCTATTGCTTTGCTGAATCCTCCCATTTGTATCTCCTCTCTTTTTAGCCCATATAGCCCGAAGTGCTTCAGCAAAAGCTTTCTTCCCTTTCTTATGAGCTTCAAGAAGAATCTTTAATTCCTCTTCGGAAGGATAATCACCACTGCCCCCCTGCTGGAATTGTATCCCTTGGCTGGACATAAGCACCTCCTACACTTGAAACACTTGATGTTCTAGGTTTCGCAGTTCCTGCTATAAATTCTTTTCTTAGTCTTTCTGCAAAACCGACAGCAGTTGTAAGACGTTTTAAAGCTTCTGTTCCTCTTTCTTTTACAATATTATCATAATAATCATAGATATAATCTATTGCTTCATCTTCAGGAACATTATGTAATTCTGGAGGATGCACAATCAATTTACAAGTTGCCTCTACAACTTTCATATATGTTGGAACATTTTGATAAAGATTCTCTGAATTAAGATAACTTCTCATAGCATTTGGCATTGTCTTATTGAAATGTTCCCATTGAGTATCATTAAAGGCACTTTTAAGTTCATTAACAACTTGTCTTCCTTGAGGGCCAATAGTATGAAGAATTCTTTGCCATCCATGTCCTGCTTCTTCTCCATAAACTCTAGAAGCATAACTTGCTTTTTTTCCTGCCCTCATTACATTTATACCTTCACCTGTAACGTTTTTATACGCCTCGCCTACAAGATGAGAAAGAATATTCTTATCCTGAGCAGAAAGAACTCCAGCTTTATCATCCTGAATAGCTCTTAAAGACCAATTTCTTTGAATATCTCTTCCAGATAAATTATAACCTCCAGACTGTTCAGCCTGTGCTAAGGTTCTATTCTCAGTTACCTGTTTCAATTTATTAAACATATCGTCGCTTAACCAAAGATTTTTCCTTCCAAGCTTATCTGTATACACAGCGCCATGAGCTAAAGCTTGCTTAGTAATACCTCCTATACCCCCTACACCTCCATATTTATTCTGTAAATCACGCAACTTAGGTACATAAGAAGCTATACGTTCATCAGCAGCTTTTACAGCAGTCTCATGTTCTGCACGTTCCTTTTCGCTCAAACCAGGACGCTCAAGAGCTTGCTCATGAAAAACAGCTTCTCTTATATCTTTCTCCCGCGCTTTAATTATATCATCAAATTCCCTATCAGCTTCTCTGAGCTTTATTTGAGATCCTATTTCATATTTTGAAAGAGCAACTCCTGTCTCTAAAGTAGCCTGTGGAGTATCTCCTGCTGGACTTCGTACCTTTTTAAGTACAGGACTCTTCCCTCCTCTCGGACCTTCTTGGGTAAGGATACTCTTAATCTTCTCACTCATCATTCTGACTTTAAGAGGTTCTTTATTCTTATACGCAAGTCTCCGATCATTCATCACAGCCTTAAGTGTAGCTTTCGCGATCTTATTCGCGGGAGTATTTTTTTCAAACATCTTATCAATCAATTCATGTTCATACTGTTCTCGTTCTTTAAAGAGTTGATCCATCCACTTTGTAGGATCATTCCAATGTGTACTCGTACTTCTATAAATATGATTCTCCTTCGGGAAGTGACCTGAGTTCAAGAAGTTATCTACGTGATTCCACATCGAGAGAGAAAGTTTTCTTGTCAATCCACTCTGTAAGTTAAGTTTTTCCTTTGCTGAGATCGCCGGATTATTCTTAATCTCATTATAGAACTTCGCCAATCTTGGAGAATCAAGCATCTCTTCTTCTAATCTATCTGCATAAGCCTTTGGCATTGAATCCTTAAAGTTTAACGCAAAGCTCCAAAGATTAGTCCAATCCTTTCCAAGATTCTTAACATTACCTGATTCGAAACGAAGATTGATATCTTTTAAGAATTTCGGTAAGAAATACGCATGGATATCAGCTGCAAAATCATCTTCGCTAAGATCAGATACCCAATTCTTAATTTCCTCTGAATTTTCCTCTGGAGTCCACTTCTTTCCTCTCGCTTTAAGTGCATTCTTCGCATATACAGTCCATTGAGGATTGAAGGAGTACGAAATTGAAGGTTCGCCAGACTTTGTCTTTCTATAACGTGTTACCTCACTCCATCCTCTTACAGGATTCTTCTGTGCATATGCATCGCGTAGCTTTGCAGCTTTTGTAACTTGACCTATCCTATCAAGAGAAAGCTGTCCATCGCTCCACTGATGCATTGCGAGAACTTTCTTCGCGAGAGCTTGTTTTAGACCATCCTCAAACATTTGCTTTGTAGCATTCGCGGGCATTGACTTCATTACATCGCTCATTAGCGATTGCATGATGTTCTGATCCAGCGCAGCTACAGGCAAAGATGTGATTCTCTGTACAAGTGCTTCCTGAAGCTCAGGATTATATTTAACCGCTTTAGTTTTAGCATTCTCGGTTAACTGCTGTAATGAAGCTAAGAGATTCGCTTTAGCATCCGTTCCAAGATCCTTAAGAGTCTTCTTTCCAAGAGAGCTGCATATACGCATAACTGCGTCTAGCATCTCTTTAGTTTCAGGAGTCCCTGTTCTATAGAGTTCCCTCTCATGCTTAAATATCTCCGATGGATTCATTCCAGAATCTTCCATCTTTAAAATATGCGCAGCAGCAGTATCGTTAATCCAAGGTATAGCAGCTTTGCCGCGATGAAGCATAACCTGTGAAACGCCAGCTTCGGAGGCTTCCTCCATTTCTCGCGCATCTACAGGAGTCCTCCCATCTGTAAGCATGTTCTGCGCTTGTTCGCGAGCTTTGAAAGCTTCAGCCATCAATCTTTTTTGATCATCTATAATAGTAGGATCTTGAGGTGGAGTTGGAGGTTCTCCTACATACTCACCCTCAACGTATGTAGGAGGAGCAGGCAATTGACCTTTAGTTTTATCATCAAGATATGCCCTTGCATCTTTCTCTAAATGTTCATAATCTCCCTCAACTACTTTCTTCCCTATCATTGAGATAATCTTCTTTCCTAATATCCCAACGCCAGTAGCAGCAGCTTTTATAGGAACTCCTGCTTGAAACTCAAGTGCGTCTTTCCAAGCTTCGAGCTTTGTATTAAATGGACGTGTTACAAATCCATACTTCGCACCATCAATTCCCATCTCTAACGAACTTGACGCAAGCCATCCTGTGATATCACCTACCTTTCCAGTTCCAATTCTACCTGCCGCTCTTGCTCCAGATATCATACTCTCTGTAAGAGAAGCAGAATTTATTTCATCTAAGATAGCTCCAGTCATGAATATTCCATCTTCTGTAACATTCGCAGCACCTACTTTACCTCCACTTACAATTGAAAGAGCAACAAGCGGAAGATTAGATCCCACAAACTGTCCAGTATGTTCTAGAATTCCCTTAGCTGGACGCATAGCTGTTAGAACATCGTACTTATCTCCTCCACTATCAAAGTACTTTCGCAGTGCGGAGAGTCTTGGATATTGTTTATCAGCTTTCTCTTGTTCTTTAAGATCAGCAAAATATCCTGAAACAGGTGCTCCTGTTTGAGAGGCTCTTACATATTGATGCATGTAATTCTCATCAGTTACCTCTATAGGAGGAGTAAAGATCCATGACGCAATCGCGTGCTCTGCCATCGCAGGAAATTCTCTAAAAAGTCCTGTCTTGAACCCATACGCGAGTCTACTATCCGAATAAGCTTTATCCATATTCCATCCACTCATAATATCTTTATTATTATGCATCCATACATCTCTATTAAAAGCAGGAGATCCTATTTTATCATATGTAGGTTTCAAGTACGCATCATAGAAAGTGCCTGATGCATTACCAATAAAGTTCTCTTGATCTCTCTCACTCATTCCTTTCTTCGTCATCTGAGCACGCATTGCGTTAGTATACTGTTCCCATCTATACATATACGCATTTAAAGTATCTCGCGGATTCGCGAGCTTCATTGGATCAAAATCCTTCCCTTTCAAGGATTGGATCTTCTCACTCAATTGCATTGAATCGAGATTATTATAATCCATCGTATCAGGTTTAGACGCCTTCGCTTTAGCAGCGTCGAGTTTTCTTAATCTATTTACTTCTTGTAAATATCTTTGTGTTAGGTTCGCACCTCCTCCTCTACCTCCTGCGCTAAAACTAGGAGTGCTATCTGGTTCACGGAGTGGTGGAAGGGAGGATTGAGACGCCTTCAGTAACTGCTGATATACCGAAGTCAGCGCCGCTGGTGTACTCGTTTCCTCCGCCTCCTTCTTCATCTCCTCCGGATTCAGCCTCGGGATCGTATCCGCCAACGTCTCCTCCTGCTGCGATATTTCTTAAAGCTGTTACACCTCTATAGAAATTCGCTTTTGGACCATTTGGAGCATTTAAATTTTGAAGCATTTCTAATCCCATTTGATATGCTTGGCGATTTTGCTGCATTCCTTTAGCAATTTCAGCTTTCTGATCTTTATTCGTTGTTTTTGCATAGTTCGCTGCTTGAGTTGAATAATCAGTTTGTAACTGATCAAGTTGTCCTTTATAATGAGCTTCAAGCTGTCCCCATTGATAATTACCTTGCTGTTCATACTTCCCAATAGCAAGAGGCGAAAGCTGCTTATCAGCTGCAAGTTTTTGCAACATATCACCTTGCCATTGAATATGCTTACCTATCTCATCTAACTTAAACGCATGTCCTTGTGCTTGTAACCACTGAGTCTGAGCAAATCTATTTGCTTGTAATCCCCACTGATTTTGAAAACCTCTTGCTTGTCTAACCTCTGCGCCAGCCTCTTTAACAGCTGCAATCTCTTGTTGAGATTGAGCTGTAGCCAATCTCGGAAGCATAGCCTTCGCAAGAGCTTGATCACTCTGTTTTTGAGTAATCGCTTGTTGTAGTCTAAATTGCGCCATAGGATCTTGTCCCATAGTTTGAGGCATCTGTTTCGCAAATTGAGCTTGGAAAGTTTGACCCTGTGGTTGATTAAGCGCAGCTTGCTTCCCAGCTCCAACTGCTTGATGCTCTGGAGTCTTATTCTCCGAAGGATCAGTAAAGGAAACATCCATTCCCTTTCCAATAGCTTTCCTCATCTTTGGATCAGAAAGAATTGTATTCATCAACATCTTAGAATCATCAATTCGCTTTTGAAGTTGAGCAGATTGCTCTGGAGTAATTCCCTTCTGATTCAGATATTGCGAAGCTTGATCAATTGTCTGTTGTGCTCGAATCAATCTTTGAGTTGCCGTAGCAGTCTTTTCATGCTGTTGCTGTTGTAATTTATTATTGATTGCTCCAACAGCATTTCCAACTCCGATTATAGCATTCGCAATACCTGCTCTCCCTGCTGCTTTCTTTCCAACAACTCCTTCAGCATAACTCGCTGGAAGATAAGCTTGCTGTTGAAAAGGCTGTAGCGGTTGCAACATAGATGGAGGAATATCCATCTGATGACCTTGCATTGTAGGCATCAATCCAGCAAGAACTACGCTGGGATCTATAGGTTTATTGAGATCCCTCATCATAGAATCCCAACCACTTTCTTGACCTCCACCTGAAGGAGCTTGACCTTGAGGAAAAGGAGTTGGTGCTCCACCCATACCTTCTGCTACAGCTTTCATTTGAGCTTCAGATATAGGAGGTTTTCCAAAGAGAGAACTCATTGCAGCTATCTGTCCAGGTTTAGTACCACCAGTTTTAACTGAATCAGGAGTTTTCGCAACAGATCCAGCAGTTGGAACTACAGAAGGTTTAAACGCTGCTCCACTTTGTATATCTGTCACCTGCTTTAGTTGAGCAGCTTTTCTTTGTTCTGGAGTTTGTATTTTACCTGTAGGTAATTCTATAGCACCCTTCTGCCCACCATAAGGTATTCCACTATATTGCGCTTTACCTTTAGATGTAGCCTTCGCTACTTTATACGCAACATCAGGATGATCTCCCCTCTTCATAGCCTGATCATACGCAATTTTCTCATCAGGAGTTAAATCACTTATTCTCCCCGAAACTACAGGCTGCTCAATTTCCTGCGCCATATTTAACCCCCAAACATATATTGTTGTGTTGGCTCAGAAGGGAGGTATCCTCCAACTGGAATCGAGTTTACATCCACTTGAGAAAGATCAAGCGTCTGCGGAGTATAAGTCTCCGAAGGAATGCTATAATCTCCAGAAAGTTCCGGCTGTGTATTTACACCAGTAACTGAAGGAGTAGACAATCCAGCGTTACTTGCTCCTTTAAAGAGAGACATTAAACTTGTTAAACCTCCAGGATTACCCATCATAGTGCCAGCAATTCCTCCTAAAGCTCCTGCTACCTTTCCAAACACATCCCATCCACTCTGCGCGGTTTCAGTAGCAGAAGCTTGCTCTGTTCCTTGTAAAAGTCCTAATCTTTCTTGTTGATTCTGCATAATCATCTGAGCATCTGCACCTGATAAGGTAGCTCCCTGCTGCGCGAGTAAATCCGCAAGACCTAAAGATTGAACCGTAGAATTAGGTGAAACCCCCGCTGCTCCCATACTTTGGCCAAAATTAGCCTGTTCTTTCGCAAATTGCGGAGCCATAGAAGCTACAAGAGCTTGAAAGGCAGCATTATTAGTGCCTTGTAATCCTTGATACTCACTTAACATCGCTCCGCCAGTACCTTTACCATAAATATCTGTCCATTGTTTTTGAAGATTCGGATCTTGTTGAGATGGAACATTACCTGTAGTACCGGGAGAGCTAAACATATAAGGATTTGTAGAAGAAGGTACATTCCCACCAGGAATTTGAGGAGAGGCAGACATAGTTCCTACAGGAGAAAGAGCTGTACTCTTCGCAGCAGGAGATGTTTGATTCACTCCACCCATATTTCCATAAGGAACTGTGCTCATGTTACACACTCCCCATCTTAAGTCGAAAGGTTTTCCTAGAAGTAGTTTGATCCCTATTCTCTTGAGAAGTACGCTGGAAGATTAAACCAGGAGAACCTTCTAATCCTCCACTTCGTTGAAACTTCTCATCTCCATACAAACGCGTATGAAGTTCAGATGCTTTAGTGCTTAGATTTAACTCCTGCGCTCCACGCATCGCGCATTGATATTCAAGCACATCCTTCCACGAATCGGGCATGTATATTGTATCATTCCCCGCCCACGGAGTAGTTCCCGGAGAAGGAGGAGGCGTGGTGCCTAGAGGAAATGGATGCTGCTTTTGATATCTCGCGTACACCCAATACGCTTGATCAGGAATAGAACCTATCCATATTTGATCATTAAAACGTGACCAATATATAGGCATTCCTGGAACATTTATGAGAACTTCAATATTATCCACAGTTCTAAAGGTCAAGTTATATCCTGTATTTTGCCCATACTGAGGCGCAGTTCCCGTTACATAAGGCCCAGAGTACGAAGTATAAAGAAAGAATGAATTAATCTTATTCACAATAGGAGTTGGATAAAACGATCCTACATCATGAGCACTCATGAAATAAGATGGATCATAATTCGGCAGCATAGCTGTTAATTGCACTGTAGGTCCAGTTGTTTGAAGACCTTGGAATTTAAAGTTCTCTGTAAGCTCTAGAACTCCTTTATGAATATAATCTACCATATTCATTTGAGCCAAGGTGCGCCCCATCAAGAGTCTTATCATCCCCGGAAAGATATCGCTTACTATCATAAGCTCTCTACTCCTAAAAGATGTAAAGCGTTACATTCACAGCGTTAGAGCTAGCTTTCAATGAAATTGCTGTAGTTGTAGGAACTGCTGTACGCCATACATCTACAGTAGCATCCTTATCTACAATCTTAAACCCTATAGGCTGTCTTTTTAAACCATGCTGAATCGTTACAGCACCTGTACTATCCCATTTAATTAGCTCGCTTGAACTATTTGCGCCAATTCTTATAAGAACTCCGCTAGAGTTTCCCTGCTCAAATTTATTATAAACTCCACTTGAATCTGTCCCCGTAGCTATTCCCATATCAATATTGCTATTAAGAGCTTTATCCACATTCTGCGCCCATTTAAGATGCTCAGGCGTAATCTTCCATTGCATATGTTGTGAACTAAGTGTCTTCATACCGGCCTCTGATTAGGATCAAACGAGCCAAACATAGCAACTTTAGCAACCTTAATATAAGGCTGTGAAGATACAGGATAAGCCACAATAGGAGTATATCCTCCCCAAGAACTTTGTGGATTTACATTCATCTTAAGCTGTGGAGCCTTCATTGTTACAGCTCCACCTGTAGCTATATCAAATATCTGATACTCTTGATAAAGCCCCGGAACAGCACTTGAATCAAATATAAGTTTCCCTGTAAAAGCAGCACTTATAAAACTAAAATTCCCATTCTGATCTTTTTGCCAACCATCTATTTGAAAATCTATCTCTAATCCCGGAGCGCCTGATGCTAAGACATAAAGTGCATCTATAGTAATATCTCTTCCAAAAGAAATTTCCTCCGCCGGAAACCACACATGCGCACTTTGAGTTGTAGTTGAATAGAATCTAGGCGAAAGATTATACATCACTGGAATATGATAATTCCCACTCGCATCAAGCTGTTGTCCATAAATTAAAGCTTGTTTTGTTTGATAAGATCCATTATATCCCATCGTACTCCATAAAGGAAGCGAAATGATTTTAAGTATACTCCATGTTGTAGTTGATGTCTCTGGAGGTAGAACAGGATCACAGTTTAACTTCATCCACGTTCCATCTAAAGGCGAGAACATAAAGATAATGCTATTTAAGGATATCGCAAAAGCAGTATTCTCTTTCATATTAGAAGTAAATGTTAAAGGCTCAACACTTACTTTATTATAATATATATCTTTAAAAGGAGGAGGATCTCCAATCAAATTATAAATAGAGCTTGGAGAATCTGTTAATCTATTTGACATATTAAAAAGAAGCGGAAATAGAGTGCATATAATCTTATCTCCTATAGCTTGAGGACTTTGCTGTAACATAAATATATTTGTCATTCCTACATAGAATCCAAGCTGATCAAACTGTGTCCACAACGCAGTACTTGGACATCCTTGCCCATCTTTACAAAGATCCACATGACTTACATCAAATGGCAAACTAGCGTTTGATTGTACAGTAGCATACGAGAGTCCCTCTGCTCTTAGAATAAACACTACAGAGTTTGATACAATTATTCCCGTAAGCATGTCTGAGATATCTATAAGTTGCTCTCCTCCCGCTCCTGTTACAGTTCCCGGAGTATCTGGAGGTTGCGCTGTTGGAGGAAACACTGCATACCATACTTCATATCTCCCTTCTGCGCTCCATGAAAACCACAAATGCTCATCTGTTATTTGAACAGGAGCATTACCCGCATTAGGATCAAGTCCTGGAATTAAACCCACAGAAATAAGATGCCCCGCCATCTTCTTTAAAACTCGTGCCCCTTCATATGTAGTAAGTGAACCAAATTGCTTTGTGGTATTATTAAATTGAAGCATATATCCCGCAGGCCAACCGCTAAAGAATAATCTATCTCCTATTGTTTCATACGTTAATTCTTGAATTGCTTGATTTGTGTATAAAACTTGTCCCGAATCAGTTCCTCCTGAGAATGGAGTTATTGTCACAATATAAGCACTCGGTACAAGCGCTGCGGGAGTTGGATTGTAATTTCCTGATGCTCCGGCTACTACATCCTGTGCAGCAACTGTTGTTAAAACATATCCATAAAATAATGCTGCATTTATATATCCAAACATAAATCCACCAGGATCTAATTCAGGACCATTTAAGCTCAAACTTATACTATTTCCCTTAGAACCACTTACATCAGGAAGTCCTGTTCCTGTCGCTGCTGTAAGAATAATTCTCGTATTATCTCCCGGATCTAATGCTACTGTAAAAGGATAACGATAATATGATGTTCCTGTATTATATGTAAAAGCTGCTAAAAAAGCTTGAGCAATATCTGCTAAGTTTGGAATAACTGTTGCGCCTGTTGGAATAGTAGGATTTTTTGCTGTCCAAGCTCTACCTGCAACGAGAGTATCCATACGAGGAGAATACCCTGTCGTTGGAGGAAGATGCCCATCTAAAGGCACTCCTCCAACAGAACTTTTAAGATAAGGCATATCCCAATACACTTGACCATAAGTAGGATCATTATATACAGCAGTATATACAGTAGATCCACCACTCACTACTGGAGGAACTGAATGTACTCCCTGTCCCCAAATAGGAGATAGAGTTGTATGCTTCGGCTGTGTATTTCCCGCAGCATAAGAGAATTTTATTGACGCTGTTGCAGGAGTACCTGAAGATACAATCTGCTGCCCTAGAATAGAGCAATCATAAGATTCCACAGGAATACTTGAAAAATCATTACGCCACAATATAAGACGATAATACCAATAATTATTAGAATCAGCCGCCGCACTGACATAGAGTGCCCAATTCTTTACCACATCCTCACATGGAAGCTTTCCAACACCTAGAAGTACACATGGATTTATAGCGCTTGCGCCTGTAGAAGATATAGGATATGTAAAAGCTCCCGCTGAAGGAATTTGATCAGGAGTTGGAATATACACAGACACTAAGGTGTGTATACATAGCTCATTATTTATAATTAAAAAATTGGAAGCATCTGCGAAACACTTAGGATCAATGTATCTAGGATTAGTATTAGAAGCATCAATCCCGCCGAAAGGTGCCTCCATTCCTCCATAGATACACTCAAACCCAACCATTCCGTTATCGAGTTTGGTTGTTTTTAAGAGTCCCATAAATGCTTCCGTCAAGGTTCCCCGCTCAGGGAAGCTATATTACTTTCCAGTACCAAGATATAACTGCACTTCTCCGTGAGGTAAAGAAGTGATTGTAACAGGCCCGGAAAGCCATCCCATCTCTGAGATTGAGACATTTCCATATTGTGGAAACACCCAATCATACTGTCTTCCAGCTTCATCTACAAGCGAAAATACATCAGAAGTAGTGCCCCCAGTCCACAATCCTCCCTTTACTTTAAAATTCGCCAAGGGAATAGTACCTGTGGTAACTAATCTCAGGATTCTTCCTGAATAGTCATTAGTTCCTGGAATTGCCATAAAGAACTCCTAATTGAAATTATACGCGCACTTAAAGACACAGCCATAAAAATTAACTGTACCTCCAGATCCAGCGGTTATTTTAACATTCGCAATAAGCTCTGAATCAAACGCTGTAATCATCACTGCTGTTGAAACAGGGACGTTAAAGCGATACAGATTTGTTCTAAACGCCGTAGGCATTCCATTAGCGCCTAGAGTGATAAGATTTGTAACAGTCGGAAGCGCAGCGGTATTATCAACAAAATTCGTATATGTGAGTCCAATCTGCGCTAAAGAAGCATTCACAGTATTCAAGGTATAGAGAATATCTACAGAGTTAACTTGAATACCTTTCGCGACTGTTCCAGATCTCGGGCCAACTAAAGTAGGCAATGTCGCTGCTGTGAATGGAGGAAATCCTCTTATCCCTTCAGGATCATTTGTATTTGGTAATCCCTGTACAGGTCCAGGCAATGAAGCTGAAGTTCCAAACTGCGCTTGTTGTATTGCAGGATTTGCAAAAACTCCCGTCCTCTTTAGCGCTGCTGTTACATTTGCGAAGAAATTTCCAGCAGCAGCGGTTGCTAGATTTAGCGTAAGTAACCCTGCTCCCGCAGAAGCAAAGGTTCCAACACCAGCTAAATCTTTAAACTCCGTAGCTCCAACAAATATCTCTTGGTCAAGAAACGGAGTATCCCCTTGCCAATACTGATCTGTGTTCGGCATCTGAACTCTCCTCTTTAGATAATGAAGTCTTCTTCCTCAATAAATGTGTCGGGATTCCTGAGTTTAGGAACAGGAACAAATTCCTCTTTCCCATCCCCAAGAACTTGAGCGATTCTTACATCGCGTTGGCCTAAAAGCTCTTCATCCACGCAATAAGCATTGCAAAGCAATAATCCTCTTTGCCATTTCATGTCATCTATATGCGTCTTACGATCACAGCGCGCACAATAATGCCATGGGCCAGATAATAAGCTTCGCTTTAGACCCAAATAGGACATAAAAACCTTGGAAAAATAGCGGAGAGAATAGGGAGCAGGTTACTACTCTCTCCGCGCTCCTTATAGGAGCACAATTTCTCACGGACCCTGCGTTCTCTTCAAAAACTCATCCCTTTGTTCAGAGGACATGTTTTGGAGAAGCTCAAGAATCTGTTTCTTTATGTGAGACTTTTTAAAAGTCTCTAATCTGTGTTCATGTCTTTCCTTTTCAGGAAGTTTTCGTGAAAGAGGACCAAGCTTAAGAGGCTCAAGATTCATGTTTTGATGCTTTTTACCTGTATTAGGAAAGACTCTGCTCTCCAACTCAACATAAATAGCATCGGCAGTCAAAGCGCTCTGATGGGGACAAATTCCCCAATGTCCTTTTGCAAAATTACAATTCATACAAAGCAATTGATACTTATCTTTCGGCCAGCCTTCTCTTCTAGCTTGCTGATAAATAAGCTCAATGTTTGTACTATTGTGCTCTTCTTTATTTTTTGCCCTTTGCTTTCCTCCATCATTATTTACATGATCGAGTGTTAGAAATTGAGGATTCCGCTCTCCACAACATTGACACTTTCTTCCAAAAGTATTGAGCATCTCAAGTTTAATCTGCGCTCTCCATTTTCTTCCATAACAAAGTTTACACACATGCTTTCGAATTGATCCATCAGGGTTAAGTTGAAACGCATTTATCGGTTTGTCTTCATTACAGACAGGACATATCTTACGTCTTTCGTCCATCGTATTGTACCCCCTGCATCGCATGGTACACATCCCGAAACCGCTTGTCAAGCGACCTAACCCCTTTAGAATCAAGTACTTAAGGGCCTTGACTGCCCCAGCACCCTTGCCAACGCGTCGCTCCAGCACTCATGCGTAGTCTAGTCTTCTGCTTAATAGCATCAGTGTCAAAGTCATCATCGAAGTCTGTCGAAGGACGTTCGCGATGATATACTCGTAGAGAATGATCACTCTTTGTAGCTACAAGATACCAATTACTTGGATTGTTAAGCCAAGGAATTTCTAAGTTCTTGTAATCTTCAGGCAAGAGTGAGTTGATTGTGTTGTCTGCTGTATACGGCTTGCCAGGAGATCCTAAAATCTCACGCACAAGGAAGCGAAGCTCTGGAGGAGTTATGAGATTCTCCCATCTTAAACGAATAGGAAATCCCATATTATCAACCATGCGCGCTGCATGATTTGTTGCAAGTTGAAGACCAGCTACGCTGAAATCTACATCAACCGCAGGACGATTAGGCCATGTTCCTGCGAGAGATACCACTCCAGCTGCTCCAGGCGCTAATGCTGTAGCAGATGGACCGCCTATAAGTGGATGTTGATTATAGAAAAGTGGATTTCCGTCAACTGTGGAAACAGATGAAGTAAATCCTTGATTGAACACATTCCACGCTACCATTTCCTGCGTAAAAGCAGCACTACGCGCCAATAATTGTGGCCCTTTCTTTCCTGTAAGACCATATTTATCATCATCGTAGAGTTCTCTAGATGTGCGAATTCCTAGAGAATATGTTAAATGGACAAATCTCTTTGATCCACCCTGCTTCATCTCTGTATAAGCAGTTGAAGCATCTTCAGGTTTCTCTTGAAGTGCAGAAATTCCTGCCATTTCCAGCTCTTGCTCATACTGACTGTCCGATTTCTCTTCATTGAAGACCTTCGGATAATCAGATGCCTTAAGCTGTGAGTCAAGACTGTCGAAATAAATCTTCTTCAATCCTGGCTGCATGAGTTGTGGAAACTTCGCCCTAACTTGAGGCATTTCTCATTATTCCTCTCTATCCCGAAGGGATCTTCTAGAAGCTTTGCACTACGTTCGCTGGAACAAATACAAAACGAACACGCGCATTTGCGATAAATCCATCTATTGGATTTATACCAACAATCTGAATACAACTACTACCTCCAGTTTTAAATTTATCCACATACCAATATCCATTTCCATCTTTTGATAAACCATAAAGCGTTCCAATATCTGCTTGCGTTGGAGTATAATCTCCAGCAGCTATTGAAGTTTTGGTTGTATCAAAAATCGCCTCAAATACATTATCCTGCCCCGGAGACAAGAACAAAGTTCTTCCATCCGAAACAGGCTGTCCAAGTGGAATGCTTACAGCAGAAGGTTGGTTTGAAATTGCCGGAGGTACTCCACCACCGTAATATCCTGTTGTTATTCCTCCCCATGGAGGAGTAGGAGAACCCGCTCCATCTGTACCCAATTGTAATCCAAACGACTCCGATATTCCCAGAATCGCATTTGTAAATGATAATCCATCCCATGCTTGAGAATATCCTCCATTTAACATAAGAGGAGTTCCAAACAAGAATGTTTGCGCAGCCTTCTCAGGTAGAGCATAAGTGAACGGAGTTGTGTTCGCCTTATTCTGCACCTGAATTATAGGGATGTGCGTAGCTAGATTCGGTCCATTCGCCATTTCCTTCCCTCCTTTTAGGTGTCAGTATGGTAAAACTTGTAAGCTCCGCTCGCAAATGCAGCGTCTAACGCTGGATCTCCAAGTATTACCTGTTCCATCAACTTACCCTTCGCGTTCTCTTGCGCCTGAGCAGGTTTCAATTGATTCTTACTCATATCAAAGAATCTTCTTATCCTAGCAAAACGAATTCTTTTATGCACTCTACAACAAATTACATCTTGATAGACGTAATTTCCCTCAGAATCAAACTTAAGAGGAGATATATATCCTTCAGGAAGATGCTCTTTACGAAGCAACTCAAACCCTTCAGCAAGCTTTGCGCCTAATTGGCGCTGATCTCTATTCACCCATATAGGAATGTATTCATCATCTTTAAGCTTTACATTCATATAATCCGGAATATCATGCTCAATTACAGGGATATAAATATCTGGGTTTAAGATATCTTTCTCCGAAAGAGCCTTGTAATCAGGCTCTTTCGGAGTTGTAACTTTCGCAATGGCTTGAGCTTTGCGTTCATTTAAGATCTTATTGATAACATCTTCAAGAGTTTCAGGAGTAACGCCAGCAGTAGCCAAAGAAGCGGCCATATCAGCAGGAGAAGGAGTGGCAGGCTTTGCCGGAGGCAGCCCGGCAGCTTCTCTTTTAATCTGTTCACTAGACATACCCTACTCCTTGATCGTAGCACATTTTAGCATAATCTTCCGGTGTCATTCCGGCAAACTTCGCAGCTTTACGAATATCGTCATTTATTTCTAACGCTTCATGCTCTTTTCCAGCTCCTGCTCCAGCATCTCCGCTTGTAGTTCCTCGCGCAGCACTAGCAGAAGCAAAGCGGTTTTTAAGTTTGCCTTCTCTAATTTCTTCAGAATGCTTTCCAAGGACGGTCCAATAACAGTTTTCGACAACAGAGGGATCGTTTCTCGCCTGGATGCTTTGAACAGAGAGGAGTTTATCGATTTCATTTTTAACATCCCCTGTGTAATATTGAAATTTCTCAGTATTCTCAAAAGTCTCTCTTCGTACATTATCCGCGCGAAGAGTGAGAATTGCCATTGTTTGATCCTGCGTGCCTTTCTTAATCGCTGCCGCTGGATCTGTGAGAATAAGATTCTGAAGTTCCTCATCAGTTTGAGCTTGAGAGTCAGCTTGAATCTTCCTGCGCGCTACTTCAGCGGCAGCTTCTCTCTCTCTTTTCTGCTCTTCAATATACGCTTGAATCCCACTCAAACCATTTAATTGCTCTCGCATCTTTGCTAAATCATCGCCAAAAGTAAGTGATTTATCAAGCTTCTTCTGCGTCTCCTCATCAAGCTTAATCTCAACCTGATCCTTCCCATCCTTCTGCTCATCTTTCTTCATCCAACTTAATAAAGCCATGTTCTTTATCCTTTCTGCGCTTCAGCAAACGCTACAGCTTGCTTCTTTTGCGCTTCAAACACTTGTTCCATCGCAGCTACAGCTACTGGAAGATTCTCTAACATCGCGAGCATATTTCTTTGCGAGATCGCCACTGCCATATCAACTCTCACCTGCTCAGCATTCTTTGGCTCTTTTCCGTTAAAATTCTGTTGATACGCCCAGATCTCACTTTCTTTCTGCTGTCTCAAACTACATAGGAAGTCCTTGAGCACTTGGAACTCCTCCAGGCTGTACAGCTCCTTGAGGGACGCCTTGTGTGGGATTAGGTCTTCCATCCGGTTGATTTGCATTTCCTGCTCCTAAAGCACCTTGCGCTTGCGCTGACATTGCGAGAATGTCTTTAATCTGTGGAAGAAGTGAATCTACATTATCCTTATTAAAAGAACGCAGTAGATCCATCATTAATAGCCTATTAGCTATAAGCGCTTGAGAATAATAAAGCTTGAGAGGTGGAGGTATTTGAGGATTCATAATAGCTTCTATAATCTGCGCCTGCGCTTGAACCCACGCACCGAGTTTATCGCCAAGAAGAATATCATTCTGTTTTTCCATCTCTCTATTATACATAGCATTCGCTGGACGTAAGCGTAAGCCCAGCGTTCCATTTTTGAAATTATCTAAAGCCTTCCTAAGCGAATCTGCGTTTGAGCCATAATTCTTCAAGCGTGAGCCTATTCCCCAATGAGAGTACATCTTTAAGAATTTAATTCCCAATCTTGTATGAAACGTTCTCATATCTGCAGTTCGTAGATTATTACGATTATTCTGCTGCATCATCACCATTGAAGTTCCTGCTGCGCTATAAATTCCTCTCTTAGGATTTACAATCCCACCTCCCGTCCCTCCAATCGCAGGATCAACTCCTGCTCGCTCCTTGGCAAGAGCTGATATAAATTGATCAGGGCCGTCGTTATAACCAACGTCTGCTCCGGGTTTAAGTAACTCAATCTCCCCTTCTTTTGCAGGAACCGCAACACCTGGATAAAATTCGAGAATACTTGAGAGTTTGCTCTCCGGTGAAACACGCCACACCCCCATCATTGCGTAGTTACGATTATTTGTTCGCCAATTAGAATTATTAGATAACTCTTTTTGATACGAATGTAGCATCTCTGCGTATCCCATACCAAGATACGTCTCATCATCATACGCCATTTTAACATCTTCAATTGGTACAATATTATCTGGATAATTATTATATGTAATATATAGAATCTTTTCTTCATGCTTCCAATACTTCGCGCAGAGAGAGTAAGTTTTCTGATCCTTTGTGTATTTGAAAAATAAATTATAAATATACCATCTTGCCGAGCCTGTATCTATACCACTCCCAAATGAAAATTGCTCATTAATCTCCCTTTCCATCTCACTCTCTTGCACCGCATCTGGACTATTAAGCATCTGCTCTATATCCGCATCCTTATAGTACGGACTCTTCGAGGGCAAATTCTTTATATCCCAATAATCAAGAGGCTCTATAAAACCATAGAATTTCATATTCGCTAACGCTGGAACAGATGGATCAAAGATAAATCTATTGAGGGGAAGAAGCTCAGGATGTGGGCCATCCCTCCGAGTCACCTCTCTCGGCTCTCCCTGCGGGAGTGAAGCTCCTTCCCCTCCTCCTATATAAACGTACTCTATTTCTTGTTCATACTCATATGGAGTATAAACAAGCCCCGTTCCATACTTAATAGCAGAATGATCGGCAGCTTGCTCTACTCTATATAAGTCCAGCTCTTCTGGACTATATGCCATATCCATTAAGAATTTTTCTAAAACTTGCTTTTGATCGTTCCCATTTTTCTCCGGGATGTCGCCTCCTATTGTTGCGAACCAAAGAGGATCATAAAGCCAAATTGCGCCTATTATTCGCGAGAGTAGTTCATCGCTAAAAGTCCCTATGAGCTGAATGACTAAATTCGCAGCTCCGGGCCAAGGCCAATCTACTTCTTTATTCTTCGGTCTCCCTTTATATAATCTCACATACTCTGGAAGCTTCTCCGTCCTAAACGCAGTAAGCCTCATATCAAGATGCTTTACTTTATCCTTGATAAACTTCTCTAAATCTTCGTATTCATCTTTTCCCCATTCGCTCTTGCGCAGCAATATGGGAGGTTGATAGGGCATTTATTTCTAACTCCTTCTTCTTCTTTGCATTAAATCTAACGCAGCTGCGCTGCTCTTATTTCCCCTTATAAGGAGGCGTTCTTGGTCCTCCTAAATCTCTTGCTGCTCTCGCTTCTTTTTCAAACCCTTTCAAGCTTCCGCTTGGAGATATAGCTTCTCTTATATCACTCGCTACTGCTTTTATATCCGCAATAGGTTGTTGAACAAGCTCTCTATAACCCTCTCTTAAGCTAAATCCCTTAGTCTTTCCTGTAGAAGATCTGCGATCTTCAATATCTTTAGACACTGGATAATTCGCAGGAATATTAAAATGCGTCTTACTAGAACTAGAACTAGGATCAACCTTGACCTTCGTCATAGAATCTCCTACGCACTTAGCATTCTCACTCTCTTGAGATAAAGCGCCTTCTGCTTATCCAAGAACTCCTCAACTTCATCCTCATCTGCTGTATCAAAGTTCGCAACTTGAGGAATATAAGAGAGTACATCTAAAAGATCTATCAAGTACCTTTTTTGCCCCCACGCTTCGGCTTCTTCCCTCAGCTCTGCGCTATTATTAGCGTCTAAGAAAACCTCATGCCTCTCAATAATCGGAATAAAATTATCAATTCTCTCCTCTTTCGCGTTTATATTCTGAGAACTCTTTAATTCTAAAAATTGAATCGAAGCCAGATCAGGATGCTCCTTGCGATTTCGGGCCACAAAATACCTTAAATGATAAAGCAAGAACTTCTGCGCTGCGACTGCTTCAACATAAACCTTAGTAAGTTTCCATTTTAAGGCTAGAAAAAAGATCTTCTTTATAAAGCTCTCAATAGAACACGCCTCTGCCCATTGATCGAGGACATAAATTCTTCTTGGATCTCTGAGTATCCCAGCCACCACAAGAGCATGTCTGCATCGTCCCCCTTTACCGGGTTCCCCGGTGGAATGTTGTCCTCCGTGATTCGGGTCAACAACCATAAATCTTTCAAGATTTCTTGGATATACATCTTTCTCAACATCTCCTTCAGCAATATGATGCCTAATCGCAATTCTATATTGCGAAGCAGGTTTTATAATCTCTCCATCTTCCCACTTTGTATGCTTGGGAGTTGTAAATACCCCGTATGTTTTTTCAAAATGAAAGAATCTGAAATCTCCCATGTTGATCCTAGCCTTGGTCGGATCAATAGGAAAGTTGAGGAATTGACAACTGAAGTGATATGTGCCCAAACGTTTTTTCCAGCGCAAGAGCTTTTCTTTTGTGAATCCCTCTGGATATATCGGCTCGCCAAAAGGATGTAATGCACAACACCCTCCAAGTGCTGAATGCGTAGTCCATGTAAAATAGGACTCTTCTTTTCGTATATGTGAATTGAGATCGTCTGTACTCCACCTATTACCCACAACGAGTTCATCAAAATCCCTCCCTGGGTCATCTGAGTCAGAATCAGTTGCTCCAACAAGAATTTGATGATAATCTATCGTATCCGCCATTACAACTGCACTTTTGCGAGCTTCTCTTCCAACGAGATCGTCCTGGACACACTTATTGTAATGTCTTGACTGCAAAGCCGCACCCACTCCGATAAAATCGAAAGTACCCTCTCCGTGTCCCCTTCCGCTGCTAGTACGTCGTTGATGTAAAGAGTCAGCCGTCCATGTTTCTCTTTCTGTGGGTAAAATATCAAAGAATAATTCTCTAAAGAGGTCGTTACTCTCATAATGATTTGCGATTCTACCGCCGAGTTTTGTGGCATTTTTTATCGTCTCCGATACCAAAAGAATTCTCACATCCTGATTATGCGCTCTTCGCATCCATTGGATATATAAATCATCATACCCAAGATTCACGAAGTAATCTTCTTCTCTATGCTCAAAAGGCAGCGCCCACCATATAGGAGCGCATTCGCTATATACAGTGCTCTTTAAATGATCACGGGGGATTTCTATCCCCTCTTTTAATCCGTCTTTCATTACCAATAAACACATCTGATAATGAAGATTTCTTCTCTTGTCTGGATTTCGCGAGAATTTTGTTCTTCTTAACACAACGGTGGAGAAATAATATAGATCCATCAATGAATTGAGTCGGAAAGCTAATCTCTTCGCATTCCCCTTTAACGCTAGCGTATCTATTAATCTGTAATTCAGAATCGTAGAACGAGGTACAAGACTCTCCCCTAGTAATCCTATCTCCAACCCACGTTGTGCAGATAGTGAATCTCGTATCTCGCACTCTATTTGATTCACTCACACACTCTTAATCTCCTGCTCTTTATTAACAAGTTTACTTACAGCATTTTCATATTCTTCCCAATCTACATTAAGAATCTGAGCTATAAAACGCTCAGCTTCAGCTGCTAGCATGTGTTGAGAATGATACGGTGCTTCGATATTAGAGCCTGGATCATTTTCATCTTCGTGCGCAAGATCGAATGCATCTATATCTTCAAACTTAATCCCCGCTTGATGACAAAGGAATGCTTCGCATAATTCATGAATCAAAACGCAAAATTCTAAGCGCTCCGCAGCGGCTACATCCTCACCATCAAAAGCAAAACTTCGCTGATTCACCGCAGGACTAAAATCAGAAATCTTTAACATCATTTCATTCATATGTTTATAATAAAAATCTCCCACAGTATTATATCTCTGCGAATAATGCGGAATTGTTTCAATCTTATAATTCATAAAGCTTCGCCCTCTTTTTCCAACTCTACAAGCGCTTCTTGCTGTTCATCTTCAGAGAGAGCTTCACTTCCTGAAGTAAACGCAGTATGTGCTTCTAATGTAGCTTTTATGCTTGTATCTAATGCAGCTGGCGCTGCACTCTTTATAACACTCATTACTTCGCTTGAATCCTTGTCTGTTTTCTCAAAGTCAAAAAAACTAACTGGCTTAATCTCGGTTCGCGATACCTTTGCGAAGATATCGCTTCTGTCGAGGACATCTTTAGCAACATCGACTTGAAGCTTACGCTCTGCGTGATTTTGAGGCTGTGTAAGAAGCGTGTTTGCGAGGGTTTGTAACGCTGGAGGTAATAGCTGAATAAGAAGTTCTTTCCTTTGTTCTCTAATCTCCTCCATCTTGGCGTCCTGATCCAGAATGATTCCATGCGTAATCCTCATTCTCACGATCAAATATTCGGGCATCTTCTTGAGATATCTCAAGCGTGGAACACTTATGTTTAACATAGGCGCAATCGCTGCTTCTGGCAGCCCCGCGTTCTCCATTCTCGCGATAAGCTCGAATCTTCGCTGTGCTTGAAAAGAAGTATTACTATTCTTACGCCCTCTCCTTCTCGGCACTGGAGCTGGACTCAATCCTGGGGTGCTTGAGAATGCATTCTGCCTCACTGAACCCCCGTAATGTAGTGTTCCCATAAAGCTCCTTTAACTTCGTTACATACTCCTTTATAGCTCTTATTAGAGGAGATCTCGAATCTATATACACTACTGCCATGTCTTGCATTATATGCGAAGCGCGCAGCCGTTGTCAATAGGGATTTGCGCATTTTCCCCTTCAAAAATGCCTCACGGTTCGCGGGTAATACCCTCAGCGCTTGCGCGCGAAGCACTAGAAGCGCGAAGCTTATAATAAAACTCATCTTATAACACTTCAGTGCGTGGACGCTTCGGTTTTAAAATTTCAGAAAAAATTTGTAGAGAAGCCCCCCCGCGTTCGCGCAGAGAACGCGTTTTTTGAGGCGGGTGGCTTAGCCACTATACAAGGATATCTCAAGCACGGCGCGCGCGTGTTACGCAAGGTCTAAATAGTAACGTGTTACCAAAGAGTAGGTGACTAAAGAGTATAAGTAACAGAGCAACCTACGAAGAGCTTCGTAGCATCTTACCATCGTACCTATAGGTACAGCGAAAGGTTACAAATGCCTATCTACCGTCAAGATTCCGCCGGGACTGAAACATGGACTCCAGACAATTCCAAGATTGGACGCGCAACGGCAGGAACGAAGAACGTGCCTGTATATACGTTGCCAGCGCACAACAGAAAGTGGACCGACGCGGAACTGAAACAGTACCTTATCCTTAAGGCACGACACGGTGTATTGACTCCGGTCCTTAGTCTTATGACTCAGCGTATACCTGAGCGTAGCCTTACAGCAGTAACGTTCACGGTTGAACCCAAACACAAGGTTACGGTTGGAACGGAACGTCAGGTGACAATCGACGAATTGCGCCGAACACAAAAACAGAGCAACTGGGAAGTAATTGAGAATTGAGGCAACCTTGCACGGTTGCCTTGCATCTAACATTTTGTAACTCGGGAATCCGTGTATCCTGCCTCTGAGTGGAGGATGGAACAATGAGCAATAGCAATAACTCTACTCTCAGTGTCATTGATGAAGTTGAACGCAATGACGACGGCAGTCTCAACCTATACAGAAACCTCACATCTGAGGAAGCTGTACAAGGTCTGAGAATTCTTAACAACGTATATCACCATATCACTGTCTTGTGGGTGAAGAATATACTCACAACCAATGATATGAGCTATGCGCGTTACAAGCTGTATCTTGCAACACGCATCCTCATAGATATACTGTAAAACAAGTGGGGCATCCCCCACTCAGAGATAGGATACATGGATTTGGATTGTATAAGAGGGATACTCCATCCTGATACTAGACCGTAGCTACGCTTTGCAGCGTATGCACGCAGATTCAGACCTATAGGGAGAACTATGTCCCTCTTATACAGTCCAAGACTAACTAGGAGAATGTAAAATGCCAAACGAAACGAAAACAGAGTCCACACGCGCGTTGACTCTTGACCTTGCGCAATTTCTCACTGAAGCGCAAGAAAACGCACTTCGCTCTAAGATTCTCCCAAACGACAGGGAGAAGCTAGAGAAAGAATTCGAGAGCATCAAGGATGCGCTGTTAGCATCTATCGTCTCTCGTTTGCAGAAGGATGCAAACGACCGGATTTTCTCACAGAACAAACAAGGGTATTTGAATACCCTTCTGAACTGGTATCGCTCTACCATCTCAGAGGCGGAGGTGATTCAAAAACAAGCGTTCACGCGAATTGAGGAAATTCGCAACGTTGTAACTCCGGCTCAACGGAAAGCTTTGATGGAGTCCTTGAAGGATGCTCTACTCAGGGGTAAGCTGAAACTGGACGATGACACCGAGACTGCGTTCATTACAACCTGCGTCACAATGAGAGTTGATCCAAAGGATGTGAGATAAAAGAGTGGGAGCGTGAAAGCGCTCCCTTCTTTTATATAAGAGCATATATCTTATGCTCTTATATAAAAGAAGAATCTCTCTCTCTCTCTCTCTCTCTCTTTTGCGAAGCCATCTCTCTCTCTCTTCGAAATAAATGAGATTGAGTACCTACCGGGATGGTGTTAAACAGCATGTTAAACCCTTTGGAATCAATAAAGGGGGGTTGGGTGGTTGGTGGGTTATCATTTCACTGCACCCCCCTGTGGCGCGCGGGCGAGCGACGCGCGCGCGAAAATCACTTTTCGCAATTTTTCTTATATTAAAAAAAAAAAAAAAAAAAAAAAAAAAAAAAAAAAAAAAAAAAAAAAAAAAAAATAATGAAAAATAAAAAAAAGAGCAATTGAAAAAAAAGAGCAGGCTGAAGTGCAGCGCAACTCTCTCATGCGCAGCGCATCGCGCATATAAATGTTGAATAGTAACGTACCAGAGTACCCGGTATAGGGCTATGCGCTTGATAATACGCGACTTACGCGACACATTTTGCACTTGACAACCCACCCGAAGGGGTATAGCATATATAGATTGGAGGAATCTATGCTCACTTTGGATATTGTAAAGAGAGCGAATGATGCTGATAAAGCGCATTCTGAAGCGGCGAGAGATTTGTGGAATACAAGGCAGAGCCTTAATCATAGCAATATCTCTGAGCTTGAGAAGACAATAATTCTCACAATTAAAAAGCAAGCATTAAGCGCAGCTACGAAAGAGCGCGAGTTAGCTCACGCTGCGTATGATCGTGCGAAAGCGATTGGGATAAGTTCAGAGGTTTCCTTAATAATTGGAACATCTATAAATGTGGATAATATAGATCATAAACAAATGGCGGCTAGGATTGAACTTCTATCAGGAAATTCTGAAATGTCAAGAATAGCGCGTTCATTAATTGATGGGACATTTAATCCAAATCCAAAACCATATTGGGATAAATCAAATGATCCTAATTATGAATATGATGCTGAATCAGATAGGTACATTTTGAAAAAGAAAGAGGAATAAAAAGCATGAAAGAATCAGGAGAATCAGCATTTGCTCAGAAACAGGAATCGCTAATGGAAGTTACATTAGCGTTGATCTTTGGCGATGTTCCAACGAATACGGTGACGTATAAGCAACTTCAACTCTTATACGTCACCGCGCAACAGAATCTAATGCGCGAGATTGATAGCGCGTTTACTGAAGCAGATAGGATCTCTAAGAAAGAGGGGAAAGAATGACCTATATTCCTCCCTCTGCAAAGTGTAATGCTTGTGGATGTATCAAAGGTGAGACAAACAATTGGTATATGTGCGAGCTTCGTGAAAGCTCTATAAAGATATACCAATTCGATATGAACGAAGTTGCTCTAGGCATTCCTTGCCTATGCGGTAGGGAATGCTTACAGCGTTTTATAGAGAAGAACATCTCGGTAGTATATCCTCCTGTTGAAGAAGGAGATGCTTTTGAGAATCTCAACGATGATGTAACAATCTATCACGCTACACATCCTAGAGGATGGGAGAACATAGGAGGATGAAAAATTTGAGAATAGTAGTTATCACATCTTTACTCTTCGCGGGGCTCACGCTCTTTGGATATTTCGTGGGATTGGAGTTATCGCGATGATTACAACAATTGGAGGGAATGCTGAATTCCCTCTTTTCTTGCAAGCTATGAACGTGCGAAGAATGGATTTCGTGCGTTTAGACTCTGGCGAAGCTATTCTCTCTATAGAAGATGAGGATGGAATCAAATTCTACAAGATCCGTGTGATAGGATCAACAACAGATGATTCTGCTGGAGTAGATATCCAAGCGATTGATATGGAGCCTAAATGAATAAAGCTCTCGGAATAGCAATTCTCATGGGAATAATCATTCTCGTGATAATCAATCTTCCAGCGATAATTCACTTCGCTATAGGATTGATTGTTCTTTACTTTGGCCTAGCGATACTCGGAATTGTAGTATCTGGAGTATTTTGCTTAATTGGATTTTTATTCTCGAAATAAGGAGAGAATAAGTGACAAGAGAAGAATTTCTCAATCTTAAGCCCGGTGATAAGATCATTGGGAGATCTCATGGAGAGGGTAAAGTACACTCTACCTCCTATAAAGGAACATCCAATGGATGTATCGTTCGATGGAATAAGAATGGCGTTGCTACATTTCCATTGAATATGTTATCTACGATGTGGAAGAATTGGAATCAATCGCCGATGGCATCATGGATTAAGCTTACAGAATAGCGTAAGCTGGAGAAAGCGAACCTGCTTTCTCTATATCTATGCATCATAGATACGAAGCATGGATATAGAGAGCACAGGCTCTAAAGAGAAAGGAAAATCTCAATGAAAATTGCAATTTGTACGGGATATGGATCATTCCAACTCTCACCACAGGGAATGTTTAGGTTTTTTGAGCTTCAAAACAAACCTCTTTATGCGTTTAAGAAGAGAAGTTCCTCAGAGTTTGAGAATGAGCATGAATACTATAAAGCGCTACCTATTCTTCTTACAAAAGAAGAGGCGTGTAAATTCAACAGATCATATGATCTTGAATTCGCCAATGTTCCAGAATGGTTTCCAAATCCAAACGTTCCATCCTCTAATGAGGAAAGTGTTTGGTTTAATGAACATTACATCTCATCGTATGATATTGGATCAATAAGAGAAGATAGAACAGATCCTCTATTGATTCAAGTAATAAAGGAGCTTGGATCATTTGCTGGTGATGATCTTAAGATTGTGGAAGTACCAGATGATGTAAAATGGCATATCGAATGTAGCGATGACGGCGGGGAGTGGATCGCAGAGAATCACAGAACTTGGTTCTAAGCTCTGCAATACTCACATCTCATGCGATGAATGGGTATTGCAGATCTTATGATCTAAAAGGAGAAATAAAAAAACATGGCAAACATTTACGTTGTATTCAGGCGCGATCTTTCACGCTACGCGAACAAAGACGGTAAAACCTCTCGCTGGGCTTTTGAAGAAATCTTCGATCAGCGCGATGTTGCTGAGATGTTCGTCACAGTACAGAAAGAGAGGTATTCTGCTTATCGTCCAAGCGATACGCTTTACTTCGTAGCAGAGATCAATCTTCCTGAAGTAACGCAGGAGCAGATCGAAGCTATACAAAACGCATAGCGCGATTTTAGCACTTGACATTCACAAAAAAACCCTGTATCATGGTAAATAGGAGGGGTGGCGAAAGAATGGCTGCTACTGTCACGCAAATACCTACAACTCAATTTCCTGTGGATAAAGAAATTGAGTTAAAGATTCGAATCCGTATAGCAAGCTCAGAAGATTATGACTATTTTTTCTCAAACAACAATGAGCTTCAAGTTGGGTTCTTAGCAGATCTTTATGATATGCTTGATATGATTAATAAGCATATCGTGACCATTAACAATCTTACATACGGAGAGATTCACAAGATTCTCTCCGAGTAAGAAAAGAAAGGAGGGTATCGTATAGAAGATACTCTTTAAATCACAGGGGTAGTTCTGGAAGAACCATTGTAAGGCAGAATGCATTAAGTGCATTCTGTAGGAGAGAGATTAGAACGCAAAGGTCTTGCTCTATAGAGAAACTGAGAGCTTTATAGAGATTCTCCCTTTAGCAGTTCCTCTCTCCTACAGAGTGCATAAAGAACATGCACTTAATTTCTTAGGTTACTACCTGAGAATACAAGGAGCAATAACAATGTCAACAACAGCAACTGTTCCAAATGGACAGGACAATTCAGGTTCCCTCTCGCAGGAGAAGGTAATCTATCGCGGTTACGTCACCCTTAAAGAGGATGGCGGAATCAAGGACTTCAACGCAAAGCAAGAATCTGTGAAGAATCTTTCATGGACCAAGCTTGAGAAAGATGGTTACCAGCAATGGAATCAGAACGAGTTCATTAAATACACAGTGAACTCTGACGAAGGATTCAATCTGCTTGTTCCTGATGAAACACAGAGGCTCTATATCATTCAAGCGGGATTGAACTATCTGCAAAATTCCAAAGCGAATGCCTTCATGGCAGCGCGGCAAGAGACAGCAGGGAATGAAAATTCTCCCACATACAACGATCAAGTCATCGATTTGAGAGAGGCTATTAATGAGCCTCCTTCGAAGAGAGCTTTGACAGATCAGCAGAAGCTTGAGCGCTTGGTAAAGCAAATGGGTCTTTCTGGAGATCAGATGGCTCTTATGTTTGCAGAGCTTCAGAAGCGCTTTGCTGCGCCGGCACAGCTTACTGAGGAATCCGAAGAGATTTCACAGTAAGATCGCAAGTTCCTCCGTGTTGGGAGCTTATACAATCAACACTCTCGTATAAGCTCCCATTTCTTTCACAAAGAGCGTAAGCTCCTTCAAATGCTCCCGACGGGAGGGGAAGGAATAAACACACAATGTATGTATTCTTCGAGCATCATAAAGATGCTAATGGCACTGTTTTAGCTACTGATGTAGTGTGCTCTAGCTATGAGAGTGGAAATGGAATTGATTGGAAAAAAGATAAGCTTCACATGGAGTTAATGACAAGGCTCTTTAAAACTCCTCCAATTGCAGTACGTACTTATAATGAAACATCGCATGTATGGTCTTATCTCGGAGATGCTGGGATGCATCTTCTGGAGACTATACAAGAGTTCTTTAAAAAGCTAAATGTACTCATTAACTTCTATGAGATTGATTCTCTAGAAGAGAATCTTGGAAGATTCAATATTCGCAAAGCGAAGAAAATTGATCCATCGCAATTCTTTTACAACAGAGCAATACCAACATCTGTGGAAATAACGAAGAGCGATGCAGAAGCTTTTTTGAGAAAGCTTGGGGTTGTTGATAAGAAGAGTTATCGCATGAAAGCTCTCGCCTTGCATCCTGATAGGAATGGCGGAGATGGGGCTAAGATGAGCGAACTCAATATGTACTGGCAGGTGTACAACGCATGAGTACTAAAGAGAGAACTCTCGCCATCGCGAAAGCTGTAGGCGTATCTTTTTTGATGCGTCGAATTGATATTGTGCTCGGGACATTAGAGCGCTTTGAACAAAGAAGTACGTTTTTAATCCACGATGTAGAATTGGAGAATGATGACGATCAAAAGAAGGAAAGATCTCACAACAATTGAGGAACTTAAGCAAGACATTGAGTTTCTTGAAAAGCATCAGCCAGAGAATCTCGCAATTCAATTCTTGAAAGCTTTGCTTGAAAGAAAGCTAAGAGAGGAAAGTGTAACAAAATGACATTCATTGTGAAGAAAGATCCAAATTTGGATAAGAAAGCAGCCTTAGCAGCAGCAAAAGCTAAGGCTGCTGCGCCTGCGCCTGCGGCTATTACGAAGTATGTAAAGCCAGAGGAAACGAAGGATAGAACACGAATCGTCTTTGACGATAGTGGTTCTATGACTTCTCAAATTGAGAATGCAAAAACCGGAGTCACAGAGTATATGAGGAATTGCATTCCAAATCAAACTGCTGTTTCGGTTCATTTTCTTTGCACAAATTCTGAAGATAGTGCGAACCTTGAGCAATTAAGCACTGATCTTCCTGCGCAGAGTACAGCTTTAACTACAATTCAGCTTAATCTTGGAGGTACTCCATTATTTAAGCGCATGAATGAGGTAGTGAACATGCCTCTAACAACGCGCATGGTTGTATTCACGGATGGATCTCCTACGGATCAGATTATTACTGTGAAAGATTGGAACGACGGAAGAAGTACGCTTGATCGATATAAAGAGAACGCTGATGTAATTATCACGCAGGCAGTAGAGCGCAAGATTCCAATCGATACTGTGTTCTTTGGTTCAGAACGCATGGAGAATGAGATTGCTCTTCTCAAATACTTCAGCGAACGCACAGGAGGAATCTTTTTGCATTTTGATCCTGTAAAGGTTAACTTTGCCAAAGCGTTCAAGTATCTTGCGCCTGTATATCGCAAGATGCTTCAATCTCCATCTTTCAAAGCAGAATTGGAAGCGGGGAAGCATAATTAAATGAACGAAACAATCCAAGAACTTACAGAGAGAGTAATCGCAACAAAGTTTCCTCAACTACTCTCTAAATGGGAAAAACAGAACTCACATAAATATGAGTTCTTCTTTCCCACGGATATGGAGAACGAGCCTATGATAAGGCTCGTTCTCTATCTAAGAAACACAAACACAAAGTATACGCTTGATTTTCCTCTGAAGATTGAGGATGTAAAGCTTGCGTCAATTACCAAAATCGCTGATCCTTTGAGGTAGAAAATGCCACTGAATCTTCTTAGCAAATCAGAGGGACTACCACCTGAAGTGCAGCAACAAATAGGAAAGCTCTCACATAAGATGCTTATTCTAGGATTCGCTGCATTTTTCGAAAAACTAGAGGAAGGTCCATATTTACGGACCTTTTTCTTCCAACCATCAGAGGGATCTCTCTTCTCGAAGATTTTAAATAAAGAAGAGGAACTCGCTGGTACATTGCATGTAGAAAGTGTGAGGATTGAAAGAAATGCTGGACTCATTGCAATTGAAGTACCGAGAGAAGACAGGAAGGTTATCAGATTTGATTCATGCTTGCATGGATTACTTACATCTCCTCAAACTGTTGATATGCAGCTTCCCTTACTTATGGGACAGAATACTAGAGGAGATTATTTGTACGCTGATCTTGCTGATCAACCTCATTTGCTCATTTCAGGTTCAACTGGGTCAGGAAAATCTGTATTCACCTCTCAGCTTATAGCAAGCTTGGCGCTTTTTAGATCGCCGAAGGAACTATCCTTTACGCTTGTGGATACAAAGAAGCTTGATTTAGTTTTCTTTGAAGATTTAGATCATGTTTCTTCTGTAGTTAGAGAGGTTGAAGATTTGCGCACTGCGCTTACAGATGCGTTACAAGAAGTACGAAGACGTACTGAATTAATGAGTGGATACGCTCGGAATATTAAAGAGTGGAACACTCTTGGAATGGGACAAAAGCTTAAGTACAAAGTATTCATCATTGACGAATTTGCAGATGTAATGCAGCAAGATGAGATACTTTGGGCAGGGATTCCTAAAAAGGATCGTCCAACGTCTATAGAGATGTTAGTGAAACAAATTGCTGCAATATCTCGCGCGGCTGGAGTACATCTCATTGTTGCTACACAACGCCCTAGCGTGAAAGTGATCTCAGGGGATTTGAAAGCTAATTTCCCTGCGAGAATTTGCTTTAAACTTCCCACAATGGCTGATTCAAGAGTAGTTCTTGATGAAAATGGAGCTGAGTGTCTTCTAGGAAAGGGGGATTATCTTTACAAAATCTCAGGATCAGACATGCTGAAGAGAGCGCATTCTGCGTATGTTACCACGCAGGATATTGCTGTGGTTACAGCACAGTATGATGAGATAAGGAGACAATATGTCTCAACGTAGTGACGTTGAATGCACAGGATGTGGCGCTCTTATAGGAGTAGAACATTCCTATAATTGTGGATACTACGGACAAGATCCTCCAGAAACAATCTTTGAGGATGAAGATTCTGTAGTATTTGATGAAGAAAACAATCCATTCTGTACACAAGAGTGTATGGATGGATATTACGGACTTCGTGAGGAGTCAAGAGAGGATGAGGACGATGCCCAAGGGAATTTATTTGAGGAAATCGAAGAACGTATCGAACACGACAATGAAGAAAAACTCAAAAGTTACAAACAAAGCTACAGAAAGCGTAATTGATCCTCTTGCAGATTTACTTGAGAGAAAACTTGAAGAGATCAACAACCTCAACGCAAGGCTTTCAAAAGAAGAGCTGAAAGCCGATATCTACAGAGAACTTTTGTTTGAAGTAATTGATTCATTTAGGTGATTTCCCGCTCGGGGGTTGTGGAAAACCCGCAACCCCTTGATTCTAAAGCGCATAATGCCCTTGACAGGCGCATCGCGGGCATATTATCCTTCCCAAATCGGGGGTAATAAGCAATGGCAGCACGCAACAATAAAACATCAATAACATCAGTAAGAATCGAGAATGACCAATTGATCATTCTTAAGACTTTGCCAAAAATGGTATCTGCCTCGATTCTCGTTCGCGCTCTTTTAAGAGAGTATTTTGCGGGAAATCTTCCACAAATGCATAAGAAGGTAATTGAAGAGGTGGTTAGAACACAAGCGAACATGCATGATGCTCAGTTTTAAAAATGCAAAGGAGAGACAATGAGTGATGAGAATGAATTGCCCTCAAAAACATGCGAAACATGCATCAATGATAATCTCTTGAAAGAAGTTGGAATACGAAAGTGTGTACGATGTGGAGAATTATATTGTATACATTCTGCATCTATTATAGATGGGAATGAATATTGCGCGGATTGTTTGAGCGACCTGAATCTTCTAAAGAACGAAGAAGTATACGCTAGAAAAGATTATGATCTTGTTACAGATAAAGAAAAAATCATAAGGAGACGGGCCACGACGTATAAGATTAGTGGCATGGATTATCTCTTTATGCAACGTAGAAACAGCGCGATGAGTGATGCTGAGCTTGAGCTTAAGATTGAATTGTTTAAAGAACAAACTTCTCTCATGATTCTCGAAAGAGAAGAGCGCAAGATAAAGAAATTCCAAGCGCAAAACGTGAAGATTGGCACTGTCTCAAGCACTGTGGTAACTAAAACAGACACCGCAGTAGTGTCACACACTACGATGGAGAAGAAGAAGAATCAAATGAACGCGATTCTTTCAAACATGAAACCAACCGATGCTCTTAACATGCTTGACATGTTAGCGAAGCTAATGGGAAAGGGAAAGTAAATGCAAGCTACGCTTGGAAATATGCTTTCAGATTATCAAACAGAGAGCTTACTTATTCTCTTGGATAAGTATGAGTTGCCTTGGCTAAAGATGGATGTTGAAACAAGAAAGTTTCTTCTTGTTGTAGACAATCATTTGCTAAGTACGCACAGAACGTGTGCCGATGCTTTTATTCAAATGCATGTTTTAGGATATCACCCAAAACCCGGATATGGAGTTCCGAATTTGAGAAGATGGTATCTTGATTTCGGTATTGCATTTCATAAAATGATGGAGATTTATTATAAAGAATTTAAGAATCCAGAATTTGATATGCTCGATTGGGCAACTTATAAATCAAAGCCAGTGTGGGATAAATTAGATATGGATAATTTATATAAAGAGCATCCTGAGTATCATACTATAGGAGGATATAAAGGATTTGTAGGAATTCTTCTTCAGTATGCTACGAGATTTAAAGCAGAAAATGAAAAACTTCGTATTCTCGGTACTGAGATTTCTTTTGGAAAAGGGAAGGAAATTGTTCTCTATGAGGATAACTCTCTCATTATCTGTCTCGCAGGAAGAATGGATGTTATTGTCGATGACGGATTCTTTATCATGCCAATGGATCATAAAACAACTGGAACATTTAGGAATGATCCCTTGGACAGATATCTTATCGACGAAGGACCAACAGGATACATATACGCTCTCAGAAGAATTCTCCCGAAGTACATTCCTAAAGAATATATCACAAAACGAGATTGTAATCGAATTCTCATTAATATGATTGCGAAAAATCCTCCGGCGAAAGATACGATGGATAGATTCAGGAGATTATGTATATGGAAAACTAGTGAACAACTCTCTCTATATGAGAAAAGAATGATAACATCGTGCGAAAATCTGCTTCAAGATTTAACTCGCTTTGCAAATGGAACTCCAATTGCGAGAGACACGAGTCATTGTACGAATTGGTATCATGGTAAGTGTGTTTACTTCGATGTCCACCGTCAAAGCGACGTAGTGGGAGAGCAGGCTACGCTAAATAACGGATTCGTGAGACTTCCTTTGTGGAATACAGAGAATATCTCACTGAATGGAGTTTAAGATGTCACTTGTTGAAAAGAAGCCTGAAGAACAGCTAGCGGCACAGCCTCCAGAGCAAAAGATTAAGAGAGAGTTCAGACCTCTCTTAACAGGAGATAGAATTGACAGATGTTCTTTTACTTTGCCAAGTCGTCTCCAATGCTGGAAGGCAGGAGAGGAAGAGGTTAAAGAGACTCTTTCTGATAAGACAACAAGAACTTATCAGCTATGTGAGAGACATGTGAGGATTCAAAAAGCTCTCGACGCTGGATCGCTTAAGGATGAGGATATTAATACTCCTCTAAAGGAGATGGTTATTGATCCTCCGCAAGTTGCGCCTGATTTTGAAGCTGCGCCGAAAGATCAAACTCAAAAAGAACAAGAAGCGCCAAAGGAGGCGGAGCAGCCGAAACCTGTACAAGCTTCCAAAACCTCTAAAGAAGTTGAGCAAAAAGAAAAAACCGAAGGCAGTTTCTTCCATCACCATACGGGCGCGGAAGAAAAAAAATAAGAGGAAATAGGAGTTCTTTATGGCTCGAACTTACGTTCAACTCGATGCAACCTCAATATTCAGGCGGTGTCAGTATCCTGAGACTAATGGTCTTTTGTGTTTTAGACCATCAGAGCAACAGGTTACTGATACTGCACTTCCTGCGAATTATCAAGTATACTATGTATGCGAAAAGCATCATAAGATCTTGCGCTCCACTGATTTAGGATTTTTTACTTCAACTGGAGATCAAAGAAACGATCAGGTGCTTGATAATTCTTCCACTGGAAAGGATACTTCTGATGATATTAGAATATCCGCCGGCGTAGGACCAACACATTTCTGGTGGCAACCATCCACGAAAGATGCTAAGAATAAGAAAATGAGTGGAAAAGGATTTCCAGCAGAAACACCAGTTACTTCGTAAGGAGCTTCAACAATGAGTTCACTCGCTCAGGGAAATTGTTTTGCAGGAATGACAGGAGTAGAGAGTGAGACTCTCTCTCCTACGGGGAGATTGAAAATTGCAATTGTTGGCAAGCCAAAGAGCGGTAAGAGCACTCTCTGTACTACAGCGCGAACGCCTATACTTTATTATGATTTCGATGATCGTCCTGAATCTCTCGCGGGAAAGAAGGGACTCTTTGTAAAAACAAAACCCGAGATGACTGAGGTTGAAAGAGATCTCTCTATTATGAAAGCCAATAAGATAAAGAATCTTCCTCTTCCTGCAACAGTGTGTTTTGACACTGTTACTTTTATGCAGCGAGCTATGGAAGATGAGATCTTTAGACAGTGTAAAGATTTATATCGTGAGATCAAAGTAGGAAACTCAACTTCTATGAAAGTAAGAAAGGGATGGGATGTCATCAACGGTATACAACGTTATGTTGGTTATCTCATCTCTGAGTTTAGTACACTCGGTGTTGATATTATCTTTGCTTTCCATGAAAAGAATGAAAAGGACTATGCCGAATCAACTAAGGAAGAGGCTGCTTATACTGGGCAGCTTACTACTGATCCCCAGTATCTCTCTTCTTGTTTATCTTTATTTAATGAGGTCTATCATATTAAAGTGAGTCCAACGGGAAAATATGAATGTGAGTGTAGACCTAATATTTTAGGGAATTGGAATACTACTCTGCTTCTCGATCCTATTGAACCTCCGAACATTCTCAACATGATTGCAAAGCATGAAGAAAAGCGTAAAGCGAAGGGAGTGAAGTGATGGATGAGGATAGGAAAGTACCTGATCTCCGAGTAAAAACTACAGATGGGATGCGTATCACTCTCTGTGGAGTTGAAGAGATCAACGTAAACGATGGAATCATTACTTTCAGCGATGAACATGATGATGAAATCGCAATGATTCCGGTTGATAAAATCCTTTGGATTGTTAAGAGCGATGAATCTGCTAAGATTGAAAATCAGTTCCAACTCAGAAAGGAGCATGAAAATGCCGTTTAGTATGGGCTTTAACAAGGAGCAGTTACATGGGAAACCACCAGCGCCTCCAGGGTGGTATAACTTGCAGTTCAAACACTTCAAACCTCAAATAGCAGGAGAGAATAAAGACAGCGTTTCGCTGAATCCTGAGTTCTCAATTGTGGGGAATGGCAGTGAAGAAGGAAAGAAGGTTTTTGCCTCTCTCAACTCCAAAGCTGGATGGATTCTTTTTGACTTCGTTCACGCTTTTGGTTTACAAATGGAAGAAGTACAGGATGGGAATCAGGGAACAGAGGCGGCGAGTTATACCATTCCCGGCGTCTTTGAGAACGCGGATAAGTTTCCTGATGATCCGAAACAATGGAAGTATCTTGGCCCACTTACTAACAAAGTTATCGAAGTGGAACTCGCGATAACTGAATATCAGGGAAGACAAAGGAATGAGATCAGGCAATATCGTTGCGCGGTAACTGATTGCCATGAAAGACATTCAACAGACCTTCTAAAGAAGGCGAATTAATGTGGCAATGTACTTTCATTGATTCAAGCGGAGTACGCTGTAAAGAAGCAGCCGTACTCCGCTTACATTATTCTAAAGACGATCCCTTTAATCATGTAGATATTTGTAGAGAGCATGAATCGAAGTTTAGATTCTATGTGTGGAGGCAAAGTATTGTGAGAGACAAAATCATCTGGGAGGATGAAAGTGACTGATCGTGAAAGAACCGCAAAGGTGTTTATGATACTTCTTCAATTCTCTGTGCTCTTAGCTTCTCCGATAAAGAGTAGGAGAATAAGCAAAGAGGATTTACATTTTCTCAAATCCCTTGGAAGAATTAAGTACTCAAACATCAAAGATGCTAGGTATGAAAAACTTGTGGAGATGAAGGAGAGGTATCTATGAACTCTTTTGTAGTAGCAGGATTTGTATCTTTAGGGCTTCTCTCGATTGTCTTCGCATTTGCTGCGTGGGAGAGTCATAGAATAGCTCAACGCGAGAAACTTGAGGCACAGGAATACTTCAGAGCAAAGTTTCGCTCTCTTGAGGAGGAGGAATAGATGCCAGAACCTTATTACGAAGTAAGAAATCAAGAAGTTGAGGATCTCCTTACAAACATCGGAAGAATACTTAAGAAGATTATGCCTGAAGGATATGGATTTGCTCTCCATATTGCTAATTATAGCGAAGGCGGAGGAATCTTTTATGTTTCCTCTATAAAGCGCGATGATTATATCAAACTGCTTCGTGAATTCATTCAGAAGTTTGAGGAGAACTAAATGCCTCTCATTCACACACGCGGAGATCCAAACAGTCGAATCTGGCTTATAATTGATCATCCATTTCCAAGCGATGTTCCAAAAGGATATTTGATGTCAGGAGGAATGGGTTATGTCCTTGAGAAGATGCTCTCAGAGGCCGGGCTTAGCATATTTGATATATATGTGTGTGCTCGCAGGCCGGATAGTGATGATCCTTTGTTGTATGCTTCTATTGATAGTGCTATTCTCAATTACATGCCTCCTTTTATCTTCTTGGTTAACGAAGTTGGTTCTCATTATTTTATGGAAATGAGGCCACGAAGCACGAAGGAGAATTATAAAACACAATTAAATAAATATGTAGGATCTCTTATGAGTTCTGATAGATTTTCCTATCCTCATTATATGATGCCTATATATGGGCCAGATAAGTGCTCACAAGATTGGACAGAGAGGAATATAACAACATATATAGATATGCAAAAAATGCGCGATGAGTTCCTTTATTGGAAAGCGACAGGCAAAATACAGCCACTTCGTGAAAGGAGATTGATCTGCGATGACAGAATTGACCTTAACGAGCTACTTAGCCACTTCGAAAAATTTTCCAGAGCAAAGTATCTCTCTAATGATATTGAAACGGTCTATCCAAAAAAAGAATCAAAGCTCTTTCCTCACCCAGGTTTTGCTATCGTCATTGGACTCGCAGATTCGGCTAATTTCGGGGTATCATTCAAACTATATCGTGACAGCATCGAAGAGACTAAAATTTTGTGGAGAGCATACGATGATATCATCTCTCAGGCAAGAATCATCGGACAAAATTTTATTAACTTCGATACTTACTATCAAAGAGCGGTAGGATTCGATATAATGCCTAAGCAAGTGCAGGATACTCTAATCAGGCATCATATATTGTGGCCGGAGCTTCCTCACAAATTACAATTTCTCACGAGACAATATACAAGACAACCATTTTATAAGGATGAGGGAAAACATTGGAATATAAAACACATGAAAGATCTCATGCATTACAACGCTTTAGATGTGACTGTTACATACGAAGTATTCGAAGCGCAAGAGAAAGAGTTTAATGATAGACCACATTTAAGAGGATAAGATGGAATTCAGAATAACATCTCGACACGAGCACGCTCTTCAATGTGTATATTATGATATCTCTAATAGAGGTATTCGAGTTGATATAGAGAAGTTAAAAAAAGCGCGCGCTATTGTCTCCTCTGAGATATCGCGCAATCTTTCAATCGCAACTACTCAATGGGGATGCAATGTATTTATCGGAAAAGATAACAATCCTGGAACTAATGGTGCTGTCAACCTTAACGCAACTCAAGGAGAATATGCCCTACTCAAAAAACTCAAAGACCTTGGATATTCCGTTCCCAAGATTCCCAAAAAGAATGAAGAAGGAGATTATGAGGCCACTTACTCCACCGGAGAGCTTGCTCTCCAAAAAATGCTATCAACAAATCAATTCGGATATCCCGGCGGTGATCCCGCTATCAAGGCTATTCTTAAAGTACGAGAGCTTGGTAAACTTAAGTCAGGTTATCTTGGAGCAAGGCTCCTTCCCAGAGGAGGAGAGAACTACTTCCTTTCTGTATATAATGCTGCAGGGACTGTTACAGGACGCAGAGGTAGCAGAAAACATCCTTTTGGATTTGGCAACAACGGTCAAAATTTCCCAGAACACTCTTCAACAGCTTCCCTCTTCAGAGACGCCCTTATAGCGAGAGAGGGGAATATATTTCTCTTTGTAGATCAAGTCTCTGCGGAGGATTGGCCTGTACAGGCACTCTCGCAGAACTATAATGCTCTCCAAGAGTTAAAGAGTGGAGTGGATAGACATACTAAGCTCGCTTCTATGATCTTTGGCATTCCTATCGCTTCGCGTAGCGAGAGGGAGTGGAAAGATTCTATGGAGCGATATCTTGGTAAGAAAACTCGCCATGCTCATAATTATGATATGACGGCACCGCGAATGAGTGACGAACTCGCAAAAGAGGGGTATAGTATTTCTATACCCTCTTGCGATGTACTTCTTAAAAAAGTAGATATAGTCGAGCCAAATGTGAAAGGAGTGTTTCATAAATATGTCCAAAACACCATCTCGAATACAAGAGTCCTTATCACGCCTTTTGGAAGAGAACGTCAAATACTCGGAGCAAGGCCAGGAGATTATAACAATACAATCTTTAAAGAAGCATATGCATTTATTCCTCAATCTGTTGTGGGAGACAACACTGGCTTTGCTGTCCTTATCTTGGAGACCACAAGTATGGATAGATTCATTGTGCAGGAAGGGCATGATAGCATCGTACAAGACATACCTGCAAACGTTGTGGATATTTGCAAGAGCCTTGACAGAACACTTAAAGCTTTTGATAGGAAAATCCTATTTCACAATGGAATTGAAATTGAGATCCCTATTGAGGCTAAGATAGGATACTCTTTCTCTCATGCGCTTAAGTTGAAAGATTTCAGCGAAGCTTGCGTTCGCGATACTTTCGAGAGACTCAATGAAGAAACAAAGCGTGGTATTCTCAATGCCGAGGCAATTAAAACTCTCAGTCTATGATGCACTTTTACGTTGTGCCTCTCCACACACAGAAGCTCCAGATAAATTCATTATCTGGAGTGCATTTTCAATTATTGGTGGAGTTCTCAAGAATCATGTTTTCATAAAAGACGGACTATACACATTACATCCAAATCAATATATTGTTTTAGTTTCTCCACCAGGAATAGGAAAAGGAACAGCAATGAACTTTTCATGGGGAATAATAAGAGAAAAACCAGTAAATCCGCTTGTAAATATAGTACAAGATCGCATTACAGCGCCGAGAATTTTAGAGAAGATAGCGGTTGGATGGAATTCTTCTGTACCTCAGATAGTTAATCAGCAATTAATAATAGGAGGAGCAGTAGATCATACATGTACTATATTCAGTACTGAACTTCAAGTTCTTACCACAGCAAGTGATTGGATGTTGACATTTCTCACCGACACTTGGGATAGGTATGATTATGAATATGAAACAAAAAACAAAGGCTCTTCTAACGTTAAATCCATGTGTACTTCTCTTATCGGGGGTACCGTTCCAGACTTTATTCAAAACATTGATCGAAATACATCACTCCCGATTAAAGGGGGTTTCTCCTCTCGTTGTCTTTTTATTTATGCTGATACACCCGCGAGAGAGCTTATATTTCCTCCTCCTATTGATTCAAACCCTCAATCTATGGCTCTTTTGGCGGCTATTAAAAACGACTTGGAGCATATTGCATACAATATTGCAGGAGAATATACCTACAACACAGAAGCGCGCATTAAGTTTGAAAATTTTATTAAGGCTAATAGGCCAGATGATTCTTCTGATAATCTCTCTGTTCGCTACTTTAAGACTCGTGTTCGCGCCCACGTCTTAAAATTAGCTATGATAATATCAGCCTCACGAAATGATTCTCTTATTATTGATGGTTATGATATGGATAATTCAATTTCATATATAAAAACAGTATTATGTGATCTTGAAAAAGTTTTCAGAGGCGCTGGAGAATCAGAATTAGCTCCCGCAATAGGGAAAGTTCGGAGCTTTATTGAAAAAATGGGAATGGCAAATCAGAAAGAACTTATGCGTCAACTTCACACAAACATAACGTTTGAAAATCTCCAACGAGTTCTTTATACTCTTGAAACGGCAGGTTATGTCGTGCCAATAACAAGAGGAAAAGTGACTTATTGGGTAGACGCTAACAAAAACGGGAGAGGAAAACCATGAGTGATATCAACTATCAAGTAGGACAAACAAAGCACACAATTCACAACGTTGGTTCCCCGCAGAGTGGAACTGAGATTCAAGCGAAGGGAGTAAAACAACTCATCGAAAGGATCGAGAAAGAGAATGAAACTCGAAGTACGACTGAAATTGTTCTCGACGAAACGAACGAAGTTGCTTTTCCGGGCTTTCCGTACAAATTCGAAGCTCTCGGAGAAAAAATTCTTGTTTCCATTGATGTTTTTAAGAGCGGCTACGAATGCAAAGAATGCAAAGGAAAGAAAGTTATTCTACACATTTGTTCCTGTGAGAAAGGAGGACACAGAGGATTGAAATATAGCTCTGAGGATCTTGATTATATCAAAGCTTCAATTGGAGAAGATGTAGCTCTTGCGCGCGAATCTATGGTTTGCGGGGAATGTAACGGAGTGCCCGAGTCTCAGAAATATGAACAAGAGTGTTCAAAGTGCAAAGGACTCGGCGCATTGCTTCATCTACCGGATAATGCTAAGAATCTCCCTACTTCGGGAGTTGTTGTTAGCATTGGAAAAGAGTGTAAGAATCTTCATTATAAAATTGGAGATCGTATACTCTTTGGGCCGTATGCGGGATCTTTAATACCCACCAAAGCCGGATTGATGTTCAAGGTTATGGATGCTCATCAAGCTTGGTGCAAGATTACAGGAGGAGGGGACCTCGCGGCGTTCGATTTTATCATCCTGGAGGGAGACAAATGAAAAAAGGAGATGAAATATGCCACTCAAAAAAGGAAAATCTAAAAAAGTCATTTCTGAAAATATTAGAGAAATGAAGGCAAGTGGACACAATCAACAGCAAGCAGTTGCAGCTTCTTTAGAAACAGCGCGAAGATCGGGGAAGAAGAAAAAAAGCTCTGACGAATCGCATTAGAGCAAAGAAATCCCCCGCTTAAACGGCGGGGGATTTTGTTTAATGAAAATGATGTAATAGAGGCATTAGCACATATATAATAAGAACTATCGCAACGATAATTCCTAATAATATCTGTGCTACATTTCCCCAAGGCGCAGGCAAAGGCAATAATCTCAAAACCCAAAACGCCAGTCCTGCAATTATTACAATCAACAGCGCTGTGATTAGAAGTGATACCACTTCTACCTCCTAACTACAGGCTTGCCTTTAACTGGAGCTTTCTTCCCAGGAGGAGCAGTAAAGACAACCTGAATTGTGGTTAGAACTGGCGGAACAGCAGCGATAGATACAGTTATACTCTCTGTATCTGTAAGATCAAGTCCTTCCGCTGTTGTAAGTTCACCGGTGATATTAGCAACGCCATCTGCTACAGCAGTGACAAGCCCTGTTGTAGTATCAAGCGTAGCTGCACTCTCATTATCATTTGTGAGAGTGTAATCTGGCAGTATATCTGCCCATGGATTTCCAAACTGATCAAATCCAATAACTTGCGCTTGAACTTGCTGACCAGCTTGGGTTAAAACTACCGGGGGTGTGATAGGAATTGGGGGTGTTGTTGACACAGGAATCTCCTTAAAGATGAGTTTGATCGTAGTTAACTTTTTGACAGGAGGTTTTGGAGGCCCACTGACAGCGGAGAGAATTTTCTGCAATAAGGCGTTTGTTTCATCTTGCTTTGCAGAGATTCTCTTGAGAAGAGGTTCTATCTCATCTGTTTGATTAGCCAACTTTTGGAGCAAAATAAGAGCAGCTGCGGCTATCTGCTCAACGCTCGGAGGATTGGGTGGTTTAGCTTTTAACATCTGCTGCTCCTACGAAATTGTGTTAGTCCCCGGACCTGGTTTGGGCGGAGGGGGAGGTTTTGGATGTGGTTTCTTAGCCTGTGCGAGGAATGCTATTAAAGATAGAATGAACTCTATTCTTTTCATTTTCCAGGTGTCTCCCATTCTATAGGTTGAATGTCAGCAGCATTACCTGAGAATGTTCCACAGGGCATGAAGATTAATTTAAAAATAGTGCTTGGATCGTAGGGAATGATATTAGCATCATAGGGCATATGGACGATGTAATTCATTTTAGCGCAAGGAATTAAGGTCACGCCGGTAAAGACAAGGTATTCTCCTCCTGTGTGAATCCATAAACTCTCATAAAGATAGTATGTTCCGGGCTTAAATACAAATCTACACTCTCTCTGTGGAGTCGATGCTATACATTGATCCATTAGCTTTTGTACTTTAGGCATAGGTTGAGACAAATCTATCTCATAAGTAGGAACAGACACAGGAGGTAAGAGTTGAAACAACAGAGTTAGAGTTAAAATACTTTTCATATTTCTCTCCTTTTTCCCGACAACTGCGAAGCCTGTTTCTTACCTGAGTGTTTCACAACAGTATCAGCAGTAGAAATCACATCACATTTTTTGGCTCGTCGAGTTTTTCGTTCTCCCCTTTGGTTAAGCATCGCCCTCAGACTTCGCAGTTTAGATTTGTCGGGAAACTTAATTCACAGAGTTTCCATTAGAAGAAAGCGTCGGCGCTGTTGGAGTACCATTGTTAGTACTTCCAACATAGTTTGCGCTAGCGCCAGAAGCCACTGTTCCACCTACATAGGTATTAGTAGCAACCCAGGCATATGTAGTACTGTCTTGGAGTGCTGTGTCCTTATCGATATAGTTCCACGAAGATCCATTTGAACCTATGGTTGGAACTAAGTTCGCAGTCATATCCAACGCTTTCCAAGCAGAAGAACCGGCAGAGTACGCGGGGCAAGATGTAGCTGAAGTGCAGGTAGCCCTATAGACTTGGATAGAGCATTGCGCGTTGGTAGTACAAACTGGATTGCTCCAATTAAGTACTGCTTGATGAGGACCTGTTACGGTCTTTACCTGACTACTTAGCGACACTGCGGAGATTAGTAGGAGGGGGAACAACATAAGGTTTCGCATTTGTGACTCCTTTTGATCTTGTTGCTGCGGTTGTCCCTATATAGGGAGAGGAAGCTGCACTAGGCGTAGAGCCGTTTACAAAAGTGTTTGTTGCTACCCAAACATATGTTGTAGAATTCGCGAGAACTACATCAAGATCTTGATATACCCAAGAAGTGCCTTGAGTTCCAACTGTGGAAGTGAGATTAGAGAGCATATTGAGAGCTTTAAAAGAGGAAGATCCTGGGGAATAAGAAGGACAACTCGTAGAGCTAGAGCATTGGGCTCTATATACTTGAATAGAGCATTGTAATGAAGCGCTTGTGCAAGCTCCATTAGAGTAATTCAAAGTAGCTTGATGTGCGATTGGAGTTATTATATTAACCACAGTAGCAGGACTAGCGTTTGAAGGATATGCAGCGAAGCTGTTTGTAACTGCGTATTGATACATAACTCCGTAGCCTAGATTCTTAGATATAGTTCCATCATCCCTATACTTAAACGTAGTTCCCGTAGAACTTACAGTACTCGTTGTATAAGAATTACCCGCGGAATCTGAAGCTGGAAGCTTAGTATAAGCCGCGCTTGTTGGTGTCCATGCAGCACATGAAGATGCTTGATTTGTATTGCATACAGTGCGATATACTGTAGGAAAACAAGTATTCCCTGTTACGCAGGAAGGGTTATTGAAGTTTAAGTATACGCTGAAAGGCACTGTTTGAGCATTAATTGACGCTGTTGCCAGTACCCACGGTAGGAGATTGAGGTACACCCGCATTCGATCCTCCTGATGTTGTTCCACTCCACACTACAGAGCAACCTGAAAGATTATTTGTACTACTATAAAATGAGTTCGTAGCACAATAAGCGTATGTTGTGTTATCTTGCAATATTGGGTCTGTATCTTTAAATACCCACGTAGTTCCCGTAGGCGTTGGCGTAGCAGATCCTGCCCCGGAAGATACTCTTATCCATAAGGATGAACCTTCCTGATAATTAGGACACGTCGTAGCTGTAGGACACACCGCTCTCCACACTTGCAGAACGCATGGATTGTGCGAAGTACACGCTGTATTCTGATAATAAAGCGTAGCTTGATGAGATACTGTCGCTATCTTTGGCGCCAACAACAAAATTAAGAGTAAGAGTTTCATATCAGTTTATCTCAGCCCGATCATCACG
>Ga0207826_1000009_pt1 | contig 50828 bp, 45 predicted proteins | sample LuqExpMetageno80_FD_187837 | JGI IMG/M metagenome (GOLD analysis project Ga0207826, IMG submission 187837) | Tropical forest soil microbial communities from Luquillo Experimental Forest, Puerto Rico - Sample 80 (SPAdes) | ecosystem: Environmental > Terrestrial > Soil > Tropical forest ... | reverse complement strand
CATGGCAGCCGCGCGGAACAGATCGCCGGAGTCGCCCGTGTTTAGAGGCGTCTGAAACAAATTGCCGCCGCTCGGGCCGGCTTCGAGGAGGGGCGAACGATTCGACTGCGGCGGTTGAATGGGCAGCCGCGGAGTTTCGGGTGAATTTTCGGGGGATTCCGCGGGGTTCGACAATTCGCGACGCTGGCGCTGGCGAGGAGAGGGCTGCGGGCAATCGGAGACGCTATCGCGAGGACTGCAGGATTCCTGGTCGGAGGCGAGAAATGCTTCGGTTTGCTCCTTGGATTGAGGTTTGAGCGATTCGCCATCCTCCTGAGCTTCGATCTGCACGAGCCGGCGAGCGCGTTCCTTGAGAAGAAGTTCCTGTTGCTTACCCAGTTCGGAGTCGGGATTCACGTCCGGCAATAAATAACCGTAGTGCTGAAGGAGGCGCGTGGCGGCGGCGCGGAAGAGGATGTCCTCGCCGAGGCGTTCGAAAATGGATTGTTCCGACAGGTCGGAATCGTCAATGATCTGGCCGTTGGCGGTAGCCTCGCGCGCAACATATTTCTTGAGCTCGACGAGAAGGCCTGGATTTTTGGCCAGGAGTTCTCGGATCTGCTCAGGAGAAGCGGCAACGCGCTTTTCATTTTCGGCGCCGAAATCGGAAATGCGCGGCGGCTGCTCGGTCGAGACGGATTGCGAGCCGGGGCGTTGTTGCGCTGCGGCGGATGCCGACAAGGCCATTCCCGCGAGAATAAAGGGCACGAAAGAACGGAAAACCATCAGGCGAACTCCTTTTGAGCGCGCAGTGAAGTCATGACGGCAGTCCTGCGCAATCGAGGGTGTTGTAAACAGCGCGGAGCAAGCCGGCAGGGGATGCCTCGATGTCTTGACAATGAATATCGAAGGAAGCCCAGAAGCAGAGGGTGCGATCCTCGCGCGCGGCAACGGCAATGATGCGTAAGGCGGGGAACTCGCGGAGCACACGATCGCAAATGGGCGGGCGGTCCTCGTTTTCGTCAAGACCAATCACGACCAGATCTGGGAGCGTGGCGTAGACCTGCAGAAGAATTTCGTCGCGGTTCGTAACTACGCCAACGATTTCGATGCCGGGCTGATTGGCGAGAGTAACGACGACCACTTCCCGCATGAGCCGGGGATGATTTGCCACGAGAATGCGCGTCGGCTTTTCCATATGAATCTCCTTGCGGAGCGAGTATTGGCGGGGCGGCGCCGGCCGTGCAGGTCCAATTTGCGACGGAGGGCAGTGCCAAATGGCACTAAGGCCCGGGTATCAATTCGGACTAGGCAGAAGTTTCATGGAGCCGAAGGAAAAGACCGGCAGGAACGATCCAGCAGGATGATGACGTGCCTTTGACTTTCTGGTGACAATTCGGCGGCCGCAAAACGCTAGTCTCTAAAATGTCTCGCAGGATTAATGGCTGTTACGAGATGAACGGAAGAGTGGTTTGAATGATTGTGCATTCGCGGCTGCGCGAGTGGAAAGGACTCCGAAGACGAAAAAGGACGCAAGAATGTCATTGGGAGCAACGCTGAGTGCGGCGCGCCTCTTTGCGCAGGATAACGTGCCTGGGTTTTCGGGCGCGCCTGCGTGGGTGAACGCGACGAATGCAGGCATGATGAACTTTCAGCCGATCATTGCTGCGCTGTTGGTGGCGCCTTCGGAAAGTCGCTGTTTGCTGGAATCACGCGCGGTGGCGGTCCAAGCATTTTATGCGCGAGAGAAGGGGGCAACGGGGCCTTATCGAGGCTATTTCGCTGTGACGCGCGAATGCCTGCCTTTGAATTACATCGTGGATCCGCACCTGACCTTGGGCGTCGGAGGTCCTCTGACCCCTCTCCATACGCATAACGATCGATTCACGGCACGGTGGACTCGGAATCACGGGGCATCGGGTTCCAGCGTTGGCAGGACGGTACGCGGCCGCCGAATGAGCAGAGCTGCCCTGAAGCGCAACGCGAAACCAAAAGAAGGAGACTGCGATTTCAGGAAAACTGCGGGCGCTCAAACAGCGCGTCCGAAGCGATTTCGCCGCGCGAGGCTAATGGGCTGCTGCGACGCATGCGGGTTCGCGCATCGCTAAGTGCCGAGGACTACGGCTGATTTCGAGTACGTCCCGCCCTGAAACGCAATTCCAGAAGAGAGGTAGCAATGAGGTGCAAGATTTACTGGGGGGTGGCGTTCCTTTGGGGCGTTTCTTTCGGAGCTGTGGCGAGTGGAGGGAATGGCGGGCCGGTGAAAACCATTACCATCAACGCGAAACGATTCTCGTTTGAGCCGAACGAAATCACGGTCAAGAAGGGCGAACCCGTGGTGCTGGTGTTGCACTCGGCAGACGTCACGCATGGACTGAAGATTGAGGATTTGGGGCTGCGCACGGAAGTGAAAAAGGGGCAGTCGACGGAATTGTCGTTCACACCCGAAACAGCCGGAACGTTTGAAGGCAAATGCGCGCATTTTTGCGGCAAAGGGCACGGGTCGATGAGGTTGACTCTGCACGTTGTGGAATGAGAGGGCCAGATGGACAAGCGCGCTTCTTTTTTTGCTTGCTGCCTCGCAGCGGTGATCGCGGGCTGCAAGGCAACGCCACCGGGAAAGTGGGAAACTTCGCTGATGACGAAGGTGAAGCATTCCGTGACGGTGGGTGGCAAGCACGGGAGAAATCCGTTGGCGGATATACCGGCAAATGTGCAGGACGGAAGGATCGCGTTTTCGCACTACTGCGCGGCGTGCCATGGGCTGGACGGACAGAATACGGGAGTGCCATTTGCCGACCGGATGTCGCCGCCGGTGCCACAGCTGAATTCGCCGCAAGTGCAAACGTACACGGACGGGCAGATTCAGTGGGTGATTGAAAATGGAATTTCGCCCTCGGGGATGCCCGCATCGAAAGGGATTTTGACGGAGCGGGAGATCTGGACGATTGTGGTTTTCATCCGCCATTTGCCGGCGGCAGGGAGTTTGGGAGAGCCGCAAATGTATTCGGGCGACGATGCGGCGGGGTGTCCGAAGCCGACGGCTCAGGTGCGGTAGTTGAGAGAGCAGACGCAATTGCGGCAGGTGGGATTGTCGGGAATATCGAGATTTTCGCGAAATTGGATTGCGGTTTCACCGTTGATTACTTCTTCCAGCGTTTTTCCGTTGAGCTTACCCACTTGGGAGTGAAAGAAGCATGGGCGGATGGTGCCGTCGGTTTCGATGACGGCCGACACCCAGGGTGCGTTGCAGATGGGTGATTCCGCGCGTAGCAAGCCTAATTGCACACGGAAATGACGGACGATGTGGCGGAGTTTGGCCGGGGACTCCGCGAGGAAGCGGGGAGGAAACTCGCTTGCCCCTTCGCGGATTAGAGATTCGACCTCGTTTTCGAGCGTGGATATTTCTGTGAGGGTCAGGCCCAATTCGGATTGCTGGCTGAGAGGCCAAGGGAGAGAACGGTTGAACGCGGGAGAAGTGAGATCGACGGGCAGAAAGGAGATGGAGTTGAGTTGCAGACGGAGGGCGGCTCGCGCGGTTTCGCGAAGATGGGCATGATTGGCTTTTTGGACCGTGGAACGTGCGGTGACAGGAAGGCCGGGACGAATAGCGCGGACTGCTTCGATGCCGGTCGCGATAAGGTCGAACGCACCTTTGACGCGGCGGATGGCGTCGTGGATTGCCGGCGGGCCGTCGAGAGAAACGATGATGTCGTCGAAAGAGGTAGCCACTTCCTTCGCGTGCTTCGGAAGAAGCAGTCCCGTGGTCAGAAGCGTGGCGCGAATGCCCTCAGAGCGGAGGAGCGCGCAGAGTTGAGGAAGCTCAGGGTTCATGAGGGGCTCGCCGCCGGAGAACACGACCCAGCGAACGCCAAGACGACGGATGGAAGGAAGCTGACGCTCGAGTTCAACGGCGGTGAAGGTTCTTGCGTCGCGAGCCTTCCAGATGTCGCACATGACGCAGCGGCAGTTGCAGGAGCTGTGTGCATAAATCACGAGGATGGGCAGGGAGCGGAGCGCGTGCGGATTTTTGTCGCACGCTTCTGACGGTTGCACAGTGTCGGCGCTTTTAATTTTCGCATGCAAGACGCACCCGCTTTCCGCCTAGGAACATTTCGCAACCTAGGTGAGTCGCGGCGTCAGAGAAGAGCTGATTGATCGGAGCGCGAAGCCATCGTGGTGTGTTTTCGATCCAGAGGCACTCAAGACCCTCGCGCGCGGCTGGAGAAAGGCGGCGCATCATTTCGGAGGAGGCGAGATGGACGCGGCCGGCAAGGAGAACCAGCTCGATATCCTTCGAGGAAAGCGAGGAAAGCGCTTCAGCTGGGGATTCGCCAAGATCGCGAATGGCGATGAGATCGGCGACAGCACCGACTCGAAGTTGGCCCTCGCCGTTGCGCAGGGCGAGGAGATTGGCGGCGTTGCTGGTGACGTAGCGATACAGGTCAGTGGAAGCGAGTTGGAGCGCTTCGCGAGCGAAACGTAGTTCGTCGAGAAGGTCGCCCAGCGCGGTGAGTGGCGAATCGCTGCCGATGGCGACCTTAGGGAAGGCGCGAAGGTCGGCGGGGGTGAGAGTTTTGCCGAACAAGAAAACATTTGACGTGGGACAGCAGACGATGCCGGCGCCGGAGGCGCGGAAGAGGGCGGCGCCTTGAAGGCCGAGGCCCAGCCCGTGGATGATGACGGTGTCTTGATCGAGAGCGCCGGCGCGAGACAGTTGGAAGATTTCATCCGCGCATTGCCCATCGACGCCCTCGGCGAGGTGAATGAAGAAAGGGCGGCCCTTGGGAGTTTGCCGTTTTTTCTGCGAGAACTCGGAATCAAGTGAGATGGAATGGGCCCAGCCGAAGTTTTTGAGAACGCGAACGGGGAAATCTTCGGAGAAGATCGCGGGATCGTAGGGATTGTGGTGACAGACGGTGGTTGCGCCGCAGAGAAGATTGCGGATGCCGCCCCACCAGAGGCGAGTTTCGCGTGGAACTTGACGGTGTTTGGCGACCGGGGAACTGCTGGACTGGTGGATGTCTTCGACCCATTCGAGGAAGTTCTTGTAGCTGCCGCGACCGAGCCGAGGGAAAAGCGCGAATTCGAGATGGTCGTGAGCGTTGATGAGGCCGGGAAGAACGAGGAATCCGTGGAGGTCAAGAGAGAATTCCGGATCGGAGGCGAAAAGCGGGAGCGTGCCGCTGTGAAGAGTTTCGATGCGTGAATCGGCGATGCACATTCCTCCGCGGAAGACGGTTTCCGCGCCCAGGGCAAATTGCGCGCCGATGATTCTGGAGACGGAACGGTTTTGGTTTTCGATACGGGGCCAAAAAGGATATGTCGCTGGTTGTTTCAGCCGAGTGAGCTGAAGAACATAGATGGCGGGAAGATGAGCAATTTCGCGGAAGTAGGAATCCTTCCCTTTGGTGACAAACATCGATCGCTCTTCTTTGCCGAAACGCGGCTCGAGGAAGAGCACCACATGTAGCGAAGCGTTTTCGGCGAGAGAACGGATGGCTTCGATCGAGCGGGGAAACGTGCGGATTTCGCGAAATTCCCTGCCGGAACGGACGCACCGACGCCAGTTGAGGGTGGCGGCGGTCTCGGGGTGAATGTCCGTCAAGAAGAGGGAGCCACCGGGACGAAGGATTCTGCTCGCGGTCTCGAAAAACGAAGTGGCATCTTCGAGGTAGCTGAGCACGAAACTGGAGATGAGAAGGTCGGCACTGGCCCCCGGAAGCGGCGCATCGGTGCAGCCGACGAGAAGAAGATTTGCTGTGCCGGCGACCTTGGACTTGGCGACAGCAAGCATTTCCGGGGAAGAATCGATGCCGGTGAGGGAGCGTGCTCCGGAATTCTTGAACGCGGCGAGCCAGCGTCCGGTGCCACAACCGAGATCGACGACATCGAGACCGTCGAGTGGAAGCAAGAGCGGCTCGAGGACGCGGCGCTCGAGAGAAAGGATGGGGTTGGGCTCATGATCGTAGGTCCGAGCCCAAAGGCGATAAGCTTCCGTGGGCGAAAGAGCGATTTGAGGCGTGGCAAATGTCATATGGCTACCGAGTTGCGGCTAAAGGCTTTCTTCTTTTGGCTTGCGAAGAGTGATGAATTGCTGAGCCCAGCGAAGTTCTTGCGGATAGGCGTAGATGCGTGCGGCATAACGCCAGGAACTGAGCGTCTTGAGGAGAGCGCGGCTCCAGCGAGGGGCACGGATGTCCTGGACCGTTGGCCACCGGGAACTGACGACGGTCTCGAAATTGTCGATGAGACGCTTGGTTTTCCGCTTGAGCCAGGGAGTCCGGGTGTCGGTGCGGAGAGTGAAATCGAGCCAGCGCTTGGTAGCCCATTCCTCAGGACAAGTGGGGAAAGAGATCTGATTGTCGACGTTGCCGTACATGGCGGTGCGCTGCGGGACGGGCGTGTAGTGATAAATGATGATTTCGCATTGCTTGTTGATGCGTTTTAGTTTGCGAACGAATCGAAGAGTTTCACGCGTATCGCGTTCGGGGTCGCGAGGATTGCCGATGACGAAGGAAAATTCGGGGATGATTCCGAATTGCTTTATGCGCTGAGCGACGGTGAGAGTCTGCTCGGTCGTGATGTCCTTTTGCATTTCCTTCAAAACCCAATCCGAGCCGGATTCGGCGCCGAAGAAGATCATGGCGCATCCCGCGCGCTGAATGGCGGCGAGCGTGGCGTCAGAGTAGCGGGTGAAGGTGTCGATACGCGCTTCGCACCACCAGCGCATGCTAAGAGGCGCGAGACGATCGGCAAGTTCGCGCGCGTGGCTTTCTTTCGCGAAGAAATTCATGTCGTAGAACTGGATGGAATCGGCGCCGTATTCGGTTTTCAGGTGGCGCAAGATGGCTTCCGTGCGCTGCGCACCTTCGACGAGTTCACGATTGCCGTAGAGTGCGTGAACACCGCAAAAACTGCAGCGAAACGGGCAGCCGATGCTGGCGTGATGCGCGGCAGTGCGCTTGCCGAAAAACGACGGGCGCAAGTATTTTTCGACAGGGACGCGGTGGAACGGCGACCAGGGAAACGCGTCGGGAGGCTTCATGAGGCGTTCGGGATTGTGCCGGTGGAGGCCGAAGATATCTTTATAGGAAAGGCCGAGGATTTTGTCGCAGGGGCGATTGCCGCGAAGGGCGTCGATCAGTTCGAGAAGCGTGTCTTCGCCCTGGCCGCGGACGACGTAGTCGACGTAGCGCGCATTGAGAGCGGCGTCGGTGTAGGTGGAAGGGAAGTAGCCACCCCACACGATGGGCAATTTCGGGTGGCGCTCCCGGATCTCGCGGCACGCGGCGACGGCAGAAACCATTTGCGGACCGGGCATGACAGAAACGCCCAGGAGTTCGACGTGATTGTTGGCGATGAGTTCAAGGATGGTTGCCGTGGGGTTTTCGTCCACGTTGCCGTCGACGATCTGGTAGTTTTCACGGCCCTCGAGGACGGCAGCGAGGGCCATGACGGAAAGAGGAAAGCGGCGATTGCGTGGCCGCGTAGCGCGGGGATTGAAAAGGACGATCATTGGGTTTTTACCTGAGCGCTGTAGATGCGGAACTGTGAAGGCTCGCGACGGCGGCGCAATTTGGCGATGAGAGGCCGGCAAGCCCAGCGCACGCCGTACCAGACCTGGTGGGCGGCGAACTCGAGATTGTGCCGGGTTTCAAGCGCGAGGAGGCGCTCGGTCGAAAGGTATTCGCGGCTGGCGAGGGCGTTCGATTCAAAACCGAAGCGTTTTTGGAAATCCTTGCGTCGTTCTTCGGCCATGCGAAGGCCAGATTCTTCTCGCGCGTAGGAGGGGGTATCGGCGATGAGGATAGTGCCGCCGGGTCGAAGGCAGCGAATCGCTTCCGCGAGAGTGTGATCGTAGTTTTCGGAGTAATGGAAGGATGCGCTGAAGATAGCGCAGTCGAACTGATCGTCGGCAAAAGGTAGGCGGTCGAGTTCAGCCTGAAAACGCGGGAAAAGCCCGGGGAGAGCGCTCTGGTAGTGAATGCTGGCGCCCAGGCCGTCGTAGGCATTGGTTTGAAGATCGACGGCGATGGGGCGATGACCGAGAGCGGCGAGGCGGTAAGAGAGCCAGCCGTTGCCGGCACCGAGATCCAGAGCAGACAGGCCATCGGTGGAGACTCTGTCGAGCGAAGGAAGAATAATCTGCTCGATGTATTTGTAAGTACGGGCGCGGATTGTCCATTGCCAGGAGTTGCGCCGGGTCAAATCGCAATAAGGAAGAGAAAGGTAGAAGTCGGGGTTGTCGCTGCCGCGGCCTTCGGTCTTGCGGACCGTAGCGTACTCATCGATGAAGCGAGCGTAGTAACTTAGGCGATCGATGGGCAGAGCAAGCCAGATTCCCTGGCGCTGGGCCAAAACGAAGCGACAGCGGAGACACGTTAAGGGTTCGTGATAATGCGCGAGTGAGTGATAGGAAACAGCCGCAAGGCTAGCGGAGCACTCGGGGCAACACAGTTCGACGGAAGCTATAAATTGCGGCGTGAGGTGCGAGATATGCCGTGCGAGTGGAATCCGACCAGCAATGAAAGCGGCTCCTACGGATTGCATCGGACGAACTCCAGAAGCATGTGATCTCCCACGTTGCGAAGCAGTGGCCAATGGGTGCAGAACTGATCGAGCACTTCGAGTCGCGCGAGTAGCTTTTCATGCCGGCGCATCCAGGGCTCGACATAGGAAGGGGGAACAAAGAGGCCGATGGCGCAGCGCTTTTCGCACGCGAACCAGGGTGAGAAGGTGCGCCTTACATCGCATGCAGTGAAATAGGCGATGGGGATTTTGACTCCGCCGATGGATGCGGCGGACCTAGCGGCGAAGCGGCGAAAGGCTTTGGAAAGCTGGCCGTTTGAAGCGTGCCAGAGAATTTCGAACAAGCAGGCGCGGCTCCAGAGGCACAGCAGGACCCGGCCTCCCGGTTTTACAAGGGTGGCGAGATTCAAGGCTACGGAGGCCAGGTCGTCGAGGCAATTGAGGCCGGAAAAATTGGACAAAGCGCCATCGAAGAGAGGTCGGTCGGCGAGGAGATCGAGGTCTTCGGTGGCGAGGCGAAGAAACTCGAGTTTAGCGGAATCGGAAGTGAAGCGGCTCTGGTGTTTAGCGACATCGATCATTACGGGTGACGCGTCGCAGGCGGTGACGGAGATTCCGCGCTGCACGAGGAACCGCGCGTCCTCTCCGGTGCCGCAATTGAGTTCGAGAATTTGTTGGCCAGGTTGAAATGCAGAAAGCAAGCGAGTCCAGACCTGGCGACGTTGCGCGCGACCAATGGCAGTGCGGGTAAAGAGCTCATCGTAGTTGTGAGCAACGCGATCGAACGCCGCTGCGGCAGCGGGGACAGTGGCGGTATTCACTCCAGTCACGCATGCACCTCAGCCGAAACGGAATACAAACTCTTGCGCAGGATGTGAACCTGCTGCCGCAATTCTTGCTGAGCGCCTTCATTCGCGCCGGTGCGCTCGAGGCGGGCCAGCTGGACTTCATTCTGAAGGAGGCGGTCGACGCAATCGTAGAAGGCGCGCGGCCGCTGGCCGCTCGGGATGAGCTCACGATCAGAGGACTGATTCCAGACTTTCAACTGAACGAGAGAGTCGGCGACGCGCTCGTAATACGCCGTGCCTTTGATGGGATAAGCGACCGTGGTGAAAAAAATGTCGGGATCGGAGATTTTGACGTGATTGATCGTAGCCTCGATGTCTTCGAGTTGCTCGCCTTCGTAGCCCCACATGAGGAACATGCCGGTTTGAATGCCGCGCGATTTGCAGAGGCTCACGGCGGTTTGTACCTGCTCGACGGTAACACCGCGTTCCATGGCGTCGAGAATGCGCTGCGAGCCGCTTTCGGAGCCGATCCAAACACGGAAGCAACCGAGTTCGGCAAGAAGATCGATTGCTTCAGCATTGAGACGATCTGCGCGGGAGATGCATTCGAAAGGAATGCGCAGGTCACGACGGCGCATTTCGGCCGCATAGCTGCGGAGCCAGCCCTGATGAATGGTGAAGACATCGTCGGCAATCCAGACCATATCCGGTTCGTACGTGGCGAGTAGCCATTCAACCTCGTCGACCACGGCGAGGGGCTTGCGACGGCGATGAGTCTTGCCGAAGACCTGATGACTGCACCAACGGCAGTGATAGGGGCAACCGCGCGCGGTGATGAAGGAGAGAGAGCCTTTGCCGTGAGCGTCTCGCCAGGTTTGCATGTAGCGACGAATGTCGACGGCGTCGCGAGCCGGCCAGGGTTGCGCGTCGAGATCGGGAATCTGCGGGCGCGGTGCGGTTTGATGGACGCGGCCAGATTCGTCGCGGTAGGCGATGCCGGATATTGCGGAGAGGTCGGGGCAGAGGTCTTTGCGGAGAGTGAGGATTAATTCTTCGGTGGTGATTTCGCCTTCGCCGAGGACGACGACCTCCGCACCGGCTTCGAGATATTCGCGAACGTAGGCGCCGGGCTCAGGTCCACCGACGATGGTTTTCCAGCCCGCCTGGCGAGCGAGGCGGAGAATCTCGACAACTTTTTTGCGGGTCATGAGGTTGGCATAGACACCAAGGACGGAGGGCGACTCGGTCTGCAGAAAATGCGCGAGCGCACCCATGGTGGAAAACGTTGTATCGAAAACCTCCACGTTGAAGCCCTTATTTCGCAGATGAGAACAGATGTAGAGAATGCCGAGAGGTACGTAGGGCTTAAGGATCTCGAGTTCCTTGGGATCCTCGTAGAGAAAATAGCCGTGCGTGAGGACCAGATCAGTCATTCGCGTCTCCGGCCGTTGGAGCGAGCGTACGAAGGGGAACAAAAAACGGACTGGCGGGAGTCGGGAAGGAATCTCCTGGCGCGGGGAGTTGCGCCAGTTCGGTGGGATCGACGTTGCGGCTCGAGGATTCCTTGGATTCGATGAGTTTCCACTGTTCGGCGAGTTGTTCAGTTTCGCGAGCCGGGTGCATTTTTGGGGCTTTGTAGAGCTCGACTTCCGCGTGGAGCGCGTCGCGGATGGCACGGTAGAACGTGTCGGTATAGGTGCCTTTGAACATGACGCAGAGGTCTTCGCTATCGGACCAGTTCTGCTTGGCGCCGAGCTGAGATTTGACGCGCGCGTAGAAGCGAGTGTTGGGAAGCGGGTAAGAAAAGGAAACGCCGATGTCGTCGGGGCGTGTTTCGCGAACCAGCGCGATGGTTTTGCAAAGATCATCCCAACGCTCGCCGGGATAGCCGAGTTGCAGGAAGTAGCAGGCGCGAATGTCTTGGCGCTTCAACTGAGAGCGAGCTTCGATGACTTCCTCGACCCGAAGGCCTTTGTCCATCGCATCGAGGATTTTCTGAGAACCGGATTCGACGCCCATCCACACTTCGGTGCATCCGGCGCGCTTGAGAGCGTGAGCGGTTTCGGGATTGATGAGATCGGCGCGAGCCTGAACCTTGAAGGGCATGGCGCAATCCAATACTTCGACGGCCCGCGCAAAATCCCGGAGCCAGTGGCGGTTCAGTCCGAAGATGTCGTCGGCGAACCAGAGGTGCTCGGCACCATATTTTTCCTTGAGAAGACGCATCTCGAGGGCGACGTCTTCGACAGGGCGCAGTTGGTAGGTATCGCCGAATATCGGCTTGGCGCACCAATTACAGCGGAACGGACAGCCCCGGCTGGCGAGCAGATTGAAGGAGATGAACCCGTGAGCTTTCTTCCAATTTTGGCGGTAGGGCTGGAAATCGATGAGATCTCGAGCGGGGAATGGGAGTGGCGGGGAGAAGCGCCGCGGCGCAGTGCGGGCACAGGCTTCGATCGTTTCGCAACCGCCGGTTCGGCTGAGGGATTTCACGCCGGGAATGTTCGCCGGGGAACCTCCGTTCGAGATGGCGCGAACGACGTGAAGGAGAACGTATTCGGCTTCGCCTTCGATGACGAAGTCGGCACCGCGGCGAAGATACTCGGCAGCGTGATCGGTGGCGTCGGAACCGTGCACGATGACTCGTGCGCCATGGGCGCGGGCGATTTCGGTCATTTCCCAGGCGAGCGCGCGCATGCGCGTGAGACACATTTTGGTGAGGAAGTTGAAATCGTCTTCGTAGATGGCGACGATGCGGGGCTTGTGAACTTGCAAGGAATTGCGCAACCCCGATTGCGGTTCTGCGAGCATCGGATCGAAGACGGCTACGGAAATGCTGTGCTCGCGGAGCAGGCCGGCGGCGTAGAGCGTGCCGAGGGGTGGATAGGGCTCCATTTTGCGCGCCTGCTTGCGATCGTAGGCGAGGTGATAGGAGTGCGTGAGGAGGACATCAGCCATGGAACTCTCGGGGGGAAGAACAGAACGGTGAAAAGAAGTGCATCAGCATGCGGCACCCTCGGCTGCCGGTTCGAAGCGTTTGGCATCAACGGCGGGCTTGAAGAAGGGCGATTTGCGTTTCAGGCGATTGTTGATCCAAAGCTCTACTGGAAAGGCATAAGTGTCGTGATCAAGACGCCAGCGTGCAGGGAAGGAAAGTAATTTTTGAGCGATGCGAGCGTAGCGCTTGCGCGTGTCGAGGGCGATGGGGACACGATCGAAGGCGATGCGAAGATAGTCGCGCATGGTTTGGAGGTGCTGGTGTTCTCGGCCATTGAGCCACGGGAGCACGGTGTAGCGGGGGAAGAAATCGGCCCAGCCTTCGAGAGAGGTTGGAACTTGAATACCGAGCTGCTGCGCTTGTTCCATGATGGGGGAGCCGGGGTAGGGAGTGAAGATGTTGGTCCAGAATTCGGATCCGGGAAAACGGCGGCAGACGTCCATCATGAAATTGACGGTTTCGCGGCGTTCTGTTTTCCCTTCACCCGGGTAGGCAAAGATGATGTTGAACGAAGGTCGAATGCCTGCTTCCAAGCAGCGCGAGGCGCTTTCGTAGATGGAATCGAAATCCTGGAAGGTCTTGTTCATGGCCTTCAGGATTTTTTCTGAGCCTGAGTCGACACCCTGACAAATCTGATGAAGGCCGCTGCGGCGGAGAAGCTTTAAATCCTCGAGGCTGAGGCGAGCCGTGAGGTTTGTAGTGGCTTGAATGCTCCAGCGAAACTCGGCACCAACACGAACGAGGCCTTCGGCGATGAATCGAGCTCGGTCGAGGTCGACGAGGAAATTGTCGTCGACGATCCAAAGCATTTCGAGGTTGTAGCGGCGCGTGAGGTCGACGGTTTCTTCGACGAATTGCTCAGGAGGAAGAGCGTTCCATTTGCGGCCGTAGACACCGGCGTTCGTGCAATACGAACAATTGAAAGGACAGGCGAGGCTGGAAATGTACATGGCCCAGCGACGTCCGCAACTGCGCTCGTAGGCGTCGAAGTCGGCAAGATGATAGGCCTTAGGGGGCAGATCGACGATGGGTTTGAGCGGCCGCTCAGTAGTGAAGTGAAGCTTTTGATCGCGCTTGAAGCCGAGGCCAGGAATTAAATCCAGGGGTGCGCGCGCTTCGAGATGTTCGACGATGTCAAGAAGCGTGTCTTCGCCCTGGCCGCGGACCACGATGTCGACATAGGGGCATTCGAGGGTCTGTTTCGGCAAAAGAGAGGGGTGCCAGCCGCCTAGAATGACGGGAAATTCGGGGTTCCACGTTTTCACGGCTTTGGCGATTTCAACCGTCTCGCGAATCATAGGTCCGGTGACGAGCGAAATCGCCAGACAAAGCGCATCCTTCACTTCGTGGAGAACGCACTTTTTGAAGTTGGGGGTAATCGTGGAATCGATAAGCGTCACCGAGTATCCGGCGGCGAGGAGAGGCGTGGCAACAGCCAGAATACCGAGGGGCGCGGTGGCCTCCGTGCTGGCAAAAGAAGGGAAAAAGAAGACGATTTTCTTGGATGCGAATTTCATCCGTCGCTCACGAAATCACGCTAAATGAGGGGCAAGAGCGAGTTGTCACGAAGATGTCACGCAACTGTCATTTGTTCCCTGAGGGGGATGGAAACGCTTGAAATCGCGCTAGAGTTGGAGCGCGATGATGACGTTTTCATTCAACCGACAGGCGCTGCTTCTTCGAACGGATTTTTCCGTCGCCGGGGCTAGCTGTTTTTTGTCGACAAATTCGGAGGAAGTGTTGCAGGCCGCGGAGCGATGGAAGAAGGTGCAACCACGAGCGCAAGCGAAATCGTTTGAGATGGACATTTTCGTGGAAGCGGCGCTCGACGTCGAAGGAATGCAGCGGGCGCATTTTCGAGGGCTTCGTCACCTGGTGTGGGTGGCACTCCCGCCACGCGGATTGATTACCTACGACCTGCTACGAAGGCGCGTTCGAGCTGTGCTTACCTCGAGAGCGGCGGGCGATCTGGCCTTTTGGGATTCCCTGCTTCTGCCCGTAACCATCGGAATTCTGGGGACCACGATGGGTGTGGCGCCGCTGCATTGCGCGTGTCTGGATCGAAACGGAAGCGCGTTGCTAGTTGCAGGCGCATCGGGAGCGGGCAAGTCCACCCTGGCGACGGCGCTCGGGAAAAGAGGATTCGCAGTAGTTTCGGACGATTGGACTTATCTAACCCTTGGAGAATCTGGCCTGATAGCCCACGGACTCGCAGCGCCGATCAAGTTGCTTCCGGATACGACGCGATTTTTTTCCGAGCTCGAGAAGTTTGCTCTACGAATGACGCTGAACGGAGAAGAAGCCTATGAGGTAGATGCGCGAAGGGAGCTCGGCTTTGCGGTGAAGGAGATGACCGAGCCGAAGTGGATGTTCTTGCTGGAGCGAAGTACGGCGCGGGGTTGCCGCATGATTCCGTGCCGAGCGGAATATGTAAAGGGATTTTTCGAGCAGGGCGCCGAACGGCTCCCGGAAGAGTTGCCGCAAGCGAAGGTTTCGCGTTCGAAGGTCATTCAGAAACTGTCTGAGTGCCCCGCATGGATCCTGCACACAGGGGAAAGCCCGCAGGCTACGGCGACTGCGGTCGACCACTTTCTAGCGGAAAGGCAAAATGAGTATGCATGATTCAGCAAATTACCGAGACCCGCTGGACGTTTTGCGAAGATTCATTCCCACGCCACATCGCGCGAGGTACCGGATTGGGCCGATCAGAGTCGTGGTGGAAACAAACGATTTTACGCTGCTGCCTGGCCTGCCGTTCGATGAAGCGGGAACGGAAATGGCGGAGTGGACCTTCGAATGGAAGCTGGTGCGGGATGCGGAAGCGGTGGGCACATTGGACGAGCCATTGTCCCTGACGTCTGGAACCCTGACGATCGTGTACATGGGAACCGCGTGTCTGCTGGGGCTCGACCACGAGAGGCGGGAATTGCTGGGGTTCATTGGTGTCGAAGTGGGTGCGTCAACGTTCCAGGAATATCTGTTGCCGATTCTGTGCCGCATGTCGACCGAGGCGCTGGGACCACACTTGCTGTCGTCAATTCCGGGTGCCGAGGAGAGGCGCGTCGTCGATGCGTAACCTTCGATTCAAGGAAATCGTGCTGGCGGCGTTGCGCAGGGAGCCCTCCTTAGGTGGAATCCGCGCGCTGCCCAACGCGGAGAGCGGAAAAGGGCACCGGGCGTTGCATTGGCTGGACGAGAGCGGATTGGCACTGAGTTTCTGGAGGCAACTCGAAAAGTTCGGTGAGACTCGGCGCATTGCGATTGACTGGCAAGATGCACTGCGAGCGCGAGCGGCCCAGAATCTAAAGCGCACGGAGGAGATGAAGAAAGAGTTCCGTCGTCTACTGAGGACGTTTGGCGAATGTGGGGTCAGGGCCGTCGCGATGAAGGGATTCACACTGGTGCCTGATTTTTGCGAGGATGCGCATCTGCGGCACCAGGTAGATTTCGATTTTCTGGTTGAACCGGAAGCACTAGCGAGGGCGGCAGTGGCTCTTTGTGCAGCTGGCTATTCGGCAAGACATCTGGAGAGCATCGGCGAAACTTGCTTCACGACACCGTTGCGGCATATTCCGTCGCACAGTGACAACGTGTATGAGGTGCAAAGGCATCGGCAGGTGGACCTACATGTTGGGATTTGGGAGGAGTCGGAGTGGACGTCGATCATGGCGCCGGCGGATTGCGTGAAACGCTCCGAGGTTCGCAGTTTTGAGGGGGAGAAGAGCTTGGAGTTGTCGCTCGAGGACAAGTTTCTCTTACACGTGCTTCACATCTATCGCCACTCCCTGAGGTCATGGGCCCGGCTGTCGTGGATTCTCGAACTGTGCCGTTTTCTAGACCTTCATGAAACCGAAGAAGCGTTTTGGAATCGCCTCGTGGCGCGGGCAGGAGATTCGCGGGCGATGAAAAGCGCGTTCGCATTTGTGCTCGGCCTTGCCGAGAGGGTGTTTCATAGGCCTCTTCCGGGACGAATGCGAGCCTGGATGTCCGAAGCACTGCGTGGGCCCCTGGAAGTCTGGCTTGATAATTTTGGATGCGAATGGGCGCTGTCGGATTGGCCGGGAAGCTTAAGCAATGTTCTGATTGCAAGTGAGCTGATCGGTGATTCCGGAATGCAAGGGACATATTGGCGGAGTCGAATCTGGCCGCGGAACGCGCAGACATCGATCGGAGACGTGGAATGCGCCGATTCGAGTATGCGGCTGAAATTGCAATTGGCTCGAATGGGATACGTGGCACAACGGGCGCTTCTGCACGTGCGAGATCTGTGCCGACTACCTGTGGAGCAGAGGCGCTGGACACACGCGCTGGAAGCGTCGGGGCGCCGGGCCTGCCATGCGAACTATGGGTATAGGAGAGGTATCATATGGAAACACTAACAGCGATCACGGAAACGCGGGTTTCGGCCGTAAGGCAGAGGCCAGCGACACGAGCAGGAGAGATCAGAACGATGGATACAGTTCTTGTCGTCGAAGACAGCCGCGCGATGCAGCGAACACTACAGCGACTGTTCGAAGCAGACTCTCTGATGGTACAGATTGCTTCGGATGGGCTGGTTGGATTGGAATACTTTCGAAAACAGATTCCCTGCGCAGTGGTGCTGGATCTGAAACTGCCGGGGATTTCGGGGAAGGAACTGTGCCGGGAATTCAAGGCGCTGGCCGCGTCGGTGCCAATCGTGGTGTTGAGCGCGAACTCAGAAGTGGAAGACAAGGTGCTTCTGCTGGAGTTGGGTGCCGATGATTATGTGACGAAGCCCTTTAGCCCGAAAGAACTGCTTGCGCGCGTGCGGAGGGCGATGCGCAGGACGACGTCAGCGCAGGCTACGATTTCTCCGGTGGCGGCGAAAAGCGTAAATCACGAGGTGCTAATGTTCGGCGATGCACGGATCGATTTCACGAGCATGGAAGCGACGCTCGGCGGAAAGCCCGTAACGCTGACGGCGCAGGAATTCAAACTGCTGAAGTATCTGGCGTCCTCGCCCGGGCGCGTGATATCGCGCGAGGAATTGCTGAATGAAGTGTGGGGCTACCAGAATTACCCGTCCACGCGGACTGTGGACAACCACATATTGCGGCTGAGGCAAAAACTGGAGCCCGATCCGGCAGCCCCGGAATTTCTAATCACGATGCACGGAGCAGGCTACAAGTTCATTCAAAAGGACTGAGGGAAGTCAAGCAAGCTGCGAGGAAACGACTTAACAACCAATGAAACCTCCGCGACTGCGCTCCAAGCTATTTATTAGTGCCTTGCTGATAATCGCGGGGCTGACGGGGTCGTTGTTGCTGTTCGTACGACATACCGTAAACGTGGAGATCCAAAAACAGGTACGGGACGGGACGGAGGAGTCGGTGCGCGCGTTTGAAAGCGTGCAGAGGCAGCGGGAATTGCAACTGTCGCGGATGGCGGCGATGCTGGCGAATCTTCCGCCGCTCATTTCGATGATGTCAACCGAACACACGCTGACGATCCAGGACGGTTCAGAGACGTTCTGGAAACTGGCGGGGAGCGATTTGCTCGTCTTGGCGAAGCCGGACCGAACTGTAGTCGCACTGCATATGACAAAGCCGGGATGGACGTTGGCGATGGCGGAACGCGACATAAAGAGGTCGCTGGAGGCGGGAGAGGACGCGTCGTGGTGGTACGACGACGGGCGATTGTATTGGGTGTTTCTGCACGCGATTACGTCAGGAGCCGGTGACGCGGCGGTGCAGCTAGGGGTGCTGGCGGTGGGGTACCAGGTAGATTCCGCGGTTGCGAAGCAACTCTCGCTTGTTGCGAACAACCAGATCGCCTTGACAACGGACCACACGGTTATTGCGTCGACGCTGCCACCGAAGGATGAAATCGAATTGGAGAGGCGGCTGCGCGATGGAGCGCTTCTGGCAGACCGGACGTCCGGGGACCTGGCACTGGCGACGGATCACTATACGTTTTCGTCGGTACTGCTGCACAGATCTGCGCCAACACCGGTACGGTGTTACGTGATGATGCAACTTCTGCCGGTGAATGCGTTCATTAACCGACTTAATCGCACGATCTACATCACGGGCGGGTTGGCCGGATTGTTTGGGGCTGTGCTGTTTGGGTTTGTGGCGGGGACGATTACGCGGCCGCTGGACAATCTGGTATCCGGCGTAAGAGCGCTGGCGGCGGGCGACTACACCTACTCGATTACACCGCGGGGGAGCAGGGAACTGGTGGAGTTGAGCACGTCGTTTGCGCAAATGCGCGAGCAATTACTGGCCTTGCAGCAACAGCGGATCGAGACGGAACGAATTGCGGCACTGGCGCGGGCGGCAAGTTCTATTTCGCACGATTTGCGGCACTACCTGGCGGCGGTCGTGGCGAACGCCGAGTTTCTTTATGAAGCAGACACGTTGAAACTGAAAAAGGATGAGATCTACGAGGAAATCAAAACCGCCGCAAATCAGATGACGGATCTAATCGACTCACTGCGGGAATTGTCCTACCAGCGTAATGCGATTACACCGACACGCACACGGCTCGACCAGGTAATCAGGCGCGCAATCGAGGCGATCCACTCCAAGCCAGAGTTCCGGCATGCCCGGATCGTTTTGGTGGCTTCGGAAGACCTGGAAGGGATGTTTGACGCGCGAAAACTGGAGCGTGTGTTTTTCAATTTGATCCTTAATGCGTGCGAAGCGGCACCGGTGCAGGGCGGATGTATTTCAATCGATGCGAAGAAGGAGCCGTCCGGCTTCGAAATCCGGATTCGAGACAATGGGCCGGGAATACCACCGAGTATCCGCAGCACCTTGTTTGACGCATTTGTCAGCTATGGAAAACCCAATGGGACGGGCTTGGGATTGGCGATTGTGGGAAAAATCGTGCAAGACCATTCTGGAAGCGTGACCGTGGAACAAACTTCCGAATCTGGCACGGTGGTTCTTGTGCGGCTGCCCCTGGCGGGCCAGAACACACTGGAAGCGGCAACGACTACCTCGAGCTGAGCCCGGACGGCTCTAGGGAGCGGGACAGAAACATGACAGGATTTTGACAGCCAGCAGATTACAGAGGCGGTGCATCTGGAGTAAGCTCTCCACGGAGTCGCGCCGAAAGGGAGATTTGCTGCCCGCCTGGAAGCGCCGAGAACCATGAGAACCGTTGCCGACCGTGCCGAAATGCGCATCACGAAAATTCTTTTGGTGATCGAGAACCGCTTGCTGCGCGAGATGATGGCCGCAATTTTCTGCAAACAATCGGATTTCCAACTGCTGGATTCCATTCGTTCTTGCGAGGCTGGGTACAAACAGGCGGCTTGCTCTTGCTGCGACATTCTGCTAGCCGACCAGGCGTCGGCTGCCGTCTTTCCGGCAAATTTCATCAGCGATTTCCTGGTGCGCTCCCCGGCAAAGAAGGCGATTCTTTTCGGGATGGAAGAGGATACGGAGATGTTTTTGCGGGCCGTGCGGTCGGGCGTGAGCGGTTACTTGTTGGGTGACGCGAGCGCGGAGGAAACAATCGCGGCGGTGCGAAGCGTCGCGGCGGGAGAGGCGGTCTGTCCGCCGAGATTATGTCATCACCTATTTCGATTTGTGGCGCGGATGACGCGGGAAGGGTCGATGATTTTGAATCAGCGATTATGCCTGAGTCTGGGACTGACGGCGAGGCAGCAGCAGTTGATTGCGCTACTGGCACGGGGCTTTACGAACAAAGAGATTGCGGAAAGCATGCGGATCTCCGAATTTACGGTGAAGAATCACGTGCACCGGATCATGCGTCGATTGAATGCACAAAGCCGTTACGCGGCCGTGCAGACGGTATGCGAGAACAATCTCGTTTCCACTGTGTGAACAATTCAGGGATGCCCGTATCCCTGCGGGGGAGGCGGTGCGTAGTCCTGTCCGTATTTATTCTTGTGGGAAATTGTGAAGTTCGGATTGAGTGGGACCGCGAGCGCTCTCAAGTCGTGGGACGATGAAGAGATATGTACGATGCGGCCGAGACTCTTTAGGTCTTCCGGGAGGCTGCGTTCGTACCAGAGATGCAGTTCGTAGCGCCCATCGGGGACGTTGGAGATGGAGACCGCGCCTGATTTGTCAGAGACACCATAATAGGGGGTGTTGACCGTGACGACGACGGCGCTCATTTCGGGATGAATGTTGCAGAAGAGATAGCTGACGCCTTCGCGGTCGAAGCGCACGGAGTTGGTGGCACCCGCCTCGTACAGGCCGAGATCGAAACGCTTTCCGTCAAAGAGCGAGAAAACGTTGTGAAAAAAGGGGTCGCGGTTGGGGAAGTCGACGGTGGAACCCACGCGCACGACGATCAGGTGCGGGTGGAAACTTTTGTTCTTTTGAACAACCCGGAGCCGCTTGCCAGGGGCAAAATCCGGCGGCGTGGCATCCAAAGGAACGAGCCAGAGAACTACTTCTGAAGCGTCTGCGGCGGCGCTTCTCGTTGGCGTGGCGGCCTGGCCGTTTTCTACCTGAACGCGCGCTGTAACCGTGTTTTGCTGAGCCTCGGCCAAGGGAGCGGAAAAAAACACAGAGCAAACACAAGTAACAACCGGGATCCAATCTCCAAGACGGCGCTTCGGCACTAGAATATGTACCCCACGCTGAAATTTAGCACATTGGCGGTATTTGCGTTGCTGTCCAGGGTAGAAGTCTTGAGCCTGCGGTATTCGAGAGACAAGACGATATCGGAGCGCGGCTGATACAGGAAATTGGCGAGTTCGGATTGGTTTCGGGAGAGGGGATACTGGTAGTAATTTTGGGCCCCACCGTGTTCGCGCAAATCACTCGCGAAGGGATTGTCCTGGCCGAAGGCGCCGTTGAATTGCAGTTTCGAAGTCGCTTTGAACTTCAACTGAACCCAACCACCCATGGAGTCCAGGCCATACACTACGGTTTCGGGATTGATAAGGGGGGCATTCCACAGCCCGCTTTGCCCAATTCCACCTCCGAGGCCGCCGACGCCGCGGCCGCGATAGAACTCTCCCGAGAATTCGAAACGGCCGGGCATCGGCAAGAGAAGATCCAGCGTGCCAGCCCAACTGTCGACGGTACGATCGAATCCCCAATTCTGGCGGCCGTAGTACCCGCCGGCCCCGACGGTAAGGTCTTCTCCGGCGAGGGCATGGCTCCAAGAAATGCGCGTAGCGTAGGCCGGCTGGCCGGAATTCTCACCCCAGGTCGGGTAGCGATAATACGGGGACAGAGGAGTTTCACCGGAAAGCGAATCAAGAATGCCGCCCTGGAGGAGGAGCTTCGCCTTATCGGAGAGGTTGAAGCGATGCTCGACCCGTAGTTGGGGCGCCCAACTCCAGAGATTACCGGCGTAGGACAGTGCAGGAACGGCAAGCGTGGCAATCGAGGTGGGGCTAAGCGGGGAGAGGAAAAGTGAGTCCTGGCCGGCGATGACGGAGGTCTTTTCCCAGTCAAAATGAACGGTACCGGTGCGCAAACGCATGATACCGAAGGAGACGCCGTTCGGCGCAGCAGGGAAGCCACCCGCAAAATCAAATTGAACCTCACCGCCGGTGCGAGCGCCGGCGATGGTGGGACCGAAGGCCTCGAAGCCGATCTGAGATTGGCGCAAAGAGGCGCCAAAGGTTCCACTGGAGGCAAGAGTTGAAGGAGGAGTGGCAATTTGAGGGAAATCCTGGTTTTCGACATTGCCGCGATTAATGTAGCTGTTAAACAGAACGATTCCGGTGAGGCGTACGCGATACTTGGAAGAACTTTCCACCTTGGTTTGACTTTGCTCGTCAACTTTCGCTTCCGTGAGCTGGAGGTTTTCCTCGAGCCGGGAGAGCCGCTCGTCATTGGAGGCTTGGGCGGTTGCGGGCGCTGGCGCGGGTTGGGAGGGAACGACGGCGGAAGGGTAAGTCGAGAGCGCGACGATCTGCGATTTGGCGGCTTCGAGTTCCTTGCGGAGAGCGGCAGATTCGCCTTGAGCGGCTTCCTGCTGAGCTCGCAGAGCCTGGACCTGAGTGTTGAGTGTCTGGACTTGAGCCTGAAGCTGCTGCAGCAAAGACGTGACAGACTGGAGATCAGGCGTTTGTCCTGCGGAGGAAGGAGGAGTTGGCGAATCCGCGGCCACGGTTTGCGCACCGGAGCTTCCCGGACGCGCCAGCAGTGCATAGAAAAGGATGGAGAGAACCAGGATAGTCTTCGACAAAGCAGTGCCACGCATGACACCCTCCTTGGCAAGCCGCAGCGAGTTCGACGGTAACGCAGAGCGCCGGTAAACGCGAGTCGTTTAAGAAACAGCGCGGCCCTAGACTGTCAACGTACCGGGCTGCTTGCCATCGGTCACCGTCAACGCCTGGCCCTCACCATTGTTGTCCTACTAGCGTACCGATTTCGGCTTGGGTGGGGTCGAAGAATAGCACTTAGCTCCGAGGTGCGATCTAGCTATGCTCCGCGTTTCCTCTGGGAATGCCCTCACGAATCGGATCGCAAGCTGGAGTCTCGAGCAGAACGAAAACCACATTTTTTTTTGGCACGGATGCGAATTTTGCGAGGCACACGCCTCTGGTCAAGGAGCTGGACAGTATTTTAACAATACGATGACATAGCGATGACACCTCCTTTGGCACCGCGTGTCATGAACAGGATGCTGGACGTATCGCGACGGAGGAGGTGCGCGTTCTATGTCGCCGAGCAAAACCTCGAACTTCCTGTGGGTAAGATTGCTAGGAATGATTGGAATCTGTTTGTTAATGGTGCCCACTTCTTTCACGTCGTTAACGGATGTTGACGAGTCAAGCAGGTGCAGTGAATCAAGGCATCCCATAGGGGCATGGAAACTGGTACCAGCAACGCTCGAGAACATTGTCGACCAGACGGTGAACCACGTGCTGGATCTACTCGGGAGCGAGCTTGATCATGACTTGCTGCCGCGGTGGCAGGAGCCTCTGGCCAAGCCGCTTCTCCGGTCCGCGGGGGAGAAGCAGTTGCAACTGCGACACGAACCATCCGAAGGCGAATCATGAAGCGAGCTGTCCAACCCCGAATCATTCGCCGCACGGCCTGCAGCCGGTTGCCGACTAGGTGGGGAACGTTTCAAGCAATTGGCTATGAGCGGGAAATTGTCGAGGGCTCTGGGGAAGTTGAGACGGCGGTTGCCCTTGTGATGGGGAAAATGAATGGAAACGCACCGTTGCTACGTGTTCATTCGCAATGCGTGACCGGTGAACTTTTGGGCTCGCTCCGTTGTGACTGCAGGGACCAATTGGAGCTCGCGATGCGTGCCATTGCCCGCGAACGGTGCGGCCTGTTGATCTACGAACAGCAGGAAGGTCGTGGAATCGGGTTGATCTCAAAGCTGCAAGCCTACGCTTTGCAGGACGGGGGTCTCGACACGGTGGAGGCAAATCACGCGCTGGGCCTCCCTTCCGATTGCCGAGATTTCCGGCTCCCAGTCGCGATTCTGTGTGATCTAGGCATCCGTCGGGTTCGCCTTCTTACCAACAATCCCGTTAAGATGAGAGCCTTGATCGAGGGTGGCATCGAGGTTGTTGAGCACATCTCTTGTGAAGTCCCGCTGAACCGACATTCTTTTGCGTACCTCCGCACTAAAAAGGAAAAGATGAATCACACCTTGCAATTCGGAGAGCAGCCCAGAGTTGGCTGGCAGGACTTAACAGTTGCGCAGTTCAATCGAGAGTTTGCATTCGTGAGCATCGAAACAGCGATTCGCGAGATTAAGAATGGACACATGATTGTCGTCGTAGACGACGAAGATCGCGAGAACGAGGGCGATTTGACCATGGCAGCGGAACTGGTCACGCCAGAGGCCATAAATTTTATGGCAACCCACGGAAGGGGATTGATCTGCTTGGCTATGACCGGAGAAAAGCTCGATGAGTTGAACCTTCCCCCGATGGTGCCGGATAACAATGCCCTAGGGGGTACCGGCTTCGCGGTCTCAATCGATGCGAAAGGACACGGTGTCACAACGGGGATCTCGGCCCACGATCGCGCACGCACAATTCGGACCGCCATCAAGATGGGCAGCGATCCTAAAGACTTCGCGCGCCCGGGACACGTTTTCCCGCTTCGTTGCCGTGCTGGCGGAGTTTTGGAGCGCCGGGGCCACACCGAAGCAGCTGTGGATCTCGCGCGGATCGCTGGATTACACCCTTCAGGAGTAATCTGTGAAATTCTCAACGATGACGGAAGTATGGCCCGCGTGCCGGAGCTCGCGCGATTCTGCGAGATTCACGATATCAAGATGATCTCCGTCGCCGACCTAGCGCGTTACCGCATGAGACGCGATTACGAAGGATTTCGGTCTGCCTTCGAGGGACTTTCGCCCGCATGCATCTAATGTAGTCTGCCTGCCGGGACGGGTCGAAAATCAGTGCGCTTGTGCGTGAGTGGGCTGAAGATTGGGTGATTCGATCCGATAACGGACGCTTCGGAGTGGCGGACTTTCTGGTGCAAGATCAGCCCGATCAATCGGCACTGTCGATGAGCGTTGGCTCCGATGGCTCGGTTGTGTCTGAGGCGTGCAACCGAGCGACGATACGTGTGGGCTGATCGAGATACGTCCGACGGTGGAGGTGAGCGAAATCAGGAAGGCAAGTGAGCAGCGGCGGCGAAAGGATACCTCGCGATAAGGGGGCATGGGGTAAAGAATGATGAGCGTCATGGCCTTGGTGCTGGTAAGGGTTCTTATAAAACGCGCACGTCAAGGCCCAGCGAGCGAAGCCCCTGATCAAACGTAACGAGCTTAAGACCGGCAACCGCTGCAAAGGCGGCAAGGTACGCATCAGCCCATACCTTCGGAGACGAACTGCGCAGCGCAGAGAACCGACGAAACTCAGGCTCGATGGCCTCGGGTTCACCGAGCAGAGCAATCCGGTCGTCGGCGCAGACTTTATCCCACAGGGCCCACGCCTCGGACATTGTCTTTACATCACTCCCCATGACCATTGGGGTTGTCAAAAGTCGAAGAACAGTGACTTGCGTGACTCGACAGAAGAAGAACTTTTCTTCGCTGGAACGTTCAAACCATGCTCCAGCCTTCTCCGAGTGGATGTGGCGGCTCCAGAGAAGCGCCAACCAGACGTTGGCGTCAAGGAAATTCAAGATGTTCATAGATCTGCTCGTTGGTCAGTTCCACCTTCGGACCATCCGAGACAATCAACGGAAACTTCACTCGGCGGGAGCGAGGACGCTTGCCTTCCACGAGGGTAACGCGTACGCCCAAAAGAATGAGTTCGCGAATCGATCGTCCCTGCGCGGCCGCTTGCGCTTTAAGTTTCCGGTACAACGAAACCGGGATGTCAACCGTCGTCCGAATGGCTTGCTCCTTCATGATGACATTATCTCACGCATGCCATAAATATGGAAGGGCTGCGCTTCGCCCAGATGATGTTAGGTCGGTGAGCTTTCGGGCGGGCGTTAGTGACGTCAAATCAGTAGATTAGAGTCATTTCACATTTGAACTACACGCCCAGTTGTGGTTCGACACAGTTTGACAGCGTAGCTAAAATCAAGAGGTCGGCGGTCCACCCGTCCGCGAATGCCAGCTCCTTCTCAGAATTTCGTTGTCCCTTTTTCAAGGGCAATTCGGGGGCAACAAGGGGAGATTGTCGGAGAGGAAAGTGATGGACACTTAGGAGTTGCGACGCTGCGCAGTTTTTCGAGCATCACGGCCCGCGAACGCGCGTACGACTCGCGATCGTCCAGCAGCTGGCTGGCCCAGTGACCGCCGATGGCGATCGACTGAATTTCGAACGCCAAGTGTGTCACGTCGATCTTCGGAACAATGTGCCCTTCCTTCTTGGCCTGCTCTAGGGCGCGCACCAATACGCCGATCCACTCGCGCATAATCTCGGCAATGCGATCGCGCACCGGCCCGCGACGGCCGTCGAACTCAAACGACGCAGCGGTGAAAAAGCATCCGCCCTTGAAAATCCCCCGCTCGATGTAAGTCAGCCATCGGTCAATGATCGACCACAAACGGGGCATACCCTTCGCTGCTGACAGCGCGGGCCGTGTGATCTGGTCGATAAAGATTTGTCGCGCCATTTCCACGGTCGCCAACTGCAGCTCTTCCTTCGAACCAAAATGCGCGAACAAGCCGCTCTTGCTCATCCCCAGATCATCGGCCAGCCGGCCGACAGTCAGGCCTTCCAGCCCTTCAGCCGAAGCAAGATCCACCGCTCGCCGGAGAATAGCCGTGCGCGTCCTAAGCCCGCGAGCTCTCCGGTGCTCAACCGTCTTTCTCGGCGATCGCAACGCGTGACGCACGCGAAGAGCTTAGCACACCGCATATTTAATAGCACGAACGTTCGTATTTCATGATAGACTCCCTCGCACCGGGAGGGCCTCATGCTTCATCGCTCCTTGGCCTGCTGGCTTGCGGGATTCGTCGTGCTTCTCGGTCTCGGCACACCCGGTCGCGCTCAAGAGATCCCTCTGGAGCCTTGCGATTCTCTGCCGCTCATCAAGGTCGAGGTCGACGGCCGGGTGATGCATTTTCTGGTGGACACCGCCGCAACCTCTCTACTGAATCTGAAATCATTCGCCGAAGGCCGCGCGCGCGACGTACGAATCACGTCTTGGACCGGGACGGTCGCGACCAGCGCCCGCGAAGTTACCATCAACGAGATGATCGTTGGTCGAACCAAGCTCGTGATCCTGAAACTCCCCGCAATCGATCTGTCGGCCATAGGCAAGGCCTGCGGCCGCAAGATTGACGGCGTCCTCGGTGTCGATCTCCTCGCTAAATTAGGGGCCAGCATCGACCTTAAGCGCCAAACGATGCACCTGACGACGGTAGACGACGAGCACGGCATGCAATTGGCGCGGGAGATGCACCAAGAAATGGTTCGCTGCGTCACTGCGTTTAATGACTCCGATGAGCGCTCCTTCGGTGACTGCCTGGAGCCGGAGATTACGCTGTTCACGCAGGATAGAGCTCTGACCGGACGCGTCCCGGTCGTTGATTATTTTCGGGAAACTTATTTTCATCAGAAACCGGCGGCCACGCTGGAAATCCGCGAGAGCGCTTTCCACCCGATTGGCGAGGCCATCTGGTACGAATACGAATTCACGATCAAGTCGGCGCACGGCTCGCTGAGCGGCAGGGGCATGGCGCTGTGCCGCAAGTCCAGCGAGCGCTGGCGCATGGCAAGCATGCACCATACGGTTGAGCATTTCGAGCCGGGGAGCGAATGAAGCGCCGGTGCGAAACCCTGATAAACCGCGGCCGCCGAGGTGACGCGCCGTCTTGACGTGGGTTGCTATCATGTTAGAGTAACTCTTGCATTTGGTCCACGCGTCCGTCGGTGCGCCCGCCGGGGTCAGTCGAGGAGAATATTCAGCATGCCCACGAAAAGCATTCGCAACGCTTGGCCTGTCCGCGCGGGAACAGCCCCGCGCTTTCGAACCAAGATAGGATCTCCGGAGCGAATGTCGCGCAACGCTACGGGGGAAAACAGTCCAGAGCTGGGGCTTCGCGAGCGGAAGAAGGCGCGGTTACGTCAACAGATCATTGACACTTCCATTCGCCTGTTTCGCAAACGCGGATACGAAAACACAAGAGTCGAGGACATCGTGCAAATCCTCGAGATCAGCCAGCCTACGTTTTTCCGCTACTTCCCGAGCAAGGATGCGGTTCTTCGCGAGGTCGGGCGGCGCGGGTTCAACTGCATCAAGGAGCACCTCGAAACCGAGCTCTCGAGCGATGCGACGACCGCGGAGCGCTTGCAGCGGATGTACGACGACATGGCTCGCGAGGTGGAGTCAGACCGGCCGCTCTGGAGAGCCATCGTGCTCTCGGGGGCGATGGATCCGGTGCGTTCGCCGCAGATGCGACGCGCGGACGAAGTTGCGTACGCCCTGTTGAAAGCAGTCCTTCAGGAAGGCCAGAAGCGCGGTGAACTGACGAGGAAGTTCCCGCCGGCTCATATGGCGGAGTTCATGGAGGGACTCTACACCACGGTCGTCCGACGGTGGGCAGTCGATCTCTCGGGGCCGCATAGTTTGACCGAACGGGTGCGGAGTGCAGTTGCGTTCTTTCTTGAGGGCGCGCAGCCGTAAGCTGCAAGTCGGAAGGAGAAGCCCCGCTTTTCGTGGCTGCGGCTTCACAGTACCCCCCCACATGGAAATTTGTGGTCGCGGAATTTTCTGCTGAATGCCTCCGATTCACACTGAGGTGAGCATGAAGGCCGCAATCCTCGAGGAATTCAAGAAGCCCCTCGTGCTCGAGGATGTTCCGCGGCCGGAACTGGAAGCGAACGAGGTTCTCATCCAGGTCGAGGCTTGCGGCGTTTGCCATTCCGATTTGCACCTTGCCGATGGCGATTGGCCTCAACTTGCCGCGATTACCAAGAAACCCTTGATCCTCGGCCACGAGATTGCCGGCCGTGTCGTGGAAACAGGTGCTGCGGTTGACGATTTGCAGGTTGGGGAGCGGGCCGGTGTCCCTTGGATTCACTGGACGTGTGGTGAGTGCGTCTTCTGCCGGGAAGGCAACGAAAACCTCTGCGTGAAGCAGAAGATTACGGGTGTGACCGTAGATGGTGGGTTCGCAGAGTTTGTGAAAGCACCAGCAAGCCACGTGGTCAGGATCCCCGAGGGGTTTTCCTCGATCGAAGTGGCGCCGCTGTTTTGTGCCGGTGTAACCGTGCATCGAGCGTTGAAGCAGGCCCGAATATCTTCGGGTCAGCGGCTGGCGATTTTTGGTATCGGCGGGCTCGGGCATATCGCCGTGCAGATTGCGAGAGAATTGGCGGCCGAGATCATCGCGGTTGACGTCTCCGACGAGAAACTCGAGTTTGCGAAATCATTGGGCGCCACGAGCGGTCTCAACGCTGCTTCCACGAACGTCACGAAAGAACTGCGCGCGAGGGGCGGCGTTCATGTGGCGCTTGTGACATCGGCGGCAAAGGCAGCATATGACCTGGCCTTCTCTTGCCTGCGCCCCACTGGAACGTTGTTGGTTGTCGGCCTACCTTCCGAGAATATCTGCTTCCCCCCGATCCTGATGAGTGCAAGGGAAATGCACATCCGAGCGAGCGCGGTGGGCACTCGTGAAGATGTGCGTGAAGTATTGGCCATGGCCAGCAAAGGAAAAATTTGCTGCCATGTGACAGCCCGCCCGCTGGACCATGCCAATGAAGTTCTCGATGAGTTGCGTCGTGGCCAAGTATCGGGGCGCATCGCATTCGCATTTTCCTGAAAGACTGCTCGCAAGACTACAATTGACGCCAATTAGTGAGGTTCGTCGGTGCCCAAAAGACGTATTCGGCATCAGATCGACCTTTCCGGGCAGAGTCGAACGGCACTGAAAAATTCGTTGACGTTAGTTCCTAAAATGTGATACCGACTATCACAATCTTGGATAGTTCAACTCGGGGGAGGAAGGCATCGAGGCGATTAGGCAGTATTGTTCAAACCGGTTCCAGTTGCTTTCGTGACGAAGTCGAGTGCGTCCCCGGCGGAGGAAGCGACCGCCACAAGGTCCGTACAGGTGGTGTGGCTCGCCGAGCAGACTTGTTCCCGTGCATGAACAGCTTCTCAACGCTTTTGACGAACCAGGAGGAGATATGAAAGCCACCTTAACTGCGGCTGCGCTGTTACTTGCTATCTGCTTAGTTCTGGGAAGTCATGAAGCTAAAGCTCAAGGCGTGGGATCCTCGGCGGATTTGACCGGAGCCGTCACCGACCCCGCGGGTGCAAACGTACCGAATGCCAAGGTAACCATCGTCGACGCCGCGAAGGGGATCAAGCGCGTCGTCGTGACGGACGAGCAAGGCACCTATCGGGTATCCGGTCTCGCACCGGCGATGTATCAAGTTAGCGCCGAACACGACGGTTTCCAAACCGAGGCTGTCAATGGCGTCACGCTGACGGTGGGACAGACGCTGGTTTTGGATTTCCATCTCAAGTTGGCTGGGACCACGTCAATGGTTGAAGTAAGTTCCGAACTCCCGGTCGTCGAAACTCAACGAGGCAGTCAAGCCGATACGATTACGCAAAACTATGTGGAGCAGCTTCCCATCAATCAGCGCAGCTACCTCGCCTTTACACTGCTCGCGCCGGGGGTCAGCAATTCGAACACAATCGCCGATAATGCGGATTTCCGGGTCAAGCAGACTCCACAGAGCGGCCTGTCGTTTTACGGCAGTAACGGCCGCGGCAACAGCGTCACCGTCGACGGTGGCGAAGCCAACGACGACGCGGGGGGCGTGCGCCTCACTTTAAGTCAAGACGCCGTCCAGGAGTTTCAGATCAATCGCAGCAACTACGCCGCCGATCTCGGGGGTGCCAGCGGTGCCGCCATCAATATCGTCTCGAAGTCTGGGACCAATGAGCTGCACGCCAACCTTTTCGCATATTTTCGCAACGATGCCCTGGACGCGCGCGACCGCTTTGCCATGAGCCAGGCCCTTCAGCCAGGCGACCCGTTTTCCCTCACGGCTACAGGAGTTCCAATCAAGAATTCTCTGAGCCGCCAGCAGTTCGGCGGCAATGCCGGTTTCCCGGTCTCCAAAGACAAATCCTTCTTGTATGTTGCCTACGAAGGTCTCCTATCCGACGCGCAGGATTCCGTCCCGCTGCTCACCAACAGCAATATTTTCGCACCCACTGCGACGCAGCAGTCCATCATCTCGGGATTGGCTTCGGAAGGTGCTACGCCAGTTCCTTGCATCACCACAAATCCCTCAAACCCTTTGATGAACCCCTTGGTCCTGCCCGCCAACCAATGCGCCTTCGCCTTGGGCAGCATTCTGACCGCCAATCCCAATCCCGGCCCCAATCCTTTCGTTGGTAATGCCCAGCGTGCACTCAATCCCTATATCGTGAATCAGTTCGAGGTCAACGGCGGATTGTTTCCTTTTCCAACGAACCAGCATCAGTTTTCGGCGCGCTTTGATCATCACTTCGGCGAAAGCGATCAGGCCTTTGTCCGCTACAGCTTTGTGCATCTCACGGAAAAGAGTCCCGACCTGCAGGCGCTCACCGCTTTCTCACGTGGCACTACCGAATTGGCTTGGGACAGCACGCTGCAAGGCTCCTGGTTCCACCAGTTCAGCGCCGGCACGGAAAACGAAGCGACCATCCAGTGGAATTGGTATCAATTCAACGTAGACACCAATGATCCCGGTGGTCCCGGCCACGACGTTGAAGGATACGGGTTCTTCGGCCGGGGAATCTTTCTTCCGAGCCATACAACTGCGCGTCGCTACGAATTTGCGGACAATTTCACGCTGGTCCGCGGCCGTCACACCATGAAAATGGGCTTCGAAGAACTGATTCGAGGCAACAACACGTCTTCTCAAACGTTTTTTCCCGGCCGCTTCGAATTTCTCGAGTTGCCCGGCGCGCTCGTTAGCCTGTGTCTCGAGGCTCCCGCCGCGTGCGGCCTGCCCGCATCACAGGCTTCCAGCGGTATCAGCACGCTACAGTCCTGGAGTCTCGGCCTCCCCGCCTTCTATGAACAAGGCTTTGGCAATCCGAGTTACATCCAGACGCGTCCTTTCACGGGCCTCTACTGGCAGGACTCCTGGAGGGTAAACCCCAAGCTCACGCTCAACTACGGCTTGCGCTACGAGCTCGATAGTCAGTATGGCCCTTTGCACACTCCGGGGACCAACTTTGCCCCTCGATTCGCCTTCGCCTGGGACCCGTTCAACGACCACAAAACGGTGATTCGGGGCGGCTACGGGATCTTTTACTCCCCCATCTATGCGCAGATTAGCGGCGTTGTGGACGTCCTTGGAAACGTGAATGGCACGCGACGCATCGCCAATACTCTGGTCTCGATCCTTGGGAATCCGCTCAACCCCGCGGTCACTTCACCGCTTATCTTCCAGACTCTGTTCTTCCAAGGCTTCAACCCCGCCGACCCCACGAAAAACACCATCATCGGCTGCGGGACGCCGCAACCGGGTCAGTATGCGTGCATTACTCCGGCGATGCTCGAGCAGTTCGGGCTCATCGTTTCGAACACCGGTCCGCTGCCTCCCGGGACGGTTCTGTTCGCCGGCCAGCCGGGTTACCAGAGTCCTACATCTCAACAAGCGTCTTTCGGTATTGAGCGTGCCGTTGGTGCAGGATTCACCGTCTCCGCCAGCTACATTTATGTTCACACGACGCATCTACCCGTCGCCCTCGATTCGAACCTGCTTCCGGGCGCGCCTGTCTGTCCCACGGCCGGTGTTGCCGCATGTGGCCCGCCCGGACTTGGCGCAAATGGTTTGCCGACAAACGGGCTGCCTTTCCAGGACTGGGGAGCTCCAGCTTGCGCCGCCAATCCTTCTCTGTGCTTCGCAGATCCGACCCACGTCATCCTGCAGAATAACGTCTACAGCTCCGCCGCTTCCGCGATCTATCAGGGCGGCTTATTCGAGGTGAAGAAGGCCTTCTCCAATCACTTTACAATCCTCGCGAACTACACCTACAGCCGCGCTACGGACAACGCTACCGACTTCAACAGTGACTATTCTCCCTTCAACGCCACCTGCCTGCATTGCGACTACTCCCTTTCTGACTTCGACCAGCGCAACAAAGTCGTGCTGGCCGGCGTTTTCCAAAGTCCTTGGGAGCAGTCCAAGATTCTCAGCGGCTTTGAATTCGCTCCGATCTTCAGCTACAACAGCGGACATCCTTTCAACCTCCTGGCGGGTGCCGATATCAACGGAGACGGCCACTTCACCAACGACCGTCCGCCGGGCGCCGGCCGCAACACGGGAATTGGCCCGAGTTACACGAACCTTGACTTGCGCCTGAGCCGAACCTTCAAACTCGGCGAAAAGCTGAACATGCAATTGACCGCCGAAGCATTCAACGTCGCCAATCATACCAATTACGCAAGCGTGAACAACATCGTCGGCGCGGCATTTGCTCCGCCGTTCAATGTGCACGGAACCGCGAACGTCGGGCCGAGTCAGCCTCTTGGATTTACCGCAGCGTTTCCCAATCGCGAAATCCAGCTGGGTGTGCGCCTGACTTTCTGAAGATGGTGAGAGCATTCGCGACGACAGTTCGCCGGACCGCCCTCTCCGGCTGGTCAGCAGCACTCCGATCAGGATGGAATGCTGTGCCGGGGACCACACGGAATCAAGGGGGAAGAATTATGCGCCCAATTGTCAAGGATCTGATCTTCTGCCTCGCGGTGGCGTTTGTCTTATTGGTTGTTCCCAGCCTTGCTTCGGCGCAAACCGGAGTGACCACTTACACCGGGACACTGCCGGATGGCGCCACGTATTTGATCGAAGTCCCGGCGAGCTGGAACGGTACGCTATTCCTATACAGCCACGGATACGTGCCACCGCTACCGGGCAGCCCAAATCCTCCACAAGATGTCGGCGATCCCGCAACGCGTGTCTTCATGCTGTCGAACGGATTCGCTCTTGCGGGCTCCTCTTACGCCACGACGGGCTGGGCCATCGAGCAGGCATTGCCTGACCAGATCGCGGTGCTCGATGATTTCACGAAGAACGTGGGGGCCGCGAAACACACCGTGGCGTGGGGGCATTCTCTTGGTGGGATGATTACGGCGGGGCTAATTCAACGCTATCCGGATCGATTCGATGCGGCGTTGCCAATGTGTGGCGTTCTGTCAGGTGGGGTTGCCACCTGGAATACGGCGCTCGATTCGGCTTTCGCATTCAAGACTTTGTTGGCGCCGGGTTCAGGGCTGGAGCTGGTGCACATTAGTGACCCTGCAGGCAACCTTACCAGCGCCGAGGTGGCGCTGGCGGTGGCCCAGACTACGCCGCAAGGCAGGGCGCGCCTTGCCCTTGTCTCGGCGCTCGGTGACGGGCCGGGCTGGTTCACTCCTCTTTCTCCGGACCCTGCTCGAACAGATTTTGCCGGACAGGAAATGAACCAATTCCTCTGGGCTGACAAGGTGGACTTTCCTTTTATTTTTGCTTTTCGCGCTGAACTCGAAGCCCGCGCGCAGGGTAATCCGTCCTGGAATACCGGTGTCGATTACGGCAGGCAGTTCGATCATTCGAGGGACGCCGCGGAAGTTCGCGCGCTATACGAACAGGCCGGTCTCGATCTCGATGCCGACTTAAAGATGTTGAACGCGACGGCGCGGATCAGCGCTGACCCAATGGCCACGGAATATCTGGAGAGGAATATCATCTACAACGGGAAAATTCACATTCCCGTCTTGACGCTCCACACCACCGGTGACGGGCTTGTCGTAGTGGAGAATGAAAGCGCCTTCAGGCAGGTTGTCCGGGAAGAAGGCAACGGAGAATTCCTGCGCCGCACATTCGTCGCCTGTGCCGGGCATTGTGCCTTCACACCCGCCGAAACCATCGCTGCAGTTGGGACGCTCCTTGAACGGCTGGCGACCGGAAAATGGGACCATGTGGAACCGGCCGACTTGAATGCTGCTGCCGCATCGCTAGGCTCCAACTTCAATATCTTCAGCAACTCGCAAAACAAAATCGTCCCAGTCCAACCGGCCTTTGTTGACTTCAAACCTGGTCCGTATCTTCGGCCGTTCGATATTGGATCAGAACAGTGTGAGAACGGCCGTCGGTGCGGCGACTGAGCTTCGCTGCTTGGTTTGCGTTAAAAATGGGAGTAATTCACTTGTTCATGCGTTTGCGGGATTTGCCATGAATACCAAGCAGCTTTTTGACCTAGCGGGACGCGTGGCCATTGTTACGGGAGGCTCCATTGGGCTCGGGCGTCAAATGGCCCAGGGCTTGGCAGAGATGGGCGCGAACCTCGTGCTTTGCGCCCGGAAGAAGGACCGTTGCGAGCAGGCAGCGGAGGAACTGCGGCGACTAGGAGTCCAAACCCTCGCGCTTGGTTGTGACGTTCGAAACCCGGACCAGGTCAAAGCTGTTGTGGAAGAGACGCTCTCCCGGTTTCAGAAAATCGACATCCTCATTAACAACGCGGGCACGTCCTGGGGCGCATCTGTCGAGGAAATGCAGTTGGAGCATTGGAACAAGGTGATCGAAACGAATTTGACCGCCACGTTTCTCTTTTCTCAATCTGCCGGAAGGCTCATGGTGCGGCAGCGCCGGGGCAAGATCATCAATATCGCCTCGGTGGCCGGCCTTCGGGGCGCTTCGGCGGAACTTCAGGCGATCGGCTATCACGCCAGTAAGGGAGGCGTGATCGCGTTCACCAGAGATCTAGCCTGCAAGTGGGGCGCCCACAACATTCAAGTCAATGCCATTGCACCGGGCTGGTTCCCTACGCATATGTCCGCCGTAGTCATTGAAAGAAACAAAGAAACGCTCCTCAAAAGAGTGCCGATGGGACGATTTGGCGGAGACGACGATTTGAAGGGAGCGGCAGTCTTCCTGGCCTCGGAGGCTTCCAATTATGTAACGGGGCACGTACTGGTGGTTGATGGGGGACAGACAGCCTGACTCGGCTCGATAAACCATGAATATTCCATTAACGCCAATTCGTTTCCTTCGTTACGCGCAGCAACAGTACCCGCGGCGCACTGCCGTCGTCTGTGGAGAAGAACGGTTTACGTACGCTCAACTCGCCGAGCGCGTTAGCAGGCTGGCTGGCGCGTTGCGAAAATCAGGAGTGCAGGCCGGCGATCGCGTCGCGTTCCTTAGCACCAACTGTCATCGGCTTCTCGAAGCCTACTATGGCGTGATCGAAGCGGGCGCGGTGTTACTGCCCCTCAATATTCGCTTGGCTCCTCACGAGTTGGCATTCGTGCTGAACGATTCCGGCGCGCGCGTGCTGTTTTATCAAAAGCGCTTCCTTGAGGTGGTCGAATCTCTTCGCTCGAGGCTCTCCAACGCGACCACCTTGTACATCCTCGATGGCGTGAAGGAAGAAGATTGGGAAACCGAGCCGCATTACGAGGCAATGATCTCAAAGGCGGCGGAATTTCGCGCGGATATCATGGCCGTCGATGAAGGCTCTCTCGCCGAACTCTTTTACACCAGCGGGACCAGCGCCGAACCAAAAGGCGTCATGCTCACCCACAGGAACATTTATTTGCACGCCCACAACACGGGCTTGGGTCTGCACGACGGCGCGAAAAATGCCGTCGAACTCCACACCATTCCCATGTTTCACGCAAACGGTTGGGGTGTGCCGCATTTTCTGACGCTGCTCGGCGGCAAACACGTGATGATTCAGCGCTTCGATCCTCCCGAGGTTTTTCGGTTGATCGAAGCGGAACGCGTGAATTACTGCAGCCTTGTCCCCGCGATGGCAACTGCTCTGGTCAATTGCCCGGAGCGGAGCAAGTACGACTTAAGTAGTCTGCGGCGAATCAACATCGGTGGCGCGGCATCCTCTCCCACGTTGGTGCGCGAAGTTGAAGAAAAACTGGGCTGCGCGTGCTTCTCGGGATACGGCTTGACGGAAACGGCGCCCGTTTTGTCGGTCTCTCTGATCAAGCCCGGCCTCTCTTGCGAAGGCGAGGAGCGATTTGTGCGGCAAGCCATGACGGGTTACGCGATGCCTGGCGTCGAGCTGCGCGTCGTCGACGCCAACGACCAGGATGTCCCGAGGGACGGGCACTGCATCGGCGAAATCATCGCGCGCAGTGATGGTGTGATGAAGGGCTATTGGCGGCAGGCCGAAGCCTCCGCCGAGGCATTGCGGGGCGGCTGGTTCCATACCGGCGACATGGCGGTGTGGGATGAGCAGGGCTACATTCTCATCGTCGACCGAAAGAAGGACGTGATCATCACCGGCGCGGAAACCGTCTCCTCGCTGGAAGTTGAGAAAGCACTTCTGTCGCATCCCGCTGTGCTTGAAGTAGCCGTTATACCCGTACCCGACGAAAAATGGGGAGAAGTGCCCAAGGCATTGGTGGTTCTGAAGCAGAATGCCCAAGCGGGAGAAATTGAGCTCATCGAACACTGCCGCTCGTGCCTCGCGCACTACAAATGCCCACGTTCCGTTGAGTTTTTGGAGACTCTGCCCAGGACCGGCACGGGAAAAGTGCGGAAGAGAGATTTGCGAAACAAATACTGGCAAGGCGATGCGACGCGCGTGGCGCAAAACAAATGATCCGCGATCTTGCATCACGAAGGAGCAAAACAAAGGAATGGATCTGAATCTCACCCGCGAGGAAGTGGCCTTCCGCGACGAATTCCGCTCGTGGCTGGAGGTCAACGTTCCTAAGGATTGGAGCAATTGGCGCGAAAAGTCGCTGGAGGAATCCTTCGCGTATCTCAGAATATGGCAGCGTACGCTCCATGAAGGAGGCTGGGCAGCCGTTTCCTGGCCGAAAGAATACGGCGGCCGCGGCGCCACCTTGATGCAGCAAGCGATTTTCTGGGAGGAGATGGCGCGGGTCGAAGCACCCCCTATGGCTAACGCCTTGGGCCTCGGATTGATTGGGCCGACAATCATCGCTTACGGCACGGACGCCCAGAAAAAGCGGTTTATTCCCAAGATTCTGAGCGCCGACGAGATTTGGTGCCAGGGTTTTTCCGAACCCAATGCGGGTTCTGACCTCGCCTCGTTGCAGACTGAGGCACGCCTGGAGGACGGGCACTATATCGTCAACGGGCAGAAAGTGTGGACCAGTTACGGATGGGTGGGCGATTGGTGTGAACTGGTCGTTCGCACCGATCCGGCGGCGCCAAAACACAAGGGACTCACAGTCCTTCTCGTCGATATGAAGTCGCCGGGCGTTGAGGTGCGTCCTTTGCGTCAGATGACCGGCGAAAGCGAGTTCAACGAGCTGTTCTTCCGCGACGTTCATGTTCCGGGAGAAAATGTGCTCGGCAAAGTGAACGACGGCTGGAACGTGGCCGTGAGCACGCTCGCGTACGAGCGCGGATCGTATGGTGCACGTTTGCACCTCATTTTCAAACGCAGCATCGGCCGGCTGATCCAACTTGCACGCACGGTCCCGCGCAACGGCCGGACTGCGGCGGAGGACCCGCTGATCCGCCAGAAACTTGCGCAGTGCTTCGCGGAGATCGAGATCATGCGTCTGAATCAACTGCGAGCTTTCAGCCGCATCACGGCGACCGGTGTGCCGGGTCCGGAGGGCTCCATTCAGAAGATCTTCTGGAGCGAATTGAACCAGCGCGTGCAGCAACTTGCGCAGGAGATTCTGGGCCCGTACGGCCAGTTACTCGCAGCGGATTCACACGCGGTCGACAAAGGCGTGTGGTCCTACGGCTACCTGCGTACGCGCGGAAACACCATCGAAGCGGGTACATCGGAAGTCCAGCGCAACATCATCGGCCATTTCGTGCTCGGCCTGCCGAGAAGCTACTAGGGAGATAGCCAATGCAATTTGGTTTGAACGAAAGCCAGGAAATGTTGAGGGACAGCCTACGCAGCTTCTTTGCCGGCGAATGCCCGATGAGCGAAGTGCGGCGTCTGATGGCCACCGATTGCGCATACGACGACTCGCTGTGGCGAAAACTGACCGCTCAAGGCTACACGGGAATCATCTTTCCGGAAGAGTACAACGGCGTGGGCCTCGGCAAGGTGGAGTTGATTCTCCTGATGGAGGAAGCCGGGCGCGCTCTTTTACCTGGGCCCTTCTTTTCGACCGTTGTGCTGAGCGGGTCGGTGATCGATGGCGTCGCTAGCGCAGAGCAAAAGAAGAAATACCTCGCGCCGATTTGCCGCGGTGAAGCGCGCTCGACAGTGGCGATTCTCGAAGCAGCTGCAAGCTGGGATCTGGGACAGATCCAGATGGCAGCCGTCAACAGAAGGTTGAGTGGCGAAAAACTGTTTGTCCCCGATGCGGCAGTCGCCGATTGGATTCTGGTGTTGGCACGGAACGGCGTGTTTCTGGTGGACAAGAAATCCCCCGGCGTCACCGTTTCGCCAATGTTCAGTATGGATCTGACTCGCAAGCTCTACGCGGTTCAGTTCGATAACGCTTCTGCAGAAAAACTTGGCGATTTGGCTGGATCGAAAACCGCAATAGACATCGCGACTACCGCACTGGTTGCGGAGATGGTCGGCGGAATGCAACGGACCTTGGACATGACGGTCGAATACGCCAAAACCCGCAAGCAGTTCGGCAAGACGATTGGCTCGTTCCAGGCCGTGCAGCATCAATGCGCGGATATGTACCTCGAAACGGAGAGTTCACGGTCCGCAGCCTATTACGCAGCGTGGGCTCTCGAGGAGAATGTGCCCGACGCATCCGCAGCCGTGTCCATCGCGAAAATCTACGCGAGCGATGCCGGCCGCACGGTGGGAAACCGGGGAATCCAGGTTCACGGCGGAATGGGTTTCACCTGGGAGAACGATTTGCACCTTTATTATCGCCGCGCCAAAGCTTCGGAGATCGCCTTCGGCGATGCAATCTTTCATCGCGAGCGGCTCGCGCGACTGACAATCGACACGGCGTCGGTTGCAGGCATGAGCGCATGAGCAGCACGTTTCACGTTCTCGTGAACCATTGGGGGAATGATGGTGACCAACAACCTCGTTCAAATCAGCAAAGACGGCGAAGTTGCGGTAATCACCATCAATAATCCGCCGGTCAACGCCCTGAGCCCGGGCGTGCCCGAAGGAATTGCCGATGCAATCGAGAGCATCGCCGCAGACAATCAAGTGAAGACCGCGGTGCTGATCGGAGCTGGCAAAACTTTTGTCGCGGGAGCAGACATTAAGGAATTTGGCAAAATCACCTCCGGGGAACGACGCGGTTCGGAACTCGTTCAACTGCTCTTGAAGATGGAGGATTGCCGCAAACCACTCGTTGCAGCCATTCACGGCACCGCATTTGGAGGCGGGCTGGAGCTGGCCATGGCGGCTCACTATCGTGTGGCGAACCCCGGCGCGCAAGTCGGCCAGCCCGAGGTCAAGCTTGGCATTATTCCGGGTGCCGGCGGAACACAGCGGTTGCCGCGTCTTGCTGGCGTGGCCAAAGCCGTGGAAATGTGCGCAGAAGGCAATCCTGTCAAAGCCAGTGACGCGTTGCAGTTCGGGATTTTGGATCGGCTGATCGACGGCGACCTGCACGCGGGCGCAATTGAGTTTGCCCACGAGATTGCAGCGAAGCCAGGGCGCAAAACCCGTGAACGCAACGAAAAGTTGGGCACACCACAGCAAAATGCCCCAATCTTTGCGGCAGCGCGCCAAATTGCGCGCCATAAGCAGCGTGGCATGATCGCGCCGCTGGCAGCCATTGATGCCGTGGAAGCCGCCACGTTGATGAGATTCGAACAAGGTTGCGAGTTCGAACGGAATCGCTTCATTGAATGCCTGTTTTCCGAGCAATCGAAGGCACTTATCCATGTGTTTTTCGGCGAACGTAAAGTGGCCAAAATCCCCGACGTGCCGAAGGAAATACCTGTCCTGCCCTTGGCTGCCGCGGCCGTGATCGGCGCCGGCACGATGGGCGGCGGGATCGCTATGGTTTTTGCCAATGCCGGTATTCCCGTTTTTCTGAAAGAAGTGGACCAGGCTGCGCTCGACCGCGGGCTCGCGAACATACGAAAGAACTATGCGAATTCCGTCAGCAAAGGCCGGCTGACCCAGCAATTTGTGGACGAACGTCTAAATCTGATTCAACCGACGCTGAGCTTTGACGGCTTTTCCGCCGTCGACATGGTGGTCGAAGCGGTATTCGAAGGCATGGAATTAAAGAAGCAAGTGTTCGCTGAACTCGACCGAGTGTGCAAACCTAGCGCCATTCTGGCCAGCAACACATCTACGTTGAACATTGACGAAATCGCCTCTTCAACTTCGCGTCCGGAATTCGTCATCGGAACTCATTTCTTCAGCCCCGCAAATGTGATGCGCCTTCTCGAAATTGTCCGCGGCCGGGCAACTTCGAAAGAGGTCATCGCCACATGCATGCAGCTGTCAAAAAAGCTGGGCAAGGTCGGTGTTCTCGTCGGGAATTGCAAGGGTTTCGTTGGCAACCGCATGTTTGGACCATACCGACGCGAGGCTCAGTTTCTCGTGGAAGAAGGAGCCGGCGTCGAAGCCGTAGACAAGGCTCTGTTCGACTTTGGCATGGCGATGGGGCCGCTAGCCGCCGGCGACCTTGCTGGCCTTGATGTCGGCTGGCGCATCCGCAAGGAATATCATCACCTGCAGGATCCGAATGTCCGACAGCCCTTCGCCGAAGACAAACTGTGTGAACTCGGGAGATTCGGCCAGAAGACGGGCGCGGGTTGGTACAAGTATGATGAACAGCGCCGCGCTGAACCGGATCCTGCTGTACCAGTCCTGCTCAAGGAATGGACTGAAAAAGCCGGCATTCCCCAGCACACCGTCTCTTCCGATGAGATTGTAGAGCGGTGCATCTATGCGCTCGTGAACGAAGGAGCGAGCATTTTGGAGCAAGGCTACGCGTTGCGCGCCACCGATATCGACATTATCTTTCTCTACGGGTACGGTTTCCCTGCGCACCGTGGCGGACCCATGTGGCACGCTGATCGCGTGGGAGTCGAAAAAGTTTATCATCGCGTTACCGAGTTTCATCGGCAGTTTGGTGTGCTCTGGGAACCTGCACCACTGCTCAAACATTTGGCTGTGCACGGCAAAACGTTTAGCGACTTTCAGACGGGTCGAGGCGTTTCCGCCTAGATCCGGTGGAGCCTAGAGCTGGATCCGGTAATGGCGACATTTCTCGACGTGCCGACGCATGTGCGGCCTGGCGAAGAATTGGATTTGAGCAAACTCGAGCCGCTCCTCCGAAGCCACTTCCCGCAGGAGCGCGAAGGCATCACGCTCCTGCAATTCCCCAGCGGCCATTCGAACCTGACTTATTCCGTCCAGCTCGGTGCGCGCGAAATGGTTCTACGCCGTCCCCCGTTTGGCACCAAGGTGAAATCCGCTCATGACATGGGTCGTGAGTTTCGGGTCCTCTCCAAGCTTCACAATGCTTATGCGCTCGCGCCCAGCGTTCTACTTTATTGCGACGATGAAACCATCTTAGGCGCGCCGTTTTATCTCATGGAACGGTTGCATGGAATCATTATCCGGAGAGATCCTCCCCTAGGGTTGGAGTTTTCGCCTCCGACTGCGCGCCGACTCAGCGAGGGCTTCGTCGACAACCTGGCTCGATTGCATGGTCTGGATTATTCAGCCATTGGCCTCGCGGAAATCGGCAAGCCCGATGGCTACCTTCATCGGCAGGTAACTGGCTGGATCGAGCGCTACGCCGGCTCCAAAACCCATGACTTGCCCGAGGTCGAGCAGATTGCGAGCTGGATGCAGCGGCACATGCCGCCAGCCGGCATGGCTGCTCTCATCCACAACGACTATAAGTATGACAACACAGTTCTCAATCCAGACAATTCCATCGAGATGATTGGCGTGCTCGATTGGGAGATGAGCACGATTGGCGATCCGCTAACCGATCTAGGCACCGCCCTTGCTTATTGGGTAGACCCGGGCGATTCGAACGAATTGCAGGAAATCCGGTGGGGCCCTACGACCTGCGAGGGAAGCCTGACCCGCGCGGGACTTGTCGAGCGCTACGCGCTAAAGAGCGGCCGCGACGTGAGTCACATGCCGTTCTATTTAGCTTTTGCTCGTTTCAAAGTCGCTGTGATCGTGCAGCAAATCTACTACCGGTATCATCATGGACTGACCCGCGACCCCCGCTTCGCCAGAATGCCCGAGGTGGTCCAAACCCTCTTGCGCGCTTCGCTCGAAGCGGCCCGTTCTGATTCGATTTAGCGAAATCGCGCGGTTTTCAAAGGCTGCTAACTTACGCGTCCTCGCTCACGGATAGTAGCGAACAACGCATTCGGCGACACAGCTTGGCTTGGCCGTTCCTTCGGTTTCGATGGAAACGGAATAAATGGCTTCGACCGATCCCGGAAGTTCATTCAAATTCAGCAGTCTTACGCGAGCGCGAATGTTCGTATTGGCAAGTACAGGGGCGGGAAAACGCACACGGTTCATCCCGTAATTGATGGCTAACCGGACGCCGTGGCGGATCTCCACCGCTTGTTTGATGAAATAACTGGTGAGGGACAGTGTCAGGAATCCATGCGCAATGGTTGCGCCATATGGCGACTCCAACCTAGCACGCTCCGGATCAACATGGATCCACTGCCGATCTTCCGAAGCTTCGGCAAACTGGCGAATGCGATCTTGCGTCAGCTCGAACCAGGGAGTCACCGCGATTTCTTGGCCGGCAAATTCCCTCAACGACCGCGGATTTTCCACGACGCAAATTGACAAAGAACCCTCTGAAAGGCGCGCTTCACTCACCGCACCGGTCAACGCGTGACGGCTTTGAGCTTCTCCAGCCTTCGGAGCTCCCATTTGGCAATCGATTCGACGTGGACCTCGTCCGGACCATCCGCCAATCGCAGCGAGCGCACATTCGCCCAGGCGGCCGCAAGAAAGGTGTTCTGGGAAACACCGGCGCCCCCGTGCGCCTGGATGGCACGATCTAACACGTGCAAGGCGGCCCGCGGCGCGACTACTTTGATCATCGCTATTTCCGTGCGTGCTTCCTTATTGCCAACCCTGTCCATCATGTAGGCGGCCTTCAGGGTGAGTAACCGGGCTTGCTCGATTTCGATTCGCGACGCCGCGATATCGGCGCGAATCGTCCCCAGTTCGGCCAGCTTCTTCCCAAACGCTGTGCGGCTTTGCACTCGCTCGCACATGGTTTCGAGCGCACGTTCGGCGACTCCGATGCATCGCATGCAGTGATGAATGCGTCCGGGTCCCAACCGGCCTTGGGCAATCTCGAAGCCGCGCCCCTCTCCCAGCAGCAAGTTCGAAGTTGGGATGCGGACGTCGGTAAAAGTAACCTCACCGTGACCGTGAGGAGCATGGTCGTAGCCAAAAACGGTAAGCATCCGCTCAACCTTCACGCCCGGCGCGTCCATCGGCACGAGCACCATCGTCTGCTGCCGGTGCGGCGGCCCTGCCGGATCAGTCTTGCCCATAAAAATAGCAATCTTGCAACGCGGATCCCCCGCTCCGGAAGTCCACCATTTGCGCCCGTTCAGGACGTACTCGCGTCCATCGCGGACAATGCTCGCCTGGATGTTCGTCGCATCGGATGAAGCAACCGCAGGTTCAGTCATGGCAAAACACGACCTGATTTCACCCGCCAGCAGCGGCTTTAGCCAGCAATCTTTTTGTTCCGTGGTCCCGTAGCGCGCCAACACTTCCATGTTCCCAGTGTCCGGCGCCGAACAGTTGAATATTTCCGGGGCCATCGCGCTGCGCCCCATGATTTCGCACAGCGGGGCATATTCCAGGTTCGTCAAATCCGCCCCGGCCGCGTCGTTTGGCAAAAACAGGTTCCATAGACCGGCATTGCGGGCCTTCGGCTTCAACTCCTCAACGACCCTTGACGGCAACCACCGGTTTCTTTGGCTCTCTTCCTCGAAGCGGCGTTCGTTTGGGTAGACATACTCATCCATGAATGCTCGCAGCCGTTTTTGCAGGTCCTTCGTTCGCGCGCTGAATTCGAAGTCCATGCCTGGTTTAGTTACCGGTGAAATCAGGCGAACGCTTCTCTAAATAATGGGCGACGCCTTCCTTGAAATCCTCGGAATCGAAGCTCGCAATCATCTCATGCTCAGAGATTTCGAACGCTTCCTGAAGCGACTCAAACATCGCTTCATACACCTGGCGCTTGATCACCTTCATCGAACGCGGGCTCACGTTCGACGTCAGGTCCTGCGCGTACTCATTGACCCGATCGAGAAATCCCTCTCGCGGAAACGCGTGATTTGCCAATCCCATCCGCAGCGCTTCGGCGGCGTCGATGGTTCGCGCCGAGAACAACAGATCGAGCGCGTTCGCATGACCGACAATGCGCGGGAGCATCCAGGCCATCCCGTATTCCGCAATCAATCCCCGGCGAGCGAAGACCGTGCTGAACCGCGCCGCATCGGATGCAAATCGGAGGTCGCAATAGAGAGCGATGACCAGCCCCAGACCTACCGCCGGTCCGTTAATCGCAGCGATCACCGGCTTTTCTGTTGCGAGAAAATACGAATATTTTTTCTGGAAGTCCGCTCGAACACGTTCAGGTCCGTCAGTCCCGGGGTTACGCAAGGCTCGTTCCCGTACCTGTTCGGTCGCGCCCTGTTTGGCCACCGCGCCAAGAAGCGATATGTCGGCGCCCGCGCAAAATCCGCGGCCTGCACCGGTCAGAACGATAACCCTTACCTGGCGGTCTCTTCCCGCTTCCTCAACCGCGGACCGTACCTCGTGTTCCATCGTTGCTGTCCAGGCATTGAGCTTGTCGGGTCGATTTAGCGTAATTGTGGCTACGCGATCGGCTACCGCATAAAGGATCTCTTGATTTGCCATACGGAGACCGCATTATATACAATCGCCACTGCATAAGTCACTATCATATGTAAGCGGCTATCATAAGATCGGCAGGTCATTTCGGGCGGGAAATTCGGCCGATTTCTGTAGATCCGGGAGGCAGACAACTTATCCTCGCGCCAGCGGGAGCTCCACCAGTGCCCTTTGCCGAAAATCAAGGTGCCAGAATTTATTGGGACGAACAGGGTCAGGAAGCACCTGTTCTGCTGATTATGGGCCTTGGCTGGACATCTGCGATGTGGCACCGTACGCGGCCAATTCTCGTAAACCACTATCGGACGGTAGCGCTGGACAATCGAGGCGTCGGCCGCAGCGATGTGCCGCCTGGACCCTATTCCATCGCACTGATGGCCTCGGATGCAGCTGCCGTGCTGGATGCGGCCGGTATCGAGCGAGCGCACATCTTCGGCGTTTCCATGGGTGGCATGATCGCGCAAGAATTTGCTTTGCAATACCCAGAACGCATCCATTCACTCATTCTGGGTTGCACCGCCGCCGGAGGACCTCACGCGGTTCAAGCCGATTCCGAAGTCCTCCAGGCACTCTTTCGCCGAGGCTTGAGTCCCGATGAATTCGCGGTATCCATGAATCCGTTCATCTATCATTCGTCCACTTCGCGCGAACGTACCGAAGAGGATATGGCCCTTCGCAGGCAATGGTATCCGACCGACTCCGGCTTCATGGCACAGCTACAGGGGATCATCGCTTGGGAAGCATATAGTCGCTTGCCGGAGATAGCTGCTCCTACATTGGTGTTACACGGCGATTCCGATCGGCTCATTCCCCCGGTAAACGGTGACCTGATTGCCAAGCGCATCCCGGGAGCGAAGCTTGTCTTGATCCCCCATGCAAGTCATATCTTCTCTACAGACCAGCCGGCCACGACGCATCGCGAAGTCTTGAAGTTTCTCCGCTCACGCTCCTCGACAGATCACCAGTAAGTACGCGGCGATTCTCGTTTTTCGATTTCGAGTCTTCTGCAAAAAACATCGACTGATGACCCTGGTGGCGAGAATTGGGAGGCGGAACTCGAACCCGTGGCCTCCTCGTCACAGGATTAGCCGACGACTGCCGAGCAGCCGAGTTGGGGCCAGTAGTTCTCGATGCGGACCGAGTTTCTCTGTTCACGCCACCGCGGTGGTTCGCCAAAACTCCGGCCGGTTCTAAAATCAACAAGATACGCCGAGGCCGCGTTGGCTTTGTTAGGTAGATGAAATTCCGATCGGAAGACACCGAAGGCATCATTAGTAAGGTACAAGCGTACCCAGTCAGATCAGTCTTCCTTCTTTTTGGGGCAATTAGGGGGCATTAAGGACTCCATTGTGTTCCTTTAAATGACTTAGAAGGCCGAGGTGCGCCGCAAAACTCCTTTATTTCCGTATTGTTCGGGGATTCGATCCTCCACCGCCTCTACCACCGTATCTTATTGATATCGCTGGCGTTACAGGAGGTCGTGGAGCAACCCCACCGCCGAGAAGAAATTAGTCAGCAGGAAGGGAACTGCCGTTGTAGTTCTTCTGCTCGGCAACGGATTGGGAACGGGCCCCTCGACCTGCTCGCAAATTAAGGGCACATGCTTCCCGATAAAGATAAGCTCAGCGTGGCTTCCACATTGCCGTGAAATTCAATCCAGCCCCTCTCATGTTGCGAGGCACATCGACGAATAGCCGACCGTACGGCAATGTCGCCGTACGGCACGCGCAATGCAGCCGCACCGCTCAGGAATAGAGCTTGGCGTAGATACCGAGCTTTCTCATTCGATATATGAGGGTTCGCTTGCGTTTTCAGACCGTGCCTTGCGCCGGTTGCCTGCTACATGGGATGTTCACAAATATAAAAAACGTGTACACATAGATGTTATACTTTGAGCTGGAGGATGATGAGATGCCCACCGCTAGAACACGATCACATAAGCACTTTCGTTTGAACGCAGCGAAGATTAAGCGCGCCCAGAAGCTATTACATGCTGGCACAGAAACAGAGGCCATCGAGCGCGCCTTGGATTTGGTGATTTCGGAACATGAAAGGAACCGGTTGGCTGCGGAAGCGAATGAGCGATTTGTGAAAAGCGGCGTTACGGTGAAGGATGTGTACGGCACGCTGGAGCCGTAAATGCAGCCGGTACTTTTCGACACATCGATTTACATCACGGCCTTGCGGTTGGGGGCTGAGGCAGCTCTTGGTTTGAGGCGAATCGCCGCCGGTGGCCCTGTCTGGCTGAGCTCGGTCGTGCTTGAAGAACTCTATGCTGGGGCGAGCACGCGCAGTCGGCACATTGTAGAGCGCCTTGAGCGCGACTTCCACAGAGCTGGTCGTATCTTGGTCCCCAGTCTCACGGACTGGACACAAACCGGGAAGGTACTTGCTCTCCTTGGTGCCAAATATGATTACGAGCAGATCGGCAAGGGGCGTTTGACGAACGATTCACTGATTGCAATGAGCGCAGGCCGTTTGGGGATAACGGTGATAACAGCGAATGCCCGCGATTTTGCGAAGCTAGCCGAGTTTCGGCCATTGCAGTGGCGAGTAGAAGGACCGGAGGCTCACTGAGATTCTTCGGTACGGGCGCACCGCGCGAATGAACGCAATGACCCAGTAGCTCCTTCTCAGAATTCCTTGCCTTTTTTTGGGGCAATTAGGGGGCATTAAGGATTCCGTTGTGTTCCTTTTGGAGAGAGTCTCCGCGCCCGCTGCGCAAATATCGGTCAGGCCGATGAGACCCAGCTCCACCTTGAGATACGTGTCCTGGAAGTTCAAGGCGTGCATCGGACCTTCCGGGTAGATCCCGCCGCGCGCCATTACGGGGTACACCTTCTTACCGGGCACGAGGCCTTCAGGCCCCTTTTCGGTATATCTAAAGGTGAAGCCCGGACAGATTTCATAATTGTCCGTGAGGGACACATCGCGGCGATTTGTCTCTTCTTTGACAAGCTACCTTGAATTGGGCTTGGCCAGTTTGCTGGCAGTAGACTTCGCAGGCGCTCCAAGCCTAAGCAAAGTGCTCCGCGTTGGGGAACAGTTTGGGGAACAATTGTTCGGAAACCGCTGATTCCGTCCGAGAAACGCGCTTTCAGCCTCTGTAAGCCCCAAACAACAGGGCCAGGGACCTTTCAACTTGCTAAACCGTCGTTCAACAACGCTTGCCCAGACCTGGCAAAACGGCCTTAAAGAAATGGGGAGGGTCTTGTCACATGTTTTGTTGGAATCGACACGAATAGCCGCAGACAAAAGACTTCGGAACTAGGCGCCCTCCCGATTGCGATTATGCGCCGGCTTTCTGGGCTCCGGCTTGCTCGTCGTCACGGATAGCGCCACGCACTTGAGACAGCATACCCTCCGGAATCTCCGTAAGGTTGTGCGCCGTCTTGGCGTGTTCCGCAGCCTTTGCCAGCACCTCTTCCTCTGAACTACCGCGGGCTTCGAAAGAACAGCCGGGCATCAGGTCGTTGCACCGTAGAACCTTTGCCATGGAGAATCTCCTTGAACGGCGAGGACTAGGGGTGAATTTTAGGTACTTTGACAAGAAGTGTCAACACAAGTGCGTCGTGGACACCCCAACTCCCGATTCAGGGCCAAACCATGAGAAACGCCATTCCAAGTTTCCAAGTTACCGGGAACTCGACAAACCAGGAGAGGAGCTACACTGACACCGGTCTCCTATGAAACTGAGCTTATAATCCCACCAGAACGCCAAAAAACAGGAGATGACAGGCTCGAAAATCAGAGAGGAGGACGGCACATGTGCGATATAAGCAGACGCGAGTTCTTAGCAGCAGGAACAGGGTTTCTAAGTGTCGCGGCGGAGGCGGAACTTTTGGCCGGGCCAATTCCCGAAGGAATAGCGGAGGCTGCCAACGCGGATCTTGTGACCCCCGACATCTATTTTCACGAAGGACAAGTGTCGGATACTGCGGACGCCGTCTGCAACAACGGCTGGATCATTTTTGAAGATTACGTCTTGGTGGTCGACGCGAATTTCCCTGCGGGGGCAAAGCTGATCATCAGCAAAATCCGCTCCCTGACAGACAAGCCGATAAGATTTGCTTTTGATACACACCATCATGGCGACCATGCCTACGGGAATCAGATCTTTGTGGAAAACGGCGGAGTGCCAGTTGCCCATACGGGCGTCATCGAGGAGATGAAGCGGTACGAAACCGGCTACTACGCCAAAGAACCAGGTAGGTGGGAGGCGGCCACGAAGGAGCGCGCTGACCTCAAAACCACCAGGCTTAAGCCGCCGTCCGTTCTCTTTTCAAGGGACTTGATTTTTGATGACGGCAAGCACCGGGTTGAGCTGATGCACTTGGGAGTAGCGCATACGCACGGCGATGCCGTGGCTTGGCTGCCAAAGGAGAGAATTCTCTTCACGGGCGATATGTGCGTGAACGGACCGTACAATTACGTGGGTGACGGTGACGTTGGCAAGTGGGTGGCGACACTGGATGAGGTAAGGAAACTCGGTGCAAAGGTCATATGCACAGGTCACGGTCCTCGCTCCGCTGCAACAGTCTTGGACGACCAGCAGGCATTCTTCAAAGCCCTACAGCAACAGGTGGGCACGGCTCTGACGAACCTCCCTCCCGAGGAAGCCAAGGCACGGATCGAGTCGATCCGTACAATATTGAAATCCAATCCGCAAATCGCTCGGTTTGTCAGTGAGCGCAGCGCAGGCTCGGACGACGGCTTTCCTGCGCAAGTTGGAAAAGTCTACGAAGAACTGACCGGCAAGAAACTTGCTGCGCTTCTGCACGAACCGCACGTTGCGCGCCACGCCCACGCCCGCTCTCACGGATTCATGTCTGGCTGATCAAGCCCCGAAAAAGTCGGTTCTAGTCCTCGGATCAACCAATCCCAGTGCTTTTTCTCGCCCGAAAACATGTTTCTGGGCAACCGCTGATGCAGGACACACCCGAGGTCGGCTGAAGCGATCACCGATCGTTCCATTTTGGATCGACGGTGTGACTTTGTTGCTTCGTGGTTTATTCCGGGCAACGCCAAAGAGACTAAGCCGGTTTGTCAGAGGACGTCCTTTTTTTCCTCTGTTTGCGGTTCGGTTTGTTTCTGAACCTCCTCGGCCTTTTTCTGGACGGCCTTGGCTACCTTCTCCATCACGATCTCTTGGACCTTCTCCTGGAGCTTTCCTGCTGCCGCACCCTGGTCCTGAACGGCTTCTGTCACCTGCTGCTGAACCGTTTCGAGCACTTGGGCGACGACCTTCTCCGCCACCTGGTCGTGGACCTCCTCTGCGACCTGGGCGGCTTCCGGTTTGTCCGTCTCCTTGGCGACCTCGGCGCTTACCTCTGTCACCGCATCCATCCCCTTTTCCAGCAC
>Ga0207826_1000008_pt1 | contig 52155 bp, 51 predicted proteins | sample LuqExpMetageno80_FD_187837 | JGI IMG/M metagenome (GOLD analysis project Ga0207826, IMG submission 187837) | Tropical forest soil microbial communities from Luquillo Experimental Forest, Puerto Rico - Sample 80 (SPAdes) | ecosystem: Environmental > Terrestrial > Soil > Tropical forest ... | reverse complement strand
CCGAACACCGCCCGGATCGCCTCGATCTCCTTCGCATCGCCGACCGGCGTCGCCGTCGCGTGCGGATTGATGTAGTCGATCGGCGTCTTGCAGGTTTCGAGCGCCATCTTCATGCAGCGCTGCGCGCCTTCGCCCGACGGCGCGACCATGTCGTAGCCGTCCGACGTCGCGCCATAACCGGCGACCTCGGCATAGATCTTCGCGCCGCGCGCTTTCGCGTGCTCCAATTCTTCCAGCACCAGTACGCCCGCGCCGCCGGCGATGACGAAACCGTCGCGATCCTTGTCGTAGGCGCGCGACGCCTTCTCCGGGGTGTCGTTGAATTTCGACGACATCGCGCCCATCGCGTCGAACAGCACCGACATCGTCCAGTCGAGATCCTCGCAGCCGCCGGCGAAGATCATGTCCTGCTTGCCCCACTGGATGATCTCGGCCGCGTTGCCGATGCAGTGGTTCGACGTCGCGCAGGCGGACGAAATTGAATAATTCACGCCCTTGATCTTGAACCAGGTGGCAAGCGTCGCCGACGCGGTCGACGACATCGCTTTCGGCACGGCGAATGGGCCGACGCGCTTCGGGCCCTTCTCCTTCGCGGTCAGCGCCGACTCGACGATGGTGCGCGTCGACGGGCCCCCCGAGCCCATCACGATCCCGGTGCGCTCGTTGGAGATATCGCCTGCTTCGACGCCGGAATCGCGGATCGCTTGCTCCATCGCGACGTGATTCCAGGCGGCGCCGCGGCCGAGGAAACGCATCGCACGCCGATCAACCACCTCTTCCGGTTCGAGACTAGGCGCACCATGCACCTGGCAGCGGAACCCGAGTTCCGCGTATTTGTCCGCCTTTACGATGCCGGACTTGGCTTCGCGTAAGCTCGCCAGCACTTCCTGCGTATTGTTGCCGATCGAGGAGACGATCCCCATCCCAGTGACGACGACGCGCCGCATGGCCATACCTTCAAATCTCGCCGGGATACGCCCGAGCCTCGAAACACAAATGTCCCTGCGCGGGCGTTCCGCAAGTGCAGCCGCCCCGGTTCGAAGGGCTTTAGCCGCCTGCCGGGGCCAAGCCTTCGTCCTGCTTGAACAGTCCCACCTTCAGATCGCCGGCCCGGTAGATCACATTCCCGTCCGCCGACACCCAGCCGTCCGCAATGCCGAGCACGAGCTTCGAGCGCATCACGCGTTTGATCTCGATGCCGTAGATCACCTTCTTCACTGTCGGCAGCACTTGGCCGGAGAACTTCAGGTCGCCCAGGCCGAGCGCGCGCCCTTTGCCGGGTGCCCCGAGCCAGCCGAGGAAGAATCCGAGCATCTGCCACAGCGCATCCAGACCGAGGCAGCCAGGCATGACCGGATCGCCCTTGAAATGACAGGCAAAAAACCAAAGGTCCGGCTTCACCTCGAGTTCCGCGCGGATCACGCCCTTGCCGTGCTCACCGCCCTCTTCCGAGATCTCGGAAATGCGGTCAAACATCAGCATCGGGGGCAGCGGCAATTGCGCATTGCCGGGCCCGAACAGTTCGCCGCGCCCGCAAGCGAGCAAATCCTCGTACTCGAAACTGTGCCGCCGCTCGTCCATTCGCTCGACCGTCCTCGCGCGGCATCGTCCGCTCACGCTGCCCAAGTCACTCGTAACATAACGGTTTCAGCGGGCAAAGATGCGTGCAAACTGGTGGGACTGCGTACCGTTGACACGCGACAAGCCGAGGGGACGACGTCGCTCTTGCGACGGAGTTGCATGTGATTGCCGTCCTGCGTATATGTTGCAAGTGAAACGGATTAAGCCGAACGGACCGGCGCGAGTGGCATTTGAGCGAATGATCCCGACCCGGACCATGCTGCGGCCTGCCCCCGAAGCGAACGCGCCGGCTTCGCGCACCGAGATGACCGGCTGCCCTTGGCATGACGTGAAGGCGATGCTGCGCAAGGTCGGTCTCCGCCCGACCCGGCAGCGCATGTCACTTGGGTGGATCCTGTTCGGCAAGGGCGACCGCCACCTCACCGCGGAAATGCTCTACGAAGAGGCGAAGAAGGCCAAAGTTCCGGTCTCGCTCGCCACGATCTACAACACCCTGCACCAGTTCACGGAAGTCGGGCTCCTGCGCCAGGTCGCGGTCGAGGGCTCCCGTGCGTATTTCGACACGAACGTCAGTTCGCACCACCATTTCTTCATCGAAGGCCGCGACGAACTGCTCGATATTCCGAGCACCGACGTGATCGTCGGCAAGACGCCGACGGCGCCGGAAGGCTACGAGATCGCGCGCGTCGACGTCGTGGTGCGGCTGCGGAAGAAGAGCTAGTCCACTCCGGGTCATGCCCCGCGAAGGCGGGGCACTCAGCATTGCCTGATATTTGCTGAGCAACGCTGGATCATCCGATTTCGCGGATGACGGCCTTCGCTATTCCACCTTCTCGTTCGGATACGCGCCCCACAGGCGGTCCTGCCGCACATAGCCGCTGAAGTTCTTGCCAAAGAACTGGCACCAATCTCCGTCGCACGATTTCAACGAGCCGAGCACGCCCGGTTGCAGCTTCGCGATCTCGCCCGATTTGACATCCGGCTTTTCGTAAAGCGGGACCAAATCGGGCTTGGGATTCGGCACGACCACTGCGGTGCGCTTGCCCGAGAGAAGCGAGTGATAGACCCAGCCTTCCGCGCCCTCCCAGTCGCGGATGCGCCGCCAGTTCTCGAATTCGGCGGTGATCTCCACTGGCATGCCTGAATGCGTGTAGACCCAGCGCACGTCTTGATCTTTGTTGGGTCCGCCGCGGACGTTCACACGGTCGGATTTCAGACTGACGAAGCGCGGGATCGGCAGCCCGCTGACTGGGCCGGTCGCCATGTCGCCGGCAGCCCGTACCGTTCCGCCCAGCATAACGAGGCCGAGGAGAGCGGCGGAGAACGCCCATGCCGCCCGAACGCTTTGTCTTGTCACGGCCATCTGCTAGGAAAACGAAGGATTTTGCCCGCACGCGAGGTCATTCGCAGTGTCGGCGAGTGCGGTTAACGAGGACTAAATCGGCGCGCGTTCAAGCGCCGGTCGAGGCGACATGACGAAGAGTAAGAAGCCGCTGGTGGTGGTCACGCGCAAGCTGCCGGACAGCGTCGAGTTGCGCATGCGCGAATTGTTCGACGCGCGGCTCAACGTCGACGATCGTCCGATGACATCGGCCGAATTGGCCGACGCGGTAAAGACGGCCGACGTACTGGTGCCGACCGTCACCGACGAGATCGACTCCTCCGTGCTGAGCAAGGCAGGCGACCAGCTCAAGCTCATCGCCAATTTCGGCAACGGCGTCGATAACATCGACGTCACGACCGCCGTGCAGCGCGGCATCACCGTCACCAACACTCCGGGCGTGCTCACCGAAGACACCGCCGACATGACGATGGCGCTGATTCTTGCGGTGCCGCGTCGTCTCGTTGAAGGCGCGTCCGTTCTCACCGGCGAGAAGGATTGGACCGGCTGGACACCGACCTGGATGCTCGGTCACCGCATCTGGGGCAAAAGGCTCGGCATCATCGGCATGGGCCGGATCGGCCAAGCCGTCGCGCGGCGCGCGCGCGCCTTCGGCCTGCAGATCCACTATCACAATCGCCGCCGCGTCGCACCGAAGATCGAGGAAGAACTCGACGCGACCTACTGGGAGAGCCTCGACCAGATGCTCGCCCGCATGGACATCGTGTCGGTCAACTGTCCGCATACGCCGGCCACGTATCATTTGTTGTCCGCGCGTCGGTTAAAGCTGTTGCGCCCGCAGACCTACATCGTGAACACCGCGCGCGGCGAGGTCATCGACGAGAACGCCATGGCGCGCCTGATCGATGCGGGCGATATCGCCGGCGCCGGCCTCGACGTGTTCGAGCACGAGCCGGAGGTCAATCCGAAGCTCGTCAAGCTCGCGCGCGGGGGCAAGGTCGTGCTGCTGCCGCATCTCGGCTCGGCGACCCTCGAGGGCCGCGTCGACATGGGCGAGAAGGTGATCATCAACATCCGCACCTTTATGGACGGCCACCGCCCGCCGGATCGCGTGCTGCCGAGCATGCTCTGACCTGTGTCCCGTCTGCGGTGCAGCGCGTAAGCGGTGCACCGCAGACCCGGGACGAGCTGTCTTGACTCCCCCTCCCCCTATCCCTAGTTTCCACCCGTCTTCGCTACCGACGTAAGACAAAGTTCCGCCGACCGGTCCTGAGAGGCCGGAGGCAAACGCCCGACAGCGCGATGCGCCCTCGGGCGCTTTTGTGTTTTGAAGTTCTCATCCTGAGGAGGGCGCGGAACGCGCCCGTCTCGAAGGATGAGGACCGTAACTGAGGGGTGACCTCGCCCTTCGAGACGCCCGCTCCGCTGCCGCTGCGCGGGCTCCTCAGGACGAGGTCGCATACGAGATGTTCGATTCACTGTCCGAACGCCTGGGCGGCATTCTCGACAAGCTGACGCGGCGCGGCGCGCTGACGGAAGCCGACGTCGACGCCGCCTTGCGCGAAGTGCGCCGGGCGCTGCTCGAGGCGGACGTCGCGCTCGACGTGGCGCGCGACTTCGTCGACCGCGTGAAGAAGCAGGGTGTCGGCGTCGAGGTGATGAAGTCGGTCACCCCGGGCCAGATGGTCGTGAAGATCGTGCACGACGAGCTCGTGCGCACGCTCGGCTCCGAAAGCCAGACCATCGATCTCAACGCCGCGCCGCCGGTCGCCATCATGATGGTCGGCCTGCAGGGCTCAGGCAAAACCACGAGCACCGCGAAGATCGCGCGCCGCCTCACCGATCGCGCCAAGCGCAAGGTGCTGATGGCGTCGCTCGACGTCCGCCGTCCGGCCGCCATGGAGCAGTTGGCCGTGCTAGGCCGCGAGGCGCAAATCGACACGCTGCCGATCGTTGCGGGACAGAACCCGCCGCAGATCGCGCGACGCGCGCTCGAGGCCGGCCGCCTCGGCGGCTACGACGTCGTGATGCTCGACACCGCCGGCCGCACCACGCTCGACGAAGCGATGATGGCGGAAGCGGCGGAAGTGAAGAACGCTGTCAATCCACACGAAGTGCTGCTCGTCGCCGATGCGCTGACCGGCCAGGACGCAGTCAATCTCGCGCGCTCATTCAACGAACGCGTCGGTTTGACTGGCATCGTGCTCACGCGTGTCGACGGCGACGGCCGCGGCGGCGCGGCGCTCTCGATGCGCGCCGTCACGCAGAAGCCCATCAAGCTGATCGGCACCGGCGAAAAGCTTGATGCGCTGGAAGAATTCGATCCGTCGCGCATCGCTGGCCGCATCCTCGGCATGGGCGACATCGTCGCTCTGGTCGAGAAAGCCGCGGCCAACATCGACGCCGAAAAGGCGATGCGCGCCGCCGAGAAGATGCGCAAGGGCGCGTTCGATCTCGGCGATCTGCGCGAGCAACTTGCGCAGATGCAGAAGATGGGCGGCATGGGCGGGCTGCTCGGGCTGATGCCCGGCATCGCAAAAATGAAAAATCAAATCCAGAACGCCGGCCTCGACGACAAATTGCTCAAGCGGCAGATCGCGATCATCGATTCGATGACGCCGAAGGAACGGCGCAATCCGGACATTCTCAAAGCAAGCCGCAAGAAGCGCATCGCGGCCGGCTCGGGCACCAGCCCCGAGCAGATCAACAAGCTTCTGAAAATGCACCGCGGCATGGCAGACATGATGAAGCTGATGGGCGGCGGCGCTGGCAAGCGCGGCCCGCTCGCGGGGTTGGCGCAGGCAATGGGCTTCGGCGGCGGCATGCCGACGCAGGAGCAGATGGCCGAGCTTGCGAAGCAAATGCCGGGCGGGCTTCCCGGCGCGGGCGCATTGCCGCCCGGAATGCCCGGCCTGCCTAAAGGTTTGCCGCCGAATTTCCCTGGCCTCCCGGGCGGCGGAAAATTCCCCGGATTGCCGGGCCTCCCCGGCGGGAAGAAGAAATAGAACGAATCCACAATCACCGACTTGAGCTGAAAGGAAAACTGCAAATGTCTCTCGTTATCCGTCTCGCCCGCGCGGGCACCAAGAAGCGTCCGTTCTATCACATCGTCGTCGCCGACTCGCGCTCGCCGCGCGACGGCCGCTTCATCGAGCGGCTCGGCTATTTCAATCCGCTACTGCCGAAGGACAAGGAAGAGCGGCTGAAGTTCGATCTGGAGAAGGCGCAGGCCTGGATGAAGAAGGGCGCGCAACCCTCCGACCGCGTGATGCGCTTCCTCGATGCCGCCGGCGTAGCCAAGCGGAAGCCGCGCAGCAATCCGGAGAAGGCGGTACCGCGCAAGGAGCGCAAGGCGCGCGCGGAAGAAGCCGCCAAGGGCGCGGCGGCCCCCGCTGCAGCGCCGGCGGCGTAACGGCTGACCTGTGGCTCGCCGCACAAAGAACTTGCGGCAGCCTAGCTCCGCGTCGTTCCGGGGCGCGGCCGAAGGCCGCGAACCCGGAATCCAGTGCAAGACGCGGAGTAAGCATCTGGTTTCCGGGTCCGGCGCTGACGCGCCGTCCCGGAATGACAACAAAGTCCTCGTCGCTCGTTTCGGTGCGGCGCATGGCGTGCGCGGGGAAATCAGATTGTGGTCCTTCACCGAGGACCCGCTCGCAATCGCGGACTATGGACCGCTGGAAGCCGCGGACGGGCGCACGTTCGAACTCGACAGCGTGCGGGCCCAAAAAGATTTTCTGGTCGTGCGTGTCGCCGGCGTGCGCGATCGCGATGCAGCCGAGCGCCTGCGCAATCTCGAACTCTATGTTCCGCGCGACCGGCTGCGGCCGATCGACGAGGACGAGACCTGGTACATCTCGGACCTGATCGGTCTTGCCGCGCAGGACACAAATGGCGTCGCGGTCGGCAAAGTGACGGCGGTGCATAATTTCGGCGCGGGCGACGTACTCGAGATCGCGCCCGCTGCCGGTGGACCGACGCTGATGCTGCCGTTCACCGGCGACACCGTTCCCGAAGTGTACGTCAGCGCCGGCTGGATCGTGGTGGCGCTGCCGACGGAGACCGACGATGTGGCGGGCGACCGTACTGACCATCTTCCCTGAGATGTTCCCCGGCCCCATGAGCCTGAGCCTCGCCGGCAAGGCGCTCGCCTCCGGCCTCTGGTCGCTGGAAGCTCACGACATCCGAAATCACGCCACCGACAGGCACCGCACGGTCGACGACACGCCGGCGGGCGGCGGCCCCGGCATGGTGATGAAGGCGGACGTGCTCGCCGCCGCGCTCGACGCGGTCCCGCGCGACACTCGCCCCCGCCTGCTGATGAGCCCGCGCGGGCGGCCGCTGACGCAGCGGCGGGCCTTCGAACTCTCGCGCGGGCTCGGGGTGGTGATCCTCTGCGCGCGGTTCGAGGGCGTGGACGAGCGGCTGATCAAGGCGCGCAGCCTCGAGGAGGTCTCGATCGGCGATTTTGTGCTTTCGGGGGGCGAGATTCCGGCGCTGGCGCTGCTTGACGCCTGCGTGCGACTCCTCGCCGGGGTGATGGGCAAGGAGGCCTCGGCGGTTGAGGAGAGTTTTGCCGAGGGCCTCTTGGAATACCCTCAGTACACCCGGCCGCCCGTATTTGAGGGCGAGCCGATCCCGGACGTCCTCGTTTCCGGCGACCACGCCAAGGTTGCCGCCTGGCGCCGGGCCGAGGCGGAGCGCGACACCCGGGAGCGCCGGCCGGACCTCTGGGCCACATATTGCACACGGAACGGACGCTAACCATCTCTTCGACAGGCCGGAACCGGGCTCCGAAAGGGCTCGAAATTCGGCCGTTTTCGGCGCGACAATGGCGTGACAAGTCGTTGAAAGTGGTCTAAAAGCCGCGCCGACCCATTCATGACCGAGTGTCATATAACCGCGCGCCGGTCGCTGGCGCTGCCGACGGAGATTTCCCATGAACCTCATTCAGACGCTCGAAAAAGAGCAGATCGAGAAGCTATCCGCCGGTAGGGAAATTCCGGATTTCGGGCCTGGCGACACCGTGCTCGTCAATGTGAAGGTGGTCGAGGGCGACAAAAGCCGCGTCCAGGCCTACGAGGGCGTCTGCATCGGCCGGTCGGGCCGCGGCATCCACGAGAACTTCGCGGTCCGCAAGATCTCGTATGGCGAAGGCGTCGAGCGTGTGTTCCCGCTCTACTCGCCGATGATCGATTCCATCCGCGTCGTGCGCCGCGGCAAGGTGCGCCGCGCGAAGCTGTACTATCTGCGCGGTCTGCGCGGCAAGAAGGCGCGCATCGTCGAGGCGACGAGCAATACCGGCGCCGAAGGCCAGGCCGCGGCGGAGTAAGTCTCGGGCTTCTGCCTGCCGGGCATCAAACTGGCGTCATGGCCGGGCTTGTCCCGGCCATCTCGCCTAGTAAGGCGCTCTCGTGCCCCTCCTGATCGGGATGCCCAGGTCAAGCCCGGGCATGACGGCCGCAGCAGATCTGCGCTTCGTTGTCGCGCCCAACACGAGCCGCTATATAGCCCGCATGCTCGCAACCGCGCACCGCATCCTCATTGCCGATCACGCCCGGCTGCCGTGGCGTTTCTTCGGGCGGCTGACCTCGGTGCAGGCCGGCCTTTGACTCAGCTCCCCGGCTTGCGCCGGGTCGAGCCCCAATCCGCTTTTTTCAAATTCAGACGTGAAGGTCAGTTGAAGCCATGAAACCGCGCACCCTCTACGACAAGATCTGGGACGATCACCTGGTCGACGAACAGCCCGACGGCACGTGCCTCATCTACATCGACCGCCACCTCGTGCACGAGGTGACGAGCCCGCAGGCGTTCGAAGGCCTGCGCACCTCGGGGCGCAAGGTGCATGCGCCGGAGAAGACGCTTGCCGTCGTCGATCACAACGTGCCGACGTCGGATCGCACCAAGCCCAATCCCGATCCGGAAAGCGCCGAGCAGATCAAGACGCTGGCCGAGAACGCGCGCGATTTTGACATCGAATATTTCGACGAGTTCGACAAGCGTCAGGGCATCGTCCACATCATCGGCCCGGAGCAGGGCTTCACTTTGCCCGGCACAACGATCGTGTGCGGCGACAGCCATACGGCCACGCACGGCGCTTTCGGCGCGCTCGCTTACGGCATCGGCACGTCCGAAGTCGAGCACGTGCTCGCGACGCAGACGCTCATCCAGAAGAAATCCAAGAACATGCGCGCCGTCGTCGACGGCAAACTGCCGACTGGCGTGACCGCGAAGGACATCATCCTCGCCATCATCGGCGAGATCGGCACGGCCGGCGGCACCGGCTACGCGCTCGAATATGCCGGCGAGGCGATCCGCGCGATCTCGGTCGAAGGTCGCATGACGGTTTGCAACATGTCGGTCGAAGGCGGCGCCAAGGCCGGCTTCATCGCGCCCGACGAGAAGGTTTTCGAATATCTCAAGGACAAGCCGAAGGCGCCGAAGGGTGCGGCCTGGGATCAGGCGATGGGCTACTGGGAGAGGCTCCGGTCGGACGACGGCGCGCATTTCGACCGCGAGATCCGGCTCGACGCGACGAAGCTTCCGCCGCTCGTCACCTGGGGCACGAGCCCCGAGCAGGTCATCTCCGTCACCGGGCGCGTGCCGTTGCCGAGCGAAATCGCCGACGACAACAAGCGCATCGCGGCAGAGCGCTCGCTCGGCTACATGGGACTCAAGGGCGGCGAGAAGATCACCGATATCAAGCTCGACCGCGTGTTCATCGGTTCGTGCACCAATGCGCGCATCGAGGACCTCCGCGAAGTCGCGCGCGTGGTCGAGGGCAGGCACGTCAACGGCAACGTCAATGCGATGATCGTCCCCGGCTCAGGCCTGGTGAAGATCCAAGCGGAAGCAGAAGGCCTCGACAAGATCTTCAAGGCCGCGGGCTTCGACTGGCGCGAGCCGGGCTGCTCGATGTGCCTCGCGATGAATCCGGACAAGCTTGCGCCGGGTGAGCGCTGCGCCTCGACCTCGAACCGCAATTTCGAGGGACGGCAGGGCTACAAGGGCCGTACGCATCTCGTGTCGCCCGCGATGGCGGCAGCCGCGGCGATCGCCGGGTACTTTGTCGACGTGCGCGACTGGCGCTAAATTTCGATCCGGAAATGAAAAGGCCCGCCATGCGGCGGGCCTTTTTTCGTTCGTGTTTGCGGTTGGTTACCAGCAGTGCCAGACGCGGCGGATGACCCAGAAGCCGTGGCGCCAGACGCGCGCGCGCACCCAGCCACAGTTGCCGCCATAGGCGTATGGGCCATAGCCATACCAATATGGCGCGGAGGCTACGCCGAGCGCGAAGCCCGGTGCAAAGCCGCCCCAGCCCCATCCGCCGCCGCGCCAGCCGCCGCCCCATCCGCCGCCGTGCCAATGCTGCGCCATCGCCGCCTGCGGCGCCGCAGCGGCGATGGCGACGGCGAGGACCGCGCCTGCCATTAGTTTGGTGAATTTGGACATGTTGACCTCCGGGGTTACGTCGGGCTCTGAATATACAACCCCCAAGCGCGGGTGGCGTTTCCCTACTGCCACCAGCACTGCATGCGCGGAACTATCACAGGTCCACTGACCCGATATTCCTTCTCAAGCCACGAATTGCAGTAGCGCTTGGCCGTCGGCGGCAGCTCGGTCGGATAGCTGCGCGGATGGATGACGATACGCGTGCGCTGGCGCGTAGAACCCGGCTCCATCTGCGCCAAGGCAGCAGTCGCTGCCACAACCGCTGCCAGGAAAGCTGTTGCCCCGATCAGACCGCGCATTGAGTTCCTTACCACCGCGTCCGGAATGAATGCCGGGACGCATGATACACCAGACGGATTACCTGGGCGTCTTGCAGCCGAAAAACTCGGCGTGCAGCGGCGTAAATGCGGCCGATGGCAAAATCGCCGCAGCAGCCACGCGGTACCAAAACGAGCGCCGGCCACGCGGAACTCTCCCCAACTTTGCCACAATAGTTAACGGTGCCGCATTCCTTGAGTTCCGTCAACCGCTTGGTTCCGCCAGTCCCGGCTCCTAAGTTCAGCTGATGTCGCTCAGATCGCCTCCGGCCTGGCATGATGCCGCGGCACCCAGCCTGGCGGACCTCGAAAGCATGGCCCGCGTGGCCTTCGAACGCCTGCCGGACAATTTCCGCCAGCTCTGTGCGGATCTTGTCATCCGTGTCGACGATTTCCCTTCGGACGACGTGATCGACGCCATGAAACTCGAAAGCGAGTTCGACCTGCTCGGGCTGTTCCAGGGTGTGGGTCTGCCGTTCCAGTCGGCCACCGTTCCGCAGACGCTGCCGAACGCGATCTGGCTCTACCGCCGTCCAATCCTGGACTATTGGGCGGAGCACGACGACACGTTGGGCGCCATCGTCACGCACGTGCTGGTGCACGAGATCGGGCATCATTTCGGCTTCTCCGACGAGGACATGGCAGCCATCGAGGCGCAGGCCTGAGCGGCTATTGACCCTCGCGGCGAAGCCCGTAAACAAAGGCGGACATTCACGGGAGAGCGGCAGCGATGGAAAAATTTACGGTGCTGGAAGGCGTTGCGGCGCCGCTGCATCTGATCAATGTCGACACCGACATGATCATCCCGAAGCAATACCTGAAGACCATCAAGCGCACCGGTCTGGGCAAGGGGCTGTTCTCCGAGCAGCGCTATCGCGACGACGGCTCGGAGAACCCGGACTTCGTGCTCAACAAGCCGGCCTACCGCAAGGCGAAGATCATCGTCGCCGGCGACAATTTCGGCTGCGGCTCGTCGCGCGAGCACGCGCCCTGGGCCCTTGCAGACTTCGGCGTCCGCTGCGTCATTTCGACATCCTTCGGCGACATCTTCTACAACAACTGCTTCAAAAACGGGCTTCTGCCCATCCGCGTATCGCCGGAGGATTTGGAGAAGCTGTTCGACGATGCCGAACGCGGCGCGAATTCGACATTAACCGTCGACCTGGAGAAGCAGGAGATTCGCGGGCCGGACGGCGGTACGGTCAAATTTGACATCGATCCCTTCCGCAAGCACTGCCTGCTTAACGGCCTCGACGACATCGGCCTGACGCAGCAGAAGCAGAGCAAGATCAAATCTTACGAAGACAAGCTCCAGGCCGAGCGCCCCTGGGCGTAAGTCACTGGCTCAGCGACAGAGGACGCTCATATGCCGGGGCTGATGCAGGGTAAACGCGGGCTGATCATGGGGGTCGCCAACGACCACTCGATCGCCTGGGGCATCGCGCAGATGTTGGCGAAGCACGGCGCCGAATTGGCCTTCACCTTTCAGGGCGACGCGCTGGCCAAGCGCGTAAAGCCGCTGGCCGAAAGCGTCGGCTCCGATTTCGTGATGCCTTGCGACGTCGAGGATATCGGGAGCGTCGACGCGGTGTTCGACACCGTGAAGAGCAAATGGGGCAGGCTCGATTTCCTAGTGCATGCCGTCGCCTTCTCCGACAAGACCGAATTGAAAGGCCGCTACGCCGATTCCACGCGCGAGAACTTCATCCGCACTTTGGTGATCTCCTGTTACGCATTCACTGAAGCGGCGAAGCGCGCGTCGGCGCTGATGCCCGACGGCGGCAGCATGATTACGCTGACCTACAACGGCGGCGACCGCGCGATGCCAAATTATAACGTGATGGGTGTCGCCAAGGCGGCGCTGGAAGCGAGCGTACGCTATCTCGCGGTCGACTTCGGGCCGCAGAAGATCCGCGTGAATGCAATTTCAGCCGGCCCGATCCGGACGCTCGCCGGCGCCGGCATCACCGACGCGCGCTACATGTTTGCCTTCCAGCAGAAGTATTCGCCGCTTGGCCGCGGCGTGACGCTGGAAGAGCTCGGCGGGGCCGGACTTTATCTCCTGTCGGACCTATCGGCCGGTGTGACCGGCGAAATCCACTTCGTCGATTCCGGTTACAACGTCATCGCCATGCCGCATCCCGAAGCGCTGAAGGCCGCCGGCGGGAAGGTCGAGAGCGGGCAGTAGTCGCTCTACCCTTGCCCTCCGGGGGAGGGCGAAGAGCTGTGGCTCGCGCGCTCCAATTTTTTATTTCGAGCTGCGGCAATCCACGCGAACCTGATTAAAAAACGGCCGGGAACAGCCCGGCCGTTTCGATTTTAGACTCGCTGAACAGCCCTTAATCACGCGTGCAGGTCGAAGCGATCGGCGTTCATCACCTTCGCCCACGTGTCCACGAAGTCCTTCACGAACTGCTCCTTCGCGTCGGCGCTGCCATAGACCTCGGCAAACGCACGAAGCTGCGAGTGCGAGCCGAAGATCAGGTCGACGCGCGTGCCGGTCCACTTGAGCGCGTCGGTCTTGCGGTCACGGCCCTCGTAGACGTCGCCGGCATGGCTCCACTGCGTGCCCATGTCGAGCAGATTAAGGAAGAAGTCGTTGGTCAGCGTGCCCGGCTTCTTGGTGAACACGCCGTGCTTTGACTGCCCGACGTTCGCGCCGAGCACGCGCAGGCCGCCGACGAGCACCGTCATTTCCGGTCCTGTCAGCCGCAGCAACGCCGCCCGGTCGACCAGCGCCTCCTCAGGCATCATGAATTGCTGCTTCTTGCCGACGTAGTTGCGGAAGCCGTCGGCGCGCGGCTCGAGCGGCGCGAAGGACTCGACGTCGGTTTGATCCTGCGACGCGTCCCCGCGGCCCGGCGAGAAAGGAACCTTCACATCGACGCCCGCGTCCTTCGCGGCCTTTTCAACCGCGGCAGAGCCACCGAGCACGATCAAATCGGCCAGCGAGACCTTCTTGCCGAAGCCCTTCTGGATTTCTTCGAGCTTCGCCAGGACCGTCCTGAGTTGAGCCGGCTGGTTGACCTCCCAGTCCTTCTGAGGGCTGAGCCGAATGCGCGCGCCATTCGCGCCACCGCGCTTGTCGGTGCCGCGGAACGTCGAGGCCGATGCCCACGCGGTCGAGACGAGCTGCGACACGGTGAGACCGGACGACAGAATCTTCGTCTTCAGCGCCGTGACATCCGCATCGCTGATCTTTTCGCCGGCCGGGACCGGGTCCTGCCAGATCAGCGTCTCCTTTGGCACCAGCGGGCCGAGGTAGCGCGCGATCGGACCCATGTCGCGGTGCGTGAGCTTGAACCACGCGCGGGCGAACGCGTCCGCGAACTCGTCCGGACGCTCGAGAAATCGCCGCGAGATCTTCTCGTAGGCCGGATCGAGGCGCAGCGAGAGGTCCGTGGTCAGCATCGTCGGCACGCGCTTCTTCGATTTGTCGAACGGGTCCGGGATCGACGGCTCGGCGCCTTTCGCCTGCCACTGCTGCGCACCGGCCGGGCTCTTCACCAGCTCCCATTCGTATTTGAACAGGTTCTCGAAGAAGTAATTGCTCCACTTCGTCGGCGTCTGCGACCAGACCACTTCTGGACCGCCGGTGATCGTGTCGGGTCCGCAGCCTTTGCCGTGCTTGCTTTTCCAGCCGAGGCCTTGCTCCTCGAGCGCGCCGGCTTCGGGCTCCGGTCCGATGAAAGACGGATCGCCGGCGCCATGCGTCTTGCCGAAGGTGTGGCCGCCAGCGATCAGCGCGACGGTCTCCTCGTCGTTCATCGCCATACGGAAGAAGGTTTCGCGAATGTCCTTGGCGGCAGCGACCGGATCGGGTTTGCCGTTCGGCCCTTCAGGATTGACATAGATAAGACCCATCTGCACCGCCCCAAGCGGATCGGCGAGCTGACGTTCGCCGCTATAGCGTTCGTCCCCGAGCCATGTGCCCTCGGGACCCCAGAACAACTCTTCCGGTTCCCACACATCGGCGCGTCCGCCGGCGAACCCGAAGGTCTTGAAGCCCATCGACTCCAGCGCGACGTTGCCGGCGAGGATCATCAGGTCGGCCCACGAAATCTTGCGGCCGTACTTCTGCTTGATCGGCCACAGGAGCCGGCGCGCCTTGTCGAGGTTGGCGTTGTCCGGCCAGGAGTTGAGCGGCGCGAAGCGCTGCTGGCCTGCGCCGGCCCCGCCGCGGCCATCACTGATGCGGTAGGTGCCCGCGCTGTGCCAGGCCATGCGGATCATCAGTCCGCCGTAGTGGCCGAAGTCGGCGGGCCACCATTCCTGCGAGTCCGTCATCAGGGCCTTCAGGTCCTGTATGACGGCGTTGACGTCGAGGCTCTTGAACTCCTTGGCGTAGTCGAACTCCTTGCCCATCGGATCGGACTTGGCCGAATTCCGGTGCAGGATCTGGATGTCCAGCTGGTTCGGCCACCAGTCGCGGTTCGTGCGTGCGCGCGCGCCGCCGGTAAACGGGCACTTGCCCGCGTTATTGTCGTCAGTCTTTGCGTCCATGGTGTCCTCCGCTCGCGTGGGACGATGTTTCTTCCGTAGTGCGTGTTTTTAGGCGGCACGCGCTATCACGTCTAATCGTATTGTTTCCGGCAGTCGATAAGCATAACTTATCGGGATGATCACCCTCCGTCAGCTGCGTTACCTCGGCGCCCTCGCCCGCCACCGGCACTTCGGACGCGCAGCCGATGAATGCGCCGTCACCCAGCCTGCGCTCTCGATGCAGATCAAGGAATTGGAACGTGAGATCGGCGCTGACCTCGTAGAGCGGCGGCCAAACGACGTCACTCTGACGGAGACCGGCGCCGAAGTCGCGCAACGCGCCGAGCGGATTCTTGCGGCAACGCGCGACCTGGTCGATTTCGCGCGCCATCGTGAAGTCCTGTCGGGGCCGCTGAAGCTCGGAGTCATTCCGACTATTGCGCCCTACCTGCTGCCAAAGCTTCTGCCGCGCCTGCAGGCCGCGTATCCATCGTTGCGGCTCGAAGTGCGCGAAACGCAAACCGCCACATTGCTCGATGAATTGATCGGCGGCGAATTGGATTGCCTGCTGCTCGCGTTGCCGATTGAACATACCGACGTGGAGATGCTGGCGCTATTCACGGATCGCTTCCTGCTCGCCGCGCCCGCGGGGGAGCCGATCCCACGCAGGCCACTGAACGCGAAGGACGTCGATGAGCGCCGCCTGATCTTGCTCGAAGAAGGTCACTGCCTGCGCGACCAGTCGCTGGCCTTCTGCGCCACGAAGCGCCGCGATTCGGCCGCGGCACTCGGTTCGACATCGCTCGCGACCGTGATGCAGATGGTCGCGAATGGTTATGGCGTGACATTGGTTCCGGAAATCGCGACCGAGGTGGAAGCGCGCGACAAGCGCGTGATGCTGAAACGATTTGCCAGGCCGGAGCCGGGGCGCACGATCGGGCTTGCGTGGCGTAAGACGTCGCCGCGACAAACGGATTTTGCCGCCTTAGGAGACATCATCAACCGCGCGTGCAGCCGCTGAAATCGTTTTGACGATGATCGGCAACGGCCAGCATCAATCGCAAAAAAAGAGCAGCCCCCTTCGGGGCCGCTAAGAAAGCCGGGCCCGATCTGGAGGAAGCAAGGATCAGGAACCGGCTCACCGCGTATCCAGCTTAGGCCGGGTGCTTGGCTGGGCGCGGAACGTTCAGGGTCTGGCTTGATCTGCGCGGCGGTCTCATCCCGGCGTCCTCAAGATCGCGCGGCGCCAGTTTGAACGGATCGAGTTGCGGAATTGAACGCGGTGCCGTTGGCCCAATTCGCCACGGCGGACAGCATGAGCACGGCACCGAAAACCACGACGACGAACGTGCGCATCGCACTCTCCCGTTCCAGAACGACGGTGAGGCTATCGGGCGTGCCGAGCGGCTTGTGTGAAGCCGCTCACACTGGATGCGCGTTGCCGGAAAGGGAACAAGGCGGCCCGTTCTGGGCCGCCTTTTTTTAGTTTCTTCTCCCTCCCCCGCTTGCGGGGGGAGGGTTGGGGTGGGGGCATGTTGAGCAAATTGCCCCTCCCGCAAGCAGCCTACTCGGCCGCACCGCCGTGCGCCGCCTGCGGCTCGGCTTGCGCCTCGCGGTCGGCCTTCTGTTTCGCCTCGAGGTCCTCGCCGGTCTGCTGATCGACCGCCTTCATCGACAGGCGCACCTTGCCGCGCTCGTCCATGCCGAGGAGCTTCACCTTCACCTTGTCGCCTTCCTTGACGACGTCGGAGGTCTTCTGCACTCGTTGCGGCGCGAGCTGGCTGATGTGCACGAGCCCGTCGCGCGAGCCGAAGAAGTTCACGAAGGCGCCGAAGTCCATCACCTTCACGACCGTGCCTTCGTAGATGTGGCCGACCTCCGGATCGGACGCGATCGACTTGATCCAGTTGATCGCCGCCTTGATCGAGTCGCCGTTCGCCGACGCGACCTTCACCGAACCGTCGTCCTCGATGTTGATCTTGGCGCCGGTCTTCTCGACGATCTCGCGGATCACCTTGCCACCGGTGCCGATCACTTCGCGGATCTTGTCGGTCGGGATCTTGAACATCTCGATGCGCGGCGCGTGCTCGCCGAGTTCGGCGCGCGCGGCGGTCAAGGCCTTCGCCATCTCGCCGAGGATGTGCATGCGGCCGTCCTTCGCCTGCGCGAGCGCGACCTTCATGATCTCTTCGGTGATGCCGGCGATCTTGATGTCCATCTGCAGCGACGTGATGCCGTGATCGGTACCCGCCACCTTGAAGTCCATGTCGCCGAGATGGTCCTCGTCGCCGAGAATGTCGGACAGCACGGCAAAGCGCTTGTCCTCGAGGATGAGGCCCATCGCTATGCCCGCCGTCGCACGCTTCAGCGGCACGCCTGCATCCATCAGCGCGAGCGAGGAGCCGCAAACCGTCGCCATCGACGACGAGCCGTTCGACTCGGTGATCTCCGACACGACGCGGATCGTGTAGGGGAACTCTTCCTTGCTGGGCAGCACGGGATGGATAGCGCGCCAGGCCAGCTTGCCATGGCCGATCTCGCGGCGCTTGGTGCCGCCGAGACGGCCGGTTTCACCTACCGAATACGGCGGGAAGTTGTAGTGCAGCAGGAACGATTCCTTGTAGGTGCCCTGCAAGGCGTCGATCCACTGCTCGTCCTCGCCGGTGCCGAGCGTGGTGACGACCATCGCCTGCGTCTCGCCGCGCGTGAACAGCGCCGAGCCGTGGGTACGTGGCAGCACGCCGACTTGCGCCAGGATCGGACGCACGGTCTTGAGGTCGCGGCCGTCAATGCGCTTGCTAGTGTCAAGAATATTCCAGCGAACGATCTTGGCCTCGAGCTCCTTGAACACGCCCGCGACGCGGGTCTTGTCATAAGCCGACTCGGCGGCGCCTTCCGGGAAGAAGTGCGCGATCACCTTTTCCTTCACTTCGCCGACCGCCTTGTAGCGTTCCTGCTTGACCGGGATCGAGTAGGCGGCGCGCAGGTCCTTCTCGGCGAGGCCGAGGATTTCCTTTTCCAGCGCAGCGTTGTCGGGCAGCGTTAGCTCGCGCGGTTCCTTGGCGGCCTTCTCGGCGAGCTTGATGATCGCGTCGATGACCGGCTGGAAATGGCGGTGGCCGAACATGACCGCGCCGAGCATGATGTCTTCGGACAACTCTTTCGCTTCCGATTCCACCATCAGCACCGCGTCATTGGTGCCGGCGACGACGAGGTCGAGGTGGCTCTCGACCATTTCGTCGAGCTGCGGGTTGAGTACGTATTCGCCGTTGATGAAGCCGACGCGGGCGGCGCCGATCGGGCCCATGAACGGTGCGCCGGACAGCGTCAGCGCCGCCGAGGAAGCGACCATCGCTAGAATGTCCGGGTCGTTTTCGAGATCGTGCGACAGCGTGGTGACGATCACCTGCGTCTCGCAGCGCCAGCCGTCCGCGAACAGCGGACGCACCGGGCGGTCAATCAGGCGGGAAACCAGCGTTTCCTTTTCGGTCGGGCGGCCCTCGCGCTTGAAGTAGCCTCCGGGAATGCGCCCGGCCGCGTAGAATTTCTCTTGGTAGTCGACCGTCAGCGGCAGGAAGTCCACGCCTTCGCGCGGCTGCTTGGCGGCAACCACGGTCGCGAGCACGGTCGTCTCACCGTAAGTAGCGAGGACGGCGCCGTCGGCCTGACGCGCAATACGCCCGGTCTCGAGGGTAAGCTTGCGCCCGCCCCAGTCGAGTTCAACGCGATGGATATCGAACATTCTGATTTTCTCTCATGGTTTCGGGCAACGTCCGACAGCCATGAGCAAGACGGCGAGAGGCTGCGCGGGCGGCGCTTTGTAGCGACCTGCAACAGCGTCCGGCGATCCTGCCATGGCGATCGTAACCTTGCCTGGCGCAGAAGCCGGCCCCATGCCGAGCTTCTGCCAATGTCCGGCGGCCATACGCCGCCGGAGAAATGCGAAGCAAAAGGCTTCGCTTCGAAAACGCGCGAGCGCGATCACGTCCCGCGCGGCAGTCAAGAATTAGCGGCGGATGCCGAGCTTCTCGATCAGCGACTTGTAGCTCGACTCGTTCGTGCGCCGCAGATAGTCCAGCAATTGACGGCGATGGCTGACGAGCTTCAGAAGGCCGCGCCGGGAATGGTTGTCCTTCGCGTGCGACTTGAAGTGCCCGGTCAGATTGTTGATGCGTTCGGAGAGGATCGCCACCTGAACTTCCGGCGACCCCGTGTCGCCCGACTTCTTGGCGAATTCTTTAATCACTTCAGCCTTGCGGCTGGCGGTAATCGACATCGGTCGTCCTTTCGTTTCGCTTTAAGCGATTGTCTGCGGCCGTGCTCGTCCGACGAGTCCGGCCAAGTTGAACACGCGCTTGGGGACGATTTCGCCACGGTCGAGTTCGGCAAGAGCGAGCAACTGGCCCGCGACTGTGACCGAGATCGTACCGGTAAAATTCGGAGCGTCCCGTCCGCGCAACAAGACGGCTTGGCCTCTTGAGAGCCTCGCCGCATCCGCCCGGCTGACGGCCAGCGCCGGGATGTCGTCCAGCGCGGTCTCGACGGGCATGAGCGCGTCGGCGAGGCTGCCCTCGCCAGCCGCGGCTCTATGGCACAGGTTTTCTAGGTTTTCCAGCAAAACCATGCTCTCAGAAGCGAAGGGGCCTACAGCGGTACGGCGCAGAGCGCTCACATGCCCGAAGCAGCCGAGCGTCCGGCCCATGTCGCGGGCCAGCGATCGCACGTAAGTGCCTTTGCCACATTCGGCTTCCAGCACGGTGTGATCCGCATCCGGAACTTCGACCAGATCGAGGCGGGTGATTTCAACTGGCCGCGGCTGTAATTCAACCACCTCGCCGTCCCGAGCGAGGTCGTAAGCCCGCTCGCCCTCGATTTTGATGGCGGAATAGCGCGGGGGAACCTGGCTGATCAGACCGGTGAAGCGAGGCAGAACGGCTTGTATGGCCTCGATGGAGGGCCGATCGAGGCTCTCCGCCACGACGCGGCCCTCGGCATCGTCCGTGTCGCGCTCCTCGCCCCATCGCACCGTGAAGCGATAGAGCTTGCGCCCGTCCATGACGAAGGGGACGGTCTTGGTCGCCTCGCCCATCGCGATCGGCAGCGCGCCGGAGGCGAGCGGATCGAGCGTACCCGCATGCCCGCATCGCTTGGCTGAGAACAGACGCTTGATCACGCTAACCGCGTGCGTCGATGTCATGCCCACCGGCTTGTCGAGCACAACCCAGCCATGAACGTCGCGCTTGTCGCGTTTGCGCTGCTGCTTGCGGTCACGCCGACCCCTTGCTTCGGGCGCAGGCGCATTCACCGCCTCGTCAGCGTGAGGCCGAGTGAGAGCGTGCAACTCGTCGTCCGTCATTCCTCGTCCTCATGTTTCAGATCGCGCGCGATTTCTGGCGAGCGCAGCAATTTGTCGATGCGCTCGGCTTCGGCGAAGCGGTCGTCCATGCGAAAGCGGATGTCGGGCGCGAATTTCAGATTGATCCGGTGCGCGATTTCGGCGCGCAAAAATTTCTTGTGCTTCTCGAACGCGGCGACGACCTCTGACGCATCGCGCCCGCCCATCGGCATCACGTAGATGGTCGCGAGCTTCAGATCCGGGCTCATGCGCACTTCCGGCACGGTGATGAGATGGCCCTCGATCACCGAATCGTGCACCTCGCCGCGGGCCAGCATGTCGGCGATCGCGTGCCGCACAAGTTCGCCGACGCGCAGTTGCCGCTGCGAGCCACCGAGCCCCTGGTCGCGATGGTGTTTGTGTTTGGTCATCAACTCAAAGCTTTCAATTCGTCATGGCCGGCATAGCCGTTCGAAGAACCGGCGTGTTTTCAGAACGCCTATGTCCCGGCCATCCACTTTTGCTTCCTTCTCAACGAGGGAAGGCGTGGATACCCGGCACAGGGCCGGGCATGACGGTGGAGAAGGCAGAGCGACTACAAAACCTCCGCTGTGAGACTTGGACTCACAGCGAGCGTTGAATCGTCTCCACCCGGTAGCATTCGATCACGTCGCCTTGCCGCATGTCCTGGTAGTTCTCGAAGGCCATGCCGCATTCCATGCCGGCGTTCACTTCCTTGACGTCGTCCTTGAAGCGCTTGAGCTGCGACAGCTTGCCTTCGTGAACGACGACGTTGTCGCGGATCAAGCGCACATTCGCGCCACGCTCGACCGAGCCGTCGGTGACGCGGCAACCGGCCACGTTGCCGACCTTGGACACCTTGAAGACTTCCAGGATCTGCGCATTGCCGAGCATGGTCTCGCGCAAAGTCGGCGCGAGCAGGCCCGACATCGCTTTCTTCACGTCATCCACGAGATCGTAGATGATGTTGTAGTAGCGAATTTCGATGCCGGCGCGTTCCGCAGCTTCGCGCGCTTCCTTGTTGGCGCGCACGTTGAAGGCGATGATCGGCACGCCGGACGCTTCCGCCAGCGTGACGTCCGACTCCGAGATGCCGCCGACGCCGCCGTGGAGCACGCGCGCGGCGACCTCGTCGGTGCCGAGCTTGTCGAGCGCGCCAATGATCGCTTCCAGCGAGCCCTGCACGTCCGCCTTGACCACCAGCGGGAATTCCTTGCGGCCGGCCGATTTCGCCTGCGCCATCATCTGCTCGAGCGAGCCGCGCATGCCGGAGGCACGCGCCGCCATCTTCTCGCGCTTCTGGTGCTGGCGATAATCGGTGATCTCGCGCGCACGCGCCTCGTTGGCGACGACGGCGAGACGATCGCCCGCGTCCGGCGTGCCGGAGAAGCCGAGCACCTCGACCGGGGTCGACGGTCCCGCCACCTGCACTGCATCGCCGGAATCGGACACGAGAGCGCGCACGCGGCCCCATTCCGCGCCGGCAACGACGATGTCGCCGGGATGCAGCGTACCGCGCTGGACGAGAACGGTCGCGACCGGACCGCGGCCGCGGTCGAGCTTCGCCTCGATCACGGTGCCTTCCGCTTCGCGAGTCGGATTGGCCTTCAGGTCCAGAATTTCGGACTGCAGCAGCACCATTTCGAGCAGCTTGTCGATGTTGAGCTTCTCCTTGGCGGAGACCTCAACGTCGACGACGTCACCGCCCAGCGATTCAACCTGGATCTCGTGCTGCAACAGATCGGTGCGCACGCGGGTCGGATTGGCGTCGGCCTTATCGATCTTGTTGATCGCAACGATGATCGGGACCTTCGCCGCTTTGGCGTGATTGATGGCTTCGACCGTCTGCGGCATCACGCCGTCGTCGGCCGCGACAACCAGGATCACGATGTCGGTCACCTTCGCGCCGCGCGCACGCATCGCCGTGAAAGCGGCGTGACCAGGCGTGTCGATGAAGGTGATCTTACCGCCCGATGGCGCCGCAACCTGATATGCGCCGATGTGCTGGGTGATGCCGCCGGCCTCGCCCGCCGCGACTTCCGCCGACCGGATCGCGTCGAGCAGCGACGTCTTGCCGTGGTCAACGTGACCCATCACGGTGACGACTGGCGCGCGCGGCGCCAAGGTCTCCGGCGGATCGGGCGTATCGAACAGGCCCTCTTCCACGTCCGATTCCGACACGCGGCGGACCGTATGGCCCAATTCTTCCGCGATCAGTTGCGCGGTGTCGGCATCGATTACATCGTTGATGGTCGCCATCTGGCCCTGCTTCATCAGCAGCCGGATGACGTCGACGGCACGCTCGGTCATGCGGTTGGCAAGTTCTTGAATTGTGATCGCGTCCGGGATCGTCACCTCGCGGACGAGCTTCTCTTTCGGCTCGTTGGAGATGTGACCTTTCAGACGCTGTGTACGGCGGCGGAACGCGGCGACCGAACGTTCGCGCACATCGTCCGCGTTCATCGCGTTGATGACGGTGAGACGGCCTCGCTGTTTCTCGGCACCGACCTTGGGAGCGGGCCGTGGCGCAACGGCCGGACGGGTGAGGCCGCCGCTGCGGCGGGCACGCGCGGGCGCTTCCTCCTCTTCCGCTTCGACAGTTAACTTCTTTGCCGGAGTTCCGACGCGCTTGCTCTCGACGGTCGTGCCGTCCCCGAGCCGCTTCTTCGCAACCTCGTCGGCTTTGCGCTTGGTTTCTTCGTCGTGCTTGCGGCGCGACTCCTCGTCGCGCTTGCGCGCATCCGCAGCCTCGCGCTCGACCTTGTCCTTCGCCTCCTGCACCGCACGGCGCTTCGAATCTTCCTCAGCGACGCGGCGCTCTTCCGCCTCGCGCACCCGCGAGTCGGCCAGCGCATGCGCGCGCGCGGCGCGCTCCTCCTCGGTCAGCGTGCGCAGCACGACCCCCGACGGCTTAGGCGCTTCCGCCGCAGGCGTACGCGCGGCCGGAACCGCTGCGGGTCCGCGTCCGCCGGGCGCCGCTGCGTGGCGCTTCACCTCCACGACTGGCTCGGGCTTCGCCTCGCCTGGCGTGGGGATGCGCCGCTTCACCTTCTCGACGACGACCTGCTTGCTGCGGCCATGGCTGAAGCTCTGCCGCACCACGCCCGTTTCCGATCGCGGCTTGAGGGTGAGCTTGCCGCCGCCCACGCTCAGTTTCTTCTCGCCGGGTGTCTTTATGTCAGTCATTCCGTACTTTCGTCGTTATGCGCCGGGTGTGGCGGCGCAGTTCCGCGACCTCGATTCGAGGCGAATTGTTTGTCCGGTAGCGCGCGAGACGTGCGGCGCGAGCGAGGAAAGTCTCGCTCCCGGGCCCGGCAAGCAGCGCAGCGTGTACCACATTTGGGCGGTCCAGTGCCAAATCCAATTGGGCACCCGAAAAATGCTCGATAACGACCGCCCGGCCGCCATCCGTCGGCGAAAGCTTGCGTTTTCCGTCCGGGGCCGCCTCGTTCGCGTGAATGACGGCCAGAACGTCGCTTTTTTCGAGCGCGGCTTCGACTTTCGCGAACCCCGCAGCAACCAGCCCAGCTTTCGCCGCGATCGCCAATGCATCGAGCGCGGAACGCTCCAGCAGACGATCCACGAGGTCGGCGAGATCGGCTGCAGCCCGGACGTCGCGTTTGAAGCCGCGGGCGAACACGTTGCGTTTGACCGCCTGTTCAATCGACCCGCGCGTGCCGGTGATCCAAAGCCCCCGGCCCGGCAGCTTCCGTTTGACGTCCGGCACCACCGCGCCATCCGGACCGATCACAAACCGGATCAGCTCGGAGACGGGCCTGACCTCACGCGTGAGCGCGCAGGTGCGCTCGGTCCCCGGGGCAACAGATGCCGCCCCGCGGTCGAGCTCCATATCCTGCGCGACTGCCAGCATCAGTGCGTTACGCCTCCGCCGGAGCCTGCTCGGCTTCTTCCGCCAGCGGCGGATTGAGCTCGGCCTCGGTGATCCAGCCCGCCTTCACGCGCGCCTGCATGATCATCGCCTCGGCGTCCTCGCGGGAGAGATCAAGGCCCTCCAGAAAGCCGGACATATGCTTGGCCTCGCCGTCCTTGCGCTCGGTCCATCCGACAAGATCGTCCGTCGCGCAGCCGGCTAGATCCTCGACCGTCTTCACGTCGTTTTCGCCGAACGCGACCAGCATCTTGGTGGTGACGCCCGGAACCTCCTTCAGCGCGTCCTCGACCCCGAGCTCCTTGCGGCGCACATCGAGCTCAGCTTCCTGCTGCTCGAGATATTCGCGCGCGCGCTGCTGCAGCTCCTGCGCGGTTTCGAGATCAAATCCCTCGATGCCGGCGATTTCCTTCTCGTCGACGAGCGCGAGTTCTTCGATCGAGCCGAACCCTTCTGAGGCGAGCAACTGGCCAACCACTTCGTCGAGATTGAGCGCGTTGACGAACACCGTCGTACGCGTCTCGAACTCCTGCTGACGGCGCTCTGACTCTTCCTGCTCGGTGAGAATGTCGATGTCCCAGCCGGTCAACTGCGAGGCGAGCCGCACGTTCTGGCCGCGCCGCCCGATCGCAAGCGAAAGCTGCTGATCCGGCACCACGACCTCGATGCGCTCCTTGTCCTCGTCGAGCACCACTTTACTTACTTCAGCCGGCGCCAGCGCATTCACCACGAAGGTGGCAATGTCCGGCGACCACGGAATGATGTCGATCTTCTCGCCCTGCAGTTCGTTCACCACCGCCTGCACGCGCGAGCCGCGCATGCCGACGCAGGCGCCGACTGGGTCGACGGAAGAATCGCGCGAGATCACCGCGATCTTGGCGCGCGAGCCCGGATCGCGCGCAACCGCCTTCACCTCGACGATGCCGTCGTAGATTTCAGGAACTTCCTGCGCAAACAGCTTGGCGGTGAATTGCGGATGCGTGCGCGACAGGAAAATCTGCGGCCCGCGCGGCTCGCGGCGCACGTCGTAGATATAGGCGCGGATGCGATCACCGTTGCGGAAGACTTCGCGCGGCAACAATTCGTCGCGGCGCACGATCGCTTCGCCGCGGCCGAGATCGACGACGACATTGCCGTATTCGACGCGCTTGACGATGCCGTTGACGATGTCGCCGATGCGATCCTTGTATTCGAGATACTGCCGGTCACGTTCGGCTTCGCGCACCTTCTGCACGATCACCTGCTTCGCCGACTGCGCGGCGATGCGGCCGTATTCCAGCGGCGGCAGCGGATCGGCGATCGTGTCGCCGACCTGCGCGGCCGGATGGCGCTTGCGCGCGTCGTCGACCGTAATCTGGTTCGAAGGGTTTTCGACGTTGTCGACCACCAGCATGTGGCGGGTCAGCCGCAGATCGCCGGTCTTCGGCTCGATCTCGGCATGCACGTCGGTTTCCGCACCATAGCGGGAGCGCGCCGCTTTCGCGATGGCGTCTTCCATCGCGGCAATGACGATGCCCCGGTCGATGGCCTTTTCCCGCGCGACCGCGTCGGCGATCTGCAGCAGTTCCAGCCGATTGGCGCTGACAGCCATGATACTCAATCTCCTTGTTTCGCTCTGCCGGCATGGCCGGACTTGAGTCGTCGATGTCGTTCTTCCCGTTTGGCCGCGCGCGCTTCGCGCTTGGCCGCCTTCTCGCGCCGCAATGCTTCGGTCACCAGTTCGTCGGTGAGGACGAGCTTGGCTTCGCCCATGTCCTCGATCGGCAGAAGCACGGTCGCGTCTTCGCCTTCGGTATCGTCGCGCATCACGCGCGCCGCTTCGCCTTCGGTGCCGGCAAGCGTGCCCTTGAAACGCCTCCGCCCATCCACCGGCATGCTCATCTCGATGCGAACGAGATGGCCGGCATAGCGGTCGAAATCCGATTTGCGCACCAGCGGCCGGTCGATGCCCGGCGAGGAAATCTCCAGCCGATAGGCGCGGTCGATCGGATCGGCAACGTCGAGTACCGGCGAAAGCGCGCGCGAGACCACCTCGCAGTCCTCGACGGTCATGCTGCCGTCCGGCCGTTCGGCCATGATCTGCACCGTGCAGCCTTCCGAGCCCGAGACGCGCACGCGCACGAGCCTGAAACCAAGCTGATGCAGCACCGGTTCGACGATCGCGGCGACGCGCGCCGGAAGCCCCGGCTCGACGATCAGCCGCGGCTCGTCCTGTGCTGACGCGGCCGGAGCCGCCTGTACCTCGCCCTGCGTCATCCTAAACAAAAAAGAGCGGGCCCCCGGGGACCCACTCTCAAAACCCGTTCGGTTATGAGGGTGTATTTACGCCCCGGAATATAGCGATTTTTCACGTTGTGGCAAGGGCGCTGTGCCCCGCCAAGGCTAACGCTTCCTTCAGAAAGCGCCGCTAAACAGAAGAAGACTGTCGGAATTGCGGATTCCGCCTGCGTTTGTGAGTAGTTCATGGCTGCACCCGCGTCGCTTCTTCCGGAACTCGAAGAGGTCGTCCAGCACGGCTCGGCGGAAAAGCGGGCCGAGACGCTTCGCCGCATTACGACTTTGTTCCTCGACGGCGCTCCGGCCTTCACAGAGCGGTTTGTGGCCGTTTTCGACGACGTAATCGGCTATCTGATCGCCGAGGTCGAACAGAAGGAGTTGGCGGAGCTCTCGCGTCGGCTTGCTTCGGCTCCGAACGCGCCCGCCGGGGTCGTCACCAAACTCGCGAACAACGACGATATTGAGGTCGGCGGCCCGGTACTCGAGCAAGCGAACATTGCCGAGCCGGAACTCATCCGCATCGCCGAGAGCAAGGGCCAGCAGCATCTGCTCGCGATGTCCGCCCGGCCCGCGGTGAGCGAGGCGCTCGCCGACGTGATCGTCGCGCGTGGCGACCGCAACGTCGCGCGCTCAATCGCCACGAATTGCGCCGCGCGTTTATCTGAAAATGCTTTCACGACCTTGGTGAAACGCGCCGAGCAGGACAGCGTACTGGCCGAACGCGTCGGTACGCGCACCGACATTCCACCGGGGCTCTTTCAAGAGTTGCTGATGAAGGCGAGCGAGGTAGTACGGAAGCGGCTGCTTGCGACGGCAAAGCCCAAGACGCAGGCGGAGATCCGCAGAATCCTCGCCAAGGTGACGCACGAGGTCGACGCGAAGGCAGCGCCGCGCAGCTACGCCGCGGCCTTGGCAGCCGTGCGCGAGATGCATCGCGCGCGCAAACTAACGGAAGCCGACGTGGTCGCCTTTGCGAACTCCGGCAAATACGAAGAGACAATCGCGTCGCTGGCGACGCTCTGCTCGGTGCCTGTCGAAGTGGTCGACCGCCTGATGAGCGGCGAGCGCGCAGACCCTGTGCTGATTCTTGCGCGCACTGCAGGCTTCGGCTGGCCGACCGCGCGCGCCGTCATTTGCTCGCGTCCCGGGGCGAAGCCGTCCAGCCAGACGCTGGACGACGCGTTCGAGAATTTTGAGCGCCTCACGCCGGCCACGGCACAGCGCGTCGTGCGCTTCTGGCAGGTACGCCAACGCACTGGCGAGTAATTACACTCTCCGGAAAATGAAATAGGCGGGCGCGCGGCCCTCGCGCTTGGCTTTGGCTTCATAACGCGTTTCGGAATAGCCCGCCCACGGCTTGCGCCAATCGTCCGCCCGTTGCGCGGTCCAGATAAAATCTGGCGAGCGAAGTACGCGCATCAGCGCATAGTCGGCGTAGTCGGGAATATCTGTCGCGAAGCGCAATTCGCCGCCTACCTGCAAAATACGCGCGAGCCGCGTCAACATCTCGTCCTGAATGAAGCGGCGCTTCCGGTGCCGGCGTTTCGGCCACGGATCGGGATACAAAAGATCGATGCGCGAAAGCGAAGTGGCCGGAAGCCGATCGATCAATTCGCTCGCGTCACCGAAATGCAGTCGCACATTGGCAAGCTTGTGCGTCTCGATCCCGGCCAGCGCCTTCGCGATCGCGTTGACGAAAGCATCGGCGCCAATGAAGCCCGTACCCCGTTCAGCGACAGCCTGCGCAAGCAGATGCTCGGCGCCGCCGAATCCAACTTCGAGCCGGACTTGCGTAACCGTGGTCGAAAAAAGCGATGTGAGGTCCGGCGGCGCAGACTTACTGAGATCGAGCAAGACGCGCGGCAGAAGCGAATCGAACAAGGCTGCCTGGCGTGGTTTCAGCGCGTGGCCTTTGCGCCGGCCGAAGAAGGCACGCGAGGCGTTGTTTATGTTTCGCTCAGTATCCATACGTCATCGCCCGCGCAGGCGGGCGATCCAGCAATTCCTACACGGGCCGCATGCCCCGCTTTCGTGGGGCATGACAGCACACAATGGAGGGAAAGCTTAGCCCTACTGCACCGCCCTCTTGATCGCGTCGGCGAGATCCGTGCGTTCCCAGGAGAAGCCGCCATCCGCCTCCGGCGCACGCCCGAAATGCCCGTAGGCGGCAGTGCGGCGATAGATCGGCCGGTTGAGCTGCAGCTTGCGCCGGATGTTGGTTGGCGTCAGCCGGAACAACTCGGGCAGCACATTCTCGAGTTTCGTCTCCGGCACCTTGCCGGTGCCATGGGTATCGACCAGCAGCGACATCGGATCGGCGACGCCGATGGCATAGGCGATCTGGATCGTGCAGCGCTCGGCAATGCCGGCCGCGACGACGTTCTTCGCGAGATAGCGCGCGGCATAGGCAGCCGAACGGTCGACCTTGGTCGGGTCCTTGCCGGAGAACGCGCCGCCGCCGTGCGGAGCATAGCCGCCGTACGTGTCGACGATGATCTTGCGTCCCGTGAGACCGCAGTCGCCGTCCGGACCGCCAATGACGAAGTTCCCCGTCGGATTGACCAGGAAATCTGCCGCGTTCTTCGGCATCCAGCCTTCCGGCAACGCCGATTCAACAGCGTCGGCGATCATCTCCTTGATCAGGCCGGGCGTGTATTTGTTGCCGTTGCGGCTTTCCGCATTGTGCTGCGTTGAAACGACGACCTTGGTGCAGCCGACCGGCTTGCGGCCAACATAGCGCACGGTCACTTGGCTTTTGGCATCGGGCTGGAGGTCGGCAAGCTGGCCGGAGCGGCGCTTTTCCGAGAGGACTTTCAGAATTTTGTGCGCGAAATAAATCGGGGCAGGCATGAACGAGTTCTTCTCGTAGACCTCGCTCTCGGTGCTGGCGAAGCCGAACATCATGCCTTGGTCGCCGGCGCCTTCCTCCTCGCCCTTCTCGTGCTTCTTGGCGTCGACCCCCATCGCGATGTCCGGCGACTGGCCGTGCAGCAGCACCTCGATATCGGCGCCGTAGTAGGAGAAGCCGTCCTGGTCGTAACCGATGTCACGAACCACATCGCGCGCAATCTTGCTTATCAGTTCCCGATCGACGACGACTTTTTCGCCATGCTTGCGGAACAAGGGCGCCTGGCCGCGGCCTTCGCCGGCGATGACTATTTTGTTGGTGGTCGTTAGGGTTTCGCAGCCGAGACGCGTGTTCACCTTGCTGTCGTCGGCGATGCCGAGCTTGATGTCGTTTTCGAGAAACGCATCGAGCACCGCGTCGGAGATCTGGTCGCAGACCTTGTCCGGATGACCCTCGGACACCGATTCGCTTGTGAACTGGAAATCGCTGTGAGCCACTGCCAAAACTCCTCCCCTGACGCGGTTTTAGCCGCGGTAGAAGGAGGTGCTTGTTGCAGTGAAAGCAAGGCAGGTCAAGACGTGGGCAAAGTGGGGTATTTTGCCCACACAGAGATCATTCCTCGCTGGCGATCTGCTCGACCAGTTCGACAATTCGGCGGCGCAGCTTGCTGCTCTTGATACGCATGAATGACTTGGTCAGCGAGAGCCCGTCCGAGGTGGCGAGGAAATCGGAGACATAGGCGGGCGAAGGAGCCTCGTTCATACCGCCGCCGTGAGAGGCGCCCGTTGCGCCGGTCGGAGCGCCCTCGAAAAAGAATGAGACCGGAACTTGCAGGATATGCGCGATCTGCTGCAACCGGCTGGCGCCAATCCGGTTCGTGCCTTTTTCGTATTTCTGCACCTGCTGGAAGGTCAGACCGAGAGCGTCCCCAAGCTTCTCCTGGCTCATGCCCAACATCATCCGCCGCATGCGGACACGCGACCCGACGTGCTTGTCGATGGGGTTGGGCACCTTCTTCGCCATAACTTTCTCCTACGAGGCCATTGCCTGATCCCACCGTCGGCCTCAAGAGCGCAATCGACGAAATCCACGGATGGCTTAAGCCGGAGCAGCGATTTATCGCCGACTACTCAACGGCTTTGTCCAAATCATAAGTCTGATATGACGGCAGTTGCAAACAAAATTATTTGTATACGCAACAACTTGCGCTCGTTTATTTACATAAGAACGCGCCGTCTGACTAGAAGAACAGCGCTCGCCAGCAAAATCAATATGAATGCGGCGTTACCGTAGTCGGCAGATACTGTTGGCGGCAAAGCTTGCGGAAGGCTCGCATCGAGCACGCCTTCACTGCCGAGTGGCAGCGACTTGATGATGCGTCCGACCGGATCGACCACCGCTGAGATACCGGTATTCGCGACACGCACCAGCGGCAGACCTTCCGCAATCGCGAGGACGCGTGCCTGCTGGAAGTGCTGGTAAGGCCCGGAACTGATTCCGAACCAGCCGTCATTTGTCACATTCACGATCCATCCGGGCCGCTCGCCTGCGGGCATCGCCTCTTCTGCGAAGATTGCCTCATAGCAGATCAACGGGAGCACGTTGGGCGCACCGGCGACCTGCAGCAACCGGCGCCGATCGCCAGCCGAAAATCCACCGACCTGTTTCGTAAGCGAAACGAGCCCGATTTTTTCCATCAGCGGTTCGAACGGCAGGTATTCCCCGAACGGTACTAGATGCACCTTGTCGTAGATGCCGCCGATCGAGCCGTCGCTGTCGATGACATAGATTGAATTGTAGGCGCCCGTAACTTGCGAGCCGGTTTCGATCGCGCGGACGGCACCAGTGATCAACTTCGTGTCCGGCTTCACCAACTGCGCCATCTGCGCCAACACTTCCGGCTCGCGCGTCAGGATGAACGGGAAGGCCGACTCGGGCCAAATCAGATGGGTGATGCCGTCGAGGCCATCCTTGCCCGGGCCCGTCGCGGCGGTGGACAGGCGCAGGTAGCGCTCCATCACCTCGTCCTTGGCCGCGTAATTGAATTTCTGATCCTGTTGCAGGTTGGGCTGCATCAGGCGCAGCTTTACGTCTTTCACGAACTGCGTCGGATGCGCCGACAATCGCACCGCGCCATACCCAGCCATCGCCGTGAGCACCATCAGCGCGAGCACGGGCGCGCGCCACGGCGCCGGCGTATCCGCCTTGTCGTCCGCGAGAACCGCAGGACTGGCGGCAATAGCAACCGTCAGAAACGTCATGCCCCAGATGCCGATGAGTGAGACACTCTGCGCCAGCGCAAGCGGCTCGGTCAGCGCATAGCCGAAGGTGTTCCAGGGAAAACCGGTGAGCAGATGGCCACGCAGCCATTCTGCAATGGTGAGCGCAATCGCGAGCGCCAGGATGCGCAACGGACCACGGACCCACAGCAACCGAGCAAGCGCAAGCCCCAATCCGGTGAACAGTGCGAGATAGGCCGGCAGCCCCGCGACCGCGAAGGGCAACAGCCACGCGAACGTCTTCGCATCCACCAGGAAGGCGTAACCGATCCAATACAATCCGCAGACGAAATATCCGAACCCGAAGCACCAGCCGGCCAAAGCCGCGCTCAAGGTGCCGCCCCAGCGGCCCACGGCCGACCCGTCGATCAACCACACGAGCACCGGGAACGTAATAAACAGAACCGGCCATGCATTGACGGGCGCCATCGCTAGCGCAGAGGCCGCGCCCGCGCCGAGCGCAATGGTGGCGCGCTGCCAGCCATAAGACAGTACCACCGCGTGCGCGGTGCGCACGAGGCTCAGCGGCGGAGTTTGCGTCGAGGCGATGCTCACGGACGCCGCGTCGGTTCGCCGGCGCTGCCCGGCGCTGCTTCGACGGCGCTGACGGGCGACGGCACGCCGTCCGTCTCGCTCCGGCGGCGTACGTCGCGCGCCCGCTCGCGCCTTTCTTTCAGCCGCACGATGCGCACGCGCTTGATCCGGCGCGGATCGGCATCGAGCACTTCAAATTCATACAGCCCTGGCCCCGGGATCAATTCACCGCGCAACGGCAGACGTCCGGCTCGGGTGACGATGTAGCCGCCGAGCGTATCGACTTCTTCGGCAGCGTCACCGAGATCGAGATCATGACCGACGATGCCGACAACATCTTCGAGCTTCGCCCGCGCATCGGCGATGTACGAACCATCCGGCTGATGCACGACATCGGGTGTATCGGCTTCGTCGTGTTCGTCGCTGATCTCGCCGACGATCTGTTCGACGACGTCCTCCATCGAACACAGTCCGTCGGTGCCGCCATACTCGTCGATGACGAGCGCGAGATGAATCCGCGACGCCTGCATGCGCGCGAGGAGGTCGATGGCGCGCATCGACGGAGGCACGAACAGGATTTCGCGAACGATCTTCGCGGTCGACAAGGGCGTCACGAGGTTGATCGCCTTCAAATCGAGATTGGCCGGCAGCGGACGCTTGCGCTTGGCATTCTTGTCGGGAGACACGAGCGCATGCGCAGTCATGTACGCGATGAGGTCGCGGATATGCGCCATACCGACCGGATCGTCGAGCGTGTCGTTGTAGACGACGAGCCGCGAATGGCCAGCGCGTTCGAATGTGCGGATCAGTTCGCCAAGCGGAATATCCTGCTGCACGGAAACGATATCCGCGCGCGGCACCATCACATCACCCACGCGCCTATTGCGCAGCGCGATGATGTTCTTGAGCATCCGGCTTTCTTCCGGCGAGAATTCGGATTCGCCGGGAGTCATCGCCTCGAGCATGTCGTTGAGCTCGGACCGCGTGCCGGGCTTGAAACGGAAGATCGCGCGGACAAGACGGCTGAACCAGCCCTCGCCTTCGCTGCGCTTCTCGAGCGGCACGGGCAGGCGTCGCGCGTCGAAAGCCGCACCATCTCCGGAATTGGACATGTCGCTTTCAGCCATGGCCATCACGCAGGGTCCGTGGCTTCCGTGCGATACGGATCGGGGATGCGCAAGGTCAGCAAGATGTCGCGTTCGAGCGCTTCCATCGCTTCAGCTTCGGAGTCTGTTTGGTGATCGTAGTCCATAAGGTGGAGATAGCCGTGCACGACGAGATGGGCGAGATGATGGAGAAGCGATTTTCCCTCCGTATCTGCCTCACACGCCAAAGTTTCATAGGCGATCGCGATGTCGCCGAGGACCGGGGGCAGTCCAGGCGGCTGTTTGACCCCGGGAAAAGACAGAACATTGGTCGGCTTGTCGATCCCGCGCCAATCGCGATTGAGGGTGCGCACCGCCGCGTCATCCGTCAGCAGAACGCTGACGTCCCCCTCCGCCGGAACACGCGCCGCGGCGGCAACGATTGCCTCGCGCACGCAAGTCTCGGCGCCCGGCTCGGCAGTCCAGAGCGGGGAAGCAATTTCGATCTCGACGGCGGGCGCTCTCATCAGCGCTCCCCGCGCGCCGGCCCTTCACGGTCGTAGGCCGCTACTATGCGGGCGACCAGTTCGTGGCGGATGACGTCCTGATGGCTGAACGCGACATGCGCCACGCCTTCAACGTCGGTCAGCAGCCGCACGGCTTCGGCTAGACCTGAGGCCTGCCCGTTTGGCAGGTCGACCTGGCTCGGATCGCCGGTGACGATCATGCGACTGTTCTCGCCGAGACGGGTCAAGAACATCTTCATCTGCATCGATGTCGTGTTCTGCGCCTCGTCGAGAATGACGGCGGCGTTCGAGAGCGTACGCCCGCGCATGAAGGCGAGCGGCGCAATTTCAATTTCGCCCGACTGCAAGGCGCGCTCGACGATCCGCGCGTCGGCGAGATCGTAAAGTGCATCGTAGATCGGACGCAGATAGGGATCGACCTTCTCGCGCATGTCGCCGGGCAGGAAGCCGAGACGCTCGCCCGCTTCGACGGCGGGGCGCGACAGGATTATGCGGTCCACTTCCTTGCGTTCGAACATCTGCATCGCCTGCGCCACTGCGAGCCAGGTCTTGCCGGTGCCGGCGGGACCGGTGCCGAACACAAGTGAATGCCGCTTCAGCGCGCGGATATATGCATCCTGCGCCGCAGTGCGCGCGCGCACCGGACGCTTGCGCAAATTGATTTCTTCAAAGACGGGCTTGTCGACGCCCGGGTCGTAATCGAACAGCGAACCCTGAGCGATCGCCTGCCGGATCGCGCCTTCGACGTCGCCCTGCGTCAAATCGTGATTGCGCTTGGCCTGTTCGTAGAGACCTTGCAGAACCACGCGCGCCTGCTCGCAGGCCGCGCGCGAGCCCTCGATGGTGACATGATTGCCGCGCTGCTCGGCCATGACGCCGAGACGGCGCTCCACGAGTGCGAGGTTCTGGCCGTATTGGCCGAACAGAATGGAAGCCAGGCGATTGTCTTCGAAGGCAATCACGATTTGGGTCGTGGCCGTCTCCTCGGAGGCGGCGGCGGGCGGGATCACAGGATCCGGTGTGCGCAAGTTGTGGCTCTAAGCTCCTGCTGCGACTAGCGCGGGGGCATATGCCCGAACGGCCATCTCGCCGAACAGGCTGTTGCTCCCAATCTCGGTCACGGTCACCGGCACGACCTCCCCGATGAGAGAGGCCGGCGCCATGACCTGCACCGCCTGCAAATATGGGGATTTTCCGGTGAGTTGCCCAGAGAGCCGCCCGGGCTTTTCCAGAAGGACCTCTAGCCTTTTCCCCGCAAAAGACGCGTTGAACGCGCGCTGCTGGCGCGTGATCAGGGCCTGCAGCCGCTGCAGCCGATTGGATTTCTCCTCGTCAGGAATTTGAGCCTCCATCTCAGCCGCTGGTGTTCCGGGGCGCGGCGAGTAGGCGAAAGAAAACGCGCTCGCAAAGCCAACAGCTTCGATGAGATCGAGGGTTGCCTGGAAATCGGCCTCTGTCTCGCCCGGGAAGCCGACAATGAAGTCGGAGGAGAAGGCGAGGTCCGGGCGGGCAGCGCGCAAGCGGCGGACAATGTCGAGATACTGCTCCGCCGTGTGGCGACGGTTCATACCCTCGAGTATCCGATTGGAGCCCGACTGCACCGGCAGGTGCACATAGGGCATCAGTTCCGGCAACTCGGCGTGCGCCGCGATCAGGTCGTAGTCCATGTCACGCGGATGACTCGTCGTATAGCGGAGCCGGGCAATACCGGGCACCGCCGCCAATGCGCGCAGGAGCGCAGCCAGGCCGGCCGGCGCGCCGTCCGCTCCTAACCCATGATACGCATTCACGTTCTGACCGATGACCGTGAGTTCGCGCACGCTCGCATCGGCCAGCCGTTCGGCTTCGCGCACGATATCGGCCACGGGCCGGGATACTTCCGCTCCGCGCGTATAGGGCACGACGCAGAAGGTACAGAACTTGTCGCAACCTTCCTGCACAGTCAGGAACGCGGAGACGCCGCGGCGGGCGATCTGCTCGCGGTCGGGCGCGGCGAGCGCCCCGAACTTGTCGTGAACCGGGAACTCGGTGTCGACCACCCGTTCGCCCGCTTCCGCACGCCTGAGCATCTCGGGTAGCCGGTGGTAGTTCTGCGAGCCGACGACCACGTCCACGGCACCTGCCCGGCGGACGATCTCCGTGCCTTCCGCCTGCGCGACGCAGCCCGCCACCGCGATCAGCATCTTGCGACCGTCGGCGGCCGCCTCATCCTTCATGACCCGCAGCCGGCCGATTTCGGAATAGACCTTCTCGGCCGCCTTCTCGCGGATATGGCAGGTGTTCAGGATGACGACATCGGCGCCTTCCGGCGAGGCGGATTCCACATAACCGCCAGGCGCCAAGGTGTCCGCCATACGATGGGAATCGTAGACGTTCATTTGGCAGCCGAATGATTTGATGTGGACTTTCCGCGTGTTGCTCATGTCTCTCTGTCGGTCGGCCCCGCAGCGCTGCATATCGCGGATTAGCGCAAAAAGAAACGCCGCTAGGCGGCCTCAGGCGCGGGCCCGGCCAGCGGCCGGCCGCGCAGCGTTTCGGCCATCAGCCGTCGCGTGGTCCGTTCCAGCGCCTGCGTGAGTTGCTTGCGGCTCATGCTGCCCTCGGCCATCAGCGGCTCGCCATAGCTGACCACCGCATCCAACGCGGTGCAGCCGATCAGGGCCTTGATGTGCGGCATGAAATCGAGGTCGCCGTACCACGCAACGAGAGGCCGGTGCTGCCGGCCGAGTGGAATGCCGTGCTGGTTCGTGTAGCCAATTGCCATCGGCTGGATCGGCAGCGGTTCGCCCGCACGCGCCTTGGCCATCTCGACCGCCCCGAGCAACGCAGAGCGGAACGGCAGCACACGGTTGCCGTCGCTCGACGTGCCTTCCGCAAATAGCACGACGGAGGTGCCGCCTTTCAGCCGTCCGACGATCTGTCTTACCGCGTCGCCGGCTTGCCGCCGCCGCGTGCGATCGACAAACACGGTGCGCTGCATCTGGGCCGTGACCCCTACCAGCGGCCATTTGCGCACTTCGCTCTTGGCGACGAAGGCGACCGGATGCACCGAGCCGATCACCACGATGTCGACCCACGACACGTGATTGGAGACGAACAGCACGGCCTTGTCGCGCACCGGCGCGCCGACGACGCGCACGCGAATGCGCAGCAGGCGGCACAGCACGCGATAATAATTGCAGCAGATGAAGCCCCAGCCGGCCAGCCCCAGCTTACCGAGCAGCCATTGCAGTGAAATCAGCACTGGCGTGGCGGTGAAGAAAACCGTGCCGATGAACACGCCGCGCAGCATCAGCAACGACCGCTCGTCTCCGTGAAAGCGGAGACCCAGAGTCGCCTATCGACAGGCTCGAATGAGCGGAGTTTGCGGAACCGGCGAGGCATCCCTCAATTCTTGTCTGTCTTTTCGTCCAGCGGTACGGCGTAAAGTTCAAGACGGTGGTCGACCAATTTGTAGCCGAGCCGGCGCGCGACCTCGGCCTGCAACCGCTCGATTTCTTCTGACTTGAACTCGATGACGTCGCCCGTGCGCAGGTTGATCAGGTGATCGTGATGACCTTCCGAGCTGGTCTCGTAGCGGGCGCGACCTTCGCGGAAATCGTGCCGCTCGATGATGCCCGCGTCCTCGAACAGGCGGACGGTGCGGTAGACGGTCGAAATCGAGATGCGATCATCGACCCGGCTGCAGCGCCGGTAGAGCTCCTCGACGTCCGGATGATCGACGGACTCGGCAAGCACGCGGGCGATGGTGCGGCGCTGCTCGGTCATTCGCATGCCTTTGGCGGCGCAGAGGGATTCGATATCGGTGGGCTGTCTCTCGAAGCTGCTCACGGCGGCACATCTCACAGGTTGTCCGGCGCCCTTCTAGCACCAAGCCCGAGCCGGCGCATTTGCTTCCCGTCAATTGAGGTCGCGGCGCAGCACCAGCGCCGTAGCCGGTTTGCCGCTGGGATAAGGATAGTAATTCGGACGCCGGCCGACCTGGCGGAACCCGGCCCGGCGGTAGAGACGGAGCGCGGGCTCGTTGCCCTCGTCTACCTCCAGAAACACGGTCCTGACGCCCGAGCCCGCCAAGGTCCGCAGGTGGAGATTGAGCAGGCCATGCCCCAGCCCGCAGCGGCGGCGGCTTCCATCGACGGCCACTGAGAGAATTTCCGCCTCATCCGCCGCCCTTCGCGACAGGATGAACCCGACGAAGCGGCCTTTGAGCGACGCCGCGTGCGCCAGGACCGCCCGATCGATCAACAGCGCATGCACTTCCTCCTCGCTCCAGCCACGCTGAAAAGATTTGGCGTGCAAGCCTGAGATTTGCTCCGCCAACCGCGGATCGGCGTCGAATAAGCGCGGCTTGGGGCGGCCCAGCAGTTTGGCGAGCCAACTCATCGCCGGGCGATCTGGGACGCGTCCTGCGGCTGCGCGTCGGGGGCCCGAAGATAGAGCGGCCGTGGCGGCCCTGCGCTTTCCGGCGCCGCGGCGCCCAATTGCGCGACCCAGTCGATGTCGGGCGCGGCCTGCTGATGTATGGACGCGGGCTGCCGCTCGCGCGCGGGCCAGTTCGCCGCCAGCAGTGCCGCGGCATTGCCGACGAGGCGCGGCGCACGCGAGGTGGTGCAGGCGCGCAGCGCGTCGCGCAGGCTCGCAAGCTTGGGCGACACCAAGGTTCGCCCGCCCGGCCCGATGATGTGGAGGTAGACGTGATCGTGCCGCGCATCGACCGCGGCGACGACCGGGGATGTATCGTCCTCGGCGATCAGCGGCGCCGCGAAGGCGGCCAACGTCGTGAGCCCGAGGGCCGGTTTTCCGGTGGCAAGGGCCAGTCCACGCGCCGCTGCGATGCCGACTCGCAGGCCGGTGAAGCTGCCCGGGCCGACCGTGACCGCGATCCGGCTGAGATCGGAAAAACCGAGCCCGCTGCGCTCGACCACGCGCTTGACCAGCGGCATCAGCGCTTCGGCGTGCCCCCGTGCCATGGGCTTTGTTTCACGCGCGACAACCTCGCCGCGCGCCGTGTCCAGCACGGCCGCCGCGCAGGCCTCGAGCGCAGTATCGATGGCGAGGACGCGCATGGTCTTAATGTACCACCGTCATATCGACGGTGGGCTTGCCGTCCACGGTTTTCTGCAGTCCTGCCGCAACTTAGACCGGCCGCACCTCGGTCACCTCGGGCACGAAGTGGCGCAGCAGGTTTTGGATGCCGTGCCTCAAGGTCGCCGTCGATGACGGACAGCCGGAGCAGGCACCCCGCATGTGCAGGTAGACCACGCCTTCTTTGTAACCCTTGAACGTGATGTCGCCGCCGTCGCCGGCGACCGCCGGCCGCACGCGGGTTTCCAGGAGGTCCTTGATCAGCGTGACGGTCTCTTCGTCCTCGGCGTCGAAGAATTCGTCGGACGTCGCCTCCTGCCCCTCGTTCGCGAGCAGTGGTGCACCGGACATGTAGTGCTCCATGATCGCGCCGAGCACGGCCGGCTTGATCTGCTGCCATTCGCCGCCGGTCTTGGTCACGGAAATGAAATCCGCGCCGAAGAACACGCCGCCGACGTTCGGCAGATCGAACAGCTTCTGTGCCAGCGGAGACTGCGCCGCGGCATCCGGCGTGCGCATGTCGAGCGTGCCGGTTTCAAGGACAGGGCGGCCTGGGATGAATTTCAGCGTCGCCGGATTCGGCGTCGCTTCGGTCTGGATGAACATGTTTCGCTCCTGACGGGGTCAAGGCCCGTGGGTGCATGAGTTTTACCGAACATACATGGCGCTAGGATTGATAAGGGTCAACCGAGGCCGGTTCCCGGCGGCGGCCCGAAATCGACCACTGGCCGGCCGTCATGAGCGACGCAACCGGCGAAGGCGCGCCGCGTTTCCATCGGCCGACTTCTAGGACAGCGCTTCCAAATCCTCGTCGCTCAGGTGCCCGGGCACGATGGCGACCGGAATCGGGAACGTGCCGGCCGTCTTGGCGACGCTCGACACCAGCGGGCCGGGCCCTTCGCTCCCCGTACCGGCGGCGAGCACGAGAATGCCGATGTCCAAATCGTCCTCGATCAGGTTGAGCATCTCCGTCGCCGGGTCACCCTCGCGGATCGCGCGCTCCGGCGCGATGCCCGCGATGTCGCCGATGCGCGCGGCGTATTTGTCGAGCGTCGCCTGCGCGGCTTCCTCCGCCTCCGCCTTCATGATGTCGGCGACGCCGAGCCACTGCTGATTGCGCTCGCCCGGCTCGATCACGCGCAGCATTACGATGGCGGCTTTGGTGTGCGCGACGCGCTTCGCCGCCCAGAACACCGCGCGATCGCACTCTTCAGTGTCGTCGATGACGACAAGATACTTGCGGATATGCCCGGCTTCGTTGCTGCGGCGCCTGTTGGTCATCGTCGCCCCTCGATGGAGGGATGCTCGCATGGACGCAGCCGGAGCGGCAAGCCCGGGCGTGAAGCCGTTCCAGACCTCAGGACAAATTCCAATTTGAAATGTGATGCGAGCCCGGCTACCGATCTGTGCGCCGTTGACGTTTCCGGGCACGGGACTGCGGTACAATGCTCCGGCCATGCATTGCCGAACTTCGGCGTGCTAAAACCCCATACGACAAATGAGGACGCAAGCGTTGACCAGTCCGAGCAAGCATCTTCGTAAAATTCTGACACAGCAGCGGGCCGTTCTGCTGCCTGGCGCCGCCAATGCGCTGACCGCCCGCGTGATCGAGGACGTGGGATTCGAGGCTATCTATGTGACCGGCGCCGGCGTGACCAATACGTTCCTTGGCCTGCCGGATATCGGCCTGATCTCGCTGACGGAGCTCGCAAATCATCTCAGTGCGATGCGCGACGCCGTTCGACTGCCGCTGGTCGTCGACGCCGACACGGGCTTCGGAAATGCGATCAATGTCGGCCGAACGATTCAGGTGCTGGAGCGCAGCGGCGCGAGCGCCATTCAGCTCGAAGACCAGGAATTTCCGAAACGCTGCGGTCATTTTTCCGGGAAATCCGTGATTGCGCGGGACGAAATGGTGCAGAAGATCCGCGCTGCGGCTGACGCACGCGTCAATCCCGATCTCGTCATCATCGCGCGCACTGACGCGATTGCGGTCAACGGCTTCGAGGACGCGATAGAACGGTCGCAGGCCTATGTCGAAGCGGGAGCCGACGTGACTTTTGTCGAAGCCCCGCGCACGCGCGAGCAACTCGCCGACATTCCGAAGCGGCTCGGCGTTCCGCAACTCATCAATATCGTCGCAGGCGGTCTCACCCCGATGCTCGAACTGCCGGAGTTCGAGCGCATGGGTTATTCGCTGGTGCTCTACGCCAACGCCGCGCTGCAGGCATCTGTCGCGGCTATGCAAAAGGTGCTCGGTCATCTGAAGGCGAACGGGTCGCTCGATGGCGTATCGGACCAGCTTGCGACGTTCGTCGAGCGGCAGCGCCTGGTGCAAAAGCCGCGCTTCGATGCGCTCGAAAAGAAATACTCATAACCTCTCAAGGCAGGAATTCGCGTGTCAGCCTCCGACAATCCGCACACCCGCGCCATTGCAGAATTCGTTTCCGGTCTGCGCTACGACGACATCCCGAACGAGGTGATCGCGCGGATCAAGCTGTTGATCCTGGATTCGCTCGGCTGTGCGCTCTACGGCAGCGCGCTGGAATGGAGCCGAATCCTACGCGCGACGCTCGGCGCCATCGACAAGACGGACGGCTGCCGCGTCTGGGGCACGGCGGAGCGGCTCTCGGCGCCGCATGCAGCGCTGGTGAACGGAACGCTGGTCCAGAGCTTTGAGCTCGACGACGTGCACCGGCAGGGCGTGCTGCATGTCGGCGCGGTGACGCTGCCCCCGCTTATTGCCGTCACCGAAATGCGCTCCGGTCTCACCGGGCGCGATTTTCTGCGCGCGGCGGTCGCCGGTTACGAGATCGGTCCGCGAGTCGGCAAATGCATGGGGCCGCAGCACATCGGGCAGGGCTGGCATTCGGGCGCGACGGTCGGCGTGTTCTCCGCCGCGTCGGGCGCATCAGCCGCGCTCGGCCTAACGGCGGATCAGACCGTGCATGCGCTCGGGATTGCCGGCACGCAGTCCGCGGGCCTGATGGCGGCGCAATACGGCGCCATGGTCAAACGCATGCACGCCGGCCGCGCGGCGCAGAGCGGGCTCTACGCGGCGCTGCTCGCGCAGAACGGCTTTACTGGCATCGTCGATGTGTTTGAATCGCCCTACGGCGGCTTTTGCACGACCTTCTCGCGCTCGACCGACCGCTTCGATCTCAGCCAGCTATCATTCGAGCTGGGACGGCAATGGGAGAGCCTATGTGTGTCGCTTAAATTCTACGCCTGCGTCGGCAGCAATCATACGACGCTCGACGCGATCCGCACGATGCAGACGCGCCGGCCGTTCGGTCCGGAGGACATCGACGAAATCGTCGTCCACGGCTCGCATGTCACCGTCGAGCATGTCGGCTGGCCGTACGAACCGCAGGGCCTCACCTCGGCGCAACTCAATCTGCCGTTCTGCGTCGCGACGTTGCTGCTTGAAGGCGATGTGTTCGTCGATCAATTTGACGAGGACGTCGTCGAGGATCAGGCGCGCATCGCGCTGTCGCGGAAAGTGCGCGTCGAGCACGATCCGGCGATCACCGAGCGTGGCTCGAACTTCCGGCACATGGTGCGCGTCGACATGAAGCTGAAGGACGGGACCCGGCTGCAAGAGACCGTGGAGGCGCAGCGCGGGAGCGAAAAGCGCTTTGCCAGCGAGGCGGACATCGTCGGCAAGTTCATGAAACTTGCCACGCATACGGTCGGCCGAGAGCAGGCAAACCGGATCGTCGAGCTTGTGCTCGGCGCGGACAAGCTCGTCCGCGCGGATGAAATCGCGCGGTCGCTGGCGGCCTGAACGCTCTATTTTTCCTTCGTCTTGGCGATGCCGGCGGCAAGTTCGCTGAGCCGCTGGCGCTCCGTTTTGGTGAAGGCCACGAAATCGGCGACCGAACCGGGCGCGGGCTCGATACCCGTCCGCGTCAGCTTCTCGGCGACATCCGGATTTTTCAGTGCATCCTGCAGGGCTTCACTCATTTTCTCGACGATGTCGTCGGGCGTGCCGCGTGGAGCGTAAAGGCCCGCCCAATGGCCGATCTGCACCGACGGAAAGCCCTGCTCCGCCGTGGTCGGAATGGATGGATAGGAGCTGATCCGCTTGGTGTAGGTGGTCGCGATCCCCTTCAACAGCCCCGCCTTGATCTGCGGGACGACGACGATGCTTGCCTCGGACGTCGCCGAAACTTCGTTCTTCAGCACCGCGTTCACGGAATCGCCGCCGCTCTTGTAGGGCACGACGTTGAATTTCGCTCCGATCGCCTCCATGATCATCTCGCCGACGAATTCGGGCGTGCTGCCGTTGCCCGCGGTCGACCACGTCACCTTGCCGTTCTGCGCCTTCGCCCAGGCGACGAATTCCTGCATGTTGTTCGCCGGCACGCTCGGATTGACGATGATCACCGAAGGCGCGACCGCGATCATGCCGACCGGCACGAGGTCAGAGTCCTTGTATGGCAAATCCTTCAGCAGAAGGCTGTTGGTGATCGTGCTCGCTGCACCGACGAGGAAGGTATAGCCGTCCGGCTGCGCATGCGCGACGTAGGAGGTCCCAATCACAGCGCCTGCACCGGGGCGGTTCTCGACAATAATGGTTTGATTGAGCTTCTTGCCTGTACCGTCCGCCGCGATGCGGGCAATCAAATCGTTCGCACCGCCGGGGCCAAATCCGACAATCCAGTGGATCGGGCGATCCGGCCAGGCCGCGTGCGCCTGTTGCGCAAGCAGCATGAAGGCAAAGAGCGACGAGGTCAGAAAGGCGGCAGTACGTTTGAACATTTGGGCCTCTGGCTCGGATCGGCAGACCTGAACGGGCCATTATACTGTCAAGCCACGGTCCGCAATGTCGAGGCGGTCTATCGGCGTACCAAGCCGACGACGTCCTTGACCGCCTTCATCGTCTCGGCGGCGATCGCCTGCGCGCGCTGCGAGCCGTCGGCGAGCACGGAATCGATATAGACCGGGTCCTGCACCAGCTTCTTCATTTCCGCGCCGATTGGACCGAGCTTCGACACGGCCAGATCGACCAGTGCAGCCTTGAAAGTCGAGAACTGCGCATTGCCGAACTCGCTGAGCACCGCCGCCTTCGTGGTGCCGGCGAGCGCGGCGTAGATGCCGACCAGATTGTCGGCCTCAGGCCGCGGATCGAGGCCCTTTTCTTCGCTCGGCAGCGGCTCCGGATCGGTCTTCGCCTTGCGGATCTTCTGCGCGATCGCGTCGGCGTCGTCGGTCAGGTTGATGCGCGAATAATCCGACGGCTCCGACTTCGACATCTTCTTCGAGCCGTCGCGCAGCGACATGACCCGCGTCGCCGGCCCTTGGATGATGGGCTCAGGCTGCGGGAAGAAGGCCTCACCGTAGCCGTGCGCGGCGATCGACTTGCCGTAGTCGTTGTTGAATTTCTGCGCAATGTCGCGCGCCAATTCCAAATGCTGCTTCTGGTCTTCACCCACCGGCACATGCGTCGCGCGGTAGACAAGGATGTCGGCGGCCATGAGGTTGGGATAGGCGTAGAGGCCGACCGATGCGTTCTCGCGGTCCTTGCCGGCCTTCTCCTTGAACTGCGTCATTCGATTGAGCCAGCCGAGGCGGGCGACGCAGTTGAACACCCAGGCGAGCTCGGCGTGTTCTGCGACCTGGCTCTGGTTGAAGATGATGTGCTTCTTCGGATCGATGCCACAGGCGATGAACGCGGCCGTCACCTCGCGAGTCGCGTGCGACAGTTCGGCTGGCTCCTGCCAGACCGTGATTGCGTGCAGGTCGACGACGCAATAGATGCAGTCGTAGCGCTCCTGCAGCGCCACGAACTTGGTGATCGCGCCGAGATAATTGCCGAGGTGCAGATTGCCAGTCGGCTGCACGCCGGAAAACACGCGCTCCTTGAACGCCATAGCCTCGCTCCTCGGACTTCGACGGGCCACATCGCATGATGGCGTTTGTCGCGCAACCCCAGCCGCAAGCCAGGCCTCGCACGACCTGCGCATAGCGATATCGAAGGCGGTGCCGATCCGTTATAGGTAAGGCATAACAGTCCGGATCACTCGGGCGAGCGCGGGGTACGCTTTAGATGAGCAAAGACGAATTGGTCATCCAACTTGTCAAAATCGGACTGGGCATTCTGATTGCCGGATATTTTTTCTGGTGGAGTCTGGAAGTCCTGAAAAGGCTTCCGCCCGCTCATTAGCGCGCCTTTTATTGATCAAGGCGGAGGGCTACCGCTTGCTGTTGCCAGCGCGCCGGTCGCCGATATAGTGCGCGCCGCCCCGATCTCACCTGACTATATCTTTCGAGGGACCATATGACCGCTTCCCGCTACGACGTGCTCGGCATCGGCAACGCCATCGTCGACGTCATCGCCCGCGCCGAGGACGATTTCTTGATCGCGCACGGGATGCACAAAGGGGGCATGGCGCTAATCGACGAAGCCCGCGCGGCGGCGATCTACGCCGCGATGGGTCCTGCGGTCGAAAGCTCAGGCGGATCGGCGGCCAACACCATCGTCGGCGTCGCAAGCTTCGGCGGACGCGCGGCCTTCATCGGCAAAGTGAAGGACGACGAACTTGGCCGCACCTTCGCGCACGACATTCGTGCGGCGAAGGTCGCATTCGATACCATGCCGGCGAAGGACGGGCCCTCGACCGCACGCTGCTACATCATGGTGACCCCCGACGGCGAGCGCACCATGAACACCTATCTCGGCGCGGCGCAGGACTTGCGGCCGGACGATTTGGAAGAGGCGGCAATCGCGGCCTCGGAGGTCGTCTATCTCGAGGGCTATCTGTGGGATCCGCCGCAGGCGAAAGCGGCATTCGTGAAAGCGGCCGAGATCGCGCACAAGGCGAGCCGGCGCGTCGCGCTCACATTGTCCGACGCATTCTGCGTCGACCGCTATCGCGGTGAGTTCCTAGACCTTTTGCGCAAGCGCATTGTCGACATTGTTTTCGCCAATGAGCACGAGCTGCGGAGCCTCTATGAGACTGCCGACTTCGCTGTCGCGACGCTGGCCTTGCAGAAGGACGCCAAGCTTGCCGTCGTCACCCGCAGCGAAAAAGGCTGCGTGGTGGTGACGCCGGAGGAAGTTCATGCGGTACCGGCAGCACGGGTCGAGCAGGTGGCCGACGTGACAGGCGCAGGCGATCTGTTCGCCGCCGGCTTCCTCACTGGGCTGGCGCGCGGCAAGGATCACCGCACCGCCGCGCAATTGGGCGCGCTCGCCGCGGCCGAAGTGATCCAGCACATCGGCGCGCGGCCTGCGGTTTCGTTGAAGGCGCTCGCGGCCGAGAACGGGCTGGCCGTTTAGGGTTTCCCTTTCTGCGTCCATGCTTACATAGCGGGGGCGCGCAAAGGAACACCGATGCTGCAAGTATTGAAGCAATTGATTGCCGAGGTAGCCGACGGCGGCAAGCATGCGAGCCGGTTTGCCGAGGACGATTACCGCCTCTGCGCCGTCGCGCTGCTGGTGCACACCGCCTCGATTGACGGCAGCTTCGCCGATACGGAACGAAACCGGCTGCACACGATCGTCAAGCAGCAATACGGTCTCGACGACGCGGCGACGCACGAACTGATCGCCGCAGCGGTCGAGGTCGAGCGCCGCTCGATCGACCTTTATCAGTTCACGTCCAGGCTCAGCCGCATGCTCGACGAGAAGGGCCGCGCCCGCATGGTCGAGATGATGTGGCAAATCGTTTTCGCCGATGGCACCATCACTGAATTCGAGGACAATCTGATCTGGCGCGCGGCGGATCTGCTCGGCGTCTCGCGCGAGGAGCGCATCGCGTTGCGCGAGCGGGTGGCAGAACAGACGGCGGCACGAGCATGAGCGGGACACTGCGGCCGGTCACGCTGATCACCGGCGCCTCCGCCGGCATCGGGGTTGCGTTGGCGCGCGTGTTCGCGCGCGGGGGTCATCAGCTGGCGCTGGTCGCGCGGCGCGAGGACCGCCTGCGGACGCTCGCCGATGAGATCGCCGCTAAGGGCCCGCGCCGGCCGATCGTCGTCGCCGATGATCTCTCCGTGCCCGACTCGGCCGAGCGGCTGCGTCGAGCGCTCGCCGAGCATGGAGCCGAGCCGCAGTACGTCGTCAACAATGCAGGCTTTGGCCTGGTCGGCCAGGCGGCCAAGCTCGACCGCGCCGGCCAACTGTCGATGATCGATTTGAATGTGCGCACGCTCACCGAGCTGTCGCTCGCCTTCATCGATTCGCTGCAGCGCCATAAGGGCGGCATTCTGAACGTCGGGTCGATGGCCGGTTTCCTGCCTGGCCCCGGCATGGCCGTTTACTACTCCAGCAAGGCTTACGTGCTGTCCTTCTCGGAAGCGCTGCACAGCGAGCTTAAGCCACATGGCGTCCGCGTCACCCTGCTGTGTCCCGGCCCTGTACCGACCGAATTCGCCGCACGCGCGGGAATCAAGGCGGGGCTTGCGCCGGACATGCTGACGCAGAGCGCCGAAAGTGTCGCCGAACTCGGCTTCCGCGGGCTGATGCGGGGCGAGCGGACGGTCATTCCCGGGCTGATGAACAAGATCGCGCTGCTCGGCATCCGCGCCGCCCCGCGCCGCTACGTCCTGCGCGTGATCGATGCACGCCAGAGCCGTCGCCGCGCCGAGGCGGGCATCTGAGCAATTGCCAAATCAGCGAAGCACGTTTACTCAACGATTCAGCAGCCATGCTGAAGCCCGTTCTTCTCATCCTGCACCAAGAGCATTCTTCGCCAGGCCGCGTCGGCCAGGTGCTAGCGAAGCTCGGCTATCCGCTTGACGTTCGCCGCCCGCGCTTCGGCGATCCGCTGCCCGATACCTTGGACAGGCACGCTGCGGCGGTGATCTTCGGCGGCCCGAACAGCGCGAACGATCCGGATGAGTTCATAAAGCGCGAAACCGACTGGATTGGTGTGCCGCTACGCGAAGGCAAGCCGTTCCTCGGGATCTGCCTCGGTGCGCAGATGATGGCGCGTCAACTTGGCGCAAAGGTATTTCCCCACCCTGAAGGTCACGCCGAGGTCGGCTACTATCCGATCCGCCCAACCGAAGCCGGCCGAAGGATTTGCGCCAATTGGCCAGACCGCGTGTACCAGTGGCACCGCGAAGGGTTCGACCTACCGCACGGCGCAGAATTGCTGGCGGAAGGCGATGCATTCTCGGCACAGGCGTTCCGCTTTGGCCGTGGCTATGCGCTCCAGTTCCATCCGGAAGTGACCCACGCGATGATGTACCGCTGGCTTGTGCGCGGCGCACATCGGCTGGAACTCCCCGGCGCCAAGCAACGCGCGGAACACGTCTCCGATCGCTTTGTCTACGATCTGGCGTCCCGACAATGGCTCGCCGAGTTCATCGATCACTGGATTGGACGCCGTCAGATGCAGGCTGCTGCAGCCTCTTGATGCCGTCGCTTCGCATCGCCGTGTTGACAAGGCGAGCCTGCCTTGATCGGTTTGACCGTCATCACCCGGGGGGCGATGAGCCATAGCCAAGGATGGCAATGCTGAAACCCAAGGAGCCGTACCGCACGCACGCGACTCCGCCGCTGCTGGATACGATCCTGCGTGCATCCGAGAGCCTGATCGACGTGCTTCCCGTTGCGACCTTCGTGTGCGACGCGCAAGGGACGATCCTTCATTACAACTGCCGCGCCGTCGAAATCTGGGGCCGCGAGCCCAAGCCGGGCGACACGCACGAGTTCTTCAGCGCGAAATCCAAGTATTACGAGGCGGACGGAACGCCGACGCAGACGTCTCTGCTCTCGACCGTCTTGGCGACCGGCTTGCCGGTGCGCGATATTGAACGCCGCGTCGAGCGTCCCGACGGCAGCACCATTGTCGTCGCAGTGAACATCGAGCCGCTGTGCAACGCGCGCGGCGAACTCGTCGGCGCCGTCCATTGCATGGTTGACGTCAGCGACCGCGGACGCATGACCGCCGCGCTAGAGGAATCCCGCCGTCACGCGCGTGAGCAGGAGCAGCGCCTCGCGGCGACCTATGAGCACGCCGCCATCGGCATCGCCGAAGTCACTCCGGACGGGCATTTCGTCCGCGTGAACGAGGCGATCTGCGCCATCACCGGACGCTCACGGGAAGAGCTGATGGGCGGCAAGCTGTTCCGCTTCACACACCCCGACGATGTCGACGCGGACCGCGAGGCGTTTCGCAAGCAGGCCGCCGGCGAATTACAATTCTATTCGATAGAGAAGCGCTTCCGCCGTCCGGATGGGCGTGAGATCTGGATCGCCGTGCGTTCCTCGCCGGTGCGAAGCGCGGACGGCAGCCTGCTCTATTTCGTTCGCGTGGTGCAGGACATCAACGAACGCAAACAGGCCGAGCTGCGGCAGAAACTGCTGGTCGACGAATTGAACCATCGCGTGAAGAACACTCTCGCGACCGTGCAGTCGCTCGCGTCGCAGACGGCAGGCTCAACCGCGAACCCAAAGGACTTTAGCATCGCGTTCGAGGGCCGCTTGATCGCGCTCTCGAAGGCGCACGATCAACTCACCCGGCATCATTGGGAAAACGCGGAACTGCGCGAGCTGCTCTCCGGCAGCCTCGCGCCTTATGCGGCGGCTGCGCCCGAGCGCATCGTGCTGCGCGGAGAAGACCTGGTGCTGCGGCCGCGTGCGGTGCTGACGCTAGCTATGGCCGTGCATGAATTGACGACGAACGCCGCGAAATACGGCGCGCTTTCGTTGTCCGGCGGCAGCGTCGAAGTGCGCTGGGAGCCGCTGCAGACGGACAGCCGCAAGATGCTGCGGCTCGAATGGCGCGAAAGCGGCGGTCCCCAGGTGAAAGCGCCCACACGGCGCAGCTTCGGATCGCGATTGATCGAGGGCAGCATCCGCGCCGAACTGAACGGCACGGCGCAACTCACCTATGCGCCGGAAGGTCTGCGCTGCGAGATGCTGATCCCGTGGATCGCCGCGGCGGCGTAACCGGCGGCACAGAGGCGGGCGTACAGAGCAGCGATCTCGTCGACTTCACGAAAACATACAAGGAAATCGACAACTGCAGGTCTGCAGCGCGGAAAAGCGCTTATCAGCGCGAATTGGCCCTTCTTTCAGACGATGAAGCAGCGCAATCAGCTTTTGAGTTACGAACTGCCCCACAAACCCACTTCCTCGGTCTTGTGTCGTAGGGCTGCGCGGATTGACGGGCGGCGCGAGCCGTTCACCTTCTAATTGATCGGCTTCGGCGTGAGATCAGCCGCACTCGCCTTCACGAATCCGTACTTGGCGTATGCGTCCTGACCGGCCGGCGAGCGCAGGAAGGCAAGGAATGCATCCGCTGCCTGCTTGTGCGGCGAATTGGTCAGTGCGCCGATCGCGTAGGCGACTTCATCGCGAAGGCTGTCTTCAGGCGGCAGGTCGACCGCGTCGATATCGGCACCCGCACGCTTTGCCGCCAGCACTTCCGTATTCCAAACGACGCCCGCGTCGGACCGGCCAGCCTTGATGCGATCCGGCGTCTCCCGGTGATGCACGGCGGTGAACCAGTTGTTTGGCGTCGTCTGGCACGAGACACACTCTTTGCCGCCTGAGATCGTCTGCCAGAGGCCGTGCCGCTCCAGCACCTTGCGGATATAAAATTGCATGATGCCCTCGTTCACCGGATTGGGCATCGACGTGCGCAGGTCCGGCCGGGCGAGATCGCTGATGCCGACGACCTTCTTGGGATTACCCTTCGCGACCATGATCTGCAATTCGTTGTGCATGTACACCATGTAGGCGTCCATGAACCCTGCGGACTTGAGCTGCTTCAGGTGCCCCAGGCTGACGGACGCGTAGACATCGGGCCGGCCGCGATAGTCCTGACCGGCATAGGTCCAGCCGCCGGCCTTGATCGCCTGCAGCAAGAGCCCCGGCGGAAGCGTGATTAGGCCGACGGTCGCGCCTCCCTGCCCCTTCTGGAACGCGTGCACGACATCGTCCATCGCGAAGAACTGATTGCCCGCGAGCCAAAGCACCAGCGTGGCGCTGGGCATCTTGTCGAAGGCCTCCTTGCCGGTGATGACTTTGCCCGTCGCGTCGTAGAACTTGACGTCCGTTTCTTTCCCTTCCGGCAATGGCGCCAATTGCGACGTCGCGCCCGGCGCCTGTTGCGGCGACGTTTGCGCGTGACCGGGATTTCCGGCGGACATCAGAGCGCACGCAGCGAGCTCCAGGATTGCAAGCCAGCGCGATGTCTTCATCTTTTTTCTCCCCGTACGCTCTGAAACGGCGCGTTAGCTGCTGGCCCGATCCGCGGCCAGCGGCTCTCCCGATAACAGATCATTTCCGAAAAACCCGCCTACGAAGGCGCGAAGGTTGGTGGAGCCGAGGGGAAAATCGTTTTCGACCCGACAACTCCTGTGAGATCAATCGCTTAGAAAGCCCGCACGCAGGCGCTGTGTAGCATAATTGTGTGACGGAAGAAACCGCTCGTTCGTCGCCGACCATCAATCCAGTCTGTCAAAAATATCCATCAATTTCGTGCGCCAAGACGCCATGTGATATCGCCGGATTATTGTCCGGTTCGAGATTTCTCCAATTCTGACTTGCTCGGGCGGCTAGGACTACTGATTGGCATTGGCGTCTAGGACTACTGGCCCGGCCCGGGCGTCTATGAGGACTGGCCTAGGCCAAGCGTCTATGTGAAAGCTGACCCGGTCTCTGGACCTATTCCGGTCCATTCTGCCGAATTCGCCATAGGCCTGCGCCACGTGAGGATTGGGGGATCGAGAATGGAGGAACAGCCCTCAACAGCGCCTACACCGAGGCGAATTCGTCCTGACTCCCTTTGCTCAAGGTGGGCTGATGGATTTTGAACGAAAACAGAAGCCGCTTTGGCATGCCATTGCTCGCCTTTGCACCAATCACGGGCCGCGTCCCCGGCTCATTTGATGAAGCAAATTCCAGCATTCCCGTCGCGCTCTCTCGCTTTTGCGCACTCAGAGAGGCTTTCGTACCGGGTACCTGTCGATTCCCCGAACCGCTGATAAAAAACGCTTGCAGGTCCGCGACTCTGAACTGGTTGAGCTGAAGGTTGCGAAAAACGTATCGTGCTACGGTTGCCGCGACGCCACTCCCGCGGGTTGATGAACTCTCCCTGCCACATGCCGCGCTTCGAGGCTGAAGCGCCCTGTTCCTGGCGT
>Ga0207826_1000007_pt1 | contig 57003 bp, 56 predicted proteins | sample LuqExpMetageno80_FD_187837 | JGI IMG/M metagenome (GOLD analysis project Ga0207826, IMG submission 187837) | Tropical forest soil microbial communities from Luquillo Experimental Forest, Puerto Rico - Sample 80 (SPAdes) | ecosystem: Environmental > Terrestrial > Soil > Tropical forest ... | reverse complement strand
TCCGCGGTGACCTCGTTTCACCATCAGCCTGAAGCGCAGCACCCAAATTTCTTCGCGTATCCACAACAACGCCGGCCGAGTACCCCATCTAAGGGCCAAAAGCTGCCCTAAAGTCGGTTGGCGCGATCCGTCAGCAACGGTGCAATTAACCCAGCGCGCAAGCATGCTCCTGCAAAGACACGAAGGACCGGCATCTTGCGATCGGCGGCCTTTCAAAAGGTCACGTTTTGTAGTGCTGCAAGCTATTGTCTGACGTTTTCTCATGGCAACCGATTTTGGCGGTTGCAAATTTCGTCCGCAGCTCAAGAGACTAGCGGCAAATGTCATACTCTTGTGAGTGTATGAGGAAATGCGGCGGGGCCTTCATATGGCGCGTACCATCCGCCGCAGGTCCGGAGCTGGCTTGCGTGGCGCGGCATACTTTCGCCACCCTTGTAATTTAGATTCTGTTCTTAAAGGCCGGTACATTTCTCAAGCCTGTTAAAAACTTGTTGGCTAGAGCAGTGAAACCCGAAAAATAAGGATGGATCTCGTTTGCCCAACCATTCGGTTGGGAAGCGTCGCGCGTTAGTGTCTGCCGCGTGTCAATGACGGTGAAATTATTAGTATGGTCAGCCGCGAGCTTGCTAAGCATTTGATAGAATCCATCTATCATCTGACTAATAATTCCTAATCCGGAAGTGTAGTCATATCCCGCAAATGTAAGTGAAGGCTGTAGCCAGGCCTCTGCTAAACAAGCCGGGTGGACGCCATTTGGAATTGCATAGTCATAGCAGTGACCGATGATAGGGACGCCTTTGGCAAAGCGATCGCGGAATGCAAATAAGTCCAGGTAGGAGGCTTGAACGGAATCTAATACTCCTTGAAACCGTTGCGCGTTTAGACCGCTGCCCTCATAATCAATATAGATTGCCAGTTGGTCGCCCACCAGATCGTCACCTCCGCCAGACACGAGTATCGCATCGGGCAAATGTGTTTGTTCATTAAGCCATTGGTCAGGGTCCTGTAGCACAGAAATCATTTTTTCTTGATTCTCCCATGATAATATTGCGGTGGTTGCTTGACCGTGAAGCGCTTGATTTAAAATTTGTGGTGGCGGGTGTCCCATGGACCCAAGCTGCGCTTGAGCAACGATCGCCGTATTCCCGAACCATGGCCCGTTTCCGTTCAGGGGATACTCAAACCAAGAGTCTCCGATTGCCAAGAAATCCAATGGTACTTTCGGCAGCGGAGTTCCCGCATGGGTCGCCTGAAGGGTCCTCCTGCGACCAACCGCATCTCTAATGCGCGCTGTCTTTAGTTTATGGGTCTTAACATTCGCCTCGATTTGAGCCTTTGAAGCGTCCTGTAGGTCTCTGTACAGCTGTATTCCCTTATCCATTTCCCTCTCCCAATATGCGTGAAGCGGACCACAACTGTTGGCTCGTCTGCCGAACGCTGGATTCTATTTAAGCACACGAATATTGTGGGTGCGTGAGGTTTTGCGAGCTATTGGCTCGCCGCGCTATCAATCAAGGCTTCACGCTGGCTGATATTCAGCGCGCTCTGGCGATGCGTGAGATTGACGCCTTTCGGCAAACCGGTTGTCCCGCCGGTATATTGCAGCGTAGCGAGACTGTCGGGTTGCGGCAGTTCCGGCAGCCTTTGTGCGGCATCGTCCTTCCACCGATCGAGCGTGCGATCGGCTGGGCCGAGCCGGACGCTTAGGGAATCTCGAGTGAGGCGATTAGAGGCTCGACCGCCGCGGCCGCTTCGACATCGTAGACGATGGCCGCCGGCGCGGCGTCGGTCAGGATGTGCGTGAGTTCCCGCGTGGTATAGGCCGGATTGATCGGCGTCGCCTGTGCGCCGGCCGCATGGCTGGCGAAAGCCGCGATCGGCATGTCGAGAGAATTGCCGCAGACGAGCGCCACCCGCGATCCGCGTGCGCCGTGCGCGATCAATTCGCGCGCGAAGCCGGCGACGCAGCGCAGATATTGCGCATAGCTCAGCCGCCGCTCGCCGCAGACCAGCGCGACGCTCTCCGGCGCGCGCGCGGCCGCATCGGCCAGCATGTGAACGACAGTCGGGAAAACATGCGGAAGATTGTCGCTCGCGTTCAACACGCCTTGCAGTTCCCCGACACCCACTCTCTCACAACCAACGACACTTGCGTGCCGACGCAAATCGCATCCTTGACATCCTTCAAGGATGCAGTCGCTCGGGTGCCAATACAACGGCTTAATTTGGCACGGTCTTGAGAGGATCAGCGTGAGCAAGCCAGGTGAACTGAAGCTATCCCATCTGTTTCAGCCGACGAAGTGGGGGCGCCTCGCGATCAAGAACCGCGTCAAATACGGCGCCTGCTGCGTATCCAACTATAATACCCGCGGCGGCCATATCACGCCGCGCGAGTTGGCGCGCATGCGGGTGATCGCCGAAACGGGTTGCGGCATCATCACCAATCAGGGAGCCTATCCTGATCCGCTCGGCGAGGGGAAGGCCTATTTCCGGCAGGTCGCGATCTTCGACGACAAATTCATGCCGCAGTTCGAGATGATCGCGCGCATGATCCGCGATAACGGTGGCGTCGCGATCCAGCAGATCCTGCACGCCGGCCGCTACGGCGGCATCGATCTCGGCTATTGCATCCAGCCTTCGGTCGTGCCGCAGACGCTGCCGCATTTCCGGATGCCGCGCGAAATCACGAAGGAGCAGATCAGGCAAACGGTTAAGGAACACGCCGAGGCGGCGGCGCGCGCCATCAAGGCGGGTTTCGACGGCACGGAGATCACCAGTTTCATGGGGTATCTCCTTGCCAATTTCAATTCGTGCTTCACCAATAAGCGCACCGACGAATATGGCGGTTCGCTGGAGAACCGCGGCCGCTTCATGCGCGAGCTGATCGACGGTATCAAGCAGGCGACGCCCGACCATCCGCTGGTGATACGCCTGAACGGCGCGGAGCTGATGGACCGCTGGGGCGGCAATTCCGAGGACGAGTGCTTCGAACTCATGCAGCAGGCGGCCGATTGCGGCGTCGACATGATCAGCGTGACCGTCGGCTGGCAGGAGGCGCCGGAATCCTCGATTGGCCGCGATATTCCGCCCGGCCATTGGAATCGGCTTGCGGCGCGCGCCAAGAAGCTGCTGCCCAATATGCCGATCGCTTTCGGCGTCCGCCTGCCGGATCCGGTCATGGCGAACAACTGCCTCGCGAAGGGCGAATTTGATTTCTGGGAAGTGTGCCGGCCGCTGCTCGCGGATCCGCAGCTCATCCACAAAGCTGCGGAGGACCGCCTCGACGAAACGCGCCGCTGCGTCGGCTCGCTGAACTGCCTGTCGCGGCTGTTCCGCGACCTCCCATACACCTGCACGATGAATCCGGCGCTGGGACACGAGGTCGAGCCGGAATATGCGATCACACCGGCGGCCGTGAAGAAGAAGGTCATGGTCATCGGCGCCGGGCCTGCCGGCATGGAGTTTGCCATTACGGCGCGCCAGCGCGGGCATGACGTCACCGTCTTCGACAAGTTCGATGCGATCGGCGGCTCGTTGGCCGGCTATGCGTCGAACGACATCGCCAATCGGGCCGATCTCCTTTCCGTCATCTCCTACTATAAGGTGATGGCGAAGAAGCTCGGGATCGAGATGCGTCTCGGGACTCAGGTCGATCCGCGGCTGATCCGCGATATGCTGCACACTTACGACGTGGCGGTGGTCGCGACTGGCACGGTCCTGCATCGCGCCGGGCTGCCACGCTGCGAGGATGGTCGCGAGATCCTCGACGCGGTCGACGTCGCGCTCGGCAAGATCAAAGCGGCTGGATCGGTGGTTATGCTCGGCGGTGGAAAGATCGGCCTGACTCTTGCCGAGTGCTTGGCCACCCAAGGTCACCGTGTGGCGCTCGTCGAGCGCGATAAGCGGCTTGCCGGCGACGTCATGCCGTCCTTCAAATGGCGGCACATGTCCTGGGTCGAGGAATTGAAGATCGACGCGATCACAGGCGCCCAGGTCAGCAAAGTCGCGGCGGATGGCGTGCATTTGGTCGACGGCAAGGGCGTGAAACACGTGATCGCCGCCGATACGGTCATCGCCGCGGCGCCGCGCATTCCGAATCACCAGTTGATGAAAGACTTCGAGTGGATGATCGATGAACTTTATTCGTGCGGCGACGCGGTGCTGCCGCGCGGCCTCGGCCCGTCCATTCACGATGGCTACCGGTTGGGATGCCGGGTATGAGCTGTCTGCCGGACGTCTCGGCGTTGCAGACGATCCTTGATCGCGACCGGCAGGCGTTCAGCGGTTTGCGCAGCGGCTCGCGCATCGGTATCGCCAAACGTGCCGACGTGGCGGTGTGCGACGCGCAGATGATTGTGCTCGAGGCGCAGAAGGGCAGGCTTGTCGCGCAAGAGCAGAGATTCGGCGGCTTTGTCGATCCGTCGCTCGACGTCATGCTGCTGGGCGATGACGAGGCGTTCGACGACATCGCACATCACCTCGCAGATGAGGGTCTTGCCGCGCTGAAACGGCAGGTCAGGGAAGGGGGGCTGGCCTGCTACCTGATGCGGGTGCAGTGCGATCTGATCGAGTCCGGTTACGAGAATTTCCTTCAGTCGCTCGGCGCCGCCTTCCTCGGAGCATGCCGCTAGCGCGAAAGGTTTCTCGGAGGCGACGATGATCTTCAAAAATCCGGCCGGCGCTCCCGAACTAGCATGCGATGCCTGCGGATGCCGCTGGTTCGATCGTCAGAATAACAGTTGCTACGAGTGCGGAACGCCGGTGTTGCAAGCCGCGATTGATGAATTCACGCGCGCCTTGCGCCAGTTTTCCGAAAACAAACGCGGCTGACGCTGCTTAAGCCTCGCCGCAGCTCAACTGAGATGCCGGCTAGATAAGTCGATTTACGGTCGACGGCTCGGCTCGTTCAGACAACCGTCTTGATGCGCTCGATGCAGGTCGTGAGCACCTCATCCATCGGACGGGCCCACCATCGGTCGGAGAACAATTCCACCTCGACATAGCCCGAATAGCCAAGGTCTTCCACGGCCGAACGCACGCGGAGAATGTCGATCACGCCGTCGCCCATCATGCCGCGATCGTTCAACAGATCGGTCGTCGGCACGAGCCAGTCGCAGACGTGGAAGGCCAGCAGGCGCTCGCGCCCGCAGCGTTCGATCTGGCGATAGAGCTCGAAATCCCACCACACATGGTAAAGGTCGACAACGATGCCGAGCATCCCGCTGCGTGCGGGGTCGATGCGGTCGCACAGATCGAGTGCGTGACGCATCGAATTCACACAGGCGCGATCGGCGGCATACATTGGGTGCAGCGGCTCGATGGCGAGCGGAATGTGTGCGGCTCGGGAATACTCGAGCAGTTCCGCGATTGAGTCCGCAACATGCTCCTGCGCACCGGCCAGATCCTTTGTCGGTGCACTTCCGGGCCTCGAATACTGCGGCAGTCCGCCGACCACCAGGACCACGCACGACGCTCCTAAAGCCACCGCCTCGTCGACCGCGCGACGATTGTCGTCACGCGCTTCGCTCTGGTGTGCCTTGTCGCATGGGAACATCCCCCCGCGGCAATATCCGGAGACATCCAGACCGGCATTGCGGACCGCTTTGGCCGCTGTGTTCAGCCCGACGGCGGCCACCTGATCCCGCCACGGGTCGATGGCGCGAATACCGTGCCGCGCACAGGAGTCGATGATGTCGATCAGCGAACCTTGCTTGCGGACGGTGGCCGTGTTGAGCGACAGCCAGCGGTGGTCCTGCGATAGGTCGCGCATTAACGGCCCACGCCACGGCTGGCAAGAAACGTCCGCATGCGAGCAACGGCCAGTTCCGGATCGCGCAAGAGGCCCGCTGCATCGGCCAGCCGGAAGATATCGGCCAGATGCAGCGTCGAGCGCGCGCTCTCTTGCCCGCCGACCAGAGTGAAGTGATCCTGATGGCCGTTGAGATAGGCCATGAACACCACGCCTGTCTTGTAGAAGCGAGTCGGGCTTCTGAAGATGTGGCGCGATAACGGAACGGTGGGCGCGAGAATTTGGTGGAAGCTCTTCTCGTCGTTCGCCGCCAGCCGAACCAGCGCGGAGGAGGCTGCCGGCGCGATGACGTCGAAAATGCCGAGCAAAGCGTGCGAGTGGCCCTGGTCGTCGCCTGCGATGAGCTCGGCGTAATTGAAGTCGTCGCCCGTATACATCAACACGCCGGGCTTCAGCCGCCGGCGCATCGCGATTTCCTTCTCTTTGTCGAGAAGGGAGACTTTGACGCCGTCGACCTTGGAAGCGTTGCTGTTGATGATCTCGACCGCCGTGTCCATGGCCGTATCGAGGTCGGACGATCCCCAATAACCTGCAAGCTCTGGGTCGAACATGTCGCCGAGCCAATGGATGATGACCGGTTCGCGCGCCGAAGCAAGAATCCGGCCATAAACCTTGGCGTAATCGTCGCGCGAGCGTGCGACCCGAGCAAGCGCGCGCGAGGCCATCAGTACGATGCGGCCTCCTGCGGCCTCGATCGCCTCGATCTGTTCCTCGTAGGCGCGAATGACGTCGTCGATGCTCTTGGCAAGTCTGGGATCGAGTTGATCCGTGCCGCACCCGGAAAAGACCAATCCGTTGCACGCCTTCGCGGCGGCAATGGAGCGGCGGATCAGTTCAAGCGAGGTGGGCCAGTCCACGCCCATGCCGCGCTGCGCGGTGTCCATTGCTTCGGCGACGCCGAGGCCAAGACCCCAGAGATATTCGCGGTAGGCGATGGTGCGGTCCCAGTCGATCGCGCAGTCGAGCCATGGATTGTTGTCGGCAAGCGGATCGGGCACGACGTGCGCGGCCGCGAACGCAATGCGGTTGAGCTTGCCTACGGCGGTCTGCGGGAATTCGCCCGGAGCTGAGACGGAGAACCGCTCGAGGCTGCGATCGGCGCTGGGCAGGTCGATCGAGAGCGCCTGCAAAGGTTTGTCGATCCGGTTCATGGACTGACCTTTCCTCATCGCATCAAAGCGAGAGCGCCCGGATGTCGATCCACCGCCGCTCTTTCCAGCTTTGCATGGCGGCTTCGACCAATTGCAGACCCTTGGCGCCTTCCCGTAGCGAAAATTTGTAGGGAGCATCCTCCGCGATGTGCCGGATGAACATCTCCCATTGCACCTTGAATCCGTTGTCGAAGGTCGTGAAATCCGGCACGGGCTGCCATGACGCGTACAGGTCGAGCGTCTGCTTCTGGTCGGGATTCCAGACGGGCCGCGGCGTCGCCTGCCGCGCCTGCATCATGCAGTCATGCAGGCCGGCGATCGCCGAGCCGTTCGTGCCGTCGACCTGGAAGGTTACGAGATCGTCGCGGTAGGGGCGCACGCACCACGAGGAGTTGATCGTCGCGATGATGCCGCCGTCGAGCTGGAACGTCGCATAAGCAGCGTCATCCGCATCCGCTTTGTACGGCTTTCCGTTCTCGTCCCAACGCTCCGGGATATGCGTGGTGCCGAGGCAGGAGACGGCTTTGACTTCGGCGAACGTGTTGTCGAGCACGTAACGCCAGTGACAAAGCATATCGAGGATGATGCCGCCGCCTTCGGCCGTCTTGTAATTCCACGACGGCCGCTGCGCAGTTTGCCAATCACCTTCGAACACCCAGTAGCCGAATTCGCCGCGTATCGTGAGCATCCGGCCGAAGAACCCGGAATCGCGGAGCATGCGCAATTTGAGAAGACCTGGCAGAAAGATCTTGTCCTGCACGACGCCGTTCTTGACGCCTGCGCGCTCCGCGAGCTTGCAGGCATTGAGCGCCTCGTCCAGCGTGGTCGCGATCGGCTTCTCGCAATAGATGTGTTTTCCCGCGGCGATTGCCTGTTCGAGCAGCTTCGGACGCATCTGCGTCGTCGCGGCGTCGAAGAACAGTTCGTCGTTCTTGTCGGCGAGCGCTTTGTCGAGGTCCGTCAACCAGCGTTCCACGCCGTACTGGTTGGCGAGCGCACGCAGCTTGTCGGCATTGCGTCCGATCAGGATCGGGTCGGGCATCACACGGTCGCCATTGGCAAGTTGCACACCGCCTTGGGCGCGGATCGCGAGCACGGACCGCACCAGATGCTGGTTCGTCCCCATGCGTCCGGTCACGCCGTTCATGATGATCCCGAGTCGGCGAGTACTCATGCTTCTTACTCCTGACGCTTGCGGTCGTTCATCGAACGAACGGACTTACGACTATTCCATACCGAGCAGATGGTAAATCCGGCGGCTGTACTCGCCGAAAAGTTCGGTCGTCTTGATGTCGAGCGTGCGCGGTTCCGGTAGCTCGATCAGGATGTTGTCGGCCATGCGCGCCGGACCCGCCGTGAAGACGATCACGCGGGTGCCGAGGAATACCGCTTCCGAAATGCCGTGCGTGACGAAGAGTATCGTCTTGCCGCTTTGCTTCCAAATCTTCAGCAACTCGAGGTTCATCTTCTCGCGCGTCAGCGCGTCGAGCGCTCCGAACGGCTCGTCCATCAATATCAGCTTGGGATCGTGCACGAGCGCGCGGGCAATCGCCGCACGCTGCTGCATTCCGCCCGAGAGTTCGTACGGATACTTGTCCTCGAACCCGCTGAGGCCGACCATCGCGAGAAGATCTCTGGCGCGTTCACGGCTCTCACGAAACGGCAGACCTAGGATCTCCGCCGGCAGCAGCACGTTCTGCAGCACGCGGCGCCATTTGAGCAGGAGCGCCTGCTGGAACACCATTCCGATATCGCGCGACGGGTCGAAAGGATGAGTAGTCGAGCCGATACGCGCTTGGCCGGCGTCGTAACCCTGTAGGCCGGCAAGCACCTTCAGCAATGTCGTCTTGCCACATCCCGAAGGGCCGACGAGCGACACCAATTCACCCGGCGCGACCTCGAAACTCGCATCCGAGATCGCGAGGAATTCCGCATCGCGTTTGCGATAGACCTTGCGCAGACCGCTGACGCTTATGAATGGCTCAACCACCGCGTTCATCAATTCACCCGAGCGTCACGCACGATCACCAGTCGCTCGAGCCCGAGCACGGCACCGTAGAGCACGACGCCGACCAATGTGATCAGGATCACCGCCATGAACATCGCAGGCGTATCGAGCGTCACCTGGACTTGCAGCATGAGATAGCCGAGCCCTCGCGCCGAGCCCAAGAACTCGCCGACGATGGCGCCCGCCACGGCCAGGATCGCGCCCACCTTCATCCCCGAAAAGATATATGGCAGCGCGCTGGGCAGCTGGATTTTGACGAAGGTCTGCCACTTCGAACTATGCAGCGAGCGCACAAGCTCCAAAAGCTCCGGCTCCACCTCGCGGAAGCCGCGCGTCGTATTGAGCAGGATGGGAAAGAAACTGATGGCAAAAGCCATGATCGTGTTTGGCATGATTCCATAAGAGAGCCACACGATGAACAAGGGACCGAGCGCGACTTTTGGAATCATGTTGAGCGTCACGAGCAGCGGCATGGCGGTCTCTTCGGCAGTGCGCGACCAGGAGAACAGGATCGCGATGGCCACGCCGATGACGACCGAAAGGAAGTATCCGCCGAAGATCTCGCTCGCCGTCACCAGCGTATTGCCGATCCAATGATAATTGCTGCCGCCGAGGCTTGCGATCGTGGCGACCGGCGAGGGGAGCACAAAAGTGGGAATGCGGCCGTAGGTGACGACCAAATACCAGATCAGGATCAGAGCCGCGTGCGCCGCGATCGCCAATGTGTAGCGTCGCACGGCTTCGGGCGGGATCTGCCACGCCGCACGGGATTTCGTTGCGTCGCTCATGACAGCCAACGCTCCAGATTGGCTGCAACGAAGGCATCGTCCCCGAGCTCGGGATAGGTTTTCATCACGCGTTCAACCTCGTCCGCTTGGCCGGGGCTCAATCCCTCGCTTCGGTCGAGGCACCACGTTCCTTCGAAGAAGCCTTGCCGGCGCAGCACTTCGTGGCAGCCTGCGATGCAGCCATGAAACTCATGGGCGACGTCGAAAAAGGCCGCATTGCAATCGGTCACCCGAGCGGCTGTCGCGAGCAGATCATCGTCGATCGCACCAGTCTCCGTCGCATGCTTGATGCGGTTGAACAGCCCGACTGCGCCCTTGGTCCAGACACTCCAATGTCCAAGCAGCCCGCCGACAATTCGAACTTTGACGTTTTCACCCTCGCGGCTCAGGACGAACGGCGTGAGCAGGTCGAGCACGATGGTGTCGTCATTGCCGGTGTACAGTGCTATCCGGTCTTCTGAGCGCGCATCGACGACGCCTTGAATGACGTCCAGTGTCCGGTATCGGTTGAATGGCGCCATCTTTATTCCGATCACCTGCTCGATTTCCGCAAAACGCCGCCAGAAATCGCGCGAGAGCAAAATTCCGCCGACCGCCGGCTGCAAATAAAAGCCGACGAGCGGAATCGCCTGGGCGACAGCCTGACAGTGCGCGATCAATTCGTCTTCGCTGGCTCCTTTCATCGCGGCCAAACTCAAAAGGCCGGCGTGGTAACCGAGGCCGACCGCGGTTTCCGCCTCTCGCCGGGCCTGCTCGGTGCGGCCTGCCAGCCCCGCAATCAGCACCAACGGCCGCTGCGACCAGTTCCTGGCGGTGTCCGCGGCAAGCTTCAATACAGGCTCATACAGACCGCGTTCGCGAATAGCGAATTGCGTTGAATGCACGCCGACGGCCAAACCGCCGGCGCCCGCGTCGATATAATAGCGGCTGAGCGCGCGCTGTTTGCGCTCGTCGAGTTGGCGGCTGGAATCGAGCGCGAGCAGATGTGCCGGAATGACCGTGCCGCGGCGAAATATCTCAAGTACGTCGGGTGGCCAATTCGCCCAGCTAAGCGCCATTGCGTGTCTCCATTTCGAATGGCTTACGCCGCTCCGTCGCGGGGTCAAAAAGACCAATCGCCTGTATGCGGTTCATGGCCGGAGATATCCGAGAATGACATCGATGCTGTGCCGCAGATGCTGCTTTCGAGCGGTTGCCGAACTGAAATCCCGGTTGAAGATCGTCGACAGCGTGTGCACATTCGAAAAATAGAAGAATCCGAGCGCCGCAATCGCGATGTAAAGTTCCGCAGGATCGATGTCGTCGCGGAATACGCCGGAGCAGCTTCCGCGCTTCAGAAGATCGCCGATCACGTCCAGCAAGGAGGTGTGCATTCCGCGTATCTTCCTCGACCGACGCAGATATTTGGCTTTTTGCAAGTTCTCACCGATCAACAGCGATATGAACTCCGGGTGCGCGGCGTCGTAATCCATCGTGAATTCGATGAGGCGGCGCATGCCCTCAACTGGAGGCAGCCGGCCGACATCGAGTCCGCGTTCCTCGTTGCGGATATGCACATAGGCCTCTTCGAGAACCGCAAGCCAGAGGGCCTCCTTGTTCCCAAAATAATGATAGAGCATGCGCTTGCTGACGTTGGCGCGAGCCGCAATCTCGTCCACGCGAGCGCCGGCCAGTCCGTTGGCTGAAAACTCGTCGGTGGCCGCGTCCAGGATTCGACGACGTGTCACGGCAGGCTGGCGCCGCTGGCGTGATCCCGATGTGATCCGGCCAGAGCGCGAGTTGACAAGTCTTGGCGGGCTCCGTAGCGTCATGTAACCAACCAGTTACTAGAAACCGGTTTCGTCCGCAATCTGAAAGCGGCTGTGCACATCGATCATCCTGGGAGGGACCGATCATGAAATTTCGGTTGACTGTGGCGGCGCTCGCTATGCTCGCGAGTGCCGGCGTCGCGCATGCCAACGAGCAGGTGAGTTTTATTCTCAACTGGGTCGCGGGCGGCGACCACGCCCCGTATTACTACGCGCAGAAAATGGGCTGGTACAAAGATGCGGGCATCGACCTCACCCTGCTGCAAGGCAAGGGATCCTCGGTCGCAGCTCAGGCGGCAGGCGCCGGCGTCAACACCTTCGGACTCGCGGATATGGCCACGATCCTAGTCGCAGTCAGCAAGGGCGGCGATGAAGTGGCGGTCATGGATGTGTACGCGAACTATCCGGGCGGCTTCTATTGGCTGAAGAGTTCGGGGATCAAGTCGGTCAAGGACCTTGCCGGCAAGAAGATGGGCAATCCGCCGGGCGACGCGGCGCGCGCGTTATGGCCGGCTCTAGCTAAGGCGAACGGCGTCGATCCGAACTCGGTCACGTGGGTCAATGTGAGTCCTGGCGCGAAACTCGCAGCGCTCAAGGCCGGCACGGTCGACGCGGTCACCGAATTCTACAATCTCCATCATGTCTATAAGGGCGCGCTCGGCGACAACATGGGATATCTCGCGTGGAAAGACGCGGGTGTGAACCCCTACGGCAACGCGATCGCCGTCAATGGCGCTTTTCTGAAAGCCCATCGCGCTACGGTGGCGGCATTCGTCAAAGTCACGCAGAAGGCCTTTGCTGCGTGCGTCGCCACGCCTGATCCCTGCATCCAGGCGCTCGTCGAGGCGAATTCGGGTCTGCAGCCCGCCGACCAGATGGTGAACTGGCACGAGGTCGAGCAATTGATGAGCGACAAGACATCGCAGAAGGACGCTCTCGGCTGGATGGATCCGGCGCGGATGCAGGACACGTACAACTTGGTGAAGGAGTACGTCGGAATCGACAACCCGTTCGATGTGACGAAGTACTACACAAATGAGTTCATGGATAAGTCGATCAAGATGAAAGCGGTGCCTTTCACGGATTGATCGGTACGACGATCAGCCAAGTTCGGGTCCGGCAATCGCAAACAGCCGTGCCGTGTCGTCGAATGCACTGGAGCGGCCGTGGACCATTCGGGTCAGCGGCCGCTCGGCGTTGAAGCCAAGCATCTCCAGCCATTTGCCAAGCGCTGCGTGACGATCGGGCAGATCGACGACGAGCGGCGTCGGGACGCTGGTGATCGCATGGCTGAGCAACGATCGTGCAATGCCTTCGTCTTCGGCCACCAGCGGGCCGAGTTGGCTCAGCGTGCGTCCATCGCGGCCGAACAGGTATCCGGCGATCCGGCCGCCGCGCACGGCAACCAACGCAGCGGGTGGCAGCCGCGCGGCGAGGCAGTGCAGCAGATCGGTTCGATCCGCTCCGAACACGTCTTGGTCGAGCGCGGCGATCGTCGACCAATTCTGCGCCTCGACCGGGCGCACGTCCGCATCCGTGTAGAATTTATCCTGGCTCAACGGCCGGACACTGCGGGCGATCAGGCGGCGCATCGTCCAGCAGTCTTTAAAACCGAGGCCGACATAGACCGTCCGGCCGGCCGGCGTGGCATCCAACAGGGGCACGCGGCCGCCCGCGATCAGGTCGTCCATGCAGCGGCGGAGCAGCCAGCGCGCGAGCCCGCGACGCCGCTCGGACGCCGTGACCAGCATCATGCTGATCCAGCCGAAATCGCTGCCGTGCGGCAGCGTCGCGGCGGTTGCGACAAGCCGGCCGTCCTCGCGCACAAGCCCGAAGACGCGGCCCAGTTCGAGAAAAATCCGCCAGTCTGCCGCGATCTGATTCCAGCCGGCTTCCTGCGATAGAGACCTTGCCGCGTCGAGGTCGTCTTCACGGACCAATCGCGCGGTGATGCCCTCGGGTAGGTCCCGGTCAGAAGCTTCCATCGCGGCTATCGTAATGCGTTTCCTTGCCCAGGCTGCGCATTCCGCGCCCAACCCAATCGGCAACCCAGTCGATCATGTGGGCGAGCGGGACGGTCGGGTAGCCGAACAGTCGATGCGCCTCGGCGGAATTGATCAACCAACCCATCGTCGCCTCCGTGCCCACGAAGCGCGGCGGCTTTCCGAGCCGCGCGCCGAAGGCCTCAGCCAGTGCGCGGATGCTGATGGTTTCGGGGCCGCTGACGTTCAGCGGCTGTGCCGGCGTCGTGCAGTGAGCGAGCGCCTGCAGGACCATGCTGTTGGCGTCGCCTTGCCAGATAACGTTCGCATGTCCCGCGGTGACGTCGATCTCTTGTCCGGCCATCACCTTCTGCGCCACGTCGTGCAGGACGCCGTAGCGCATGTCGATCGCGTAGTTGAGCCGTATCAGCCGCCCGGGTGTGCCGTATTGGCGCGAGAAATATTCGAATATCCTCTCGCGTCCGACACAGGAGTTCGCGTATGTGCCGCGCGGATCCGGCGGCGTCGCCTCGGTCGCGCCGCCGTAAAGGATGTTCACGAACGGATAGACGTTGCCGGTCGAGAACGCGACGATACGCGAGTCCTTGAACGCTTCCGCCACGAGGGAAGGCACGAAGACGTTCATGGCCCAAGTCAGATCTTCCCGCCCGCTCGTGCCGAACTTTCGCCCGGCCATGAAGATCACGTTTGGCGTCTTCGGCAGACGCGCGAGTGCATCTCGGTCGAGCAGGTCGGCAGTAATGCATTCAATTCCGCAGGTCTCGAGCTTTTCACGTAAGCCGGCCTCGCTGAAACGCGCAACGCCGAAAATGCGCCGGTCGGGCGCCGCGCGCCGCGCGAGACGGGCGAGCGTCGGCCCCATCTTGCCGCCGACACCAAGCAACATGAGATCGCCAGGGATCGCCTGCAGCGTCGCCTGAAGCGCCGCCGATGGCGTCGTCATGAAGTCTTCGAGATGAGCTTCGTCGATGAAGCGCTCTGGCGAGGCAAGCGGCGAATTGGTCATGGTGTCGGGGGTGTCGTTTCGCTGATTGGAATTCGATAAGTAACCAGATGGATACTTACGCGCATACTAGTGCGCTGCCGCCGATGGTTCAAGGCATAGAGTTGAGTTCGCCGGCATGCCATGCCGGCGTACCTGCACCGAGATATGCGAGGACCACGTCGATGACGTGCTGCCGGCGCTCCTGCAGAGCGGAGGGGCGGTCGAGATCACGTTCGAATAGGGCGCTCAACGTATACATGTTACTCACGTAGAAATAACACAGCCCGGCGATGCTGATGTAGAGCTGCACCGGATCGACGTCCCGGTGGAACGTGCCCAACTCGACGCCGCGTTGAACGGTGTCGTGCAACAGCGCCGACAACGGAGAGCCGCTCTGCCGGATGGCCTTCGATCGGCGAATGAATCTTCCTTCGAGAACGTTTTCGTTGATCAGCAATCGAACGAATGCACGATTCTCGATACAGTAGTCGAAGGTGAAGCCGACGAGCGTACGCATAGCGATGATCGGATCGTCGCTCGCCAGATCCAGTCCGAACTCTTTCTCGCGGATCCGCGAGTAGGCGCGCTCTAGGACGGCCTGATAGAGCGAATCCTTGTCGCCGAAATGATAGTAGATGAGCTGCTTGTTGATCTTCGCGCGGCGCGCAATGGTGTCGACTCGGGCACCCGACAAACCCACGGCGGCGAATTCGAATTCGGCCGCATCCAGCAGCCGATCGCGCGTGTCGTCCGCCTGCGCAGACGCTTTCTTACGCGTGGGTGGCTTTTTTTGCGCCATCAATCCCTCATGAAGGCTGCCTGCAACTGATAAGCCCGGCCCGCCGTCTAGTCAACCAACCAGATGGTTGACACTCGTGGACAGTCTGGTAGCGTAATTTGTCCTAACAATCAGAGATGTTGCAATGAGTCCCGACTTCATCGTCATTGGCGCTGGGCACAACGGCCTCGCCTGCGCTGCCTACCTTGCTCGCGCTGGAGCTTCAGTGCTGGTGCTCGAGCGGGCCAACCGCGTCGGCGGTGCCTGCCACACCGAAGAAGTGACGCTGCCGGGATTCAAGCACAACATCTGCTCCGTCGTGCACACGCATATTCCCTCCAGCCCGGTTTATCGGGACCTCGAGCTGGAGCGTCACGGCGTCCGTTACGTCTATCCCGAACATCTGCGCGGCACGATCTTTCCCGATCACAGCAGCATTGTCATGTATCGCGACGTGGAGAGAATGGCCGCGGAGATCGCCAGATTCTCCGCGCGCGACGCCAAGACGTACAAAGAGCTTGTCGAGAACTACGGCGAGTTCGTTCAGGCGACCATTCATCCCTTGATGTATTCGCGGCCACTGCCGCCCTCGGTGCAAACGGCGGAGCTCGAACAGTCCGAGGAAGGCAACACGCTCTTGCAATGGCAGATGAGCACGCCGGTGGGGCTCCTGGACGAGCTGTTCGAAAGTGACGAGGTGAAGGTCCATTTTCTCACCCGCTTGACCGTCCTCGGGTTCGCGCCCGACCAGTTCGGGCTGGGATGGATGATGCTGCTTCGTATCCTCACCGGCGAGGCGCCGATCTGCGTCGGCGGTTCGCAGCAGCTCGCCGAAGGGCTCCGCCGATCGCTCGAGGCGCACGGCGGTCAGGTGCGGACGGGCGTGGCGGTCAAGCGCATTCGCATGAGCGGTAATCGCGCCATCGGCGTCGAAATGACCGATGGCCATACCATTGATGCTGCTAAGGCGGTGATCACCAACGTCGAGCCCAAGAAGAGCTTCTTGAAGATGGTCGGCGAAGAGCATCTGCCGACTAGCTTTGCCCGCCGCGTGCGCAATTATCACACGCGCGCGCGGTCGCTCATGGTGCTTCATCTGGCGCTGGCCGAGCCGCCCCAGTATCGGGCCGCGGCGGACAATGCGCCGGTGAACCTGGCGTTCAGTCAGGAGATCTTCGGCGGCGATACCCTGGAGCAGGTGCGCGCCTATCAGCAGATCGCGCTCGGCCAGCCTCCGCAAAAGCCGATGCTGCAGGTCTGCATGCCCACGCTGCACGATCCGTCGCAGGCGCCTCCTGGCAGGCACACCGCGGTCGTCTGGCAATACGCGCCGTACAATTTGGAAAACGGCGGTCCCGAAGGCTGGCGTGCAATTCGCGAAGACTATGCGGAGCACATCCTCGAGATGTGGCGCTCCTATGCCCCGAACATGACGCGGGACAAGATCCTCGGCATGAAGATTCAAGATCCCACCGACACTGAGCGCAACAACGACAATCTGGTGGGCGGCGTCGACGTCGTAGGCGACCTGACGCCGGACCAGCTGGGTTACTTCCGGCCGTTCGCCGGCTGGTCGCAGTACCGTTCGCCCGTCGAAAATCTCTATATGTGCGGAGGCTATTGCCATCCGGGCGGCGGTGTGCACGCGGGAGCCGGTCACAACGCCGCCGGCGTCATCGTGGAGGACTTCACCCTGAACAAGTGGTGGGAGTGATGCATCAGCGGGAGGCAGTATTTACGGTCCCCACCGCGCCCGACGTGCTGTGGGGCTTCATTCGCGATTTCGAGTCGCTGTGCGCCTGCATTCCCGGCGTCGAGAAACTGACCCGCGTGGACGATGCGACGGCCGAAGTGACGGTCGTCGAGAAGGTGGGCGTCGTTCCGATCCGGGTCGAGATGAACGCCCACATCGATGCGGAGGACCCGCCGCACAGTTTGCATGCGGTAGCGAAGGGAAAGCACGTCGATGTCGAAATCGACGTTCGGCTGTGCGCGAAGGGATCGGGCACCGAGTTGACCAGTCGCTTTCAGGTGACTGGACGAGGCCCGCTCAAGCCGGTCGTCGATCGCCTGTTTGAGCGGCGCGCGACTGAACGCACGGCGCAGTTCACGCAACTGCTCGAGGCCCGCTTCGGAGGAGCCTCATCCTGAGACTCCGGCGTGCCCGCCGAACTGCCGTGTGGTGCGGAGAAATCCAGGTCGCATGATAACGACGACGTCACTCTTCGAAGGTCGCGACGTTCGATGACGACGATTTCCTACATGACGGATGTGGTGTTCGCCGTCGGCGCTTTGCGCGAACTGCGACCGCTGCTTGATCGGCACCGCATTGCCCGTCCCTTCATCATCACTGACCGCGGTGTGGTCGCTGCAGGGCTGACCCAAGCCGTGTTTGACAGCGTCGGCCGCGCTCCGATGTTCGACCAAACGCCTCCCAATCCGACGGAAGAGGCGGTCGAGCGCGCAGTGTCGGCTTTCAAATCAGCTTCTGCCGACGGGATCATCGCGCTTGGCGGCGGTTCCGTCATCGATCTCGCGAAAGCCGTGGCCCTGCTGGCAACGCATGCCGGCGCTTTGGCGGATTATGTCGCGATTGCAAACGGGGGTGAGCGGATCACCGGCGCCGTTGCACCGGTCATCGCCATTCCGACGACCAGCGGCAGCGGCAGCGAGGTGGGACGCGCCGCTCTCATCGTCACGAGAGATCGGCGCAAGCTGGCGATTATCAGCCCACATTTGCTGCCGCGCTGCACGATTTGCGACCCTGCTCTGACCCTATCGATGCCGACGTCGTTGACGGCCGGTACTGGCATGGACGCCATCGCGCATTGCATCGAGACTTTCCTCTCGCCGCGGGTCAATCCGCCGGCGGACGCGATTGCTCTGGATGGCTTGCAGCGCGGCTTCCATAACATCGCGCAGGCCGTCCAATCTCCCTCGGACGTTCATGCTCGTTCGGAGATGATGATGGCCTCGCTGGAAGGCGGCCTGTGCTTTCAGAAAGGCTTGGGAGCGGTGCACGCGCTCAGCCATGTGCTCGGCAGTCTCGAAGCGCCGGTTCTGCATCATGGCACGCTCAACGGCATCCTTTTGCCGGCCATTCTTCGGTTCAATGAAGACTCTTGTTTCGAGAAATACGCCCGCATTCGTTCGGCTTTGCGACTATCACAGGGGCGCGATCTGGCCGATGTGATGGCTGGCCTGCAGCACAAGATCGGATTGCCCGCACGATTGAGCGAGCTCGGCGTAGATCAAGATATCCTGCCGAGGCTTGCCCGCGAGGCCATGCGCGATCTGAGTCACGCTACCAATCCTCGCACGCCTGACGAGGATGACTATCTCCAGCTCCTGCGCGACAGCTTCTAGCTCGCCATAGCGCTCGCTGATTCTTTCGAAACAGGGCGAAAACAGGGAGACATCCCAATAATCGAATCTTCACGGGGAATGTCAGTCCTTGGTTCAACTCGGGCGTGCGGTGCCGTCGAGTTTTGCGACGGGCGGCGCCCTCACGAACTCCGTTGGAGTTCGCGGAGGATGACCAGATGCTGGATGTCGTTCGTGCCCTCGTAAATGCGGGTGACGCGGGCGTCGCGATACAGCTGTTCCACCGGAAAGTCGTTGAGATATCCATACCCGCCCAAGGTCTGGATCGCTTCCGAGCACACCCATTCCGCCGTTTCGGATGCCACGAGCTTGGCCATGCACGCTTCTTTGAGGCACGGCGCGTGTGAGTCCCGCAATTGAGCCGCATGCATCACGAGCTGTCGCGCGCTCTCGATGCGGGTAGCCATTGCAGCAAGCCGGAAGCCGACGGCCTGGTGCTCGATGATCGGCTTGCCAAATGTGACGCGCTCGCGCGCATAGGCGAACGCGACCTCGAACGCCGCCTGCGCGATGCCGACTGCCTGCGCCGCGATGCCGATGCGGCCGCCTTCGAGGTTCGAAAGTGCGATGCGATAGCCCTCACCTTCCTCGCCGAGCCGCAGCGATTGCGGAATACGTAGGTCCTCGAAGACGATCTGGCACGTATCCGAGGCATGCTGTCCGAGCTTCGTCTCCACCCGCGCGACTTTATATCCGGGTGTCTTGACCGGCACGATGAACGCACTGATGCCGCGGCTGCCGGCTTCCGGATTGGTTTTCGCAAAGACCAGGGCGACGTCCGCATTCTTGCCTGTGGTGATGAATTGCTTCGTGCCAGAGAGAACGTAATCGTCTCCGACGCGTTTGGCGCGACTGGTCATCGCACCGGCGTCGGAGCCGCCCTGCGGCTCTGTCAGGCAGAAGGCCGACAGCAGTTCGCCCTGCGCCATCGGACGCAAAAATCTTTCTTTCTGTTCGTTCGTACCGAATTTGACGATCGGCATACAACCGACCGAATTGTGTCCGCTCATGACCGTGGCGCATGCGGCATCGCCTGCGGCAATCTCCTCGAGAGCCACCGCAAGAGATACCGTATCCGCGCCCACGCCGTCCCATTCCGCCGGCACGGTCATGCCGAGCAGGCCGAGACGGCCCATTTCGACGAACACCTCGCGCGGAAAGATCTTCTCGCGATCCCAATGCGCCGAATTCGGCTTGAGCCGCTCACGCGCAAATGCACGTGCTGTATCGCGGATCATCGTCTGCTGTTCGTTGAGTATCATGAACGCTCCAGTCCGGGATCGGCGCGCGCGCCGGCTTGTGCCATCTCCCGCAGGCGGAATTTCTGGATCTTCCCACTGGCGGTACGGGGCATTTCGGTGATCACTTCGAGGCGCTCCGGAAAATAATGCCTGGTGACATTTTGCTGATCGAGATAGGCCAGCAAATCCTGCAGGGTCAGGGCTTCGCCGCTTCGCAGCGTCACGAAGGCGCAAGCGCGCTCACCCAGCCGCGAGTCAGGCATTCCCACGATCGCCACTTCACGTATCGCCGGATGGCGGTAAAGCAGATTCTCAATTTCCACGACGGGGATGTTCTCGCCGCCGCGGATAATGACGTCTTTGACCCTTCCGGTGATCCGGATGTAGCCGTCGGCATCCATGCGCGCGAGATCGCCGGTGTCGAACCATTCGTCGGCATCAAAGGCGTTGAATTCCGGCCGCTTGAGATAGCCGACGAAGTTGCCGGCGCCGCGCGCCTCCAGGCGACCGATCGCATCGGGCGGCAGCACCCGTTTCCGGCCATCGACGACCCGCAATTCCATCGACTCGAACGCGAACCCGTCGGTGTAAACTCCCTTTTCCTCCGGGTCGGTCGTCAGAGTGCTGGTGACCAGACCGTTCTCGGTCATGCCCCAGCCGGAGAGGACGTGCGCGCCCAATCGCTCGCGCGCGGCTTTCACCAATGATGTGGGTATCGGCGCGCCGGCGGAGAGGAAGACGCGAAACCGTCCGAAATCCCAGCGTCCTTGCACCGCTTCGTCCGTGAGATCGGAGAGGAACGGCGTCGACGCCATCGTGTAGGTGACGCCCTCATCCTGAATGAGCCGCGCGGCGACATCCGCCTTCCAGATGTCCTGCAGGACGCATTTGGCGCCCAGCACCGTCGACACCACCATGCCGTAGATGAATCCGGTCTGATGGGCGAGCGGCGAAGCCATGAGCGCGACGTCGTCCGGGCCGAGACCCAAACGCCCGCAATAGACCGGGACGCTGCTCAGGAGGGTGTTGCTGGTGTGCATGACACCCTTCGGTTCACCGGTCGTGCCCGACGTGTAAAGAATTTCGATGACGCTATCAGGCGACAACGCGCGGCCAGTTGGATGCTCGTCTTCCCACCGCCGTTCCAGCAGGCGCTGCTCGAAACTATGATCGCCCTCGCCGCCGACCAGCAGGTAATCGACGAGCCCCGGCAGTCCCGGTCGTAAGCTCTCGATCATTGGCTGGTAATCGAAGTCCCGGAATCGCTGCGGCGCCACCAGAACTTTGCTTTCCGCCAGTCCAAGCATGAAGCTCAGCTCGCGGTGCCGTAAGAACGGCATCAGCGGATTGGTGATGGCGGCGCAACGCAGACAGGCGAGATGAAGAATGATGAATTCGATCCAGTTGGGCAATTGGATCGAGACGACATCACCCGCGTGCACGCCCATTGCCATCAGTCCGCCGGCAACGCGCCTCGATAGCCGATCGAGCTGACGGTATGTGCAGCTGCGCTGCCGTCCGCTTGTGACGTCCAGCGCGGTGACCGCAATCTTGTCCGGATTTGCGATGACCGCGGCCTGCAAATAGTCGAGCAGCGTACGGTCACGCCACAGGCCGGCTGCTTTCATTGAAGCGGCCCGGGCCGGCGTGAGACGGGTTGCGAATGTCATGACTGTGAAAGAAAAAGCCGGCTGCGGAGCAGCAGCCGGCCTTCCCCTACATTTTGCAAGCCGGCGACGGCGGCGCGATCGCCTTGTCGGCCTCGACGGCGATCTCGACTACCGGCTTCAATTCGCCGTCCACGCGGGCAACGCGGCCGATATAGTTCGGCATCATCAACTGATGATCGGCGGGCCGCATCTTGAGCGTGCCGTAGAACGGAACGTCGAAGACGATGTCAGCAAGCGCTTTTGCGACGGCGTCCGGCTCGACGCTGTGCGATTTTTCAACCGCGGCGAAGAGCGCTTTCATCGCGACGTAGGTTTCCGCCTCGAAATTGCCCGGCTCTTTTCCGTATTCCTTCACCCATGCGGCGACAAAGGCCTTGTTGCCAGGCGTGTTCATCGTGGACGTGTAGTTGACGATGCCCCACACGCCTTCCGCCAAATCGCCCATGCCCTTGATCGTGGACGGCACGGCGAAGCTTTGGCTGACCGCAAAGACGGAATCGAACAGCTTGAACTGCTTCGCCTGCACGCCGAAATTCACCGCGTCACGGCCGGCTTCAGCAACCCACAAGCCCTGCACCTTCGCATCCTTGAGCTGCTGGATATAGGGCGCATAGTCCTTCGAGCCGAGCGGCGCGAACAGTTTGATCTTGACGTTCTTGCCCGCCGCCGTAGCTCCGGCGCTGAAGGCGTCGGCTGAATCACGGCCCCAGCCATAATCGGCGGCCATGATGCCCCACTCCATTTCGGGGCGTGTCTTCAGCCACGGACCAATCAGGGCCATGTCCATCGAATCGGAGTGATTGGCGCGGAAGACCCGTTGATTGCAAGCCTCGGCCGTCAGCCGATCGCTCTTGTTAATGGAGGAGATATAGAGAGCATCCCATTTCTCCACCTGACCGGCGATGGCCAATCCTACGGCGGAGGAGATGCTGCCCGTCAGCAGACGATAGCCGCCGCGCACGAGCTTTTCGGCGGCTCGCCGGCCGACTTCGGGATTTCCCTCGTCGTCGGTAAACTCGAGTTCGACCTTGCGGCCATCGACGCCGCCTTTGGCATTCGCTTCTTTGGCGGCGAACTCGGCTCCGCGTTTGGCTTCTGCGCCGAGCTCGACATAGGGGCCTGTCAGAGATGTCGGCAGTCCGATCCGAACCGGATCGGCGGCAAGGACGGTCTGGGAGCAGAGCACACCGCCCCCGATGATTGCAGCTACGGATAACAAAACGGATTTACGCATATTCCCTCCTTTCAGATCGCGATGTGCCTCTGCAGGTCGGCCATCGTCGTGTTGGCAAGCGAGCCGTTTTCGACCACCCGCCCTTTTGAGAGCACGTGGTAGGAACGGACCACCCGTTCGACCAGGCTCAGATTCTGTTCGATCAGCAGGATCGCCGTGCCTTCGGACGAAAGCCGCCGCAGCACTGCGGCGAGCTCGTCGATGATGACCGGCGCAAGCCCTTCGCTCGGTTCGTCGAGAACGAGGAGATCCGGATTGGCCATCAGCGCACGGCCGATCGCGAGCATTTGCTGCTGGCCGCCGCTCAGCGCATTGCCCCGGCTTCGCGACCGTTCTTTCAAAACCGGGAAAAGATCGAAGACCTGCCGCAACGACCACGTACCCCGGCGTCGCGGTGCCCCGCCGAGCAACAGATTTTCCTCCACCGTGAGATTTGGCAGAATGCAGCGACCCTGCAGCACCGTCGCGATACCGGCGCGAGCAGCCGAATAGTTGCGGATGTTGACGATCTTCTGGCCCTGCAGCTGCACGCATCCGGCCAACAGCCGGGCCACTCCGATAAAGGTATTGACTATCGTGGTCTTGCCGACACCGTTGCGGCCGAGTACGGCAACGGCATCGCCTTTTCCGATTGCGAATGAAATGCCGTTGAGAATGCGGGCATGGCCGTAGCCCGCCTCGACCGAATCGAATGTAAGGATTTCGCTCACGCTGCCGACCCCAGATAAGCTTCGACGACGGCGCGGTCGCGGCGGATTTCGTCCGGCACGCCTTCGGCCAGGACGACTCCCAACTGGAGAACGGTGACCTGATCGGCGATCGAGAACACGACTTCCATGTCGTGCTCGACCAGTACGATGGTGACGTTCCAACGCCTCGCTAGCACTTGCAGGTGTTCGGCCAGGCGCTTCGACTCCTCGAAGGAGAGGCCGGCCGCGGGTTCGTCCAACAACAACACTGCCGGCCGGCCGACGAGAGCTAAGGCAAGATCAAGCCGGCGCTGATCGCCGTAGGCGATGTCGCCTGCAACGCTATCGGCCAGCTCGGTAAGGCCGAATTCTTCCAAAATCGACTCGCACTCGCTGTCGCCGACCCGCTCAGCGGCCAGTTGCACCTGCTGTTGAACTGTCAGGTTTTGAAAAATGCTGGTCCTTTGAAACGAGCGCGAAAGTCCGAGCAGACGTCGCTGTGCGGCATTGAGATGGCCGATGGCTTTCCCGAAGAGCAGGATATCGCCCGTCCAATTTCGTGCCCGGCCGGAAATCACGTCGATGAGCGTCGACTTGCCCGCCCCATTGGGGCCGATCAGCGCACGGATCTCCCCCTTCTCGACGCAGAGATTGACGCCGTTCAGCGCCACGAAGCCTCCGTAGGCCTTCGTCACATGTCTGGCCTCAAGCGCGGGCAAGACGAGCCTCCCGCCGATTTGCAATGAGCTGCCGCGCGAATGGGACGAGGCCGGCAAGTCCCGTCGGGAATGCGACGGTGATGACGATCAGTGCGACGCCGATGATGCTCAGCCAGTGTGTCGTGAAGCTGTCCAGCGACTCTTTCAAAAAGAAATAGACGAGCGCACCGGCGATCGGCCCCCATGACGTGCCGCTTCCGCCGAGGATCGCCATGATCAGAGCCGATCCCGAGGCCGTCCAATGCACGGTGTCCGGTGAAATGAACCCGCTATACAGGGCGAACATCACGCCACCGACGCCCGTCACGACGGCCGACAGACCAAACACAGCAGCCCGCGGCCAGAGCGTTCGATACCCGAGAAAACGTGCGCGCTCTTCGTTGTCGCGAATGGCTTCCGTCAGACGGCCAAACCGGCTGGACGCCAGGAGGGAGACGATCGCGAGCGTCGCCACCATCACGAGCCATGAGACCGCCAGCATTCCGGACGGCTGCTGCAGAACCTTGAGCGACAATCCGAAGATTTTTGCGGGAAGTTTGAGGGTGAGCCCGTCATTGCCGCCGGACAGCCAGCGTATGCGCGTCGCCGCCTCATACACGGCTTGGCCGATCGCCAGCGTCAGCATGCCGAAGGCGATTCCCTGCGCGCGCACGAAGACGAGACCGAGCACGAAAGCTAGCCCGCCACTCAAAAGCAGCGCGGCGCAGATCAACAGTTCTGCCGACACGAGTTGGTACGGTAGCAGCACGCCAAGCAGGTAGCCGGGCAGACCGAAAAACGCCGCATGACCGAAGCTGATCATCCCGTTCTGCTTGATCAGCAGTCCAACGCCGAGTGCAAAAAGAGCGGAAAACGTCGCCTGAGCGAGCAGCGATTTCATGATGAGCGGAAACGGCAGCCACGCGATTAGGGGGCCGCACGCCGCCAACAAGATCCACGAGACAGCTTTGCCGACACTCATACCCGGTCTCCGGCGAGGCCCGCGGGCTTCAACAGCAGGACGGCGATCATCAGCAGGAACGGCAGCAGAGACGTCAGCTCGGGCATGAAGACAACGCCAAGGACATTGATCTGTCCGAGCAGCAGCGCGGCCACGAATGCGCCGGCCACGCTGCCCAATCCACCGACGACCACGACGATGAAGGAGTCGACCAGGATGTCGCTCGCCATGTTGGGAGCGAGCGACAGAAGCGGCGCGGCAACCACGCCGCTCATTCCCGCCAATCCGGCACTCACCGCCACGACCACGGCGCCCAACCTGTCGGTATTGACGCCTTGAACCGCGGACGTCACCGGGTCGTAGCTTGCCGCGCGCACGAACAAGCCCGCGCGCGAGCCCTTCAGCCAGACGAGCAGGCTGAACGAGGCAACCGCTCCGAACGCGATTATCAACAGGCGGTACACAGGAAACGTCGTATCGAGGAGCCACCAATCGCCGCCGACAGCGGGCGGTACAGGCAGGGAAAGCGTGTCCTTGCCCCACACGCTCAGCACCAAATCCTCGGTGATCAGCGCGAGCCCAAAGGTTACCAGCAGTGTCGTGAGCGGGCCGCGATGTTGCAGCGGCCGGAAAACCGCGCCGTCTAACAGAATACCGGCCAGAGCGAGGCAAATGCCGGCGGCGAAAAGCCCGATCCAGAAGCCGAACAAATGACTGACGCTGTAACCGACATAAGCACCCAACATGTAGAGTGAGCCATGCGCGAAATTGACAATACGGCGCAGACCGAACATCAATGCAAGCCCGGACGCTACCGTGAACAGCAGAGCGCCGTAGACCAGACCGTTCAGCAATTGAATTGCCATCGACCGCGGCTCCCGGCCTCCGGTTCTCTTGTCGCTGGTCCACGATTCATAAGCGTGCCGAATTGTCCGCGAGCTTGACTTTGTTCAATCCCAAGATGGAATTTTGAATGGATGTTCATTCAATCGCTCGCGAGGGCCAGCGAAATGGACATCGCAGTCGCCAGCCAGACAGAGACCCCGGGACGGATCGAACGGCGGACGGAGCAGGTCGTCAGCGCTGCGGTGCAACGATTTGCCGCAAACGGCTATCACGGAACTACGATCAAGGAGATCGCTGAAACGGCCGGCGTGAGCCCGGGGCTAATCTATTCGTATGTCAAAGACAAAGAAGAGCTGTTGTTGCTCGTTTTCCGGGCAATATTTAGAACATATCAAGAGGAAATTCCAAAAGCGCTTGCCGGCGTCAACGATCCGATCAAGCGGTTCAGTGCCGCATTGCGTGGTTATTGCAAGGCCGTCGACCGCAATGTCGGCGCGACCGTCGTCGGATACCAGGAAAGCAAATCGCTCAGCCCTGAACGTCGCAAGGTCGTGAAGGCGCTCGAGCTGGAAACGAACCGGTTGATCGCCGATACGGTGCGCGACTGCATTAGCGCCGGATACTTCCGCGACGTTAACCCCGATCTCGTCACGTTTCGTCTGGTGCTCTTCGCGCACGGCTGGGCGCTGAAGAACTGGTATTTTCGCGAGGTCGCGACCCTTGATCGCTACATCGAAGACGGCCTCGATCTCATCCTGCATGCACTGTTGACGCCGCGGGGCCGGCGGCACTGGCGCTCGCTAAACAGCGCCGCGCCGACTATTCCCCGTCGACCGAGACGACATGCGGCATCGCGAAGCAAAAAAATGGGTCGACCGAGGGACGCACGATGAAGGCAGTCGTTGCTCGCTCGTTCGGTCCGATCGAGTCGTTGGAGATCGCCGATTTGCCTGATCCAGTGCCAGGGCCCGGCGAAGTCGTCACAGACGTCGTTGCTGCCGGCGTGAACTACCCGGATCTGCTCGTCGTTGGAGGCAAGTATCAGATTCTGCCAAAACCTCCGTTCACGCCCGGCAAAGAAGCGGCAGGCATCGTGTCGTCGGTCGGCCCAGGCGTCGACACCTGCCGCGTCGGTGACCGCGCCATCGTGTTGGTCGAGCATGGGGCCTATTGCGAACGCCTGCTGGCACCGGCGGCGAATGTTTTTGTCATCCCCGAAAACATGGATATGATCGAAGCCGCCGGCTTCGCTCTAACGTTGCAGACAGCCTATTTTGCGCTCGTTGTTCGCGCCGGCCTCGCCGCCGGCGAGAGCGTGCTCGTCACGGGTGCGGCGGGTGGCGTCGGGCTCGCCTGTGTTCAGCTTGCTCACGCGCTCGGCGCAACGGTCATCGCCGGCGTGAGCAATACTCAAAAAGGCGACGTCGCGCGCGCGGCCGGAGCAGCGCACACCATCGATCTGGCGGGCGACAATCTTCGCGACCGCATCCGGCATGACGTCCGTGCGCTGACCAACGGCAAGGGCGCCGACGTGATTTGCGAGGTCGTCGGCGGCGACGTGTTCGACGGCTGTCTGCGCGCGCTGGCCTGGAGCGGTCGGCTTGTGGTCCTCGGCTTCGCCGGCGGACGCATTCCCTCAATTCCCGCCAACTACGTGCTGCTCAAGAATATCGCCGTGACCGGCCTGCATTGGAGCGACTATCGCGAATGGCATCCCGCTTGGATGCGCCAGGGGCAAGATGCGCTGTTCGATCTGTATCGGAAGGGACTTCTCACCCGGACGCCGACGACTGTCTTTCCGCTTGCCGACGTCGTTGAAGCGATGCGGCAACTGCGCGACCGTCTGGTCAAAGGCAAGGTCGTCCTGGCGATGAAATCGTGATGATGGCGCATCGCATGCGAGCAGCGCCGGAACGAAGAGCATGACTGAAGCGCCCCTTCCGGCCTGGATACCGCCCGACTGGGCCAGGCTGCATTGGCCGCAGCGCATGCTCACCGATTACTTCGACGACGCCGTCGCCAGGCACCCAGACAAGGCTGCGATTGTTGATCACAACAGTATGACCGGCGAAGCGGCGACGATGTCGTATCGGCAGCTTCAACGGCTAAGCCGACGTATAGCCGGCGGCCTCGCGGCCATGGGCGTGGAAAATGGCACCATCGTTGCGTGTCAATTGCCCAACTGGTGGCAGTTCGTCGCGCTGTATCTCGCCTGCGCCCGGCTCGGCGCGATCCTCAATCCGCTGATGCCAATCTTTAGGCAGCGCGAACTGCGCTACATGCTGGGCTTTGCCGAAGCCAAGATCCTGGTGATCCCGCGCTTCTTTCGGAATTGCAATTATCCGGAGATGATCGCGGAAATTCGCGGCGATCTCCCGCGGTTGAGCGACGTGCTGGTCGTTGGCGGCAACGACGACAACTCCTTCGAGCGGCGCCTGCTGGATCGCCGCTGGGAAGAGGATGTCCGTGTGCGGGATCTGTTGTCGCGCCGCGCGCCATTGCCTAACGACATCACGCAACTCCTGTACACGTCGGGCACAACTGGCGAGCCGAAAGGCGTGATGCACACGTCCAACACGCTGCTCAGCATCCTGACGAAATACCAGGAACGTCTCGGTCTCGGCGAGGAGGACGTCATCTTCATGGCCTCGCCGATGGGGCATCAGGCCGGCTTCATGTACGGCTTGATGATGGGCCCGATGCTCGGCGCGAAGCTCGTACTGCAGGATATCTGGGACGCCGAAAAAGCGGCGCTGCTGATGCAGGACGAGCGCGTCACCTATACGATGGGATCGACTCCGTTTCTCGCTGATCTGACCGACACGCCTGCGGTTCAGCATTCGGATTTGTCTTCGTTGCGAACCTTCGTTTCGTCTGGTGCGCCGATTCCGAGCACGCTCGTCCAACGCGCGACCGCACGCCTGGGCGCGCGAATCATTTCGGCCTGGGGAATGAGCGAGAACGGATCGGTCACGACGACCGTCCCCGGCGACCCCGACGATCGGATCTTCGGAACGGATGGCATCGCGCTTCCCGGCATCGAAGTCCGAGTGGTCGATGCGCAAAACCGGGCGGCGTCGACAGGCACCGAGGGCCGCCTGCAGTGCCGCGGAATCAGCATGTTCATGGGCTACTTCCGGCGGCCCGACCTCAACAAACCGACGCTCGACGGCTGGTTCGACACAGGCGATCTCGCCCGCATGAATGCCGACGGATACATCCGCATTACCGGCCGCGCCAAAGATATCGTCATTCGTGGCGGTGAGAACGTGCCCGTCGTTGAAATCGAGAATTTGCTATATCGTCATCCTGCCATTCGGCAGGTTGCGATCGTCGGTATGCCCGATGCCCGTCTGGGCGAGCGCGCTTGCGCCTTCGTCGTCCTGCGCGACGGCTGCCGTTTCGATTTTCCCGAGATGGTCGCCTATCTCGAGCAGCAAAAAGTCGCACGCCAGTACTTTCCGGAGTTTCTCGAAATCCTTCCGCAGATGCCAATGACGGCGAGCGGGAAGATCCAGAAATTCCAATTGCGCAAGATGGCAGGTGCGCTCGCCTGACATCAGCCAAATCGGCCGGAGGAGCTGCATGGACTACGAAACGATCCTGTATGAAGAGAATGGACCGATCGGCACGATCACGCTGAACCGCCCTGACGACGGCAATATGTTCACGCCGGTCATGTGCCGTGAGGTCCGTGACTGCATTGAGGCGATCAGGCGCGAGACCCGGACACGGGTCGTTGTCCTCACCGGCGCGGGCGATCGCTTCTTCTGCATCGGCGGCCGCAAGGAAGGCCTGGAGAAGACGAAACTCTACGCGGGCGTGTTGCCGACGCTGGACATGTACGAAGCCATTGACCGTCTGCAGAAGCCAGTGATCGCATCCGTGAACGGATACGCAGTTGGCGGCGGAAATGTGCTGCAGATGGTGTGCGATTTGACGATCGCAAAGAAAAGCGCGGTGTTTCGCCAGGTCGGGCCGATGATGGGTTCGTTCGATGCGGGCTACGGAACCTGGTACCTTGAGGATTTGGTCGGCAAAAAGAAAGCCAAGGAGATCTGGTACTGCAACCCGAAGTTCTCCGCCGACGAAGCCCTGGCTCTCGGCCTCATCAACAGGGTCGTACCGGATCAAACACTCGCAGATGAGACCCGCAAATTCGCGATCGAAGTGGCCGAGCGCGGCAGCTTTGCGCTTGCGTCGGTGAAAGCCGCCTTCAATGCGCGGCATGGCGGCGTTAGCGGTCTCGCTCGCATGGCGCACGATCTCCTGTTGCGCGGCTATCTGGATAGCGAGGAAAGCAAGGAACTCGCCCAGGCCTTCAATGCGCGCCGCCTCCCCGATCCCACGACGTTCGGGCATTAGGGACATACGCCGTCCAAGGTCGTTGCAACGTTCAAGGAGCGATGAAGCCGATGCTCCCTCTCGCCGGCATTCGCGTTCTCGATTTTTCCACCTTGCTGCCGGGTCCGTTGGCGACCCTGCTGCTCGCAGAGGCAGGCGCCGAGGTGCTCAAGATCGAGCGGCCCGGCGGCGAAGAGATGCGTCACTACACCCCGCACTGGGGCGGTGACAGCGTCAATTTCGCCATGCTCAACCGCGGCAAGAAGAGTCTGGCGATCGACCTCAAGGAGACGGCGAACCGCGACAGGATCCTGGAGCTTGTCGCGACCAGCGATGTCGTCGTCGAGCAGTACCGGCCGGGCGTCATGCAGCGCCTCGGCCTCGGCTACGAAGTGATGCGGGAGATCAACCCTAAGATCATCTACTGCAGCATCACCGGTTACGGGCAAACCGGCCCGCTCAGCGACTGCGCCGGTCACGATCTGAATTATCTCTCCAACACCGGTCTGCTTGCGCTCTCGTGCGGGACGCAGGGCCATCGCGTCGTGCCGCCGGCCCTTATCGGCGACATCGCCGGCGGCGCCTACCCGGCTGTTATGAATATCATGCTCGCACTTCGCCAGCGCGACCTCACCGGCCAGGGCGCACTGCTCGACGTCAGCATGACCGACAATTTGTTCGTCTTCATGTATTGGGCGATCGGCAACGGCCTCGTGGCGGAGAAATGGCCGGCGAACGGCGCCGAGCTCGTGACCGGCGGCTCGCCTCGCTATCAGCTCTACGACACACGGGACGGAGCCGTCGTCGCGGCCGCGCCGCTTGAACAGAAATTCTGGCTAGCCTTTACAAAAGCGATCGGGCTCGAGTCTGAGTTCGTCGACGACACGCGCGACCGCGTCGGCACGCTCGCGCGCGTCCGGGCGATCATCGCCGGCCGCACGGCGGCGGAATGGCTGACAATTCTCGAAGCCGTCGATTGTTGCTGTTCGATCGTGAAGGATATCCGCGCCGCTCTCCGCGATCCGCATTTTTCGGCACGCGGGGTCTTCGCGCATACGCTCACAAACGCTCAGGGCGACACCATCGCAGCACTACCGGTTCCTATTCTTCCGACCTTCCGGAACCCACCCGAGACGCCGAAATCTGCACCGCCGCTCAAGCAAAGCGGCGCTGACGGCAAGAAGCAGTAATTGAAGAATGACGCGGGAGCCGTTCAGGTCGCGCAGCCCGGTTAGCTTCTGATCTTGACTTCGGTTAAGGCGCGCTCTGACCGGGAGCGAGCAAGCTGGCGTCGGAAGCGCGGAGGCGCGATTGCGAGCGCCGCCCTCTGGGATCAATGAAGCCATTCGCATACCGGTCGCCGGCCACACTCGGCCAAGCCTTGAGCCTGCTCGCCGAACATCGAGCAGAGGCCCGAGTCCTTGCCGGCGGCACCGATCTGCTGGTGGAACTGAGGGAGACACCCAAGCCACCGGAGTTCGTTCTCGATATCTCGCGTCTCGCCGGCCTTAAGCACATCGTTGTTGACAACTACGGGCTGCGGATGGGAGCGCTAGCGACGCATTCTCAGATCATGCGTGCTGCGCCGGTCCGCGAGCTGTTTCCGGCCTTATGCGAAGCCGCGCACAGTATCGGCGCCGCGCAGACGCGCAATCTGGGCACGCTCGGCGGCAATCTCGCCAGTTGCGTGCCGTCGATGGATAGTGGGCCAACGTTGCTCGCGCTCGATGCGGAAGTGGTCGTTGCCAGTGTGCGCGGACGCCGCCGGCAGCCGTTGGGCGAATTCTTCGTCGGTCCGCGCCAGACAAGTCTCGAGCCGGATGAAGTGCTGCTCGAGGTCGTCGTTCCGCTCGCAAGTTTCGGCAAAGCGGCGTGCTTTCAGAAGTTCGGATTGCGCAAGGGTCAGGCCTTGGCGCTTGTGAACGCGGCCGCTGCGCTGACAGTGGAGCAGGGCCGCTTCGTCGGCCCTCGCATTGCGCTCGGCGCCATCGCGCCAACCGTCATGCGTGCGACAAAGGCCGAGCAGTTTCTTGCAGGCCAGCCCGTTTCGGCTGAGGTGATTGTTAAGGCAGCAGACATCGCGGCGAGCGAGACGAAGCCGATCAGCGACTTCCGCGCGAGCGCCGAGTACCGCCGCGAACTTGCCGCGGTGCTGACGCGACGAGCCTTGCAGGCGGCCTGCGCAAGTGCCGGCGCTCCAGTGTTGGAGAACGCGGCATGATCGAGATCAGCCTGACCATTAACGGCGTCTTGCGCAGCGCCTCCGTCGCGCCGGAGACGACCTTACTCTCACTGCTGCGCGAGCGCCTCTCGCTCACCGGCGCCAAACACGGCTGCGGCGTCGGCGACTGCGGCGCGTGCACCGTGCTGCTCGACGGCAAGGCCGTGAACGCCTGCCTCGTCCTGGCGGCTCAGGCGAGCGGCCGGCACGTGCTCACCATCGAAGGCCTCGGTACGCGCGAGCAGTTGCACGCGCTGCAAAGGGCGTTTGAGCAGAGCGGCGCGCTGCAATGCGGCTTCTGCGGTCCCGGCGTGATCCTGTCGGCGAAAGCGCTGCTCGACGACAACCCGGACCCTAGCGCGCAAGACATTCGCGATGCGCTCGCCGGAAATCTCTGCCGCTGCACCGGCTATTCAAAAATGATCGCGGCGGTACAGGACGCGGCCAAACTCGTGCGGCTGGAAGGGTCTCAAAGCCGGGATGAGGCCACCGCATGAGCGAGGTGAAGCTTAAAGAGCACGACGCGATTTTGGCGGAGGAGCTCAGGCGAGCCGACGCATATGCGCCGCTTCCTTCCGTTGCTCCCGCGCGCGAGCCGCTTGTGCCGCAGCCGGGCCAGCAGACGCGTGCGGTCGGACAGCGCGTGGTGCGGCCCGACAACAGACAGCATGTGCTCGGCGCCGCGCAGTATATCGACGATTTGTCGTTCCCCGGCATGCTGCACGCGCGCATCAAGCGGGCTGGCATCGCCTCCGCGCGCATCTTGCGTATCGATACCAGCCTCGCCGAGGCCATGCCGGGAGTGAAGGCCGTGCTGATCGGCAAGGAGATTCCGGTCAACTCGTTCGGGCCCTCGCTGCAGGATCAGCCGATCCTGGCGGACGAACGGGTACGGCATGCCGGCGATGGCGTGGCGGCGGTTGCCGCCGAGACGCCGCAGATCGCTGCGGAAGCGATCGAGCGGATCGTAGTCGAATACGAGCCTCTTCCGGCCGTCTTCGATCCGGTCGATGCGATGCGCGACGATGCGCCGAAGCTGCACGGCGGCGACAGCAATGTTTACGTGCGCAAGACGATCCGCCGCGGCGACGTCGAAGCCGGCTTCAGGCAGGCCGATCGTATTTTCGAGGCGACGTTCCGTACGCAGATGATCGAGCATGTACCGCTCGAGCCGCATGCGGCGGTCGCCGATTGGGATGCGAACGGGCGGCTGACTGTCTGGGCCACTATCGGCCGCATCACGCTGGCGCGTGCCGATCTCGCCCGCACGCTGAAGCTGCCGATGAGCCGCATTCGCCTCGTCGGCGTGGTCGGCGGCAATTTCGGCGGCAAGAACGAGATCAGCCAAGAGCCAGTGCTCGCATTGCTGGCGCAGAAATCGGGTCGGCCGGTGAAAGGCGTGTTTTCGCGCGAAGAGGAGTTCACCGCGACGACGACGCGGCATCCGTTCGTGATGGACTACAAGACAGGCGTGACGCGCGACGGCCACATCCTGGCGCGCAGCGTGCGGTTGGTGCTCGACGGCGGCGCCTACTGCTCCTGGAGCGAAACGACGCTCGGCAAGGCGTGCATTCTTGCTACTGGCCCCTATGCCATCGACAACCTGCACGTCGAAGCGTTGGTCGTTTATACAAACAAGACGATGGCCGGCGCGATGCGCGGCTTCGGCGCGCCGCAGGTCTGCTTCGGCTATGAATCGCAGATGGACGAGATCGCGCACGCGCTCGGGCTCGACCCGGTGCAAATTCGTCTGCGCAACATGTTCGTCGAGGGTTCGCCAAGCCCGACCGGGCAGGTTCTGCACAGCGTTGTCGCGAAAGAGTCGCTTTTGCAGGCGGCAGCACGCTTTGGCTGGGAGGCATGAGCGATGAAGCGGCGGGGACGCGGCATCGGCTGCATGTGGTATCCGATCGGCTTCACGGTAGCGGCCAATCCAAGCGCGGCCGTCGTGAAGGTCAACGAAGACGGCACAGCGACGGTCCTCACCGGCACCGTCGAGACCGGGCAGGGCTCGCTCACGGTGCTCGGCCAGATCGCCGCTGAGACGCTCGGTCTCGCCGCGGACGATGTGCAGGTCGTGTCGGGTACCACCGACATGCCGATGGACACTGGCGCGATCGCGAGCCGTACGACCTATGTAAGCGGCAACGCCGTGCGGCTTGCGGCCGAGAATGCGCGCGCCGTGCTGTTCGAAGCCGCCGCGCAAATGCTCAACGTCATGCCGAGTCAACTGGAGGCCAAGGACCGCCGCATCCAGGTGAAGAGCTTTCCGCAGCACGGAGCGGCGATCGGCGACGTCGCGCAACGCTCGCAGGTCGGCTTGGGCATGCCGCCGATCGGAAGCGGTACCTGGAATCCGCCGACGGTGGCGATGGACCCTGAGTCCGGCCAGGGCAAGCCGTTCAGCACCTACGTCTACGCCACGCAGATCGCGGAGGTAGAGGTCGACGACGAGACCGGCGAGGTCGAAATTCTGCGCATCTGTGCCGCGCACGATTGCGGCACGCCAGTGAATCCAATGCTGGTCGAGGGCCAGGTCGAAGGCGGAGTCGCTATGGGCATCGGCTTCGCGCTGCAGGAGGAAATCCTGTTCGACCGGGAAGGCCGCCAGATCAATCCGAATTTGACCAACTACATCATGCCGACCGCGCTCGACGTCCCCGAGATCATGGTCGACATCGTCGACAGCTACGATCCGACCGGGCCGTTCGGAGCGAAAGGTGTGGGTGAGCCGAGCCTGGTGCCCACCGCGGCGGCGATCTGCAACGCCATTTTCGACGCCGTCGGCGCGCGGATTAAATCGCTGCCGGCGACGCCAGAGCGAGTGCTGGCGGCCATCAAGGCTGCTCAAGGGTCCGAAACACATTCCGTGCGACGCTTGACGGAAGTCATGGACGCATAGCGGGGGTGCACCTCCCATTCGCTCAATGGGCTTTTCTGCGTTCGCGCTGGTTTTTGCGCGTGCGCGCAATAAATCAGCAGGCGAGGAGGAACGCTATGATTAATCGCAGAGGACTGCTTGGCGGCATGCTGTTGTCGAGCGTGTTTTTGCCCGCGGTTGTCCGTGCGGACGAGCCCAAATCGATCAAAGTCGGAATTCTTCTGCCGCTGACCGGCACCTTCGGCGCGGTTGCCGAGACGCAAAAGCAGGGCGCGCTCCTGGCTATCGACGTGGTCAACAAACTCGGCGGATTGAACATGCCGTGGGGCAAAGTCACTGTCGAAGGCATGGTCGACGACGACGAAGCCAAGCTCGACGTCGGCGTGCGTCGCTTCCGCTACATGGTGGATAGTGGCGTGCGCGGGGTCGGCGGACAGACGTGGGCGCCGCTCGCCTACGCGCTCAATGCCATGGTCTCCAAGCAGCCGCTGCCCTACTTCCCGGTCTGCGTGATGGCGAAGGAGGGATTCCAGAAAGGCAAAATCGCCGACTCGACCTTCGCCGCCGCCTACAGCCCGTGGACCGTCGGCTATATGGCCGGCCACTCCGCCGTAAAGACCTTGGGCAAGAAGCGCGTGTATTTCCTTGCGCGCACCGACAGCTGGGGCTGGGACATGCGCGACGGTGCAACCCAGGCTGCCAAGGAGAATGGCGGCGAGATGGTCGGTTACGACGAGGTCTCGCTCGGGACCAGCGACTTCACCACGGTGCTGCAGAAAGTTCGCGCAGCGAAGCCCGACGTGTTCATCGCCTCGCAGTTCGGCGGCGACGCGATCGCCTTGCTGAAGCAGGTGCACCAGATGGGTCTCAACAAGGAGATGACCATCTTCAACGCCTTCATCACGAACGTGGTGGCGAAAGGCATTCCGGCCGAGGCATTGGATGGCGTCTATGCCATGCACTATTTCTATTACGACCTCGCCAATTTCCCCGACAAGGCGGTGGCGAAGTCGGCGCAGGAGTTCACCGAACTTTATCAGGCCAAATACGGTGCGCCGCCGGATGCCTATGCGAGCATCGCTTACATCGCCTACATGGAGATGTTCCACGGCTTCGAAGCTGCGAAATCGTTCGACGCGGGCAAGGTCTCGGCTGCGCTGATGGCGAACGGCGGAAAATTCGACACCGTGAAGGGGCCCGCGCAATGGCGGCAGGATCATGCGGCCGTCTATACAAACGCCGCCTTCCTGGTGAAGGGCAAGGGGCAGGACCGCAAGAACGAATGGGACCTCTTCTCTGTCATGGGCGCTTTGGGCGGCGAACAGGTCATGCCGGATTTGAAATCGCTCGGGTACTAGAGCGCGATGATATCCGGATCACGATCTCCGGCGCGTGCCGCGCGCCGGAGCGCCGTTAAGGCATGCCATGACTAGCCGCGCCGAAATGATCCGCGCCGATTCCGTCACCAAACGGTTCGGTGGCCAGGTAGCGGTCGACCAGGTCAGCTATCTTTTGCAGGAGCACGAGATCGCCGGGATCATCGGCTCCAACGGCGCCGGTAAGACCACCTTCTTTAATTTGCTGACGGGCTATTATCGGCCGGACGAGGGCACGATCCGCTATCGCGGCGAGGACGTGACGGATTTGAGCGCCGAGCAGCGCGTCGCGCGCGGCATGATGCGGACGTTTCAGCTCGCCTCGACCTTCGACAACATGTCGGTGCTGGACAATCTCGTGCTGGCGTTTTTCCGCGCGCATCGCAAGTCCGGCCTGGTGCAGCTTCTAACCAGTTCGCGCAAGAGCTGCTATCGCGAGCCGGCCGTCCTGCAGGCGCTCGACACGTTCGAGCTCCTGCCCTTGCGCGACCGTCAGGTGAAGCATCTCAGCCTCGGCGAAAAACGCCGACTGGAGATCGCGATGGCGATCCTCGCCGCGCCGCAGGTGCTGCTGCTGGACGAGCCGCTCGCCGGACTGGCGGTGTCCGAGATTCGCGGCGTACTCGACGTGCTACGCCGCCACGTCGGGCGGCAGACGATCCTGATCGTCGAGCACAAGCTGTCGCACGTACAGGATTTCGTCGAGCGCTTCACCGTCATGCACGAAGGCCGCGTTATCGCCGACGGGAATTACGATGACGTCATCAGTCATCCTGACGTGCGGCGCAGTTACTGGCAGATCCAAACGCCGGCCGAAACCGGAGCCGTCGCATGAGCTCCGCGGACATCCTCACGGTCGACGCGCTCAATGTGTCTTACGGCGACTCCAAGGCGCTGTTCGACGTGAGTTTGCGCGTCGCTCCGCGCGAGGTGGTCGGGTGTGTCGGCCGCAATGGCGCGGGCAAATCGACGCTGCTGAAGTGCATCGGCGGGTTTCTCAAGCCCGCGTCGGGCGCGATCGTCTCGGGCTCGACCGATCTCGTTGGCCTTGCTGGTTTCGTGATCGCGCGGCTCGGCGTCAAATACGTGCCGCAGGACAAGAAGGTGTTCTCGGACCTGACGGTGCGCGAAAACCTGGAGCTCGGCAGCTACGCCAGCCAGGATTACGACTGGACGCGCGTCACCGACTACTTCCCGAAGCTGAAGATCCTGATGGACCGCAAGGCCGGCTATCTCAGTGGGGGAGAGCGGCAGATGCTGATGATCGGCCGGGCCATTCTCGGCGCACCCAAACTGCTGCTGATCGACGAGCCGACGGAAGGATTGGCGCCGAGCATCGTCGCGCATCTCAAGGACGTATTTCGCGATCTCAGCCGCGCGACCGCGCTGGTGATCGTGGAGCAGAACCTGCCGCTCGTCTGCGCGATCGCCGACCGCGTCTATGCGCTCAACGAAGGCCGTGTCACGGCCGAACTCACCGATCGCGACACGATCAATCCCGACTATTGCGAGCAGTACCTGTAGAGGAGAGGACGTTTGAGCAAACTGGGCTGGTGGTCGGGCTTGCTGCTCGCGTTTGGGGCGCTCGCGCTGCTGCGGCTTGTCCTGCCGTTGCCATTCGTCATCGAGGTGGTGATCTTTTCGATCTACACCGCGGGCTGCAATTTCCTGCTCGGCCGCGCTGGCTTCATTTCGTTCGGTCAGCCCGCTTATCTCGCAGTCGGGGCCTATGCCGCGGCATTTTATCTAACCTATTTCGGCAGCAACCCGTATCTCGGCATTCTGATTGGAATAGCGGTGGGATTCTTGTTCGCGCTCGCGGTCGGGCCGTTTTTCGTCAGGCTGCGCAGCGACTATTTCGCGCTCGTCAATCTCGCGCTCGCGGTCATCATCTATTACCTGATGCAGAAGGTGCTCGCCAATATCACGCACGGCGACAACGGCCTCTGGTTCCTCACCAGCCTCGATTCGACGCCCGTGCTCGATCTCACGCGGCCAGAACAGTTCTTCTTGTTTGCTCTGCTTGTCGGGTTCGCGGTGTGGGTGTTCTACAAATATCTCGATGACACGATCTATGGCGCGTGCTGTCTCGGCAGCAAGATCAACGAAGATAAACTGCGGTTTCTCGGATACAACAACTTCCGCATCCGGCTGGTCGCTTTCGTCATCGCCAATACGACGACCGCGCTCGCCGGCGCGATGTATGCGGTCTACCTCGGCTTCGTCAGCCCCGAAATCACCAGCCCGACCCGCGCCGCCGATCCCGTCGTCGTCACGATCCTTGGCGGCGTGGGCACGCTGTACGGACCGATCATCGGGGCTGTCGTCTATACTGGCATGAAGGACGTGCTCAGCAAGCTGATTGGCAATTGGGAATTGGTGATCGGCTTCCTGCTGGTCGTGATCATGCTCGCCGGCGAAAAAGGCATCTGGGGCTCGCTGGAGCCGATATTGCGCAAAGCGCTCGCGCGCCTGCCCATGCGCCGTCAGGTGCTCGCCGATACCGAAGTGGAGGGCCGCTGATGGACGGACATCTGCTGATCTCCGGCGTCATCTTCGGCCTCAGCCTCGGCAGCATTTTCTTCCTGCTCGCCGTCGGTCTGTCGCTGTGCTTCGGGCTGATGCGTGTGATCAGCCTCGATCAACTGCTGTACTACTCGATCGGCGGCTACATCACTTATACGGTGAGCCAACTGACGGGGAATTTCTGGATCGGCGTGCTCGCCGGGACGTTCGTCGGCGGGCTTGCGGGCTTGGCAGCGGAACGGCTGGTCTTTTTGCGCATCTACGAGCGCGACATCACGTTCAGCATGATCACGTCCTTCGGCATCGTGATCGGCGGCGTCGGCGTGATCAAATTGTTCTGGGGCCTGGCGCCGCGGCCAGTGCAAGTCCCGATCGAGACGCAAGTCGTGATCGCCGGGACGGAGATTCCGCTCTACCGCCTGATCGTGATCGTGATCGCCGCTCTGGTCTATGCCGGCATTTGGATTTTTCTGAACCGCACCATCGTCGGCAAGGCGATCCGCGCCGGTATCGAGGACGTCGAGCACGTCGAGGGTCTGGGCATCAATGTTTACCGGCTGTTTTCCGTCACCTTCGTGATTGCCGGCGCTCTGTCGGGCCTCGCCGGCGGCTTGCACGCGCCACTCATCATGGTCGATCCGCAGATGGGCCTGGAAGTGCTAGCCTTCACCTTCATGATCGTCATCATCGGCGGGCTTGGCAGCATCAAGGGCACGCTGGTGTCGAGTGTCCTGATCGGGCAGGTGGTATCGCTCGGTTCACTCGTCTATGCACCGCTCGCGCAGATGGCGCCCTTCGGCATCATGCTGCTGATCCTGCTAGTGAGGCCGACCGGCCTGTTCGGCAGTCCGCTGCTCAAGCGGTGATCACGCACTGATTGCGTGCGAGCGGCAAGACTGAACGACTGGCGTTACGCTACATCCTGCCGAGCGCATTCTGCGGGATCAGCGTGCTCTGATCGAACCCGCGCCAGTGTCGGGCCCTTGTGCGTCTGTAGCGGTGGTGTAGCGCGCTGCGAAACGCCACGACGTCAACTTGCATGGAAGCTCGCGGATCGACTCCGAATCCGCGCCAAGAAGGCGTCAACGGAAAAGCGGCCGCCGCCGGTGACGAACAGCAGAAGCATGCCGCCCATCATCGAAACATTCTTCCAGAAATTGGTGCTCTGTATCCGAAGTTGCGCCGGATCGGTGTACTGCCAGTATCTGTGCGAGATGCCGGTCGCAACGATCGTAAAGATGAACATGAGCAAGGCGGCATAGCCGGTGGCAACGCCAAGGACCACGCCAGCGCCGCATATGAATTCGACAGGAGCGGCTAGGTAGGCAAAGACCTCGGGTACGCCGCGGCCTATCAGGCTGTGCACGTTCGCATCATAATTCAGAAGTTTCGACCACCCCGATTGCAGAAAGATCAGTCCGACCAAAATTCGCGCAAACAGAATGCAGAAGTTGCTCAGCGTACCTTCATTGCCACTCTGTAATGATCGCTCCAAGGCGCGCGTCTGATTCACCATTTGTCGTTAACTCCACCAGTGCCGGATGGCACGTACATACGGCTTCGAACAGTAGATGCAAGCCGCTTTGCAACCGCAGACAACACAAACTTAATTTCCTTCTGCTATGCGGCTCTGGGACGGCACCTCGATTGTGGCGCTAATACGGTGACGGGGGAAGGAAAAGAAAGTCCGTCAGCCAAGATTTTGACCAGAATCGCTTCCGATCATGTTCGGAACGTCGATAGGGAGTTCCGATGAGCGATGGTTGCATTGATGAGGACGAACGGTTTGTCGTCGAAATCGACGGCAACAAGCATTCTGAGTACGCGTATTTTGCGGAAGCCATCAAGACAGCGCTGTTGCTGCGCGAAAGGTCACCCGGATCCAAGATTAACGTGCGAGACAATTCTCTGAAGCGTGACTTGGTCGCATAGCCGGCACCCAGTTCCCATATTTCCGTCAACGGCATGTCACATCGGCGGAGTAGGTGGGCCGATGAGGGCAGAACTGCCGCATGCGCGACGACTTTTCAAACTAAATCTAGGGGAGATCGCAATGCCTGTGCTGAATGCAATTTGCCCGCGCTGTCGATCGGTGGTCGACACCGGTCTCAGCGCCGATGAGCAAAGCATTAAGAACTGCCAAGAGCTTCGTGTCCTGGTTCTGTGCGACGATTGCCAAGAGTATCATAGGATGCTCGTGAGAGATCTCTACCTGACGCGGAGCCAGAAGGAGATGGCGGTATAGGCGCCGCACATAAGCGAACCGGGCGTTCTAGGCTAGCTTCTGACCCACTCCGGAAGTCGAGCGGCCAAATCTGTTGCAACGCGGTGCTCCAGTACTGCGCCCAATGACATTGCTGGCATTCTCGAGCTTCAGGCGGAGAATGTTATCGACCGCGGCGGGTTGCTGTCGGTCGCTTTCTCACGCGACTTCTTTGAAAAGGCAATCACCGAAATGCCGGTGATAGTAGGGCGCAGAGACAGCTGCGTGATCGGGTACGTGGTTTCTTCGCCCTTGGCTGCCCATGCGCACGTTCCCATCGTGGGTGCGATGCTGTGTGCCTATCGCGGGGGCGCAGATGCTTACCTGTACGGCCCGATTTGCGTCGCGCAGAATGAGCGCGGACGCAGCCTGGCCACTAGATTGTTTGCAGCGCTTCGGACGCAATTGCCTGGACGGGAGGGAATCCTGTTCATCCGGCGCGATAACGCATCCTCCTTGCGCGCCCACGCCAAGATGGGACTACGGGAGGTGGCAGAATTCACTTACGCCGGAGCCGCGCACGCGGTCCTCTCGTACAGCGGTTAAGCGACGGCAAGCGCGTCGCCGTCCGCGAAGGGCCAATAGGTGGCGTCGGGTCCGAGCAGCCGGCGAGCACTAATCCATCACGATCCGGCTTCCAGTCTGTCCATTCAGCAGTCGTTTGAGATGGAAGCTCGCGAGTTGATCGTCGGGCTGCTTGCCTACATGGGCTGCAAAAGCAGCCATTGCACCTGGATCACCTTTCTCCAGCTTATCGAACGCCTCCAGGTAGCTTGCAGTCGCACTGGAATTATACTGCTCGTCGAGTAAAGGCTCGAATGCTCGAAGCGCCTTAGTCTTGCCTCTGAGCACAAGATCGCCCACTGGCCGTCCTTTAAAATCATCGACCTTGGCCGCAAGCATTGCACTCACACAAATACGGGTGCCGAGTTGTTTGTTGGCTTCTTCCAGCCGCGCCGCTACATTGATTGTATCGCCATAGGCCGTGTAGTCGAAGAATCGGGCGCCGCCAAAGTTGCCAACGATGGCTGGCCCCGCATGAGCGCCGATCCTGGTAACACCAAACGCGATGCCCTTTCGGCGATATTGATCTCTGAACGACTCTGCGTATGCATCGAGAGCCAAAGCGCAGCGGACGGCACGCGAGGCGTGGTCCGGTTGCTCGCCAGGGGCACCAAACAGCACATGTAAGGCATCGCCGACGATCTTGGCCACGGTACCGTCGTGGACGAATACGATGTCTGTCATGCCGGTAAGATACTCGTTGAGCAGTGGTCCGAGCACGCTCGGCTCCAGCGTTTCGACGAGCAGAGTGAAGCTCGCGATATCGGTGAACAGCGTGGTGATGTCCCGACGTTGCCCTGCTAGGTTTATGGCCGCCGTATCATTGGCGAGTTGCTGCGCGAGGTTTGGCGAAAAGTAACGCGATAATGACGAATAGGCTCGCTCTGCTGCGGCTTGGCGTTCACGCGCCTCACGCAGAAGCGAGAAGTGCCGAAGTGTCTTGCCGATGGTGGTTTCCAGGTCCTGGAAGTCTATCGGCTTGGTCACAAAGTCAAAGGCGCCGCGATTCATCGCGGTCCGGATATTGGCCATATCGCCATAGGCCGACACGATGATGGTCGAAGGCTTCTCCTCGCCCTCCTGCAGCTTCTGCAGAAGCGTCAAACCATCCATCCGGGGCATATTGATGTCGGTGACGACCAAGCTGATGCCGTCATCCGCTTTCAGAGCGTCTAGAGCTTCGACGCCATCTCGGGCGAACTGAAAGCTGAATACGCCGTCCCGGACCTGATGCCGAAATTTTTGTAAAATCAGCTCCTTTAGGTCAGGCTCGTCGTCAACGACCAGGATGCGCTTGGTCATGCGGCTCGTGCGACCCGTGTATCGATTTCGTCCCGGAGCGAAAGAAAGTCGATTGGCTTCGTGAACAGTGCGTCGGCCCCATTCTCCAACGCCTTTCGCTTGGTATCGGCGTCACCGTAGGCGGTGATCATGATTACCGGCACGTCCGGCCGGACCGCCTTCGCCTTCGGCAGAAGCTCGAGTCCGCTCATGCCGGGCATATTAATATCCGACAGAATCAGAATCAGCGACGCATTTTTGGCATTGTCGATGCATTGCAAAGCAGCCCGGGCAGACTGAGCAAATTCCATGGTGAAACGCCCGGCTTTTAGGTCGCGGCGGAACTGCTGACGAAACAACAGCTCAACGTCTGGTTCATCATCAACCACAAGAATAAGAAGACTCACGTGCGTTCCCCTGTTTTGGCAATAGGCGATAGCGGTCATCTTCTTCAAACCTAATAGTGCCAATATCGGCCTCGCATAATCGGCAGGCGGACTCGACGACGATATTCAGAACTGCTGGCAACTCCAACGTCGAGCCACTGATGACCTTCAGCACCTCGGCCGTGGCGGCCTGCTGCTCCAGCTTCAGCCAACTGCTTTTGCGATGCCGCGGGCTTATGGCTCCGCTCGTGGGGAAGCTTCCGCAAAACGGCGGCCACTGAACTGAGAGTTCCCGTCTGGCGGTTGTTGGGCCTCCGGGCTTTCCCCGCATCCCCGACTGCCGTGGCACATCGTGCCATGACACTCCTCAACGTTTTTAGGTATTTTAACGATTAAAAAGAGCTCCCTCGATAGCCACTGTATCGTACTATTGTTTGGAAATATTTATCAGATCATGGCTGTAAAATATTCTATCTAGACGACAACATGTCGACTCTGGTCAGCCGAGACGGCTCCCGTAGAGTAACTCAGGTCCTTTGCCCTCCAGGTTGCGTCCAAAATAGGGGCGCGTTTCGCCCGCCTCATACTAAAAACTTGTCACCGGGACCGTAAGATATCATCGTGATTTTTTGACCGGCTTGGCTAAGGGGCTCGATTGTCGAAAAACTCAAAGGCGATTAACCGGTGTTGGCCCATTTTGGTCGGCGTCTCGCTACTGAGGTCGCTTTGAATGGATGCGGAAGATCTTGCGGTTTTACGATCAGCGGTTCAGCGACTCGAAGCCCCTAGCCTAGCCGGGCGCCTAACTAAGCTCGTGGGCAGGCCCATCCAACTTTTGAGCAGTACACTACCTTCTGCTGCTAATGCGCTCATCGCATCGTCCAGCAAGAAAAGCATAGAGGCGGCAGTATCCGTTGCCAAAAGGACGCTAACGACGAAACCAAGCACAGGATCTCGGCGCCTTCACACTGCTTTGGCGACAGCTTCGGGTGCAGCGGGGGGCGCGTTTGGCTTGGCGGCTCTCCCTCTGGAAATTCCTGCATCGACGGTAATTATGACGCGAGCGATCCTTGAGATTGCGAGGATGCAAGGAGAAGATATCTCTGATCCCGCCACAGCACTTTCCTGCGTAGAGGTTTTCGCATTTGGAGGGCGTACTCAGACGGACGACACGGATGAGAACGGCTACTTCGCTGTTCGGGGGATGCTCGCTGTCAGTGTTACAGACGCTGCGCGATTCATTGCGCGACAAGGTGTTAACGTCGAAGCCAGCCCCGTGCTTGTGCGTTTCATTAATCAGGTTGCTTCGAGGTTTGGATTCGTTCTGACGCAGAAGATTTCAGCTCAAGCGATCCCGGTAGTTGGAGCATTAGGCGGTGCCGGTGTGAATTACATTTTTGCCGAACACTTTCAGGAGCTCGGTCAGGCGCACTTCACAGTACGGAAGTTAGAAAGGTCGTATGGACAGGACGTCGTCCGTGCGGAATACGAGCGAATTGCCAAGTCTAGAGTTTGAGAAACTTGGACTATTGTTCCCCGGCCACATGATTTTGGTGATCCGATGATGTCAGGATCGGCAGGATCTGGTAGGTGATATTTCAGCACGTATGTTTTTGGCCGGACTACTGGTTTTCTTTTATTGCCGCGATTTCTAAAACTCTGTCGTCAAAGATTGAGGAGACCATGAGAACTGTTCCTTTCGCTGCTGCCGTCGTTGCTGCCTGTACTGGAGCGGCTTCAGCGCAGTCCCCCCAGTATTTCAGCCCGAGTGGTGCATACCTCACGGCGCCCGTTCGCAAGGCGCTCGGCGAAGCAAGAGCGACCGAGTTCAGCCGCGCCGCAAGCTCAACTGGCTTTACGGCGAAGGAAACGCGAGCTATTGCAGCAGGACTCCGCGAAGGAAAGCTGACGGTGGTCGGCGGAGCAGGGACAGGGAGCCCGACCGTCGGAGGGGCGACTGAAACTCCGTTGGGGATAGTAACGCTAACCAACACGCAGCAACTTGCTCTCATCAAGCGAACGTTCGACGCAGTTCAGTATTCTTGGTTTTTCACCAGATATGCGACCATTCATATCACCGTCACCCCGGCGCCTCCGCTCGACTATAAAATCGTGATTAACGGGGAGAGCTGCCAACCGACTCCAGCATCTACGTACGAGGTACCGCCCGGCAAAGCAGTGGTTTCCATAACGCGCTCCGGAAAACAACCCTGCGCCTGGACAGGTGCTGTGGCCGGCGGCCAATTACAGGACGTATCGTGTAAGTTGCAGTAAACGAACGAAGGCCGTATCTTCAGAGCACTTTCCAAATAGTTAGTGCTGCGCTGCAGAGAGTGGTCCCTGCGCATCACAGTCTATCTCAGAAATTTTAAACTCTGCAGCAATTCCAAAAAAAAGCGTTCCTCAGACGTGAGTCCGGTCCGCTTTCAAACCGAACCCGACGTTGGACGAATGTCTTTCGTTAGTTTAGGGCCAATAGCGGAAGTACCATTCCGGCAACGACGCGCCAACTCCTCAGCCTGCTTTTAATGAGCTCGCCATTTTGGTGCCGAGTTGGTGCGCGTCTTCGGCGGCAGCCTTCAGTTGCGACTGAAAGTACTCGACCTGAATGCGGAAGGCCTCTTGAAAATCTTTTGCACGCAAAAGCTTTTCTGCGAAATCCCGATTTGCTGCGACTTTCCGTTCAACGTACGCCTTGAAAGTGGTTATTTGATCGTCGTTGGCACCCGGAACTCCTCTCATGGCCTTTTCAAACGTGTCCATGTAGCTTTGCGTTGCACTTTGTACTCTTTCGAGATTTTCAAGCATCATTGCTTGAATTGCTTCGAATGGGTTCGCTGCGTCTGCCATCGGATTTCTCCTCTTGTCCAAATACGATACTTCATAAGCATGCGATCGAGAATTCATAAGTATGCGATCGAAAATAAGTATGCGATCCAGGCGATTTCGTTGATGTAGATCAAGCCCCCGGAGCAAGGCCGATATCCGAGTTGGGTCAAAAACGGAAATTAAGCCTCTTTCCGCTTCGCCTATGTCAATCCGCAGGCCGGGCACGAGTTTTCCACCGTCGCCGGGTTCGCCTATAACTTGGAGAATCCGAGCGCTAACTACCAGAGCGGCGTCGACTTTCACCTTGATCGGGGCGCGTCGCAGTTTCTCACCAAACAACTGCAAATCGGGATTGTCGGCTACATCTACCTGCAGGTGCCGGCTGCTGCGCCGGCAGCCCCACGGCCGATGATCACGAAATAAAGGCCAACAGGCTCACGCTGATTACTTCGTGGAATGGCGCGAGTAGACGCGACGCTAATCGCAGAAGCGTGATAAAGAGTTCATGGCGCTGTGACTAGGCCAATCGTAAGATCGCGCCCTATCTGAAAGTGCCGCATGGAGATGGCGGTGCGTTACTTATCTATTTTGATCGGGTTATTGGCATTGCTTCTGGCGGTTGGCAACGAAGCCGCAGTAGCTCAAACGACAACGCCCTCAATTAAGAGAGCGCTTCGGCAGCACGATCGGGACAAGTGTATTAAAGAGGCAGCGGACCAAAAAGTCGCAGGGGGAGATCGGGCAACATTTATCCTTAAGTGCATGGGGGCCCGGCAGGACGCTCGTAGAAAGAATGTCGGTGCCAAAAATGCACATTGATTGTTGGGACAATTCTCTAGTGAAACGATGAGGCGGTACCATGTCCAGTATATCGGCATCGACACGCTCCTTCAGTGGAATTGAAGCGTTGCACGCCAAGTGGGGATGGATCGTCGCTCTTGGCGTTATCTATTTAATTACCGGCTTCATCGCCTTGGGCAGTGTCTTGATGGCGACCGTTGCGAGCGTCTTTGTCGTCGGCGTTATGATGCTGATTGCGGGTGTCGCAGAAGTCATCAATGCTTTTCAGATCAAGACGTGGGGCCTCTACATTCTCGGCCTGCTGTTGGGCATTGATCTGGTATTTGCAGGCGCGAGCTGGGTTGGAATGGGATTGAGTCTGAGGAAAGGAGCTTAGCGGCTTCCCACATTCGATGTCCCAAGCGCCTCGAATGCCTTGAGGTTTAACAATGAGTTACCTGCGGACCGCAATTTTGCTCGCTGGGCTGACGGCCTTGCTTATGGGGGTGGGGTATCTGGTCGGCGGACCGACTGGCGCTCTTATCGCCTTCTTCGTCGCTGCCGCGACAAATTTCTTCACCTACTGGAACGCCGACCGGCTCGTGTTGTCGATGCAAGGTGCCCACGAGGTCGACGAGCATACGGCGCCGGAGCTCGTCCACATGGTGGCTGAACTGGCCCGTCGCGCGGGGCTGCCAATGCCGCGCGTCTTTATTATGGACAATCCGCAGCCGAACGCATTTGCCACCGGGCGCAATCCGCAAAATGCTGCAGTCGCGGCTACGACTGGGCTCCTCAACATGCTCTCGCACGACGAAGTGGCAGGTGTCATTTCCCACGAACTTGCCCACATCAAGAATCGCGACACGCTCCTCATGACAATGACCGCAACCATCGCCGGCGCCATCTCCATGCTGGCACAGTTTGGACTGTTTTTTGGTGGTGGCCACCGCGAGAGCAATAGCGGTATGGGTGCGATCGGAACATTGATCATGGTGGTGCTGGCACCCGTCGCCGCTATGATCGTGCAGATGACGATCAGTCGCACGCGCGAGTATGCCGCCGACAATATGGGCGCGCGAATTAGCGGAAATCCCGCCAGACTTGCTTCTGCGCTGGCAAAGATCGACGCGGCTGCGCACGAGATTGAGAATGTGCCCGCGGAGCAGAATCCGGCGACTGCGCCTCTGTTCATCATCAATCCGCTGTCCGGAGCGCGAATGGACAATCTGTTCTCGACTCATCCGGCGACAGAAAATCGCATCGCTGCTTTGGAACAACTCGCTGCGCAGTCGGGCCAAGCGCCCGTCGGACAGTCGTTCCAGCAAATGCCCTCGACGGGTGGACCTTGGAGTCGACGCGGTCCCTGGAGCTAAACAAGGCTGCGCCGTCCCAGGTCAACACGTCGGCCTTGCCAAGGTCATTAACCGACCTGACGCCTACTTCCGAATTTGGGGCAAACCGGACACTCGATCGCTCTCTCTAGAAACGGGCGCGCAAAGCCGGTCGGCCGTTAGGGAAAACGAGATCAGATTCCGAGCGCGCCTGAGATTTCGCCAAGCGTTGCCTTTTCGGCATCGCTGACTTGAACACCTCCGCCAAACAGGCCTCCTCCTTCAGACGCTGCCTCGGCCGTCTTTTGACTGATCTCACGTAGCCAACCTTTAAAGGCGGCGGCATCGCCGGGAGCTTTCGCAGCTAAGACAACCGCGACCTGGCGCAGCGAGTCGATCGCCTTGGTCTTGATTTCAGCTGGTTTGCTATTGGCGAATTCCGCTTTGAGACCATCCCGCGCGACTGACCGGCCCTCGCTGGTCGTGAAATCGCTAACCACGGCCTTGACCAACGCGTTGGCATTGGGGTCAGCGGCAGCGTGGGCCAACTCCGAGCCCTCAGCAAACGATTCCTTGAGAAGACCCCACAACCCGCTTGGTTCGGCGGCGCTAATGGCCATCCCCGCGTTCATGGGACTTCTCAAAAGCAATGCCCATTCATCCTTCGTGAAACTCGTCTTGTCAGCCACAGATTCTCCTCCTCATGAACCAAAAACGAGGCACCCCGCGATAAATCGCGCCAACATTCCGCGAGGTCGCTGCGCGCAGGTTCAGGCGCGCGCTAGTGCGTCCATCTTTGTACGCAGATCGTCGATTGCCGGCTTCGCGACAGGCCCAACACCAGGGAGTGCCAGTACTTTGTCGCACATCTGGTCAATCGCGGGTGTCACCGCAACGATCAGCTTGGCGAATTCGCTTCGGGCTTCCGGAGAAAGCTTGGCCGCCTGCGTCTTCAGGTCGTTGAGCTGTGCCGTCAGGTCGTTGATCTTGGGGAGAGCTGCTTGAGCGCCTGCGACATCTGTAATGCCGGATAGAGTAGACTTCAGCGTGTCGAGGGAGGATTTGAACTGATTGGCCAGATTCACCCCGTCAACGGTCAGGCTTGGGGATGCCGTGCCCACTGTTTCAGCTTTTGGCTGTATTATTGCAGTTTGCGTTGTAGCCGGTTGCGTAGGGGTGGTTTGCTCAGCCACTTGTTGGCCTTGGCGCCCGATTGCCCACCAGCCCAGACCGGCCAGCAGAGCCAGTGCAACCAACCAATATGGCCACTGCGCAGCGGAGGCAGCCTGAGTTGCGCCGGCGCCTGCCCGCTCGGAAGCGCTCGCAATCCTGCTTCCCGCTGCCGATGCCGCAGCCATCCCGCTGCGCGCTCCCGCTTCGGCCTTGTCGATTAGGCCCGCGGCACCAAGATGGTCCGCCAGACCTGACGGGATCGCACCTACAATCTGATCCTTTTGCGAGCGAAGCAGCGATGCGAGCCCGTTTGCGTCCAGGCCTGCGGCGCGCTGGTGTTGACCCAAGGCGCCCAACACAATCGGAGTAAGCGCGCTGAGCAACGATTTGCCGCCGCTGTCGCCTGTACCTGCAAACTTCCCGACCGCCTGAGCCATGGTGTCCATGGTTCGGCCACCGAGCAGTCCGGACAGCATGCCCGATCCGGCCTGCGCCAAGCCCTGAGGATCACCTTTGCGCAGGAGATCCGTAAAAGAACCGGCTTGCTGCTGGGACAGCAGCTTGGATAGTTGGCTTGTTCCGGCAGGGGTTGCGACGAGGTCCGACAGGCCAGCCAGCAACGCCGGAATAACTCCTGCTGCTGCTTTCTGCGTTGCGCCTCGATCGAGTCCAAGAAATGAGGCGATTTTCGCGATAATTTCGGGTGTCAGCAATTGCATCACAACGGAGGTGAGATTGGCAGCCATGGCGCTCTCTCCAGTATGGTTGTTGCAAGACTGGTTTTGTGGGACCTGCTCCTGATTTGCGGATCTACTAAGACGGTCGGGTCGTCCTGACCATCCTGCCTTGCTGCAGAGGTCCAGCCGAACTCTCATCGCAAGGAATTCAGATGTTTTGCGTTCTAAGGCTAGTCGCCCCAACCGCTCGCTGTCGTTGGCAATGCGCAGTGCAACGGCGCGCGGAGGTATTGGCTCAACAATCCGCCGACCTGAATAAGTTCGCCGAGGCGCGTTCAAAAAAACGTGAGGCTTAAAATGTCACGGCGAAACCGCCCGAAAAACCCCGCGCATCTCTCGTAAATTCTGAATGTTCCACGGGCCGCGCGCATTCAAATCGTATACGGTGCTTAGCTCCATTAGCTTCAGCTGCGGACTAGCATCGCAAAATCAGGTACGGGTGCTTCTGAACCTGATCTCGAACGGTTTTTATGCGGCAACAAAGCGTAGAGCCGAGGCCAATGGCGATAGCTATGAACCGACCTTTGTGGCCTCGACGGGATGCCTTGGCGATCGCGTGGGAATCCGGGTTCAGGATAACGGCATGGGTATCCAACCTGGAGTAAAAGAAAAGATATTTAACCCGTTTTTCACAACAAAGCCAGCCGGAGAAGGAACCGGGCTTGGGGCTCTCCATCTGCCACGACATCATCAATCAAGGCTGGCCAAAGGTCGCGGTTCGTAATCTTTCCGAATCCGACCCCGAAAACGTTCTTGGGGATTGGCAGCGTAGTGCCCAAAGCATTGCCAGTAGATCCGTCTGTTTGGGAGTAAAAAGCGGACGATTCTAAAACCAGGCGATCGAGAGCTTGCCGCCCAATCCACACGACTCACGCTTCAGAGACAGCTTTGTTGGGTAGTTTGGCCGGCTGCTCCCCCTTTTTCTGGGCTTCAAGCGCAAAGTGAGTTTTTCACTCTCTAGCCGAGGGCGAACCGAACAGGTGCGTTCAGAGTTGTGCGCTGTGTACGGCAGCTGGCACTAGGCTAATGCGCATTGCTCACATTGCTCCGCTGGTCGAGTCAGTGCCTCCGAAAAAGTATGGAGGAACCGAACGTGTCGTTTCCTGGCTGGTGGACGAACTGGTTCATCAGGGGCACGACCTCACTCTGTTCGCGACGGCGGACTCCAAAACGACGGCCACACTCATTCCCTGCGCGGAGACTGGCCTTCGCTTAGCCGGAATCAATGATCACACCGGATATCTACTTGCAATGCTCGAACAGGTGTGGGTCCGCGCAAACGAGTTCGATATTCTTCATTTCCATACGGACTTGCTTCAGTTTCCATTGTTTCGGCGGCTTGCGGAAAGGTGTGTGACCACTTTGCACGGACGGCTAGACCTGCCGGACCTGCAACCTGCATTTAAAACCTTCCCACATATGCCGCTGGTCTCGATCTCCTACGCCCAGCGAAAAGAACTCGGCGAACCTGTCAAGTGGGTGGGCAATGTTTATCATGGGCTGCCGGAAAACCTTTTGCAGTTTAGTGCGAAAGGCGGCGAGTATCTGGCGTTCCTTGGCCGCATATCTCCGGAGAAAAGGCCTGACCGTGCGATCGAACTAGCGAAGTTGACAGGAGTTCCGCTAAAGATCGCGGCGAAAGTCGATCCTAAGGATCGCACCTATTTCGCTGAAGTGATCGAGCCTTTACTTCGTCACCCCCTCATTGAGTATGTCGGCGAAATTGGTGATGACGAGAAAGGAGATTTCCTTGGCAACGCCATTGCTCTGATTTTTCCCATAGATTGGCCGGAGCCATTCGGATTGGTCATGATCGAAGCGATGTCGACCGGTACACCGGTGGTGGGATGGCGCTGCGGGTCAGTTCCGGAAGTGATTGATGATGGTGTCACTGGGTTCGTCGTGAGTTCGATGGATGAAGCCGCAGCCGCGACGAGTCGTGTAGCGGCGCTAAATAGAACCCGCGTCAGATCGCGCTTCCTCGAACGCTTCACCGCAAGGAGGATGGCTGCTGATTATTACGACGTTTATGAGCGCCTTTTGAACATCAGCGCAGCCTCGTAGAAATATCCAGGATCGCCTGTCAATGACTCAGCCTCGTCCCTCATCAGCAAATAACGTCTGGTCTGATTACGAGGTCCAAGCCACCGCGTCACTCTCCGACCGCCCCTCGCGAACTCTAAAGCATGGAGACGCCTTTGCTGTTTTCGACAGATTTGGTGATTGCGGTACATTCGCTCAAACGGCAGAAGGATTGTACTTCCAAGACACTCGTTTTTTGTCCCGGTTGCAATTTTTGATCGAAAGCAAACGGCCGCTCCTTCTTACGTCCGCGGTTCACGAGAACAAAGCAGCGCTTACGGTAGAGCTAACAAATCCGGATATTTGGCTTGGCGACAACGTCAGGCTCGCGCGAGACACAATCTTTTTGAGTCGAACGAAAGTTTTGCGCGACAATGCTAGTTACGAACGGATTCTGATAAAAAATTTCAGTTCCGACACACGCACCCTACGCTTAGACCTGTCCTTTGACTCAGATTTCAAAGATATCTTTGAGGTGCGCGGAACGAAACGTAATCGGCGCGGCAAACTGCGCTGCAAGGTGACGGACCGTAGCAACGTTACGTTTGAATACGACGGTCTCGATGAGATCAGACGGACAACAACGCTTCGATTCATCCCAGAGCCGTCGCGCCTTTCCACTGAGGGGGCGACATGGAGCCTTAGTACAGCGCCATACGCGCAGAAGTCAGTGTTTGTTGTTATTCAATTCAATAAAGCCGAAAAGGCGGGCTCAGCAGACGCGGCGGATTACCTTCGCGCCTATAGGGACTCCCGACGTGAACGACGACTTTCAACAGAGCACATCGCAAAAATTTCGAGTTCAAACGAGCTTTTCAATGAACTGCTCGCTCGCGCCACCTCGGACATCTACACTCTTGTGAGCAACACGGAATGGGGCCCCTACCCCTACGCGGGGATCCCGTGGTTCAGCACTGTTTTTGGGCGTGACGGCATAATCACGGCCATGCTCATGCTCTGGGTAGATGCATCCCTGGCGAGAGGTGTACTACGTACCTTGGCGGCCACGCAGGCGACAGTCACAGATCCGGCGTCCGACGCGCAGCCCGGTAAGATCCTGCACGAGTTGCGCCACGGCGAAATGGCAAACTTGGGTGAAGTGCCCTTTGGCCGCTATTACGGTAGCGTAGATGCTACGCCTCTCTTCATTATGCTGGCCGGAATGTACTTGGAACGTACGGGCGACTTAGCATTCATTCGCGACATTTGGCCAAACGTTACGGCTGCGCTGGCTTGGATTGATCGTTTCGGCGACTCGGATGGCGACGGCTTCGTCGAATACTCCCGTGCTGTCCAAAGTGGTCTAGCGAATCAGGGCTGGAAAGACTCTTACGACGCCATTGTTCACGATGATGGCCGCCTTGCTGAGGGCCCGATCGCGTTATGCGAGGTTCAAGGATATGTGTTTGCGGCCAAGCGGCAGGCCGCCAAGGTGGCGCAGGCTCTAGGTTTGGGCGGATTGAGCGGCGACCTTATAAGACAAGCGAACGAACTACAGAATCGCTTTGAGAGCACCTTTTGGTGCGAAGATCGCGGAATATACGCGTTAGCCCTAGACGGCTCCAAACGGCCCTGCAAAGTGTACAGTTCAAACGCGCTCCACACGCTCTTCACGAAAATTGCCGCGCCAGATCGAGCTCGGCGCACTGCGCACTCCCTGTTTGGCGCGAATGGGTTCAGCGGTTGGGGAGTTCGGACCCTATCGGCGGGGCAACCGCGCTACAATCCGATGTCTTACCACAATGGGTCCGTCTGGCCGCACGACAATGCGCTAATCGCCCTCGGACTTTCGTATTACGAAATGAATGCGGAAGTTCTTCGGATATTTAGTGGCATGTTCGACGCGGCACGCTTTCAGGAGTTGCGCCGCCTGCCGGAACTATTTTGCGGGTTTAAGCGCCGGAATCATCTCGGGCCCACTCCGTATCCAGTTGCGTGTTCGCCGCAGGCGTGGGCGTCAGCCGCGTTTTTCGGGATCATCGCTGCCACGCTCGGGCTGGAGCTGCTGTACGAAGACAATCAAATTCTGCTGCGGAACCCAGCATTGCCTGGATTTGCAGACGAGTTGGAGATTCGAGATTTGCAGCTCGGCTCATCACGTTTACACCTTCGTGTTCACCGCCATGGCCAAGATGTCACAGCCAACATCATCTCGCGTCGGGGAGATGCGCGTGTCGTTCTCCTCAAATAATGGATGCGCGGTGGATGCTCGGTACGCTCTAAAGGGGACAGTGGTTTAGACTGAGGGCCGGATGGGCTCTGATCTTTCCCGATTTGTCGCACTGTTCAGCAGCCTCTATTTGGGTTTTGGACTCGCATCGCCATTTTTTCCCATTTTCCTGTCATCCCGTGGGATCGCGCCTGACCAAATAGGACTCGTGCTCTCGCTCTCTGGTGCGATTCGACTTGCTTCCGGACCACTGGTTGGTCGACTGGCCGATCACATTCACCATGTCAGAGGTGTACTCTCAACAGTTTCTTTGTTAGCGGCGGCATTCGCACTTTTGTTCTCCACACACTCTCCATTTTGGATTTTGCTCTTTATAAGCGTGTCATACGCGGCGGCATTAGCGCCGACGACCGGCCTTGCCGACGCACTAGCACTGAGAAGCTCTCGAGCTACGCCTACGTCGAGCGGCTTTGAATACGGGTGGGCGCGCGGCTCAGGTTCTGCGGCGTTCGTTTTAGGATCTCTCCTATCAGGACAGCTGCTGAGTACGTTCGCACCAGTCTCCGCGCTGATAGTGCAAGCTATTTGTCTTGTGTTTGCAGCAGGAGCGGCATTGGCGGTTCCCGAGATCCGCATTCCGCGCGAAGAGCGAGCCAAAACGGTGCGACTGGCAAGTTTGTTAAGGAACGCACGTTTTGTTCTGCTGGTTCTTGCGGCCGCGCTTATCCTTGGCAGCCACGCAATGCACGACTCTTTCGCCATCATTACGTGGCAAGCTGCCCACATTACTCCGCCTGTAGCGAGTGTCCTGTGGTCGGAGCAAGTCATCGCCGAAGTGGTTGTGTTTCTGTATGCCGGCCCTCGCGTGCTGCAGGTTCTTTCGCCGTTGAGTGCAATGGCTCTAGCCGCCGTGACCGCCGCTGTAAGGTGGACTGTACTAGGTCAGACGTCCAGCGTTCTTGCTCTGGGATTCGCCGAGCCTCTCCATGGAATTACATTCGCACTTCTACATCTTGCATGCATGCGCATCTTGGTAATGGTAACCCCAGCTTCACTCGCGGGCACCGCACAAACTATCTATGCTTTTGGGATTGGCGTGTGTTCTGTCGCGCTCACCTTTTGCTCGGGCCTGCTGTACGAGCGCGTGGGAAGGGGAAGCTTTTTTGTCATGGCAGTGGTGGCTGCTGCCGCACTCCCGGCAGTTTGGCTGCTGGCCCGAGCGATAGCATCGACCCCATTTCCTGGCAGCCGCACCGGTGAACCTGGCTCACACACACCTCACCTTGTCTGACATGCTCTGCCAATTGCCGGCTTCGCCGCCACGAGGAAAAAGGCCGCTGCATTAAATCGCAGAAGCGCGAGAGCATGTCCTACGTACACAAAATTTACTCTTTGCTTACCACAACCGTCTTTTGCGGGTCGACCTTTCGCGATATCAAAAATTGTCCACATTCTCGGCCAACGGTTGCCCGAATGAAGCGAGACCCTTGCTGCTCGTTCACACGGGGGGAGCCGAAATGAACGACGCGCAAGAAGATCCACCTATTTCTTTTCGATCAGCTGTGACCCCTGCCTCCAGCCAACGGCACAGCTGATCCCAAGAGAAGCCGCGTCGCTCTATGGCGCGGCTTCTCTTAGCGCGCCCAGATTTGGCCGCTCGGTCTAGGCGCCGACCTATCTTGTGGCGTGCGCGCCCACTACAGGCGCGTGATCGATTAGGTATCGCTGACCGCCGAGACCCCGCAACGGCGCTTCGTAAAATCTGAGAGGCCGGGAGAACGTTCGTGAACGAAAACCAGCTAGACCAAATGCCTATCGACCAGCTCATCGAGCTGAAGGGCCGGATCGAAGAGATGATAGAGGCGCGAATTGAGCGGGAACGCGAAGCCTTACTCCGCAAGCTCGATGCAATTCGTGGTTACGAGGCGATGACCGCGAAATCCGTGAACGGGGTGCCTCACGCCACCGGCGGAAATGGCAAAAAGAAGATGCGTGCCAGGCCC